>Ga0137418_10005190_pt1 | contig 11928 bp, 8 predicted proteins | sample CZODoug3_1_2_16f_FD_122242 | JGI IMG/M metagenome (GOLD analysis project Ga0137418, IMG submission 122242) | Vadose zone soil fungal communities from Angelo Coast Range Reserve, California, USA - CZODoug3_1_2_16fungal (Hybrid Assembly) | ecosystem: Environmental > Terrestrial > Soil > Vadose... | reverse complement strand
ATGAATCATTCGAACAAAGACGGAACATCGTTGGCGGAGAGTGAGGAGGGAAGGCTGCTGATCAAGGAGAACACTTTCCCATCTGGCACGTACCCGACACAGAGCGGGTCTGCGCGTGTCCCACGGGTGGGCGAGTGGGCGGACAAGCTGTTCGCTTGGCCGTTACTCATCCGAGATAAGAACCGGATGCGCTAATAAGCGCCCGTCCGGGTCCGTGCGGGGGGCAACCAGCAATGGTTGTCCCTACCGCGATCGCCAGCGATCTACTGCTGGAACTCAATACCCACCGTGGACTAAGAACCTAGCGGGCGCTCTGCGTACAATCCCACGCCGCGAAAGCTGCAAGCGACTACTCGGCGGCAACCTGGTACTCGCTCTGAACCAGACCGCTCGGATAGTGCCGAGTCGCTATGTGACGGAGCCGAATGTCGTGCGGCAGTGTGCCGAAGAGAGGAACTCCGCTTCCAATAAGCACCGGCACGCGAGTGATAACAAAGCGTTGAATCAGCCCTGCCCGCAGGAACCCTTGAATCGTGATCCCACCGTCGACGTAGAGGTGGTGGGCACCGCTGGCACCAAGCTGCGAAACGATGTCAGCCGGAGGGCCGGTCATTTGTTCCACAACGCCTCCGGCCCCGGACAGGTCGATGGGCCGACTACTCAGGACCACCACGCGCTTGTCACCATAGGGCCAGTCTTCCATGGCCAGAGCCGTCTCGAAGGTCTTACGACCTATCACAATCGCGTCGACAGTTGCTATGAACTCGTTATAGCCATGGGGTTCGCCTCCCCCCGCCGGAAGAAAGTCAAGATCACCATTCGGGCGCGCGATGAAGCCGTCGACGCTGGTGCCCACAAAGACAGATACTGTCATCTTTGACTCCTCATTCATAATGCACTGAGCCGATTGTGAGATCGCGGTAGGGACGATCATTGCTGACCGCCCCGCGCGGACCCGAACGGACGCTCATTAGCGTATCTGACATGCCGAAAGCAAATCTAGAGGTACTCAAATCTCCAGCGGACCTGTTCACAAAGAGGAATGCTTAGTGTGGGGAGAGAGGTTCTACGTATTACCTGAGTGCAAAGACTTCACGGCGGACATGCAAACAGTTCGACGCGCACCTATTCACACATCAAGGAGCTCGCCGGTCTTGATGAGGCTATGCTCGCAGCCTCAACGAAAAATCTCAGCGCGTCGCTGGGAATTCCATTTCATCTCGCTGACCGTAACCGAAGTCCAACGACCGCGCCGATGCGCTTTATAATTTCCTGCTGTCGAAAGTCGGCCTTTGACGGTCCTCTAATGCGTTCTGACCCGCAGTTCAGTCTCCTTGGCAGTGTCGGGCATCAGGATGTGGACGGCACGCCTTGGGGCGTCATAGGAAGTCTTGAGCTGGAGCGTGTTGTTAGAGAGCGTCGCATCAGCCTGCGTAGAGGGCCAGTCGTAAATCACGACCTCCACTGTCTTCCACCACGGGGTGTACGAGCCTTGACGAGCGCCGAAATCTACGCGCACTGAGTTCCGGTCTGACTGGCAAGTGAACGTCTGGCGGAGAAACTCGCCGTGTTGGTAGCGAAATGTATGCCCGTCGTCAAGATAGAGCGACCCTGCGCACTCCGGTCCGGGATAGATGCGAAGTTCCAGCGGACCGATGGGAGTTTCATCGGTGTTCTGGATGAGTGGCTGGAGCGGTAGGATGCTTCCGCCTCGGACATACACAGGCAGGGTGTCGAGTATCGGATGGATTCTGGAAGGCGCGGGGAAGCTGGATCCCGGGGTTCCGGTGACAATATCGACGATCGAAGGTGTTGGCGGAGGAGTGGCAGTCTTAAGCCCGGTCCAGAAGTCGTACCACTGGCCTTTTGGGAACGAGACGGTGTAGTCATCGAGGGTCTCAGCGAATGGCGCTGGAGCAATCAGCAGGCTGGGGCCCAGGAGGAACTCCGTATCGAGACCATCGAAGCCAGAGGACGACGGCGCGAGGACCTCCGGAAATTCAAGAAACACGGGACGCATGATCGGAATGCCGGTACGTGTGGCCTCATCCGCAAGGGTGTAGATGTACGGCAGTAGACGATAGCGGGTTTCAACGTAGCGGCGGCGAATGGCTTCTTGCTCCGGGCCGTGGACCCAGACTTCGTGCGGCAGGGTGCCCTTGGCCGCATGATCGCGATAGAAGGGATTGAAGGCTCCAACCTCAACCCATCGCGTAAGCAGTTCAGGCGCGGGCGAGCTGCCGAATCCACCGACGTCGTCACCGACAAAGGAAATGCCGCTGAGGCCGAGGTTGAGCAGCATCTGAGTGGCGAGGCGGAGGTGGTTCCAGGTGGCGGAATTGTCTCCGGTCCAGGTGAACCCGTAGCGCTGCCCACCCGCGAAAGTAGCGCGGGTGAGGACGAAGGGACGCTCCTCGGGGCGCAGCTTGAGAAGGCCTTCGTAAGTGGCGCGCGCATTCTCAAGTCCGACGATATTGTGAATCTCCGCGTGCGTGGCGATGCGAGTCACGAAGCCGGGCTCTTCGATGCGGTGAACGGAATTCAGGGGCATGGTTTTGCCGGGTCCGTCAAAGACCGAGGGCTCGTTCATATCATTCCAGAAGCCGGCAACGCCGTCCTGGACGAATTGCTTGTAGAGACCGCCCCACCAGTCGCGCGTGCGGGCGCGTGTGAAATCAGGAAAGACCGCAGGCCCGGGCCAGACGACACCTATGAACTCGCTGCCATCGGAATTCTTCACGAAGTGGTCACCCGCCGCACCGCTCTCATAGGGGGCATAACCTTGGCTGGGGGCATGGGCAATGTGCAGGTCGGTAATTGTGACCAGATGAAAATGTTGCTTGCGGAGATCCGACACCAGCGCAGGAAAGTTCGGGAAGGTATTTGGATCGGCGGTGAAGGGCCGATTCTTGTACTGGTAATCGATGTCAAGATAAAGCACGTCGGAAGGGATCTTGTCTGTCCGAAGGCGGTCGGCGATCTCCCGGACTTTGGATTCCGGAGTGTAACTATAGCGCGACTGCTGGAAGCCAAGAGCCCATAGCGGAGGCAGCGGAGGTGTGCCAGTGAGGTATGCATACCCCTCGACAACCTGTTTCGGGGTGGGGCCATAGAGCAGGTAGTAGTCGAGTGGGCCGCCTTCAGCACCGAAGGAATAGGAGTCGCGCGACTGCTTGCCGAAGTCGAACCATGTGCGCCAGGTGTTGTCGAGGAAGAGCCCATAGCTGCGGCCGCTGTTGATACCCATGAAGAAGGGGATGCTTTTATAGATGGGGTCGACGGATTCCTGGAAGCCAACGTCAGTATTCCAGAGCGTGTAGGCCTGGTTTCTACGGTCGAAGGAACCGGTCTTGTCCCCGAGGCCGAAGTAATGCTCGTCGGTGGGCATGTTCTTGTAGACGGAGAAGCCCCCGAGCTGGAAGAAGGTGGTGGCGTGACCGACGGCGTCGGCGGAGATTATGTTGCCATTGAGGTCGCGAACGACGAGGCGGAGAGGAGTGCGCTCCACGCGGACGTCAAGCGACGCGGTACGGAAGCCGACCGAGGCGGCATCTCCGCTCGGCTGCACATCGACGGACTTGCTGCGCGGTCCAGGAAGGACCGCCCAGGAAGCGTCCTCGGGGAGAGCGCCACCGGGGGCAAAGCGGACGCGGAGGATGTCGTCTCGGAGGGCGATGATGCGCAAGCTTGCCGTACCTGCCTGAATCTCAATGCCATCGCGGAGGGACTGGGAACCGGTTATCGTTTCTACCGCAATCCGGAGGCGTGGCACGGAGGCCGTCTGTGCTTGTGCGGAGATTAGTGCGACGGCCGCCGTTCCAAGGAACAAAACACGGAGTTGCTGAGAAGAATAGGACACCATACGTGCCGGAAAAACTTCCGAGCAGCAACATCATACCAGCCACAAAGGTCCCAAACGGCAAGGTTGCTGTGACAAGGGCGTTAATCAGAAAAAGGCCAGCCAGTATTCGGCCACGGGGTGCTGCCACCATTGGCCGATCGGGCGACGTCCTGATGATCATCCAGGGTTAAGTGAGCTTGGTCTCTAAACCCAGGGTGCCGATTATTCGTTAAAGTGTTCACACTACTTCACGCAACCAGAGGAGCGTTCGTCATCCCCACTGTACCGAACACGTGCCGGTAGCGTTCGACCTCCGACGCCGGGCCAAGTGCCTTGGCAAAATTGTCGGAGAGTTTCACCGCCGGACGCCCTTCGACGTCGGACACTTTGCAAATCAGGCTGATCGGATCAAATTCGCTACCGCCTTTGGGATCGCAGCCACGGAAGTCGTTGGTGAGTAAAGTTCCCCAACCGGCGCTGAATCGAATGCGCCGTCCCGGGATCCACTTTTGTCGATCCTGGAAGTCTACGGCGCTGCGGAATTCCTGGGCACTCGCGCCGCCCTGCAGAGTTCCACCGAAATAGGCGTGCAGAGCGATGATTTCATCGACGTCGAGAGCGTCCGAGGCGATGACGAGCTTGTCCTGCGGCTCCCTGCCGCGTCCCTTCAACCATTCGATGTATTCGTCACCTGCCACATAGGGATTTTTGCTGTCCATGCGCTGGCCGGTCCAATCTGCCGTCCAGTCAGGCGCGTTCTTCAAGAATTGAGTTGTTCCAAAGGTGTCGGGGAGCATGATCCGCAGCGCTCCGTCGTACGTGCTCTGCCACAGGTCGAGTACATGGTATTGAGAAGCTTTCAGGGCCTGGTCATCGTTCGCCATGGCGGCGAGCACCATCGGGATTTCATGCGCATTCGTCCCAATCGCTTCAAGGTCGTGCTTGTGGGCGAGAAAAGCGTTCGACGTCCCAATAAAGCCACTACCAAGATTGGAAGCCATCGCCTTGACCGCGTACTCCTGCCACAGAAAGCTGTGCCGGCGCCGGGTTCCGAAATCCGCTACACTCAGACTGGGAACGCCGCGCAGGCGCTCAATTTTGCTCCAGAGTTTCGTTTTCGCCCGGGCATACAAAATATCGAGATAGAACTCGCTCAGCTTTTTCATATTGGCTCTCGTCCTCAGCTCGTCCAAGACAGAGAGCGCATAGAGTTCCCACATGGTGGTTTCAGGCCAATAGCCTTCGAAGGACAAGTGGAACTGGCCGTCGTTGACGGATAACGCATAGTCCGACAGTTTGAAATCCTGCTCCAGCCATTCCAGGAATGCCGGCTCAAAAATTCCACGTCGTCCATAGAACGTATTACCGGCCAGCCAAACTAGTTCCGATTTCCGAAACCGCAATTTCCGAACGTGCTCCAACTGCTCGGCAATCTCCGCGGTCGCGAACATGTCGGCCAGACGCACCCAAGAAGTGCGATTGATCAATGAGAAGGCCACACGCGTTTTCTGGTAATGCTTCCAGATGAACTGCAACATCAGGAGCTTGTAGAAATCCGTGTCCAGCAAGGATCGGATGACTGGGTCCAGTTCCCAGTTGTGGTTGTGCGCCCGCTCGGCGAAGTTCACGATCATGTTAAGGAGTCCTAATTGCGCCGACTTATTCTACCGTTTGCTTGGCGACTCCCTGGGCCCTACTGGTTGGAGGGTCGCCGGTAATACGTTCCCAGCTCCCGGATAGTGGCAGACTGGTAAGGGTGATCATCACCCGGTGGCCGGCTGCCGAGCCACGACCTCAGAAGTGAGGTATTAAGAGGAATGGGACTTCCTTCGTTTCTGGACCTCCTTACGATTCTCGGACTGGACTGGCAAGGATTTGTCAACGACGAACTCGGCGGCTTCCCGCCATTGCAGGCTGCGCGCCTTCACTCGGCTCATCACCTCGACCCGGCTCATATTGTCCATGCCTGATTGGCGGGGGGAACTCAGTGGTCTCACCTTTCGAATCATGCGCAACTTACTTCGCCTGCTTAAACACAGCGCCATCCTTCATCACAAAATTTACTTCTTTCAGCGCATCCATGTTGGTTAGAGGATCGCCTGAAACGGCAATAATATCGGCGTATGCGCCCGGTGCAATGACACCCAGTTCGCCTTTCACGTCCAGGAGTTCCGCGGCTTTCGAAGTCGCGGCCTTGATCGCATCTATGGGCGACATTCCAAACCTCACCATATACCCGAACTCCTGGGCGATGGGATCGGTCCAGGGAATGCCGCCAATATCTGTGCCGAAAGCAATCTTCACGCCGGCTTTAAGAGCTTTTTTGAACGAAACTTCATGGACTGACGCACGCGCGCGGTCGCGCTGGCCCTCCGGTGTGTTCTCAGGCGACCAGTCGTAGTAATAAACCGCCAGAGTGGGTACCAACCACGTGCCTTGCCTGAGCATTTGCGCGATGGCATCATCATCCAGATCAAGGCCGTGCTCAATGGAATCGCAACCGCCATCCAGAGCGCGATGCAGCCCAATTCCACCATAGGCGTGGCACGCTACTTTGCGCTGCTGGCCGTGGGCTTCGTCGGTTACAGCTTTGAGTTCTCCCACTGTGAGCGTGGGCTGCGAAACGAGGTGGCCCTGCTTGTCTACCCACGAGCGGTGCGTCATGTAGACCTTGATCCAGTCAGCGCCGTGATCGAGTTGTTCGCGCGCAGCCTTGCGGGCTTCGACTGGACCGTCAACGACCTGCACGCCCTTCGGCATGACCAGCTCGGGCGCATAGCCTTCCAGCGGATAGCCTCCCGTGGTCGAGATCGCACGGGTCGCAACCAACAGGCGCGGTCCGGGAATGTAGCCGCCCTCGATCGCCTCCTTGATTCCCACGTCGCCGTAGCCGGCACCTTCGGTCTCGACATCCCGCAGAACCGTGAAGCCTTGTTCAAGAGCGCGGCGGGCGGCCACGGTGGCCCGGGCGGCGCGCAGCGACAGGGGATACTTCAGGATGTTGGCGTCGTAGCCACCCTCGGCGGGGTCTTCGCCCTGAAGAAAGATGTGGGTGTGCGAGTCGATCAGGCCCGGCAATACCGTGGCCTGGGAGAGGTCGATGACGGTGGCGCCAGCCGGGATCTTGGTGCTGACCGCATCACTGACGCGGTCGATCCGGTTGCCCCGGATGACGATCAGTTGGTCGCGCCGGGGAGCGTCAGACTTGCCGTCGATCAGCGTGCCGGCCCGAATCACAGTGTAGGTCTTCAGCTGGGGAGCGGAATTTTTTATCTGAGCGGCAAGGGACAGGCTGACTGCCAGGACAAGGAAAACAGCCCAGCGCGCTTTTTTCATGGGTCGCGAATCTCCAGGCTGGGGATTGTACGCCGCAGGCGTGCGGTTCCGAAATCGGGCAAGAAGCACCCTATTCCCCGAGGTAGGCGTCGGCCTCGATTTCCAGCAGCATGTTGGGATCGACGAGCCCGCTGACGCCGACCATGGTCGAAGCCGGACGGATGTCGCCGAAGAACTCGCCGTGCGCGCGGCCAATTTCTTTCCAATCGGCGATGTTGATCAGGAAGGTTCGCGTGCGGACCACATGCTGCATGCCGGCGCCAGCCTTGAGCAATGCGGATTCGATGTTCCTGAGTGTCTGGATGGCCTGCGCGTAGGGGTCGCCGATGCCGACGATCTTTCCGTCCGGGCCGGTCGCGGTTGTGCCGGCGACGTGCACGAAGGGGCCAATCTTGACCGCACGGGAGTAACCAACAATGGGCTCCCATGGAGTGCCGCTGGAGATATTTGTGCGTTCCACCACAGAAGAGAATCCTCCTTGTGCCGATCCCCATTCTAGCGGAAGGTGCCCCGTGCTACAGGAGTTGCAGCTGGCAGCGGAACGCTGCGAGTGCCAACAAATCCGGCGTGCAACGAATCGGGCTCGAGGTGCACCAAATATTTAGGATCAGTTTTTTGAGTTTGCTTACAAAAGTCACTTGCGTTTGTTTATGAAGGTGGGTTAATTAGTCGGCTAACAGAAAGAAGATCCGCGCGGGGCGCGGATTGTGGGGGCCCAAACGACCATGATTCCGGAATCGCATCCACTGCAGCAACTGTTCGTTGACCTGGTTGGACGGCACTACGCCGAGGAGATTGGCATCCGCGATCCGCAGTTGATTCATTACGTCGCGCACTTGCTGACCGAGTTCTGCGACGCAGAGCAACTATTCAAGGTTCACAACGCGGCCAACCGTCCGCTCGACGATGTGGGTGAGATGCTGCTCGAATCGGATCCGGTTTACGGACCCGCGCCCTCGTTCGATCGCGAGCGCCAGGTGCGTAAGCACATCGGAGACTTCACGCTGTTCTTTGCGGGCATGTTCCCGGAAAGCGTGAATCACTACCGCCTCCGGCGGCAACGGCTGGAGAGCCTGATCGACTGGGTCAAGGCCGGGAAAGAGAGCTACTACATCGTGTCGAAGTTCGAGCACTTCGAATACGCGAAAGTGGCGCCGCTGTTTGCCAACCTGTCCCGAAACTTCGAAGAGTGCGTCTACGGGTTGAACCGGGTGAAGAACGAGCTGGAGGAGATGCAGCATCCGATCGTCCGGACCAGCAAGGAATTGTTGATGTAGTGAGGCGGTTTCTGCGATGCAGCGGAGTTTTTGGCCCTCGGGTGCCAAACTGGCCTCAGCAACGACGGTAGAAACTCAGGGCGGCGTCGCCTTGCACTAGCTTGCGGTACCTCCTCAGCGGGCTGAAATCCTCGCCCGGATCGAATCTCTTCTCGTGTTCGGCAATCACCACCGTCGCCCCATTGACCAGGGACGACTTCGACAGCGCGGCGAGCGCGGCGTAATAGGCCTGGTCGTTCCGGTAGGGCGGGTCGAGGAACAGGAAGTCGGCGGAGCAGATCGCGGCCGCCAATCTGTTCAACGCCCGCAGGACGTCGTTCTCTACCAGATCGAAACCCGTCGTGATGCCGAGCGAGCTGAGGTTGTCGCGAATCAACTGGGCGGCGGCGGGAGCGGATTCCACGAAGTAGACCTTGGCGGCTCCGCGGCTGAGAGCCTCGATTCCCACTGCACCGGTTCCGGCGTAGAGGTCGACCCAGAGGGAGCCTTCGAGTGCGGCAGGATTGCCCGGCGTCAGAACGTTGAACAAGGTCTCGCGCAGGCGGTCGGAGGTGGGACGGATGTCCCGGCCGCGCAGCGAGCGCAGGGGACGGCTCCGGTACCGGCCGGCGATGACTCTCAGAGGCGATGTCCTTCGGTGAGGGCGAAAACGCAACGGCCCGATTACGAACCGAATCCAACTATATATAGAATGTCAGTAGCAGTCGTGGGGGCAGATTTCTGATGAGATGGTCCATCCCGATTGGAAAAATCTTCGGAGTCGAGATTCGCGTTCACCTGACGTTCGTGTTTTTGCTGGCGCTGGTGTGGATGGCGGAATCGGCGATGAAGGGCGGCGACAGCACGCCCGGGCGCGGGTTGGCGCTGGTCGGCATTATTTTTGGCTCGGTGGTGCTGCACGAACTGGGCCACGCCCTGATCGCGATGCGCGAGGGACTGCAGGCGAAAGCGATCATCCTGCTCCCGATCGGCGGGATCACGCTGGTCGATGAGACCCAGGCGGTCGCAGCTCCCGAGGTGGTGCCGTGGAAACGCGACACACGTATCGCACTGGCGGGGCCGCTCGTCAACGTGGTGATCGCGCTGGTAGCGGCGGCGGTGGTGCTGACGAAGTTTCCTGCGACACAGTTGTGGATGAAGCCGTTCATCCATTCCAACCATCTGCTGCGCAGTCTGGTCTGGTCGAATCTTTTTCTGGGACTGTTCAACCTGCTCCCGGCCTACCCGATGGATGGAGGCCGCGTGCTGCGGGCGCTGTTCTCGCGCAACACCGACATGGTGCAGGCGACCCGGCGGGCGATCTCGATTGCGCACGCGCTCGCCACGCTCCTGGTTGTCGTCGGCATGCTGCTGCTCATTCAGGGTGGCCATCCGGACAGCTACCTGCTGGTGACGCTGGGTTGCTTTCTTCTGATTGGGGCACAGGTGGAGGAGCGCTCGGCGCTGTTCCAGAAGGTGCTGGAAACGGTGCATCTGGAGGACGTCATGCTTACCGACTTCGCGACCCTGTCCCCGGCGGACACACTCGAAGACGCGCTGGACAAAGCGGTTCACACGCTGCAGGATGATTTCCCGGTTGTGCGCGGCGGCGACATGGTCGGGGTGATTTCGAAAGCCAATATTCTGGACGCCCTGCGCGCCGAGGGGAACGGCTACGTGCAGTCGGTCATGAACCGGATTTTCGAGGTGGCGACCCGCACGGAATCGCTGGCTTCTGCGTTCCGGAAACTGAATTCCCGCAAGCTCAGCATTATTCCGGTGGTTGAGGACCAGCAACTGGTGGGCATCATCACACTGCAGAACCTGATGCACTCGATGGCGCTGCTGGCCGAGAGCCGCAAGCTGCGCCGGGAAGCGCTGGACTCCTAACCGCTCGCCGAAAACTTCGTTCCCTGGAGAAAAGTCGGCCTCCGGGGCTCCCGCCCGCATGGACTCTGCGCCCTCAACGCGGCGCCCTCCGCATTTGCCTAGTTTTGTGGCAGCCCCCGCCAGAAAGAATCACCTCCATCAAGCAGGTTCGTGGGACTCGCGCGCCCCGGGCGCGTCGAAGACTCAGAACAGGCGAATGGCCTTGGCCTGTTCGATTGCGGCAACCTTCCTTAACGCTTTCAGAACATCATCGGGGACGCGACCGTCGACGTGCACCACCGCGACTGCTTTTCGCGGCTCGGCTTTTTTTTCGGTGCCCCCGTTGCCGGCTTGGCGTCCAAGAGAGAAGTCGGCGATGTTGATTTTGTGCTCGCCGAGGATGGTGCCGACTTTGCCGATGACGCCGGGGACGTCGCGGTTGCGCAAGTAGATCAGGTTGCGCTCGAGCGGGGCCTCGACGTCGATGTCGTCGACCGAGAGCAGGCGCGGAGCATGGCCGTGCAGGACCGCGCCTTTGACCCGGTGTTCGCCTGCACCGGTTTTCAGCAGCACCGAGAGCACACTGCCGGACCCGCCCGTGGAACTTTTGGGCTTGTGTAACTCGTGAACCTGCAGGCCGCGGGACGAGGCGATCGCGGCCGCGTTTACCAGGTTCGCCTTCTCATCGAGCATCTGGTTCAGAACACCCTTGATGGCCGCGTTTCTGATTAATTCCGTCTTCCATTCCGCGATGTGACCGCTATAACGGACGGAAATTTCTTCCAGCGTGCCGTCGCTGACCTGGGCGAGGAAGGAACCTAGGCGCTCGGCCAGGACCACGTAGGGCTGCATTTCGGCGTACTCCTCGTGCGACACCGAGGGCACGTTCACGGCGTTCTGAATCACCCCGCTCTTGAGATACTCCTTCACCTGCAGCGCAATCTGGTAGCCGACCGCCTCCTGGGCCTCGTGCGTGGATCCGCCGATGTGCGGCGTGAGCAGCGCATTGTCGAGCGCAGTGAGCGGTGAATTCTTTAACGGCTCTTCCTGAAAAACGTCGAGGGCGGCAGCTGCCACCTGGCCCTGCTTGAGCGACTGGGCAAGGGCGCCTTCGTCGACCAATTCACCGCGGGCGCAGTTCACGATGCGAATGCCCTTCTTCATTTTCCGGATGGAGCCCGCGTTGATCATGCCGGTGGTTTGCGGCGTGAGGCCTACGTGCAGGGTGAGGTAGTCGGCGGCTGCGTAGACTTCCTCGAGTTTGCCCAGGCGGATGCCCTGTTCTTTCGCGACGCTCGCCGACACGAAGGGATCGTGGCCGATAATTTCCATGCCGAAGGCCTTGGCGCGGCGGGCCACCTCCATGCCGATCTTGCCGAGGCCAATGATGCCGAGAGTTTTTCCGCGTAGTTCGGTCCCCTGCAGCGATTTCTTCTCCCATTTGCCGGCGTGCATCAGGGCATCAGCTCTTGGCAGGAAGCGCGCCATGCCAAGCATGAGGCCCAGCGTGAGTTCGGCGACCGCCACGGCGTTTGCACCGGGAGTGTTCATGACGGCGATGCCTTTACGGGTGGCGGCGTCGAGGTCGACGTTGTCCACACCGGCGCCGGCGCAGCCCACCACGCG
>Ga0137418_10003708_pt1 | contig 11930 bp, 11 predicted proteins | sample CZODoug3_1_2_16f_FD_122242 | JGI IMG/M metagenome (GOLD analysis project Ga0137418, IMG submission 122242) | Vadose zone soil fungal communities from Angelo Coast Range Reserve, California, USA - CZODoug3_1_2_16fungal (Hybrid Assembly) | ecosystem: Environmental > Terrestrial > Soil > Vadose... | reverse complement strand
CCGACCACGGAGTTGATGTTCACGTGGAAGTCGGCATGCTCCGCCAGAAACTCGAGCTTCTTGTCCAGAACCTTGAGGCTTTTCTTGGAGACGTCGTCGGGTGTGACGTTGTCGATCGAAATCTGCAGCCACTCCAGGCCAGCCTTGTTCAGTCGCCGGATGCGTTCCGCGACCAGCAGGTAGCCGTTCGTGATCAGGCCGGCGATCATACCGCCCTTGCGGATGCGTCGAATGACGTCATCCAGCTCGGGGTGCAGCAACGGCTCACCACCGCTTATCGTAATCACGGAAGTGCCTAGTTCCGCCAGCTTGTCGATACGGCGGAACATCGTATCGGTTGGCACCGGCTCCGAGAAGTCGTCGTACTCGTTGCAGTACTCGCAGGCAAGATTGCAGCGGCGAATGGGAATGATGTGAGCCAGCAGCGGGTGGTCGGTGGACGCGAGTCCCCGGACGACCATCCGCGCGCCACGAAGGTTCCGCTGCATTGCCTTCAGACGGCGCTTCCAAGATGTAGGGCTGGACGGCATGACGGTTGTGGTTCCCGATATTAGATCACAGCTGGCGGCAGCCGAATTCCTGAAACAGCCTTTGGCGGAAATTCCGGGGCGAACTGCGACCTAAAGAGGTCCATGGCAGGGCGGTCGAACCGTCCGTCCTGCCGCCGCGAGCTTCGTCGAGTTTCAGAGCGCTTGGTGCCCGGCCTTCGTCAGGACCTCCAAAGCCTTCTCGATCCACGCTTCTTTTACGAGGACATAATCGGTATCGAACGTGGAAACAGCGAAGATGGGAATTGCGCGCTCGGATAGAGGTTGCACAAAGGAGGTGAGGATTCCCGTTTCAGAGAACGGGAACGGCCCCTCGAGCTTTAGGCAAGCCCACTGGTTTTCGTGCTGGACTTCAGGCGGGACCTGATCTTCAGGACAAACAACCGATAGTTCGTCTGCTGTGCGCGTGACGGAGCAGAAGCGGCCATGCAGGGCCCAGTCAGGGACAGAAGCACCGGCGGCGAGCCGACAAACCGCGAACGAGCCCGGGACCCGGGAGAACTTCAACGTAAGTCGATGCACGCGCTCGCGATCACCACCCCTCTTTGCTCAGCAGGGCATTGTACCTGTAGGGCAGACGCCTTCGTCTGCCCGCCTTGCTCTAGCCATTCACCGCTTTTCGCAACGCCGCCCTCGCCAGCAAGCGGGTGGAATCGAGCGGCGGGAGCGGAGACGACTCTGCGGTCACGATCAGGGGGATTTCGGTGCAGCCCAGAACCACCGCATCGCAGCCCTCGTCCTTGAGGTTCCGAATCACTTCCGTGAAGTAGGCCTGTGACCGGGGCAGCAATTGCCCGTTCACCAGTTCGTCGAAGATGATCTGGTTGATGTGGTCGCGCTGCGGCGGACTGGGGATGCGATGTTCGATCCCCGCCGCCTTCAGGGGCTGCAGATACACTGGCCCTTCCATGAGATAGCGCGTGCCCAGGACAGCCAGGCGCTTGAAGCGATTGCGCTTGGCTTCGTGGGCGACTTCTTGGGCGATGTGCAGCCATGGCCGGGGCGCGCGATGCTCAACCAGATCGAACGCCTGGTGAATGGTGTTGTCCGGGCAGATCAGGAAATCGGCGCCGGCGCGCGCCAGTTTCTCGGCCGAAGACATCATCAACTCGGCGACCCCCGCCCAGTCGCCGGCTTCCACGAACCTCATGTATTCGGCCAGGGGATTCGTGTGCATCGAAACCTGGGGATGGTTGTGGCGGCCCAGAAGTTCTGCACCCTCCAGGCAGATGGTGCGATAGCAGAGCGCGGCGCCTTCGGCACTGCAAGCCACGATTCCGATGTGCTGCGGCATGAGTCTGAAATCAGAAACGTCGAGTCACTTGCCCGCTACAACCGCATCAAAGGAGTTCAGGAAAGCGAGCTTCTTCTCCGCGGGCAAGAAGGACGCTTCGAATGAATTTCGCGCCAGTTCGCGCAAATGTTCTTCGGTGAACCCAAACTGATCCTGCACGAGTTGGTACTCCCGCGAGAGGGAAGTCGCAAACATGGCTGGATCATCGCTGTTGAGCGTAATCATGACCCCTTCGTCAAAGTAGTTCTTCACGGGGTGGTCGGCAATCGAGGAGCACACCCCCGTCTTCAGGTTGCTGGTCACACAGATTTCAACCGGCACCTGTCGTTCGGAGAGTTCCTGGATCAAGTCCGGATCCTTTTGCGCCGTCAGCCCGTGGCCGATGCGTTCTGCGCCCAAATTCAGAGCGCCCCAGATCGATTCCGGCCCCTCAGTCTCGCCGGCATGGGCGGTCAGGCGCAGACCGTGGTCGGCGCAGTATGTGTAGACACTGCGGAAAAGCTCGGGCGCCGCCTGGCGTTCGTCCCCGCCAATCCCGAAACCCACGACATTTCGATCCTGGTACTGGACCGTCAGTTCTGCAACGCGCTGCGCCTCCCCGGCCCCGAAGTGGCGTACGGCATCGAAGATCCAGAGTAGGGAGACGCCAAAATCGCGCTCGCCGCGCGCTCGACCTCGCTCCAGCCCTTCAAAAATGGCGGCGAAGGCCTGCTTCCGGTAAAGGCATACCCCGACCGAGATGTAGACCTCGGCATGCAGCACGTGGTCGGCCTTCAGACGTTCCATCAGCCGATAGGTGATGAGTTCGTAGTCCGCGGGCGCTTGCAAATGCTCGGTGATGGCCTTGAAGGCCATGAGAAAGCCGGTAAAGTCTCGATACTGGTAGAGCGTCTCGCTGTCTGCGAGTGTCACCGTCTTCAGGCCGTGGCTCTGCTGGATTTCCAGCAATGTCGCCGGCTCAATCGCGCCTTCCAGATGCAGGTGGAGTTCGGCCTTGGGCAGAGAGGCCACGAAAGCGCTGGGATGCGGGTTGGCAAACAAACCCATGCTTCAGATTTTAGATTTCAGATGGAAGATTGGCACGAGATTCTTGACATCGGCAGCCCTCCATCTTCCATCGAAAAGGCTGCCGTCGGGAACGCCGTGGCCGCTTTCGTTCCCGCCTAGTTCCCCTGCCCCGCAAACTCGCTATGATGCCGGCTGTACAGCCAGTAGATCGTCAGCCCGATGATCAGCCAGCCGAAGAAGCGCAGCCAGGTCAGGATCGGCAGCCCGGACATCAACAGCGTACAGAAGAATACGCTGAGCACCGGCGCCGCCAGGCCGCCGGGCGCTCGGAATCCGCGATGACGGCCCGGATCGCGGAAGCGCAGGATGATCACCCCAATCGACACCAGCACGAATGCGAACAGGGTGCCGATGTTCGACAGGTCGGCAAGCGTTCCGATGTCCAGAATGCCTGCGGGCACGCCCACCACGAAGCCCGCGATCCAGGTCGCGGTCGCCGGCGTACGGAAACGGGGATGCACGCCGCCAAACACCTTGGGCATCAGCCCGTCCCGCGACATCGCGAACCAGACCCGCGCCTGTCCCAGCTGAAAAACCAGCAAGGAGGAAATCATGCCCAGCATGGCGCCGAACAGGACCCCGAGCCGCACCCAATGCAGGGTGTGCGATCCGGTGGCGAGAGTCAGCTTCTTCAGGCTGTTTACGACCGGAGCGGCGTCGTCGAGCATCGACTGCCAGGGCACCAGGCCAGTGAGGGTCACGGCGACCCCGATATACAGAACCGTACAGATCACCAGCGTCGCGATGATCCCGATCGGCAAGTCACGCTGCGGGTTCTTGGCCTCCTCGGCCGCGGTCGACACCGAATCGAAACCAATGTAGGTGAAGAAAATAATCGATCCGCCAGTCAGGATTCCCGAAAAGCCGTTGGGGGCAAATGGATGCCAGTTTTCGGGATGAACGTAATGCGCGCCCGCAATGATGAAGGCGAAGATCGCAGCGATTTTGAGGATCACCATGGTGTTGTTGGCCTCCGCGGACTCGCGAATGCCGCGCACCAGGATCACGGTCAGAATCATGACCACCAGGAAGGCTGGCAAGTTGAACCCGAAATGCAATCCGGGCGCATAGAGTACGTCACCCTTGAGACCTGTAAGTCCGGAAGGCAAGTATGCCGGGGAAATCCAGCGCAGCGCAGGATGCCAGCCGAACCAGTCAAACATGTCGACCAGGTGAGCCGAGAAGCCCACACTCACCGCCATGTTGCTGACGGCGTATTCGAGGATTAGGTCCCACCCAATGATCCAAGCAATCAGTTCGCCCATGGTCGCATAGGTGTAGGTGTACGCGCTGCCGGCGATCGGGATCATCGAAGCCAGTTCGGCGTAGCACAGCGCGGTAAAGGCGCACACGATCGCGACCAGCATCAGGGACAGCGCTAAGGCTGGTCCTGCCCCGGGTCGTCCCAGCGAAGCTGTGTGCTTGATCAGGTAATCGAGGAGAGGTGCGTTCAGGATGGAAGAGGTGTCGAACTTCTGTCCGGCGATCGCGGTTCCCACCACAGTGAAGATACCCGAGCCAATCACGGCGCCGATGCCCAGGGCGGTCAGGGAAAGCGGGCCCAGGGTTTTGGTTAATCGTCGGTCCGCCTCTTCCGAGTCGGAAATCAGCTTGTCTATGGACTTGGTGGCAAAAAGTTGAGTGCTCGCCAGAAGATCGCTCCCGGTTGAGGTGTTGCCAGCAGTGCGCTGGCCCATAAAAGATCCGCCCCCGCCTCCTGATGCAGCGAGGGCGGGCCCAAGACCCGCCCCCGAAGACCCGACTCGCTAGCCGCGCTTCGACTGACCGCGCGCCAACTTTTTCACCTTGCTCTTTTTCGACCCGCGGGCGTAATCCCGCGGGGCGAGCGGCTTTGTCGTTTTGCGCTTCTTGCGTGCTTCTCGTTTTACCTTCTTGCGTTCTTCCCTGCTCAGCTTCGAGGTATTCGCCATGAGTAGCTGTATTCTCTCCGGAACAATGTTTTTTTCTTCGATTGGACTTAACCACTTTGCAGAATCGCTTGGCAGCTCGATCCTATCCGGCTTGTTCAGCTCAAGCGCGTTCAAGCTGGGCATACTTCTCGACCAGCTTCTTCAGCCCGAACCGTGGGAATTGTACCGTAATCTTGGCGTCTTCCCCATCTCCTTCTCGCTGGTAAACCGTGCCTTCCCCATATTTCGGATGGCGAACCTTCTGTCCGGGGCGGAAGCCTTTCTTGCCTTTGGGCTCCTCCAGGGGAGTTTTCGGAAGGCTGAACTTCTTGCCGCGCGAGGCGAAGAACTCGGCAATGTTGTCGATGGAGTTGTAATTCTTGCCCGCGTAGGACGGCTTGGCTTGGGCGGCGCGCTCGCGGGCTGCCCAACTCGCGCTCTGGTCCTCGTCTTCGTAGGAATAGTGGGTTGACCCGTGCTCATCGCCAGGTCTGTGTTGAGTGGACGCCCCCGCTCGCCTGGCGCCCGATCCGGAATATGTGCCGGCCGACGTCCGCCTCCGCGAGCCGCCCAGTCCTTCTAGCAATCCCGCCGGCACCTCGTCCAGAAACCGCGACGGCACACTCGCCTCCGGCAGATCGGTCCCATATCGCCGCCGGTACACCGCTCGGCTCAGGATCAGCGTGTCCATGGCCCGGGTCATGCCGACATAGCACAGCCGCCGCTCTTCCTCGATGTCGTCCATTTCGAGCAGCGTGCGCGAGTGCGGGAACAAGCCCTCTTCCAGCCCGCAGAGAAAGACCAGGGGGAACTCAAGGCCCTTGGCAGCATGCAGCGTCATCAACGTGATTCGGGCCGATTCTTCATAGCCGTCGGCGTCGCTCACCAGAGCCGCGTGATCGAGAAACTGTTCGAGAGTTTCGCCCCGGTCTTTCGAGTCCAAAGCGGCATTCACCAACTCGCGCAGGTTCTCGACGCGGGAGTAGGCCTCGGGAGTATCTTCGTCTTCCAGCTGTTTGATGTAGCCGGTGCGATCGATGAGGAATTTCAAAATCTCGGCCGTGCTTCGAGCCCCGCCAGGCGCGCGGAAGGCGGAAGCGCGGCCAGCGCCCTCCTCGGCGGCGGCGACATCGTCCCGGCGGTCGAGCAGGCTTCCTGCCTGCTCTGGCGCCGTGTGGGCCGGTTCCTCCGCTGCGTCAAAATCAAACGCCAGCGGATCAAACCCCGTTGCTTCGTCCTCCGCAGAAGTCTCGCCGGCGTCTGGAAACGTGCGCGACGCCCGCTGAACAGCCGGCGGGCCGCCGACGTTACTCTCTTCCAGCCGTTCCTCATGGGCCCCGGCCAGCAGGGCGCGCCCGTCGTCGATCAGCGCGCGGAAAGTCTTCAGTGCCTGCAGCGCCCGCGGTGGCACGAGCTGCCGTTCGATGCTCTGCCCGATCGCTCCCCATAGCGACAAACCCGTTTCCAGTGCGAGCCGCTCGATCGTTTCAATGGTCGTCTTGCCGATCCCGCGCACCGGGGTGTTAATCACGCGCAGCAGGGAAACCGAATCATCCGGGTTCAGGATGACCTTCAGGTACGAGATCAAGTCCTTGATCTCGGCGCGCTCGTAGAACGAGAAGCCGCCTACCACGTGATATGGCAACTGGTAGCGGCGCATGGCCTCTTCAAACAGGCGCGACTGCGAGTTGGTGCGGTAGAGCACAGCCGCGCGCGGGGTTTCGCCATGCTCGACTGCTTCTCGCAAGTAACGTGCGCTGCGATCGGCCACGAACAGCGCCTCGTTCTCGCCGTCGGCCGCCTCGTAGTAGCCGATCTTGGTCCCGCCCTGTCGCGAGGTCCACAGGTTCTTGCCCTTGCGCTTGATGTTGTTCGCGACCACCGCCGACGCCGCTTCCAGAATGTTCTGGGTCGAGCGGTAGTTCTGCTCCAGGCGGATGATCTTCGCTTCTGGAAAATCCTTCTCAAACTCCAGAATGTTGCGAAGGTCGGCCCCGCGCCAGGAATAGATCGACTGGTCCTCGTCGCCTACCGCGCAGAGGTTGTGCCGCGTGCCCGCGAGCAACCGCATCAGTTCATATTGCGGCCGGTTCGTGTCCTGGTATTCGTCGACCAGGACGTACTGGAACTTGCGGTTGTAATATTCGCGCACCGCCGCTACCGACTTCAGCAGGCGCAACCCTTCCAGCAGCAGGTCGTCGAAGTCGAGCGCATTCGCCTTGCGCAGCTCCTTGCGGTACTCCTCGAAGATGTGCGCGACCTTCTCGGTCTTTGGATCCCCCGACTGCAGGTAAACCTCCTGCGGATCGAGCATGTGGTTCTTCGCCCAGGAAATACGGCCCAGTACGGTACGGGGCGTGAGTTGCTTGTCATCGATGCCCATCCGCTTCATGACGGATTTCACGATGCTCTGCTGATCGCCCTCGTCGTAGATCACGAAGTTCTTGGTATGCCCGATGGGCGGCTGCCCCGGCACCGTCGACGGAATGCGCAGTGCTTCAATATCACGTCGCAACACGCGCACGCAGAAAGAATGGAACGTCGAAATGACGGGCTTCGCAACCGACAACCCGCCCACCAGGCCCTCCACGCGTTCGACCATCCCGGCGGCGGCCTTGTTCGTGAAGGTCACAGCCAGAAGGGACTCCGGCATCACCCCCATGTTCTCGATCAGGTGCGCGATGCGGTAGGTGATGACCCGTGTCTTGCCGCTGCCCGCGCCGGCGAGAATGAGGACTGGGCCGTCCGTGGTCTCGACCGCTTCGCGCTGCTGGGGATTGAGTTGTTCTAGAATGGACAAGGTACGCTACCGTCTCGCTTCACAATTCTCTAGGATTTGCCATTCCGACGACCAGCGCAGGCGCAGGAATCTAGTTCTTGACTGCATCCGCCGCACCGCAGATTCCTCTTGGGCCGAGCCCCATTCGGAAAGACAAGGTGAGAATTCGGTCGACTCCCGCTACCGGCTCCCGGTTCACCCCGCCTCGGCCCGCGCCGCCTTGCACTCCGCGCAGGGACACACCTCCCGCAGGAACCCCCACGAGTAGATTCCCAGATCGTGCGCGTCATTCCAATTGAACTTGATGGCGTATTTGCCCACGCCCTCGGCCGAGAGCGGCTTGGCGGCGGCCTTGAACATCGGCAGGGCGCCCGGAGCCAGCTTCGGCGGATCACCCGGCTCGCGTCTGCTCTTGCCGCGCTCCTCCTCACAAAGGGCGCAGGGGCAGGCATCGCGCAGAAACGGAAAGGAATAACTGGAGCGGTGGCCGTCCCTCCACTCGATTTCCATGCCTGTCCCGGCGGTTAGATTCACTTGGACCGACTTGGGATCTGTGCTCGCGCTGGGAGCTTTCAGCGGCGACTGCATCCTTATCAGTATCGCATAGGGAGGTCGACGTCGACCGAGCCAGCGCGCGTATGGAGGCTTGGACCGCGATTCGTCGTCCTTACAACTCTTTGAAATTGCACGTTCGCGGATCCGCCCTTCTTCAGCAGTCGCCCACGACTTCGCGCAGCGGAAGCCGACAAAGTCCCGCGCCCCATTTGCGGGATGGCTGTCTCCCTGCTCGATCCAAAAGTTCACCGGCGCTACCCGCAAGCTTCGCCGCGTATGACGCGTCTGGTCTTTGCCGGGAGGAACGCCGGACCGTCGAGGGGCAGGTTTCGCGCGACAACCGAAGTTTTTCTGCGCAGTGGCAACGATTGGCCTTCCATTCATCGGCCAGGAAGTGCCCGACGTTACCCGCCATGTCGAACAGTCCGTGTCCGTTGGCGGAATACCCGCTCACCGGAGAGGCGGCGCCCACCCTTGAGACAGCCCCTCGAGACCGCCCCTGGCGGGAATGGGAGTGGCAAATTGTTTTTCGACGACCTGACATCAACCGGGCCGGTCGCTCCTCGGAAGGGTCTGAAAGAGCCGCTCGCGCCTTGTCGAAAATCACCCAAATCCTGTACAATCTATTGTTTGCGCATCAAGTTCTGGAAGATTCTGGAGAGCAGTCCATGGCACAGGTTTGTGAAATTTGCGGCAAGAAGCCGATGAGCGGCAACACCATCAGCCACGCCCACAACGTGAGCAAGCGGCGCTGGAACGTTAACCTGCGCCCGGTTCACGCCAAAGTTGGCGCGACCACCAAGCGTATGCGCGTCTGCACGTCCTGCCTGCGCAGCGGCAAAGTCGTCAAGGCCTGAGTTTCGGGGTCTCTGGGGGTGAAGCCTGGCGCTTACTGCACGCCCACCAGTTGCACATCGAAAATCAGCGTGGAATTTGGCGGAATCAGCCCCGGATACCCCTTTGCACCGTACGCCAGCCCCGGGGGGATGCGCAGCTGGCGCTGGCCGCCGATTTTCATCCCGGCCACGCCCTCATCCCAGCCCTTGATGACGTCTCCGGCGCCGATGCGAAACGGGAATGGCGCTCCGCCCACGGAACTGTCGAACTTCTTGCCATTCGTGAGCCAGCCGGTGTAGTGGACTTTCACCTTCTGTCCCTTCTGCGCTTCCGCACCGGTCCCAACCTTGATATCCCAGTACTGCAGTCCGGAGGCGGTTTGGGTGCCCTCGCCAGCGACCTTGGTGGGACCACCGGCTGCCGGGCTTTTCGCGCCGGCGGTATTCGTGGACTTCTTGGCTGTCCCGCTTTGTGAGCTGCCACTCTGCGCGAGAACACTGGGAACCGCAAATGCGACCAAGACAAGTCCGATCATTGCCTGATTCATGAATTCTGCTCCTGGTTCAGCTTTCTCTTACGCGAGCGCGATCACATCAATTTCCACCAGCACATCCTTCGGCAGCCGGGCGACCTCGACCGTCGACCGTGCGGGCGGCGCAGTATGGAAGTGCTTCCCGTAAACTTCGTTCATCGCCGCGAAGTCCCCCATGTTCTTAAGAAACACGGTTGCACGCGCAACTTTTTCGAGGCTACTGCCCGCCGCCGCCAGAATCCCCGCCAGGTTCTTCAGCACACGGTCGGTCTGAAATCCCGCGTCTCCCGTAACCAGCGTATTCGTCACCGGGTCCAAAGCAATCTGCCCCGACACGAACACAAATCCATTTGCCTTGATCGCTTGCGAATAAGGCCCGATGGCAGCTGGCCCATCTTTGGTGGCTATGACATCACGCATGATTGCTCCCAATCGGTCCCTCCGAAGACCAAACCTTCGCCGCTGATTAACGCAGATGGAGGCAGATTAAGTCAATGCGCCTGCAGAAATTCACGGCTTTCGCCAACCATTCACCACCAAGCGCCCACCCCTGCCTCTAGATTTTCTGCAGTCTCTGCACATCCCGCACGCCGGGGATCTTCCGCAGGCCGGTGACGATGGTCTCCAAATGCTTCAGGTCGGTGATGTCGAGGACGATGTCCACCACCGCCTGGCTGTTGGCGGTGCGGGCGTCGATGTTGCGGATGTTCGACTTGGCGTCGCCAATCACGCCCGTGATTAGCTTCAGCATTCCGTAGCGGTCGTCGCAAAATACGGTGAGTTTGACCGGGTAGGAACTGGGCGCCGATTCATCTCTTGCCCAGGCCACGTCGATGCGCCGCTCGGGTTCGTACATCAGGTTTACGACGTTGGGGCAACTGATGGCGTGCACCGCTACGCCCTTGCCTCGGGTCACGTAGCCCACGATGGCTTCCCCGCGGATCGGGTTGCAACATCGGGCTCGGTAGACGAGCAGATCGCCCGAACCTTTTACGATCAGCGCGTTATGGTCGCCCCCGAAAACGCGACGCACCACGCTGCCGATGCCCGCGGACTTTTCTTTCGACTCTTCGCTGTCCGAGATGGGCTCGCTTCCGGCGGGCGCCAGCTTCCCCAGCACCTGGCGAGCCGAAAACTTCCCGTAGCCAATCCCGGCCATCAAATCGTCCGGGCGGCCGAGACCGTAGTCGGAAGCAATTCTCTGCAGCTCCTCGTCTTTCAGCACTTTCAGCGCAATGCGGTATTTACGCGCTTCCTTTTCAATCAGCTTCCGCCCGATCTCGATGGCCCGCTCGCGCTGGTGGATGTTCAACCAGTGCTTGATCTTGTTGCGCGCGCGTGAGGACTTCACGATCGACAGCCAATCGCGACTCGGCTTATGGCCGGGCTGGGTCAGAATCTCCACGATGTCGCCACTGTGCAGCTTGTGGCGTAAGGGAACCATGCGCCCGTTCACTTTTGCTCCGGTGCAGCTGTGGCCGACTTCGGTGTGCACCGAATAGGCGAAATCAATCGGAGTGGACTCGCGCGGCAGCACCACGACCTTACCCTTCGGCGTGAAGGTGTAGACCTCCTCAGGGTAAAGGTCCACCTTCAAAGTCGACAGGAATTCGTTGGGATCAGAAACGTCCCGCTGCCACTCAACCACCTGCCGCAGCCAGGCCAGGCGCTGCTCATCTTGCGCGGACACGGCGCCGTCTTTGTATTTCCAGTGGGCCGCGATCCCTTCCTCCGCCATCTTGTGCATTTCCTCGCTGCGGATCTGCACTTCGAACGGGGTACCGTCTTCCGTGATCACCGAGGTGTGCAGCGACTGGTAAAAGTTCGGCCGCGGCATGGCAATGAAGTCTTTGATGCGCCCCGGCACGGGCCGCCACACGTTATGAATGATGCCGAGCACAGCGTAGCAGTCCTGCACCGAGCGGGTAATGACACGCATGGCATAGAGGTCGTAGACCTGGTCCACGTTGATGTGCTGCCGCACCAGCTTCTTGTGGATGCTGTAGTAACGCTTCGTTCGACTCTCCACCTTGGCGGTGATGCCGGCCTCTTTCAGCTTGTCGCGCACCACGCCTTCGACGCGCGCCAGGAAGGCCTCACCCACTTTGCGGTGGGATTCAACGGCTTCCCTCACCTGCTCGTACGCAATCGGATCGATGTAGCGGAAACCCAGGTCTTCCAGTTCGCCGCGAATCTTGCCCATGCCTAGGCGGTGCGCGATGGGAGCGTAAATCTCCAGAGTCTCTTTGGCGATCTTCTGCTGGCGCTCCGGCTCAAGATGTTCGAGCGTGCGCATGTTGTGGAGGCGATCCGCCAGCTTGATGAGAATTACGCGGATGTCGTCCACCATCGCGAGCATCATCTTGCGCAGGTTCTCAGCCTGCTGCTCTTCCCGGGTGGCGAAATC
>Ga0137418_10005189_pt1 | contig 11931 bp, 18 predicted proteins | sample CZODoug3_1_2_16f_FD_122242 | JGI IMG/M metagenome (GOLD analysis project Ga0137418, IMG submission 122242) | Vadose zone soil fungal communities from Angelo Coast Range Reserve, California, USA - CZODoug3_1_2_16fungal (Hybrid Assembly) | ecosystem: Environmental > Terrestrial > Soil > Vadose... | reverse complement strand
CGCATGCGGACTTGTGCTTTGTGGAGTCGGGCGGTGATAATCTCGCGGCCACGTTCAGCCCCGAACTGGCGGACCTGTCGATTTACGTGATCGATGTTGCGGAAGGTGAAAAGATTCCTCGTAAGGGCGGCCCTGGGATTACTCGCTCCGATCTTCTCGTCATTAACAAGATCGACCTGGCTCCCCTTGTTGGGGCAAACCTTGGAGTAATGGAGGCGGATACGCTCAGAATGCGCGGGAGGCGGCCTTTTGTTTTTTCGAATTTGAAGAGCGGCGAAGGTGTCGAACCGATCGCAAACTTCATCATTGAGAAGGGTGGATTAGCGAAGGTCGCTGCATAGGCGAGTGACGACCGGAAGGATCAACACTAGGCTAAATTCGAGTTGGCCTGCCGAATGACTACTTCTCCTGTTCAATTCCATTAGCGGCCCAGACGCATACGGCTTTCTTATCCGGAGCCCCTAATCTCGCTTCGGGATGTAGAGCGGTGTATGACGCCGGGGGCATTCTCCCGTTTGAAATAACTCCGCAGATCGATTCCAGTTCGTCGCGCCGCCGGCGTGCGGAATACCTCGTCCACTTGGAGAAGTTCAGTTCTTCTCGGCCTTCGCGGACATGGCTCTTGATCCACCGCGAGATCGGGGCGACATGGCCATACCAGGGCAAACTCGTGTGGTTCGAATGGCAGTCTCCGCAAGCCCGTGCCAGCGTATTTCCAACCTCTGAGCCGCGAAAAGGTTCGACGTTGCGGTAATCATTCGCCTTCGGCGGTACCTGACCGTTCTGTTTTCTCGAAAGCGAGCCCCCGAAAGCAATCAGGGCGAGCATCAAGAAAGCGATTGTCAGCGCAAGCGGTTTCATCGGAGAAAGTAGGCCCCTTTACTGAAGCAGACAAATGGCCAATGGGCCTAGTTGCTCGCCTCCTGTTGCTGTGTTGTGTTGAGGGTCAGGTACGTCATACCGCGGAGATCGAGGAATATGCGCTGCTGAGTATTAACGAAGCGGAGCAGCACATGCCCGCAAAGGGCACACCGTGCGACGAGGCCGGGACACTGCACATATAAATGCGCCTCGGCAAAGCGCCTCTTTGAACCACAATTCGCACACTGTCCTTCCGCGCATGTAATATCCATCGCGAATATTCTGCTCAATTCACCCGCGGCTGCATTTCCATCCAAGTAGTTCATGGGTGCACTCATTTCCGTTCTCCTGTAGCGCCGAAGCGCTCTGTCCTGATGTTTTCGCGACCGTGGCCGGCAGCGATCAGGAGGTCGGTCGCATTTTCAACGAATGATGTCGGGCCGCAAACGTAGCTGGTTGGGCCAAGGTTCGAGGGCCATATACCGGTCGCGATTAGCGTTGCGTCGATGCGGCCGGGCGGCCGCGGTGAACCTTTCGGAGCAACTCGTGTATACCCGTAGGTGACAATCACAGAATGATCCTGATCTGATAACGCCTGTAGTTCATTCCGGTAAAAAACCACTGCCGGTTCCCTGACGGAGTACAACAATCGAAAGGGAGCAGTGCTGCTGCCCGAAGCACGCGAGCGAATCATGGCCATGAGGGGAACGATGCCCGAGCCACCTGCCACCAGCTGGATCGGCTCCGTTTGGTCTCGGCGCCACACGAACCAGCCGCCAATCGGGCCTCGCAATTCCAGATCATCGCCGACCATGAGTTCCTTCGTCAGGTAGGGTGAGACTTCGCCGTTCGGCAGTCGCTCGACGGTGATTTCGATGCGCCCGTCCGAGTTCGGAGCGGACGCAATCGAGTAGGACCGGACCGCAGAGTATCCGTCTGGAGCTGTCAAACGCACATCAACGTGCTGACCGGCGATGTGACCCGGCCAATCGCGAACTGCCAGTGCGATCGTCCGCGCGGTCGCTGTTTCGTCGCGCAGCTCGACAACCGTGGCGCTACGCCACGTCACTCGCCCGAGTACCGCTGTTCCAGCCATGGGTCCCCATAGATGTGATAGCCCAGGCCTTCCCAAAAGCCCGGCTTGTCGTGTGGCATCAGCGTCAAGCCCTTCACCCATTTGGCGCTCTTCCAAAAATAAAGGTGAGGGACCAGAAGTCGCGCGGGGCCGCCGTGTTCGGGGGCAAGATCTGCACCATCAAATTTGAATGCGATCCAGGCCTGCTTGTTAACAACATCTTTCAAAGGAAGGTTTGTTGTGTAGTCGCCATACGAACGGAACATCGCATAGGGCAACTCTGTTCTTACATCTGCAAGCAGGACATCAAGCGAAACCCCTTCCCACGATGCACCGAGTTTTGACCATCGCGTTACGCAATGTATATCAACCGTGATGGTCTCAGTGGGCAACTCGCGGAACGACTTCCAATCCCATCGCTTCAAAACGTTACTGCCGTCGTCGATGGTAAATTGCCAGCGATCGAGGGGTATGTGTGGAGTTGGTCCTGCCGACAAGACGGGAAAATCAGTAGTAAGGTATTGACCGGGTGGGAGTGTTGCATCTGCTGCACTGCGTCGACCGGAAAAGCCCCGCGAGATGATAGCCATATGAACTTCTCCTCAATGATTGGCGTTCTACCGTATTGCGACTGTCTTACCGCTACAATTAAAGAAGCAATCAGGCTTCCAATTTAATAGTCGCCCAAGGCTGGGCCCCATGCGCTGCAGTACTGCTTGACATGTTCTTTGGACGGGATCTGCAGCCCTTACAGTGGTTTCTCTCATTAGCAGCTGTCGCTGTCGCCGTTGTCATGCCGACACGCATGACCGCATAGTGACTGTTGTTTCGGATATGCCGCTATCCTACCGTTTTACATAAGCAAACCCGAGAATACAGTTGATGCGCCGCCAGTGCTGAATCGTGATCGGCGAGCCTTCAGATCGCATCATAATGTTGCGCCGAGACTTTTTTGCAGCAGTTGTTTCAGTCTTGCCCGAGCCCTTGCGGCCCGTGCCTTCACGGTCCCCTGGGGTATCCCCAAGAGGTGGGCCGTTTCCCGGATGCTTAGGCCATCCACATCGCGCAATTGAAAAGTACGACGGAGAATCGGCGATAGCATCCTAAACGAGCGCGCTAGCAGTTCTGCGCGTTCCGCCCCTCGACATTCCTCTTCAGGGTTGGGCCGAGAGTCAGATAGGATCTCCGCGACCATGTGAGCGTCTGGCTCCTGTCCGTCCAAGGGTACGCTAGCTTGCCGTGATCGCCGCCGTAGTTTCATGCGTGCAGAATTGATCACGATTGACGTCAGCCAACTGGACATCCGTGCCTCTCCTCTGAAGTGCGCAACATGCGAGTAGGCGGATAACAGCGCATCCTGAACCACATCTTCTGCGTCAGCCACGTTACCCATCCATCGCAGCGCCGTGCGATAAAGATAAGGCAAGCTGCGGGTGATCACGCATGTTAGTTCTTGAACCTTCTTGTGATAAAGCTGGCCCGCCCCACTTTCCGCACAATAGATATCGGCTAGTGTCGTCGACATAAAAAGACTCCCCTGATCGGCAAACGAATGCACGCAATCTTCCACTTCGCGCCGAGACGTAGTATTTCCCCCACGAAATCTCGAGGGCTTGCAAATAAATGCTTACGGGAATCCTCCAGGGAAGGAACGCGAAGGAACGCACATTGCACAGTGTCCTTCAGAAGACACCTGACGCTAGAGCGTCACAGTTTGACAAAACAGCAGTCGAAACGGTGACAGAAGATCTTGGTACTCGACTTGAGTGCCGCTCTTTCCTTGGCAGTTGGCGTGCAGATTGATTGAAACGCAGTTCGGTCGGCAACATCATAATGCCTCGGATGTTGAATCCGGCGGATAGGGCGGGCCATGTCGAAGCTGAGAGATCGTCTCGAAGAATTTAGAACAACTTTTGAGTCGGGAGCTCCTCCCTACAATGCGACTCCCGAGGTAGTCGCCACCATGCACCGGGCCACCGCTGAGCTCAAAGCGTCCGGGATCGAAAACACCGTCCTGAAGGTCGGGGATCGGGCGCCCGATTTCACCTTGTTCAATCAAGATCATGTCGAAGTGGCGTCAAAGGATCTTCGTCGACCAGGACCGCTGGTCGTCAGCTTCTTCCGAGGACACTGGTGACCTTACTGCATGATGGAGCTGGAGGCTCCACAGGAGATTGATTCTGAGGTTCGGTCGCTTGGAGCGCGGATGTTGACCATCACTCCCAAGCTCGAGAGGTATACCCGCGCTTTGCACAGAAAACTGCAGTTGACCTTCGACGTATTGACGGATCTGCATCTCACAACGGCAGAACAATTCGGACTTGTCTTCACCTGCCGGATTACCCGCGCGACCTTTACAGATCTTTCGGAAGTACTCTGGACAGTTTCATGATGAAACGGCATACCGGTTGCCGATGCCCGCACGTTACATAATCGATTCGAGAAGCATCATCCGTGCAGCTGATGTCAATGCCGACTACACGATTCGACCCGAGGCGTCGGAAACGGTCAGGTTCCTGAAGGAGCTTGTTTCCTCCGAGTCTGCTCGCTAAGCCGTCACTACGATCTTGCGTCACGATTGGCCGTGGACTTGCTATCCAGGAATGGGACTTAGATACCAAAAGGACGGATCGCATATGAACATCGGCCTTCTCCTTCTTCGGCTCGCCGTAGGTTTAACGGTTGCAGCGCATGGCGCACAGAAATTGTTCGGCTGGTTTGGCGGGCCGGGACTTGATGGGACTGGTCAGTTTTTCGAGATGATCGGGTTCCGAACGGGTCGGCGTCACGCGACGATGGCAGGCCTAGGGGAGGTAGTAGGTGGTCTGCTTTTGACGCTCGGGTTGCTCACGCCGCTCGGGGCAGCTGCCGTCATAATCGTGATGATCGTCGCTATTTTCCCCGTACACATCAACAAGGGCTTTTTTGGCCAGAACGGAGGCTACGAGTACAATCTGTTGCTTGCGACCGCCGCATTGACGATTGCGCTCACTGGCCCAGGCTCCCTATCTCTCGACGCACTGCTCGGAAATTCCCCTGGCGGGCTATCTGCGGGCCTGACAGCGTTGTTCGTCGCAATTCTAGCCAGTGCGGTGCTCCTCGCTCAAAGACGCACAGCACCTGGAAACGTCAAGTGATCGTGGCCGGGCTCAATCCGCCAGCCGAGGAACATTGCTGTCGAAACCGGGCCATAGCGCAAATTGAGAATCGGGCCGACCGTGCGCGGACGGTGAGCGCTATCGCGATTTCTCAACAACGAGAGTGGGGTGATGATATGCTCCTCGTCGTTCTCCTGAGGGGGAGAATCAGATTATCAAGGTAGTCTTGGCCTGCCTGCTCGTTTCGGTTGCGGCGTTGGCTCCCTCAGCGATCCTCGGCCTGATGTAATTCAGGGGACGCGAAAGCAAATTGGGGTGACCCAGCGCCCCTATCTCCGAGGGGAGGGCATAAAAAAATGCGTGCAAGGACTCTTGGTCTAGGAACTGTCTGCGGACTGTTGCTCACTGTTGTTGCTTATGCCGTTCACATTCATCAGCTGCCATCGCCGATGGGTCCCGACACAGAGAGCGAGTTTTTCAAGAGCTACAATCCACAGCCGCTGATTGAGCGTTTTGCTTGCGGGAACATCGTAGCATCTTCCAGTGGAGGCAAAGGAAGCTCAGCCGGTGTAGGCTTTGTGAGCCATCATCGCGGCATTACTGCCTACATTGAGATTGACGAAGATCACTGGGTACCACTTATGCAAGCCTTGGCTGCGGATGTTAACAAGCAACTCCTTCTCGCAGGCAGCGAAGGGTCCGGCGAAAAGGGTAAAGGCCTCGCATCTCGGTTCTACTATCAAGACGGGAGGAGCCTAGGCTCGGTGAGTATCCCACCACTCATACCCTACGATTGGTTTCCGGCGGGTAACTATCGTAGACAGGCAGGCTGTTCGCCGGTGTTAGTGAGCGTTTACATGGACGAGGTTTTCGTCCCAAAGCTGCCCCTCGACCCTGCCGATCAATCAGCGAGGATCAGCAATAGGCTTTATCGCAATCAGCACCAACAATGAGCAACGGCAAGTAGGGCGTTTAGAGAAATCGAATCGAGTCCGCGGTGAGTTCTTGACGGGTCGAATGGCGTACCGGATGGCGACGACCTGCTTTCCATCTTCACATTTCAAGCAGGACGGAGTTCTTGCTGCCTCGGACGAGGATAAGGCAGCGAAGGCCGCGCCGAAGTTTCTCCGCTGGCCATCGCCGGTGCCACACCCATACGTTTCTCGCAACACGGGCAGACCGGTGGCCAACTTCTGTTAACAGGCGATTTCACTCATCTTCGTGGAAGGACATTGAATTTCGTCGGAACGTCTGCCGCGACGAGCACAAGCAAACCAACGCCAGCAAGACCGAGGATGGGCCTGAATCGCGGGGCGACCCTCCAGCGATGACCTTTAGTGACTCCCACACCCCAAATCCCCGCCTCCAGAAACGAAAGGGCGAGCGCCAGACCAACAAAATCCAGCCACGAGGCTTCTCATATCCGCATGGTGTTGGATTGTAGCGCGGTCACTGTCAACTGTCGCTAACAGGCGATTTCAAAACCCCGTGGCAGGGAACGACGTGTCACTCTGCGTTGTGCCCGAAACACAGCCTGTAACCGTTACAGTCTTCAATGTCGAAATCGCGATTACCATACGGTTGATCGCAGAGTTCTCGTGCGATCTTCACCCCTTTGGCCCGAAATTCGCTGCACAAGGCGTCAGCATCGTCGACCCAGACGTAGGCGTCCCAAGCCTCGCTATTTGGATCAGCCAAACGGTTCGGCCGCATTCTCCCCGCCTCGGCAAGCTGACTCAGCATAATAATGATTCCACCCCGACTGACCATGCAAAAACATGGAGGATCGCCCCAGAAACGTTCGTAGTGGAAGCCCAGGTTGTCGCGGTAGAAGTTAGCGGTGACCACCACATCGTCGACGATGAAGTACGGTGCAACGCTCCAACGCATCTTTATTGTCGCCGATGTGCTGTTGTCCGCCATCACTCTCTCCCAGATCGAAGTTGGTCAACGGCTTCGGGCTTGCAAACTACCGCATTCTGCAAGGTTTGGCAACCAGTCGTCGCGGTGTGGCTTCTAGATGGCGTAAACAGGCGATAGCGCTCACCGAGAATCGGGCCGACTTTCGGTCAAAGTCAAAACGCGCTATGGCGATATTACGCCAACACTGAGAACCCGTTCGTGTTCTCCTTCAGCTAGTCTTCATGTTCGACCTCCAGGGTTATCTGATGAGGTGTTCCTCCATGACAATTCCACGGGGCCTTGCAGTTGCGGCATCCACCACCATACTTGTCTCTCTTCTTATGTCAGCACAAGAGCAGGAGAAGAAGATTCAACGCTCGACTTGCCACCGGCTGTAGAGAAGACTGTGGTTGAACAAAGCAAAGGGGCGACGATACGTGGGTTCTCGCAGGAGAAAGAGAACGGGCAGACGTTCTATGAAGCCCAGTTGATGGTCGACGGGAAAAGCAAGGATGTCCTTGTGGATGGGAACGGTTTGGTGGTCGAAGTGGAAGAACAGGTATCCATTGAATCGCTTCCCCCTGCGATACTCCGCGGTTTACAAGAGCGAGCCGGAACCGGCAAAATCGGTAAGGTCGAGAAGCTAACCAAGAAGCACAAGGTTGTGGCATATGAAGCCAAAGTCCTCTCGAATGGGAAGAGCTCAGAGGTCCAGGTCGGCCCAAATGGGAAGCCTTTAGACCACGAAGAGTAGGCAACTACTCGAATCTCGTTTCGTTCCCGAGCCACCGCGGCAAATGTCGCTAACAGGCCTTTACACTCAGCACGCAAGTCAGTCTGCGCTCTCCCGCAGGAATTTGGCGAGAGAACGGATTGACTTCATCTTGTCTTCCCGCAGTCCGAGCAGATCTTCCTCACGGAGTCGATTTTCGTACAAGAGTCTCCCGAACACGAGCGGAAGTTGTGAATACCGATAGTCGTACTTGCGGTCGATGTGTTTACGACGTTCGGTCAGGTAGTGTTCCACATGCCACAGATCCGACGACTCCTGGATCTCGCTGGCCATTCGCTGTACTTCCTGAATCACTTCGTGAAGCTCCCGGTCCAGAGCAGCGTCGAAGGCTGTGCGCGCGATGGTCTTTTCTGACTTCGACCAAGTCGGCTCGTTCTGGTAGGGATTGGGGATTGGGCTCGGCGGGGTGCTCATCTTCACGTCCTCCGTGGCCGCATTGTATGCCTTCGCAAGACGCTGCTTCTACCGGCTTCCCTCCCTGACACCAGCCGCTCCTGTCCACTGATCGAGTGCCGCCTTGACCCATTCTGGTATGGGAACGGTGCGGATGTGTCCGCCTTTGCCGATCAGATCCACTACCGCCCAGTGCCCCTGGCGCATCTGGATCTCACCTAGCTGTAAGCCGACCAATTCCGATCTGCGAAAACCGCAACCAAACAACATCGCCAGCATGGCGTAGTCTCGCTTGGCGCGCATGCCCTCGCCATCCGCACGTAGGAGGACTTGTGAGCTTTGCGCTGCGCTCAACCAATTGCCGGCCCGAAAACCGAGCTGCTTGACACCTTTCACCCGGCTGATTCCAGCAGTGAGTTCCGGGCTGAGCAAACCGGCGTCGGCGGCTTCGTGCGCGAGTCTTCGCACGGCTGCGAGTTGCTGGTTAATGGTGTTTGCGGCCAGACCGCGTGATTCCAGGTATGCGGTAGCGGACTACCACGATTGCGGTTGAACGCCAGGCGCGGTTCCGAACAGTGCCAGGTGATGAATTGGTCGATGGCATACTCGTACACCCGGCGCGAGGCCGGCGATCCGAGGCTGTTGAGCACCGCTCTCTTACAATGATCCAGATCCGGTAGACGAAGCAATCGGCAACGGTAGTTCGGTTTAACTTTGTGCTTGCCCATGGCGACGGCCTTCTCATGCCGCAGCATGGGATTACGGCAGACTGGCGTCCCAAGCGCAATCGGGAACGCGCGGAAAATCCGAAAGGAATATGGCCAAACGACAGTCGAAAGCAAACTCGAGGCAGGACGTCGCACCGATGGGCACGGTTGCGTTGATGTGTATGTGGCAGAGACAACGGCAAGGATCGCGGGCGTGCCATTGAAAGTTACGCTCACGGTTTCCGCCAGGGCATCTCCCAAATCTTGATTTACGTGCCGGAGCAGCGGTCAGGTTGGCAACCTGTCAGTCACGATGGGATTCGCTCTTGCGCGCCTTAGAAGCGATCACTGAACCTCTTCACTTGAGGGTGGCATTTCTGATATCGCGCGCCGGCGACGCTCCCTCACCGCTTGCTCGGCCATCGGTCGTGGCACGTCAATCTGCTTTTGGAGCTTCGCAACCTCGGGATCCTCGGAGAAGTCGGGGTTCTTGGAATCCTCATTCCGCATTCGCTCGGCCGCAACAGCATCGTTCAGCACCTTGAGCGCTGCGTCGTATTCCTCCTTGGGCACATCATCGTTCGCGTGCAGGTCATTGTGAACCCGCATTGACGCCTTGCTGTAGACTGGATAGACGCGCTTGCGGAGCGTATCGTAAGTCTCTTCCCCGAACCCTTCAAGATCGACGGGCACTGGTTCTTCCGCGTCGTCGACCTGTTTCTTCAGTTGGAAATGCACCATGAACCTCTTAGCTTTAAACACCTCGGCAACATCAGCGTTCCCTACTTCATCAAGCAGTTCCACGGCTTCTTCGCTCGAAGAAGCGCTGACGGCTGAAAAATCACCGTTCTGCCAACGACAGATGAATAGTGGCATAACGACTCCCGTGGGAGATTATAGGCCAGGGAGGAACCTTACCTAATCATTTTGTTCTGGAACTTATCGGACGCGTACCGCGTTTGGCGAGATGATATAAAGAAATGTTTGTTATTGGAGAGTACCCGGATCATGAGCTTCCCGGGTCCGAAAATGCTCAAATCGTACTCCAACCAGGAAGGCTGGTTTTCCGTTGTGGTTCGCGTAGCTCGTAGAATACAAAGACCTCGTTTGACGGAAAGAACACCGAGAGCGCTGAAATTGTCGTGGCCTCAGCTTCTGTTCGCACAACTGGCTTCGCTTCCCGTGGTTCTTCGTACACAAAAGTGCAAAGACCAATACTCAGCGATAGATTACCGGCCGGCGTTTGCAAGACCACCGTGCCAGCCTTCTTTCCTTTTTCGTTGGGATCGATTGACGCCTCCGACACTTGGGCCTTGCAGCCCCAAGGCCCAGTCAATCCCCTGCTCAAGGATGCCGCGCCGGGACTGTTGAAACGGGCTTTCTATGACCACGAGGATCTCGGCAGAGTCCTCCTTCCACTTCTTGAAGATCGCGACAGCGTCCGCTAAGGACAAAACCATGTACGTTTCTCGGCTGCGTCATCTCAACCGACAGCTTTCGGTCAGTCTCGCCAAAAGGCGTGTCTCTCGGCTAGTCTGCTGTACGTGGGGAACATCTCACGGGATTGATTCCGTGCTGGGAGTCGGTGACAGGGCAGCGTTCTAACCAACTGAACTACGTCCCCAACTTTGTTTTCTTACCTTTATCGGAAACCCGCGTCTTTAGTGGCTTTCCTCAGGTTCAATCGATTCGCCTGCGTCGCCTGTTTCAACCCCGTAGAACCGAATTCCGAGGTTAATGGACACCATGGACACCAAGCTAAACCGTTGTCCAAAAACTGTGCTACAAGCAACACGAACCCAGAGCAGCTGTCCCTGCCCCGTGACTGAATTGTAGCAGAGGAAATTCGAGTTGGTATAGGCTCCGACCAAGCCGAGCTATCCCGGCGAAACACGTTTTTACCGAGGGGGATTCGTGGGGCGCGACGCTGGCGATCGTGGGGCTTCTTTATGGCCTTGGGTTGCGGCGGTCCGAATTGGTTCGGCTGGATGCAGCGGATCTTCATTCCGGTGACGGTGTGCTTACGATCCAAGGCAAAGGCAACGAACTGAGAAACGAGGATCAGCCTGGCGCTGCCGACTCCGTTTCGATCACCTTATAATTGCTGAGTGGCGGATCGCATTCTACGTTCGTGCGTGAGATGTCCCAGTTGGGGACCCATATCGTTGCTGTTCTTATTGTCTATTCCGGTCGGGGTCCAGGCCCAGGGCGGGGCGACCGGGGCGATGAGCGGAACCGTGCAGGATTCTTCGGGAGCGGTAGTTCAGGGCGCTACCGTAACCATCGTAAACAACGCGACCGGCGAGAGTGTCCGTGCTGAGCGCACCAATGCATCCGGCTTTTTCACCGTTACGCTCTTGCGCGCGGGAACGTATAACGTGCGTGTCGAGAGCCCAAATTTCGCCGTGGAGGAACTGCGCGACGTCACGGTGCGAGCGACCGAAACCACGCGGCTGACGGCCACCTTGAAGGTGAAGACAGTCACCGAAAGCGCGGAGGTGCAATCCGAGGCAGTTACGGTTAAGACCACTGATGCGACCACCGGGGAATCCATGGCGGGGCAGAGCATCCGCGAGCTTCCCCTGGCCACGCGGAACTTCCAGCAACTGCTGGCGACCAACGCCGGCGCTTCCTCTTCCTTAAACTCAGCCGCGCAGTTGGGCCGGGGAGATGTGCGCATCAACGTCAACGGCGGGCGCGAGGACAACAACAGCTACCAGATCGACGGGATTGGCGCCAATGATCCTACCAACGGTGGGGAGCTGGCCTACACGCCGCTCCCGAGTCCGGATTCGATACAGGAATTCAAGGTCAGCACCAGCTTGTACGACGCCACCCAGGGCCGCAACGGAGGCGGAAACATCAACGCCGTACTCAAGAGCGGCACTCTTAAGTATCACTTCGATGTGTTTGAATACTTCCGCAACACCGACTTGGACGCCAACGACTTTTTCCTGAAAAGCCACGGCTTGGCGCGGCCTGACATCAAGCAGAACATATTTGGAGGCAGCCTGGGCGGGCCCGTCGGCCCCAAGGCACAGTTGGGTTTCTTCTTCGTGAACTATCAGGGCACCCGCCAGCGCAGCGGAGATTCACCGGGAA
>Ga0137418_10005188_pt1 | contig 11931 bp, 11 predicted proteins | sample CZODoug3_1_2_16f_FD_122242 | JGI IMG/M metagenome (GOLD analysis project Ga0137418, IMG submission 122242) | Vadose zone soil fungal communities from Angelo Coast Range Reserve, California, USA - CZODoug3_1_2_16fungal (Hybrid Assembly) | ecosystem: Environmental > Terrestrial > Soil > Vadose... | reverse complement strand
TCCTTGGGATCGTCGGTGGTGTGCGTGAGATCGCCCGTGAAGACGATGAAATCCGGCTCGAACGAAAGCGCGTTCACCGCGGCGACCGCCTTTTGCAGCGTGCCGTCCGCGTCCGGATTCAGCGCCGGCCCCTTGAAGCCCCAGTGGGTGTCGGAAAGCTGCACGAAATAGAAGTCTTCCTGCTTCGCGCCGGCCATGCTGGCGCAGCCCGCTAGGCCCGAGGCGAACACCGCGCCGCCGAGGCCTGCGAGCTTGAGAAATTCCCTGCGATCGATCGAATTGTCCATTACAGCCTCCTTTGAGGAATCAGCCGGCCCGAGATACCGGTCGCATACCTTGCAAGACCGGGGGAGCCGCTCTTTTATTCCCGAAATATTTTCGTTTCGGAGATTCCCCCGATGCGCGACGCGCGGATACAATTCGCGCCTTGCGGCGCACGGAGGAGTCCTGGAAGCATTTCTCGTTTCGGCCGGAATCGTCGCCCTCGCGGAAATCGGCGACAAGACGCAGCTCCTCGCGCTCGTCCTCGCGGCGCGCTACCGGCGTCCGGTTCCGGTGATTCTCGGAATCTTCGCCGCGACGCTCGCCAACCACGCGCTCGCCGCCTGGCTCGGCGCGGGCGTCGCGGCGGTGCTCGGCCCGGAGGCGCTGCGCTGGATTCTGGGCTTGTCGTTCCTCGCCATGGCGGCGTGGACGCTGGTGCCCGACAAGCCTGAAAAGGAAAGACCGCGGGGCGCGCGCCTCGGTGCGTTCGCCGCGACGCTCGTCGCCTTCTTCCTTCTGGAGATGGGCGACAAGACGCAGATCGCCACTGTCGCACTGGCCGCGCGCTATGCTTCGATCGCGGCGGTCGTCGCCGGCACGACGCTCGGCATGATGCTCGCCGATGTACCGGCGGTATTCTTCGGCGAACGTATTCTCCGGCGGGTGCCGGCGAAGACGGTGCGCCGGGTCGCGGCGGCGAGCTTTGCGCTGCTCGGCGCGCTCGCTCTCATCGACTCCGGTTGAGCCGCGAGGCTAGGCCGTAGTATCCTATCTGCATCCGCTCCGTAAGGGGAAATCATGGCCTCCGCGACCCGACCCGCAGTAAGGATTGCTCCCAACAACCCGGTGTTCGACCTGCCGGTTATCGTCGGCATCGAGGAAGGGCTGTTCGAGAAGGCCGGACTGGACGTGAGTTTCTCGGCGACTTACGCCGACCGCGAGAGGGACAGCGCGGAGAAGCCGGTTCTGTCGCGCTTGAAGGAGCAGATGTTCGAGTGCGGCTCGGCCGACAGCTACAACGTGTGCGAGTGGGCGAGCATCGATCGCCTCGAGCGCGGCAAGCGCGGCGGCAGCATCGCGGCCCTGCGCGCCGCGGTCGCGGCTCAGGCCATCCTGACCTTCGACGAAAAGCTGCAGACGCCGCGCGACCTCGCCGACGTTCCCGTGGTGGTGCAGGAGCTCACGGGTTCGCACTACACGACACTCCAGATGCTGGAGAGCGCCGTGGGGCGCGAGCACGTCAAGATCCAGAACGGCAGCCTGCCGTCCAAGCGCTGGGAAGGTCTCAGGGACCGCACTTACCGTGCGGTGGCCGTGATGGAGCCTTTTATCAGCCTGGGATTGAAGGAGGGGGCGCATATCATCGCCGCCTCGTTCTATCGCGGCGGCGAGGTGGTGGCGGCCGACTTGACGCCGGAGGAACGCAAGGCCTACTACGACGCCGAGAACCAGGCGGTCGATCTCATCAACGGCGACTTCTACAAATACGCGCATCACGTCGCCGCGGCCGCGAAGGGCGCCTTGCAGCCGCGCGAGCTGCTGCGCGCCTTCGTCCACTACAAGCACGTCGACTACTACGATCCGGCCCTGTTCAACCGCGCCTACGACTGGATGAAGGCGCGGGGGATGACCGAAGGGCAAAGCGAGCACGCGGCCCTGGTCGTCGGCTGACCCAAGTCGTTTTCAGCTCTCCAGGCCGAGGAATCTCGCCGGGTTTCGCTTCACCATCAGATCGACGTCGGCCTGGGAAATCCCTTCCCGCTTCATCCCGTTGATCATCATCTCCATCCCGTCCGGATGCATCGGCGTGCCGTTCTGCCCGAGGTCGCTGGAGAGGATGAAATGCGACGCGCCGACTTCCTTGATCACCTTGGCGATGTCGGCGAACGACACGCGCCGCCAGCTGCGCAGGAACGGCCAGTACGATTGCGGGCCGTGGATGTCGTTCAGGAAGCAGTACTCGATAAAGGCGCCCATCGCGACCGCCTGCTTCACGTGATCGAGCGTCATCCCCGGGACCTCGGCCATCGCGTGGGTGACCACGATGTTCTTCACGCCGAGCTCTTTCGCGCGCTTGATCACGGCGAGCGATTCCTCGGGCGCGACGTGCCCGGTTGCGAGCGACAGGTTCTCGCGCGCGATGATCTTCAGCACCTCCTCGGTCTCGGGAAACACCTTGCCGCCCGCCGCGACCCTGAGGCCTTCGCCGGGCTCCTTGAGGATCTTGTGCTGGTTGTCGGCGTCGAAGGTCGGCAGCCACACCACCTTGCCGCGGCCGCCCGACATGCGGTGGAACCATTCGACCGCGGCGGGATTCACGCCGCCCACCGCGCGATTGAGCGCGATTCCGCCCCAGATCTCCAGGCCCGGCACGGCGCGGCTGATGAGCGCCGCGCGGTCGGCGGTCGTCGCGACGTGGTTCTTCAGGACGATTCCGCGCATGCCCTTGCGGGCGGCGATGCGCGCGACTTCGAAGTCGTCGAGGCTGCGGTTGAACACGTCCGGATCGCTGTGAACGTGAATGTCGATCGCGCCCGCGGCGGGGCTCACCTTCGGCGGCGGGGGCGGAAAACCGGTCTGCGCGAACAGCACGATGGAAAACGCGAGCGCGGCCGCGCCCGCGAAAACAGCCGCCCAGGTCTTGAACCCCTTCATGATTTCCCCTTTCTTGTCAGAACTTCATCGCGCGCTGGACCGCGGGCCGCGCGGCCATTTCATCCGCCCAGCGCGCGACGCTCGCGAAGCCCTCGAGCAGAGCGGGTTGCGCTGCCTTCATGCGCGCGACCACGCCGTAGAGCGCGAAATCGGCGATGGTCACCTCGCCGCCGGCGCAGTAGCGCTGTTTTGCGAGCCTGGCGTCCCAGACCTTCATGTAGTTGTTCCACATCGACTTGAACGTTTCGATCGCGGGCCCGTGCTGATCCTTGGCGCGGGACAGCGTGAAGATCGCGGTGACCATGCCGCTCATGTCGCTCGCGGCGCTCGCGAGCGCCTGCCAGAACGCCGGCCGCGCCGCGGGATCCTTCGGCAGGAACTTCCCCGATTTCTCGGCGCAGTACAGCAGCACCGCGACCGACTGCGAAACCGTCACCGGCTTCCCGCCCGGGCCGTCGCGGTCGACGATCACCGGGATCTGCCCGTTCGGATTCATCGCGAGGAACGAGGGCGATTTCTGCTCGCCCTTCGCGAGGTCGATGGGATGGAAGTTGTAGGCGAGGCCGCATTCCTCCAGCCCGATGCGCGCGCGCATGCCGTTCGAGGTCCCGGCGGCATAGAGATCGATCATGATTTTCTGGCTCCCGTGGGATGTCGAAAGCGTAACTCTAAACCGAATCGGCGGGGAGGAGTCGTGCCCGGCGAATAGGACTAAAATATTGGGCGAGCCGGAAGCGATCCACAAGGAAGTCGCCCATGACAAGACAGCTGTTTGCAACCGCCGCTATCGCCTTGGCCTTTGCCGCAGGCCACCCCGCACCGGCCTCCGCCCAAAGCTCCGCTGCGCTGGAGGGGCTGGTGAGCTCGGCGGAAGAAGGCGCGATGGGGGGCGTGGTCGTCAGCGCGAAGAAGGCCGGTTCGACGGTCACGGTCAGCGTCGTCAGCGACGATCGGGGGCGTTTCGCCTTTCCTTCGTCGAAGCTCGGGTCCGGCTCGTATTCGCTCAAGATCCGGGCAACGGGGTACGAGCTCGACGGCCCGGCCTCCGTGGAGATCACGCTCGCCCTGCCCGTCGCGGTCGACCTGAAGCTGCGCAAGGTCCGGGACATCACGCCCCAGTTGACGAACGCCGAATGGATCGCGAGCTTTCCCGGCTCGGCCGAGCAGAAGAAGTTTCTCTACGGCTGCGTGGGCTGCCACACCCTGGAGCGCGTCGCGAAATCGAAGCACGACGCGGCGGGATTTCAGGCGGTCATGAAGCGCATGGCGGGCTACGCCAACAACAGCCACGTCGAGCGTCCCCAGGTGCGCTTGGTCGCCCGCGACCCCATGCGCGACTTCGGCCCCGATTCCGACAAGCAGGCGGCCTATCTCGCCACGCTCAACCAGAGCGCCGGCGCCTCGCCGTATGAGCTCAAGACGCTGCCACGCGTGAAAGGCAAGGGCACGCGCGTCGTCATCACGGAATACGATCTGCCGCGCCGGCCCCTGATGCCGCACGACGTGATCGTCGATCAGGACGGCATCGTCTGGTACTCGCAGTTCGACCAGCAATTCCTCGGCAGATTCGATCCGAAGACGCTGAAGCACGCCGAGTTCGCGATTCCCGTGCAGCGGCCCGACTACCCGAAGGGGACTCTCGACCTCGAGGTCGATCCCGAAGGCAACCTCTGGCTCTCGCACATGTTCCAGTCGGGCATCGTGAAATTCGACAAGAAGACCGAAAAGTTCCAGGCGTTCCCGCTGCCCTCGGGAGTCGTGAACGAGAATTCCCAGCAGTCGATGGTCGGCCCGCAGCGCTGGACCGTTGACCGCAAGGTGTGGCTGAACGACGCCGGCATCCCGGGCCTGCACCGCCTGGACATGGCGACCGGCAAGTTCGAAACCTGGAAACCCTACGCGAACATGAAGGGGCCGCACTCCGTCTACGGCATCTACGCCGATTCGAAGAACAACATCTTCTTCATGGATTTCGGAGGAGAGAACGTCGGCAAGATCGAGGCCGCGACCGGGAAGCTGACGCTCTTCCCGACCCCGACCCCCCGATCCAGACCGCGCCGCGGCAGGATGGACGAGCAGGACCGCGTGTGGTTCGCCCAGTGGCGAGCCGAGAAAATCGGGATGTTCGACACCAGGACGGAAAAATTCAGGGAGTGGAACGTGCCCACGCCCTATACCGCGCCCTACGACGTCGTCCTCGACAGGAACGGCAAGGTGTGGACGGCGGGCATGAACACCGATCGCGTGCTGCGCATGGACCTGGAGACGGGCGAGTTCACCGAATACCCGCTTCCGAGCCAGACCAATATCCGGCGCGTGTTCGTGGACAACTCGGCCACTCCGCCGGCGTTCTGGGTGGGCAACAATCACCATGCCTCGATCGTGAAGGTGGAACCGCTGGAGTAGGGCTGGTCGCGTACGCTCAGGCGACCGCGGGCAGAACGATCCGGAAAAGGCTGCCCTTCGCTTCCTCGCTCTCCAGTTCTATGCGGCCGCCGTTCGCCGCGACCGCCCAGCGAGCGATCGCCAGACCGAGCCCCACGCCGCCCGATTCTCGGGTTCGAAGCGGGTCCACCCGATAAAAACGCTCGAAGATCCGCTCCCGGTGCGCGACCGGAATTCCGGGGCCCGAGTCCTGTACCTCGATCGAGGGCTGCCCGGACGCGGTCGCCGTGGCCCGGACCTGGATCGCGCCGCCGTTGGGCGTGTACTTGATTGCATTGTGTAGGAGGTTCATCAGGCCGAGCCGGAGAATGGCCGGATCGCATACGGCCTCCACGCGCGCCGCGGACTGAACGCTCAAGCTCTGCTGCTTTTCTTCCGCGAGCACGCGCAGATGCTCCGCGACGCTTCCCGCGAGCACCGCTAATTCCACGACTTCGTGCACCGGCCGGGCCGCCCCTGAATCGGCCCGCGTAAGCATGAGAAGGCTCTCCACCAGCCGCGTGAGCCGATCGACTTCCTCCAGCATGCTGCCGATGACGTCGCGGTACCGGCCCGAATCGAGCGGGGCCTGAAGCGCGATCTCACCCACGCTGCGCATCGCCGTCAACGGCGTGCGCAGCTCGTGCGATGCGTCCGCGGTGAACCGGCGCAGGCGATCGAACGAATCGTGCAGCCGCGACAGCGTGTCGTTGAAGACCGTAGCAAGGCGCCCGAATTCGTCCTGCGGATTGTCGACCGGAAGCCGTTCGCCGAGAGAATCCGCGGTGATCTCCCGCGCCTTGTCCGCCATGGCGCCCACCGGCGAGAGGACGCGCCCTGCGAGGAAATAGCCCCCCGCGATCGCCAGGCCGAGGGCGAAGGGCGCCCCCATCGCCAGGATCGCGGCGAGAGTCCAGAACGTATCGCGGCGGGAGCTTTCCTCGATCGCGGCGGCGATGGTGTAGGAGGGTTCGGCAATCGCCTGCACGCGATAGCTGCGGCCGTCCCACGCGCTCCAGGATCCGGGCGGCATCGCGCCGCCCTCCCGCAGCGCCCGCGCGAGACCCTCCCGCTGCCACCCCTCGGTCTGATAACGCAGCTTGCCGCCCACGGTGACCTGGAACAGCGCAATGCCCGACTCGGATGCGAGGTCCTTCAGTTCGTCGGGCTCCTGGTGATGGACCCAATCGACGGTCATCAGCGCGCGGCGCAGCTCACGGTCCAGCCCTTCGAAAAGACTCGCCTTCACGAAAATCAGGATGCCCGCCGAGAAGGCGCAGACGATAAGCATCAGCACGCCCGCATGCCAGAGCGTCAGGCGGGCGCGCACGCTCAAGGGGCGGCCCCTCATGGGTGCCTCGCTCCCAGAACGAATCCCACGCCGCGGACCGTGTGCAACAGCTTCTTCTCGAACGGATCGTCGATCTTGCGGCGCAGCCGCGCCATGGTGACGTCGATGACGTTGTCGAGCGGCGTGGCGCGCGCGCTGACGTGCCATACGTCGCGGGCGAGCATTTCCCGCGAAACGATGCGCCCCCGGTGGCGCAAGAGGCACTCGAGGATCTCGAACTCCTTCCCGGTCAATTCCAGGGACTGTTCCCTCCTTGCCACCTTGCGCGTGGCGAGGTCCATCTGGAGGTCCTCGTGCTGGAGTTTCAGGACCGGGTCCATGCGCCCGCGGCGGAGGAGCGCGCGGATCCGCGCGAGCAGCTCGGGGAACGTGAACGGCTTGACGAGATAGTCGTCGGCGCCTCTATCGAGGCCGAGCACGCGGTCCTCGACGGCGTCCTTCGCGGTCAGGATGAACACGGGGGTCGGAACTCTGCGCTTGCGCAACGCGGTGAGAACCTCGATGCCGTCGCGCCGCGGCAGCATGAGGTCGAGCAGCACCAGGTCGAACGAATCGCGGCTGGCGAGCGAGAAGCCCTCTTCGCCGTCGGCAGCGGTGCGCACTTCATAGTGCTCGGCTTCGAGGCCTTCCCGCAGCGCTCGCGCGACTTTTTTCTCGTCCTCGATGACCAGGATGCGCACGGCCGGCTCCGCTTGCGGGAACTTGCCGACAGTATAGGCGTCCCGGACTGCGGGCGCGAAACGGTGGTCAAGGCCAACAACGTCGAGGTCGAGTAGGCGCGCGTAAACGGATTCGGGGCGCATGAAGCGCCCCGATCGCAGTGCTGCAGCTCGCGAACGCTCAGCTGCTTTGTTTCCTCCGGTCCCTCTCGAAGGACTCGCTGCGGCCTCTGAACTTCAATTCGCGGGGGCTCTTCACCTCCGCGCGGACGAGCATCGTCAGTCTGCGCACTACGCTCGTGGGGATGTCCGGAGAGGGGTGGTTCGAAGCCTTTGCGTTGCGCAGCTTGCGCAACCAATCGATGTCTTCGGCAGTCAGCGTGCGGTCCATAGCGGTCGTCTCCCGTGTGTTTTATGCGCAGGTGACGCCGCTCCTCCTGCGCGGATGAGCTGACCACCGCAACCTCCGTGCCAGACCATCGAATCCGCAATCAATCAGACAGTTAGGGCATTGCCGGGGTTCCGAAGGCACGGCGATTGTGTCGCCGCGAAGCGACGGCCCCGAGAGGAAGGAGATGCTAGGACGCTGATCTCGCAGAGTTTCGGACTGTCGCGGCCCGGCGACATCCTGTGCGCCGGGCGCAAAAGTCCTATCTGCGCTCGAGGAGTTTCATCGCGCGCTCGTAGTAGCCGAGATCGATGTACTTGTCCGGCGCGGGCGCCTTGCCGCCCCACTGCCCCTCGATCTCCGCGCGGAGCGCGAGCACGGCCTTGAAGCCTTCCATGTCGAATTTCGCGTCCGGCGCCAGTCCGAAGCGCGGCTCCATCAGGGCCTGGTAGGTGCGCTCCGCGACTTTCGCATCCTGCTTCAGGCGCGTCGCGATGAGCGAGACCACTTGAGAACGATTCGCCGGGTCCATGGTCATGCGCACCGATTCGATGTATGCGGCGATGTAGCGCTCGAGCAGCGGCGCGTTCGCCCGCGCCCAGGGGCGCATGACGAACGCGCCCCCCGCCTGATAAGGCCCGAGGATATCGATCGCGCGCCCGAGGCTCTTCATCCCTTTGTCCTTTGCCGCGAACGAGAACGGAGGGTTGAGCATCGCGGCGGCGTTGTCGGAGCTCTTTTCCATGGCCTCGAGACGCTGAGGCGTGCCGCCGACGGGCTTGAGGACGTAGTCGCGGCCGTCGATGAGCCCTGCGTCCTTGAGCACCTTCTTCGCAAGCAGCGCATAGGCGGTGTTGGGCGCGTCGACGACCAGGTTCTTGCCGCGGATGTCGGCGATCGATCGGATCTCCGGCCGCACGATGAGCTCGTTCATCCCGGTGTCCCCGCCGGTGACGATGACGGCGTCATGTTTGGCAAGCTCCACCATCGCCACCGCGTTGTCGACGGCGGCGTAGGCGATGTCGAACGCGCCTTTCGCCAAGCCTTCGCGCTGCGAGTCCGAACTCGGCGTGAACTGAAGATCGACCTTGATGCCGCGCTTCTCGAACACGCCGTTGGCGATGCCCAGGTAAAGCGGCGAGTAGCTCGCCGTGGGAAAGGCGTTGACGCGCACCGGCGCGAGCTCCTGAGGCGCGGCCGGCGCCGCCGCGCCGAGTGCGAGCGCGCAGGCTAGCAGCGGCCCCGCGGTTCTCTTCGGCTTCGACATGCTCTTCTCCTCGATAGCGGACTACTTGGACCAGGAATCCCTGAGCGTGACCGCGCGGTTGAATTTCGGCGCGCCGGGCTCGGAGTCGGCGCGGTCGGCGACGAAATAGCCGTGGCGCTCGAATTGAAATTGCTCCTCGGCCTTTGCGTCCTTCAGCGCCGGCTCGAGCTGCGCGGTGACCGCCTTCTTCGAATCCGGATTCAGGTCCTTCAGAAAATCCGTATCCCCCGCCCCCGGATGCGCCGCTTTGAACAAACGGTCGTAGAGCCGCACTTCCGCCGGGTGCGAGTGCTTCGCGCTCAGCCAATGGATGTTGCCTTTCACCTTGACCGTCTCCGCGCCCGCCGTGCCCGACTTGGTGTCCGGATCGTATTTGCAGCGCACCGCGACGATCCTGCCGCCCGCGTCCTTGTCGCAACCCGTGCACTCGACGACATAGCCGTAGCGCAGGCGCACCTTGTTGCCGGGGAACAGACGAAAGTACCCTTTCGGCGGGTTCTCGGAAAAATCTTCGCGCTCGATCCACAGCTCGCGCGAGAGCGGCAGCTTGCGCCTGCCCAGCTCCGGCTTTTGCGGGTGGTTGGGCGCCTCGCATTCCTCCTCTTTTCCCGGCGGGTAGTTCTCGATGACGAGCTTCACGGGATCGAGCACGGCGATCCTGCGCGGGGCGAGCTCGTTCAGGTGCTCGCGCATGCAGTCCTCGAGAACCGAGAAATCGATCCATGAGTCGGACTTGGCGACGCCGATGCGCTCGGCGAAGAGGCGAAAGCCCTCGGGGGTGAAGCCGCGCCGGCGCGCGCCGACGAGCGTGGGCATGCGCGGGTCGTCCCAGCCCTCGACGTGTTTTTCCTCGACCAGCTGGATGAGCTTTCTCTTGGACAGCACGACATAGGTGAGGTTGAGCCGCGCGAACTCGATCTGCTGCGGCAGCGGCCGCTGCAGGAGACCCGGCCTCTTCACGCCGTCGTACCCGGTCCAGTCCTCGGCGAGGCGCTCGTTGAACCATTCGTAGAGCGGCCGGTGATCCTCGAATTCCAGCGTGCAGAGCGAGTGCGTGATGTTCTCGAGGGCGTCCGACAGGCCGTGCGCCCAGTCGTAGGTGGGATAGATGCACCACTCCCCGCCGGTGCGGTGGTGCGCGGCGTGGCGGATGCGATACATGGTCGGGTCGCGCAGGTTGATGTTGGGCGCGGCCATGTCGATCTTCGCGCGCAGGACGTGCTCGCCGTCGGCGAACCTGCCCAGCCGCATCTCGCGAAAGAGCTTCAGGCTCTCCTCGACCCCGCGCTCGCGGTAGGGGCTGTTCTTGCCGGGCGTGGCGAGCGTGCCGCGAAGCGCTCGCATCTGCTCGGGGGAGAGGCTGTCCACGTAGGCGTGGCCGCGGCGCACCAGTTCTTCGGCGAACTGGTACAGATACTCGAAGTAGTCCGACGCGTAGTACTCGTTCATGTTGCCGCCCGGGTCTCTCCACGAAAAGCCGAGCCAGCTCACCCCGTCGCGGATGGAATCGACGTACTCCGTTTCCTCTTTCGCCGGATTGGTGTCGTCGAAGCGCAGGTGGCATGCGCCGCCGTAGTCGCGCGCGAGACCGAAGTTGAGGCAAATCGACTTGGCGTGGCCGTAGTGCAGATAGCCGTTGGGCTCCGGCGGAAAGCGCGTGCGGATCTTCGCCGGATCGGGCGGCGCGTTGTCGAGCGAGAGGGCGGAGCCGGGCTTGCCGTTCCACTTGCGCCTGGCGTACTTGCCCGCCATGAGATCGGCCTCGATGATCTGGCGGATGAAGTTCGAGTGCGAGGCTTCCTGGTGTTGTTTTTTGGCGGGAATGGACATTGCGGCGATGTCGCGGGTATCGGGCGATTCTACCCCAGGCCCTCGCACCGGCCCTTGCGGGAGGCGAAAGCACGCGGGAGAAAGCGGTCAGGTATTTCGCGCGGAGGTGAACGCGAGGGCGAGGCAGATCGCCACCGCCGCGGAAAACGCCGCGGGCGCAAAGAAGAAATACACCCCGCAGAGGATCGTGAATCCCAGGTAGGCGAGAAAGAGGGAAGCGAGAAGCGGTCGGGCCCCGGCCGGGTCGCGTTTCGCGAGGCCTGCCAGTTGCCATAGCAGCACGGCGAGCAGCAGCAGGGTCACGCTGAAAAGGAGGCTGAACCCGCGGTAGAAGTCCCAGTGCGTGCGCCTCGCCCCCATGATCTCGAACGGGAAGGCCTGCATCGCCATGAACACCGCCGCCTGTTCCGGGTCGCGGGAGGAAGAGGCCAGGGCTCCATAGGTGTGCCCGGCGCAGAAAATCAGGGTGAGCACCGAAGCGACGCGCAGCAGGATCGACGGTTTCATATCAACCTCGCGGTGTGAAAAAAATCTCCGTCCCGGAATTCAGGGCCGGACGGGTCCCGGATATTATGTGTTAGCATCGGCCGCACGACTCGAAGCAGAGGAGGCACCTCTGCCGGTCTGATACCGAGTATATTTGCTGGAGAGGATTCCCGTTTCAGGGACCTGGGAGGGTCTGCCGCGGTGAAACCATGGGGTGAACTAGACGATCCGCGCCGCCGCATCCTGATCCAGGCGCTGGCAGCGGGTTTTTTCTCTTCGGCCGGAAATGCGGCGGCCCAGCTCTTCGGCAGGGCGCCCGGGAAACTCCCCGCGGGGCAATCGATCTATCGCGTCTCCGGGCGCGTGACCGTCAACAGCCAGGAAGCGACGCTCCAGACGCGGATCGTGTCCGGGGATACGGTGGAGACGGCCCCGAACGCGGAAGTCGTTTTCGCCGTCGCCGAGGAGGCGTTTCTGCTGCGCGGCGGAAGCCGCATGGTGATCGAGAAGCCGCCCTCGGGGCTCACGAGCGCGCTGCGCCTGGTGACGGGCAAGATCCTGTCGGTGTTCGGCAGGGGAAGACCGACCCGCATCATCACCGCGACCT
>Ga0137418_10005187_pt1 | contig 11932 bp, 11 predicted proteins | sample CZODoug3_1_2_16f_FD_122242 | JGI IMG/M metagenome (GOLD analysis project Ga0137418, IMG submission 122242) | Vadose zone soil fungal communities from Angelo Coast Range Reserve, California, USA - CZODoug3_1_2_16fungal (Hybrid Assembly) | ecosystem: Environmental > Terrestrial > Soil > Vadose... | reverse complement strand
GAACCGCCTGGATTGAGAAATTCTGCCTTCCCCAATATTTCGCTTCCGGTCGCGTCCGACAAAGCGCGCAAACGAATCAATGGAGTTCGCCCGATCGACTCACAAAATCCCTTCGTGACGAATCCGTACGGTGCATTTTCGGGAGAAATGGTGACGCGCATGAGAAAGACCGTATCACTGTTTCGGAGCTTGGTAATCTTCTGCGTGCACCAATAAAGTTAAGCCGAAAAAAGGCTGCGAAGAAAGATTCTTAAACGAGATCGAGGGCTACCTTCTCGGCTATCTCGGTATTACGGCCAATTAGAATCTTGTTTTTGCGCGAGATTCTCTAACCACGAATGGACACGAAAAAATGGTCTGATTCGCGTCAATTAGTGTCTATTCGCGGTTGTTTTTCATCGCATTTGGTTGCGGCTACGACGCGCCACGATCTCCTGTTCAAAACTCTGTCTTCGCGGTCTTTGGTGGAACTTATTCCCTTAGCGTGTGGCAGGTTGTTCAGCCGCGCTTCCGCAGCCGCATCAATCGTTCACCGGCAGCGCATAACGTTTTGTCGCGTTTGGCAAAATGGAACCGAATCAGATTTGTCACCGGTTCGGCAAAGAAGCTGGAGCCTGGCACGGCGGCGACACCAATCTCTCGCGCCAACCAATGACAAAATGCCGTATCATTCGCGTGGCCAAAATCTTCAATATTAACTAGCACATAGTAGGCACCCTGCGGGTCGACAAATCGCAGGCCCGCTTTACGAAGATAGCTGGTGAACAGTTCACGGCGCCGAGTATAATCGTGCGTGAGCTTCTGATAATATTCCTGCGGGAACCGCAGTGCAGTAACTGCTGCCTGTTGCAATGGATGGGGAGCGCCCACCGTTAAGAAGTCGTGCACCTTTCGAGCCTGCGAGATCAACTCCGGAGCGGCTAGCACAAATCCGAGCCGCCAACCGGTTATCGCATAGGTCTTCGACAATGAGCCAACGGTCAAAGTGCGTTCGAACAATCCTGGAAGGGCCGCCGCATAAGTGTGCCGATGTGGAGCGTAGACAATATGTTCGTAGACTTCGTCGGTAATAATAAAGGCGTCTGTCTCGGCGGCCAAATTCGCAATAAAAGATAGATCCTCCGGCGTAAACACCTTCCCGGTCGGGTTTGAAGGGTTGCACAATACGATCGCTTTCGGCCTTTTGGAAAAGGCTCGGCGCAACTCGTCCCGATCGAAATCAAATCGGGGTGCCCGCAATGGCACATAAATCGGATGAGCCCCAGCCAAAATCGTATCAGCGCCGTAGTTTTCGTAGAACGGCGAAAAGATAATCACAGAATCCCCTGGGTTACACACCGTCATCAGTGCAACCAGCATCGCTTCAGTGCCGCCACAGGTCGCCACCAGATGGGCATCCGGATCGATATCGAGGCCCATCCATCGCGATTGTTTTTCAGCAAGAGCCCGCCGGAACTCTGCTGAGCCCCAGGTAATTGCGTACTGGTGGAAGTTCCCGTGAAGCGCTTCCGCGGCCGCAGCGACCAGCTCTGGCGGGGGATCGAAGTCCGGAAAGCCCTGGGAGAGGTTGATCGCTCCATACTGATGGGCAACCCGCGTCATCTCTCGGATGACCGATTCCGTGAACCCCTTCAGTCTGTCGGCGGTCCGTAACATCGGTCTAACAGCATAACCGGATACCGGGGACTGAAAACTGGAAACCGAATGCAAGATTCAGGGATCCACCCACTGCTCCAACCCGCCATTGCTCCGGCACGTGCCAATCGCTAGGGCGGCCGAGCGAGCATCCTTGGCTGGTAGACTTCAAAATTCTGACTTCTCTCCCGCCTTCGATCCTGTATTGTGTGCCCGGTTTTTGCTTACTAACTAGGAAGGTTTGGAAAAATGAAGCTGCAACGCCCTCTTTTTCTAATCGCGATTCTGATCGCAATATTTCCTGCGGCCATTCTGCAGGCTGGAGCAACCGACACATCCGATCAATGCCCGAGGTTTCAGTTCAATCCGCCCGATGCCTATAAGGGCAACATGAAATATAGTTTTCTCGCACCGGGTTCCGCTGGTCCGAAAGTAGAATCCTTTACTTCGGTCTGCCCGGGATTTTGGCTATCAGCCGCGAGTGTAAGACAGAATTGGAGGATTACGGTCAGCAAGAAAGATGATCCAAAAGTAGCGGGGCCTTCGACGCAAAAGATGCCTACGCGGTTGATCTCGCGAGAGCCGATTCGGGGAACGCCACACCTTATCTTTACGCCCGGTTCCAAAAGTTCTCTTTTCCGTGGGGGAACGCTGTCGGATATTTCGTCCAGACAACCGAGAACGCCACTTGGCCCGAGCAAACAATGTGCAACTTACCTATGAGATTCGCGGTGTTACCAACGATCACCAAGATACGATTGTGGCCAGGTTTGTGATCCGACATCCGCTGCTTCCGGATGGATCTAACGTGTTGGACGCTCACGGCAACGTGCGAACTCTTACATCGTTTCCGAGCTATAAACTCCTGGAAAAGTCCAGTCCCGATTCGTTCCAACCGAGCCTCAAAGAAATCCAAGAAATGGTGGCTTCGGTCGCGATTATGAAACTAAAGAAACCGGAGAATTCAGAAAAGAAGAGTGCGATGTCTGGCGCATCTGGACAAAGGAAGATCGCATCATCTGTTGAGCCGTTCCTAGATGTGCCCCGTTTTTCAGCCTTTTCGCTAACGCTTGGCGGCCTGTACCCTGGCCGCGAACATGACCGGAATTCTAGCCTTTAGATTCGGTCTTGCTACTCCTCGCTCTTCCACCCTTCCTGCCTTTTTTTCGACCGGCCCGCCCGCAGCTCGGACAAAGATTTGCTACCTCGCAATTTTCGCAATCCGGTCCGAGCGCTGCGCAACGACGACGGCCATGCCAGATGAGCCAATGGCTAAAATCGGTCCAGTCTGTTCGCGGGACGAGACGCATCAGTTCTTGCTCGATCTTTTCGGGTTCAGTTCGCTTGGTCAGACCGAGCCGATGAGCTAACCGAGTGACATGAGTATCGACCACGATGCCTTCGTTGACTTGGAAAGCATTCCCAAGCACAACGTTTGCTGTTTTTCGTCCCACGCCAGCAAGCGCAACCAGCGTCGCCATCGTTGAGGGTACCTGGCTCTGATGCCGCTCAACGAGATCCTTTGCCATTGAGCGGATGCTCTTGGCCTTGTTGCGGTAAAACCCGGTTGATCGAATTGCGTTCTCCAATTCTTCCTGCGGGACATCCGCATAATCTTTCGCAGTTCGAAATCGTTTAAACAAATCCTTGGTTACGATGTTGACCCGTTTGTCGGTGCACTGGGCCGAAAGAATCGTCGCAACCAATAGCTCAAGCGGGTTTGAAAAATCCAATTCACAGTGCGCCGTGGGATAGACCTCGCGAAATCGCTCGATCAGACGGGTAACCCGAATCGTCCGAGGAATCGCTTGAGCCTTGGAAGGGGCAGATTTCATTCAGGTGAAATTTATACCGTTATTCGCCCGCGAATCGACCCCAATGAATGGATTCGCGTTACGTCGATATCATTTCGTCCCCGGTTTCGCCAATCCGTTTTGCTGGAGAAAGCGCATGAAATACGCACATTGTTGCTCGTCGTAATATTTGCGCGCATTCGTAAAATATTGTTGCGCCTCCTTCTCGTGCGACTGCTTGAGGAGGACGGCAGCGCGAGCAAAGTAATAGGCGGGCGTAGTGCCGGGAAAGGTCATATCATTGATCAGCTGAATCGCCTGAGACTGGCGATCATCGAGGACATCGGCTACGACAATCTTGAACTGGAGCAACTCTGACTTGGGATCAACCCGCTGCAGTTCCTCGTAGCGTGTTCGAGCGTCCGCCCGCTTGCCTTGAAGCAAAAGCACGTCGGCCAGATTGAGCTTAGCCGGATAGAACTTCTCGTCGGCAGCAATTGCTTCGGTGAACCGGCTCGCCGCGTCCTCGTACTCTTTTCTCTGTACGGCGATGACACCGCGTAGATTCGCGGTTTGGGCACTGGCTGGCTCAAGCTTCGCTGCGACATCAGCTTGCTTGTCCGCTTCGGCTAGATTTCCGGTTCCCAAAGCCTGGGTAGCTTTTTTGATTGCGGCGTCATAAGCCTTGTCTTCGGCCAACATCGGAGAAAACGCCACCACCGAGCCGAGCAGGATCCAAAACGTTCTTACAGACATTGTCATGGCTTGACCGTTAACCGTCGGCTACCGGCTATTGTTCATCATACCGCGCGACCAACCGCTTCCGCAACACATCGGACGCGTCGGACCAAGTCAGCAAAGTCCTTTGGTAACAGAGATTGTTCGCCGTCGCTTTTCGCGAATTCCGGAGCGTTATGCACTTCGATCATGATCGAGTCAGCGCCCGCCGCGACGGCCGCTAATGCCATCGCTGGAACAAAGTCACGAATGCCGATTCCGTGAGTCGGATCGACAACCACTGGCAAATGAGTTTCTGCCTTTAGAACCGGTACTGCATTCAAGTCCAACGTGTTTCGGGTCATTGTTTCGAACGTTCGAATGCCTCGCTCGCAAAGAAGAACATTGAAGTTTCCCTCGCTTAGGATGTACTCGGCGCTCATCAGCAGATCCTTAATCGATGCCGCCATCCCCCGCTTCAGCATCACCGGCAGTTGGGTTCGGCCGACTTCCCGAAGAAGTGAGAAATTCTGCATGTTCCGAGCGCCGATCTGGAGACAATCGGCGTATTCCGCGACCAATTCCAGATCCTTTGTATCCATCACTTCAGTAATGATTGGTAAACCTGACTCTCGTCGCGCCTCGGCCAGCAATTGCAGGCCGACTTTTCCCAGGCCTTGAAAACTATACGGAGAGGTGCGCGGCTTAAATGCGCCCCCGCGCAAAATTTTGGCACCAGAATCTCGGATCGATTGAGCGATCGAAAGAATTTGATCCTCGCTTTCCACCGAGCACGGCCCAGCCATGATAACGACTTCCTTTGATCCGACAACGACGTCGCCAACCTTGACCCGAGAGGCCGTACCCCGAAATTCGTAGGAAACCAGTTTATATGGTTTCAAGACCGGCATGACCGATTCCACACCCGGAAACGCCCCAAGCGGCTTCTGTCGGATCTTATCTTCCGCTCCAATCACGCCAATAACGACCCGCATCTCGCCTCGGCTTACCTCAGCGCGCAATCCCCAATCGGCGATCCGCGAAACAATATGCTGGATTTGCTCCTCGGTTGCATCCGGACGGGTGATAATGATCATGGCTAGAGAATTGGCAGTTTGGGTCGAAAAGCTTGGTTCGCAACTGGTTTTGCGGCGGGCCGACAAAGGCGGCCGCTGACCGGGGGCGACTTCGGGAGATGGAAAAACCGTACGCATAGGTTGAAGAAAGGGTCAGTTCTGACCGACGAAAAAAGCGCGAGAAAACGAGCGCTGGTCAGAATCCGAAAAAGAAGCGCCAATAATAAAAAAAGCAGCCTACTAACTCAAAGGAAGGCCTGATGGAGCAGGCACCGTAGGCGCTGGATTTCATGATCGACGTTTAGACCGATAACGCACGGTACCCGATTTGCCAACAAAAATCGTGGGGTTCTGCCGGACACCGCGGGGATTCGGGACCTTTCTTGTCCTCGCGCTCATCGTCCTTTCAGCAGGGTGATATCGAGTACGAGGATGACTAATATTCGCGTTCGACGGGTACCGTTAACCCCTCAAACCCCAGCAGACCTCGTTGCCAGCGCATGAGAACGGTTTCAACGGTCTCCGGCTCTCGCACAACTTTTTCCAGAGCGCTTCTGGAAGCCAATACGCTGGCATCTAGGACCAGGTCGGCCGCCAGTTGATCCCGCTTAAGGCGAAGCTCTTCAAATCGTTTCTCCTGTTCGCCGGTTGGTCGTAGCCGGATTTGGCGGTTTCGTCGGGGCCACTCTGCCTCCGGAATTTGCAGAGACTGATGAATCGTCGATAGAAGCCGCCGCCGTCGCGAGCTGGGCAGCCAATCGGGCACATCGAGACGCGAACCGCTCAGGGCCGCTTGGGCCAACCCGATTAATTCTTCGTTTCGCATAATCTGGAATGGCGGACGATCGGCTTGTTGAGCTTCTGATTCGCGCCAGTGCCACAAAGCTCGGAGTACCGCCAGGCCTCGCGTCGGAAGCGCAGCGCTACCGGGAATCTTCCAAATCTTTTCCGGATCTCTCTCGCGATCTTCCGCCGCAGCTGCAACGGCACGGATGCAAGATTCCTCATACCAATGCCACCGGGAAGAGTTGCGCAATTCTTGCTCGAGTCTTTCCGCGAGCGGCAGCAGATATTTCGTATCGTTCACCGCGTAAACAATCATTACATCCGTAAGCGGACGCCGGGCCCAATTGGCCTTTTGCGATGATTTTGGTAACTCGATTGTGAAGAAATGTTTGACCAACGAAGCAAGACCGACCTCCTTCATTCCCATCAGCCGAGCCGCTATGTAAGTATCGAATACCGGCCCTGGAACAAATTGGATACCGCGGCGCAACATGCGGAGATCGTAATCACAACCGTGAAAAACGACCGTTCGACTCCGCAGGAAGTGAGTCAAAATCTCGAAATCGAGGGGTTGAAATGGATCGACCAGGACGTTCTGACCCGGTGCGGAAAGCTGGATGAGGCACAGCTTTTCAAAATAGCAGTGCAGGCTATCTCCTTCCGTATCTACCGCGATCTTTGGCTCACCGGCCACTGAACCGCACCAGCGCAGCAGCTGATCGGTGTTGCTGAGAGTCAGAACCTCCTCCGAATGCATCATTGGTGGCCCACTAACGGAGGGTGGTGAGCAAAAGCTCCGCATTGGTCTTGGTCGCCTGAATGCGCTGTAGAAGCACTTCCATCGCCTCGATCGCGGGAAGCTGGGCCAGATACTTCCTCAATGCCGTAATCTTCTCAAACTCGGCCGGGTGATAGAGAAGGTCATCGCGGCGGGTGCCCGATTTCAGAATGTGAATTGACGGAAAAATGCGTTTTTCCAATAGAGTACGATCCAAATGGAGCTCCATGTTACCGGTCCCCTTGAACTCTTCAAAAATCACCTCGTCCATCCTGCTCTCGGTTTCGATCAATGCGGTTGCCAAAATCGTAAGGCTCCCGCCCTCTTCAACATTTCGGGCTGCTCCAAAGAATTTCTTCGGTTTCAGTAACGCTTTAGCCTCTACGCCACCAGACATAATCCGGCCTTTACCCGGCTGCAGCGCATTGTAACCGCGAGCCAGACGAGTGATGCTGTCGAGAAGAACTACGACATCCTTTTTGATTTCCACCAGGCGCTTAGCACGTTCGCTTACCAACTCCGCAACTTGGACATGCCGGGTCGGTGATTCGTCAAAGGTTGAGCTAAAAATCTCGCAATCGAGGCACCGTCTCAGGTCAGTAACTTCCTCTGGCCGCTCATCTACCAGCAGTAGAATCAAATGAATTTCCGGCGAATTCGCACGGATGGCGAGCGCGATTTCCTTCAAGAGGATAGTTTTACCGGCTCGTGGAGGCGCGACAATAAGTCCACGCTGGCCTCGCCCCAGCGGCGTGATCAAATCCACTGCTCTGGCACTGATACTTCTAGTCTTGTCGTTCTCGAGCAGGATGCGCTTATCAGGAAACAGCGCAGTAAGCTGATCGAACTGCTTCGGCTCCGTCCATTGTTCAATCGGAATTCCCTCGATTGCGACAACTTCCTCCAGCGCCATGAATTTTTCCTTGTCCCGAGGCGGCCGAATGAAGCCCTTAACCTTGTGACCAGGACGCAAACCAAATCGCTTCAGTACCACGGCCGGCACGTAAACGTCTTCCGGGCAGGGATTGAAGTTAAACCGCGACCAACGCAGGAAGCCGTACGCTTCACCAGAAAGTTCGACCATTCCCTCGGCCAAAATCTTCGTCCCTCGGGCGCCAAACGCCTTTAATATATCGAAAACAAGTTGGTGCCGCGTGCGCTCGTGGGAAACGCGAAGTCCAAATTCGCGCGCCAAATCAAGAAGGAGCGTGTGGTTGAGGGAATGGAGCCGGTCCATTTCGAGCAAGGAGCGATCGGGAGAAAGATATCTCTCTCCAGGAACTTGGACGCTCTCAGCGGGTTGACTCTCCATAACGTTCCAGCAATTCCGTACTTAGGCGATCGATTTGGGCAGTAGTAATTTGGGGTGGGCAGTCGGTCCAGATCAGACGATCGGCGCGCTTAATTTTCTCATCGAGCGGCATTTGTGCCGCGATCATGCGATCGGCCAAGTCTGGCGCCAATCTACGGACCTCAATTAATCTGTTTAGCTGTGCCGATCGGCTGCATGCGGTTACAACGACCAAATCAAGATGTTTTTCTGCTTTCGTCTCAAACAACAGTGGAATTTCGGCAAGAAGCAGGGTGCCGGTATTTGTTCGCTCCAGCCATGCCGATCGGATACGCGGATGCAGAATGCTCTCGAGTATTTTGCGCGCCGACGGATCCTGGAAAACCAACTCCCGTAACCGTTCTCGTCGCAAACGCCGATTGCCGTCGAACAGCTGCGCCCCGAAGACCAACTCAATCTCCTCTTGTACATGCAAATCGCTATCCGTCAATCTCCTGGCTTCAAAATCAGCACTGAACCATTCTACCGGCAGATGGACCGAAAGCGATTTGTGGAGGGCGGCGGCGACTGTTGATTTTCCGGTAGCAATCCCTCCGGTAATGCCAACTGCTGACATACTTTGTTGTAGCTCGGCGCGTGAACAAGAGGCGCTAACCAGCGCTTCCGAAGAGGTGGGATCCCCGCAAAATCTGCAGAGAACGCTTTGGATCGTCTAAATCCCTAACTTATCCCTAAAATACACGATCGTCTCTCGAATTCCTGATTCGAAATCGACTTTTGGCTCCCACCCGAGCAGTTTTTTCGCACGAGTGATATCGGGCTGACGCACCTTTGGATCATCCACCGGCAACGGCTTAGTAACAATTTCCGATTTAGCTCCGGTAATCTCAAGAATTTTGCGAGCGAAATCAAGAATGGTCATCTCCGCCGGATTACCGATATTAATCGGCTCGTGATAGTCGCTGAGCGCGAGGCGGAAAATGCCATCGATCAGGTCGGATACATAACAAAAGCTCCGCGTCTGGCTACCATCACCAAATACCGTCAAGGGTTCATGGTTAAGCGCTTGACTAATAAATGCCGGTACGACTCGGCCATCTTTCAGACGCATCCGTGGCCCATAAGTATTAAAGATCCGGACAATTTTGGTATTCACTCCATGATAGCGGTGGTAGGCCATTGTTATCGCTTCGGCGAATCGTTTAGCCTCATCGTACACTCCACGGGGGCCGATCGGATTAACGTTGCCCCAATAGTCCTCGCTCTGCGGGTGGACAAGCGGATCACCATAGCATTCGGAGGTCGAAGCCAGCACGAAGACCGCTTTTTTGTCCTTAGCTAGTCCCAAGGTGTTATGGGTTCCCAATGCTCCCACTTTTAATGTTGGGATTGGAAGTTCGAGGTAATCGATCGGACTAGCCGGTGAAGCAAAGTGAAATACGTAGTCAACCCGACCCGGGACGAAGATAAACTCGCTGACGTTATGGCGAATGAATTGGAAGTCCTGGTTTCCGGCTAGATGAGCAATATTATCCGGAGAACCGGTGATTAAGTTGTTAACGGCGATGACGCGAAAACCTTCGGCAATAAGGCGATCGCTCAAATGGGATCCAAGAAATCCCGCTCCGCCAGTCACAACCGCTATCTTCTTGGAAGAAGTAGTTTCAAACATGTATGAAGAATTCCGTCCTCACCTAGTCTCCGGACCTCTATGTCTAATCGTAATAAATGGTGGAGAGTGGAAAGGCTCGGATGCTAGCGTTACTCCGCCCGAGGATTCTTGGCAACTCGCACGGCAATCATTCTTCCTTTTTCTTCTCGTATGTGTGTCGAATATCCTCGGCTTGAGAAGCCCAAAAAGCATCTTCCCCGATGTTGGTCGAGTGATCTCCCACTCGCTCAAGCGCGCGCGCGATTAAAATGAGATTGATATAGGATTGAACTCGGCTCGGGTCGGCCGCGATTCGCTCCATGAATTTATCTGCTACCTCCTTGTTCAGCGAATCCAGAACTCGATCACGCGGTTTGAGCTGAAGCGCCATTTCCGCATCGCTATCAACAAAAACCTTCATCGCGTCAAGGAAAATACCCAATGCCTCACGAAATAGCGGCTCCAACAAAGAGATTTCTGGTACACTGGATTCTTTGTTCAATTTCTTGGCTCGTCGGGCAATCAGTACGGACTGATCGGCTATCCGTTCCAGATTGACGCTCAGCCTCATGGCCGAGATCACATGGCGCATATCCGAGGCGACCGGATGAAACCGAAGCAGAATTTCGACCCCTTCCCGATCGACTTCCTTTTCGAGAAAATCGACTTCTTCATCGTCAGCAATTGCCAGGTTGCAGAGATCGCTGTCTCTTTGTAACAGCCCTTGCATCGAGCGATTCAATAACCGTTCGGTCAGGCTTGACATCATCAAAACACTGTTTCGCAGACCCGTAAGTGCCCCCTCAAAGCTGCTGCTAATATGCCGTCCAAGCGCCGCCATCTTTTCGATCTTGCTCTCAAACTATATCGTCGTTCCCACCTGAAACTATAATTATTTTTTTTGTCGCGAGCCTTACTTTTATGTGACGTTTTGCTGTAGCCAGTGCGATTACATTCGCTCGGGAACGTCGATGCCGAGCAGTTGCAATCCCAATTTCAGCGTTCGCGCGAATAAATCACTCAGCAGCAGCCGTTGATTCCTCTGATCGGTCGCCGCACTAAGAACCGGACACTGTTCGTAAAAGACGTGGTATTCGGCCGCAAGCTCATAAAGATAGTTGGCGAGCACATTGGGACGAAAACCGTCAAGAACCGCTGGAACCACCTCGCCAAACTGCAACAATTTCTTCGCCAGTTTTTCCTCCGCCGGATCGCCCAGGTCTACCTGCGAAGGCGGGTGAAAGGGCTCCTTTAATCGCCGGAAAATTGAGCGGCTACGAACATAAGCGTTTTGTAAATAAGGAGCCGTATTTCCTTGAAAAGAGAGCATCTTGCTCCAAGCGAAAACATAATTGGTAAGACGGTGCTGTGATAGCTCGGTATACTTGATGGCACCAATTCCAACAATCTGACCGATCTGTTCCACCTCCGCTTGAGCCAGCTCCGGATTCTTTTCTATAACCAGCGCCTTGGCTCGGGTCATCGCTTCTTCCAGCAATTCCCGAAGGGGAACCGAGTCGCCGGACCGCGTCCGCATCATCTTCCGATCCTCTCCAAGAATGCTTCCGAAGCCAATATGTTGCAGATCCAGCTTCAGGCCTAGCTTTCGGGCCAAACTGAATAACTGCTGGAAATGAAGCTGCTGAGGAGTGCCGACGACATACCAGATTCCGTCCGGGTTCCAGTGCCGAACGCGGTAATCCAGGGTGGCTGCATCGGTGATCGCATAGCCAAACCCACCGTCTGATTTCCGTATCATGAACGGCGCGTCGGAAAGCGTTCGGTCCCAGACGACGACGGCCCCTTCGCTCACCTCTGCGATTCCCGACTTCAGTAGACGTTCGACAATGCTCGAGAGTTCGGCATTATAAAAGCTTTCTCCAAGTTGCTGGTCGAACTCGACTCCGAGAATCCGATAAACACCGGCAAACTCGGTCTTGGAAAGCTCAATACACTTTCGCCAGATGGCGATGTTTTCCGGATCGCCTTGTTGCAGTTTGATCAGCTCATTCCGGCACGCCTCGAGGATCCCAGGATCCTCTTTGGCCGCGACATCGGCAGCTCGATATAGACGGACGAGCTCGTCCACCGGGTGGGTCGCGAGGGCGGCTTCGTCGCGCAGATTTTTCCAACCGTAAATGACCTTGCCAAACTGCGTTCCCCAGTCGCCAAGGTGATTGTCGGTAACCACGATGTGCCCGATAA
>Ga0137418_10005186_pt1 | contig 11935 bp, 8 predicted proteins | sample CZODoug3_1_2_16f_FD_122242 | JGI IMG/M metagenome (GOLD analysis project Ga0137418, IMG submission 122242) | Vadose zone soil fungal communities from Angelo Coast Range Reserve, California, USA - CZODoug3_1_2_16fungal (Hybrid Assembly) | ecosystem: Environmental > Terrestrial > Soil > Vadose... | reverse complement strand
TCGCCATCACCATCGCCTTCTCCACGCTCGCCGTGATCAGCGCGATCTTGTTCCGGCGCGGGCGGTGGAAGCTACGGAGCGTGTAGGCCGTCGCCGCGGAGGTATCTTATCGTCATGCCCATGATCGGTTCGCTATCGCTCATAGCTCTCGCGCTGGCCTCCGCCAACACGCAGGTGCCGGTCGCCGTACGGGTAGACTCCGCGCGCCGCGAGGTGGTGATCACCGCCGGCCCGTATCGCCTGCCGGCCAATCCGCCGGGCATGCACGAGGGGATGGAGCACGAGCCGGAAGACCTGCTCGTGCAGCAGTTCACCTGGCCCCTGACCACGTGGGTGCGCGGGTTCCGACTCGCGATCGTGGACGGCGCCGGGCGTCCGCTGCCCCGCGGCCTGATGCACCACATGAGCATGATGAACTTCGATCGGCGCGAGGTCGTGTACCCGATCGTGGAGCGGCTGCTCGGCGCGGGCCGCGAAACGGACGACATCGTGTTTCCCAGCACGGTCGGGATTCCGGTCGCCGCCGGTCACCGCCTGGGCCTGTACATCATGTGGGACAATCAGACCGGAGCGGAGGTGCCGGACGCCTACCTCCGCCTCACGCTGCCGTGGATTTCGCCGCGCCAGGTGCCGAAGCCGGTCGTCGCGCTGCCGTTCCTCGTGGACGTGAACTTCGTATTCGGCGGCGCGAACTCGTACGCCATCCCGCCGGGTCGCTCCACGCGCACCTACGAATTCTCCGTGCCGCTCCCCGGCCGGCTGCTCGCGGCGGGCGGCCATCTGCACGACTACGGCGCGGGGCTGCGGCTTGAGGACGCGCAGTCGGGGAAGACGTTGGTCCGCATTCGGCCCAAGCGGGCCCCGGACGGACGGGTGGTCGGGATGTCGCGCCAGCTGTTCGGCACGCGCGGGCGCGGGCCGAAGCTGCGCCCTGAGCGCAGGTACCGCCTCGTCGTGGAATACGACAACCCGACGGGCGCTCCAGTGCCGCACGTGATGGGCTCGATCGCGGGCCTATTCGTCCCGGACGACCTCCGGCAACTTCCCGCACTGAATCCTGACGATCCATCATATCGGGCGGACGCAGCGTGGCTGGCGCGCATCAAGGGCGGCGACGACGCGGGCATGATGGACCACCACCACGACCACGACTAGCGCGCGCCAGGCCATTCCTTAGATTGGCGTTTGCATGATGCGACCCTGGTCTACTCGCCTGTTGAGCGCCTCCCTGGCGCTGTGGTTCGGCCTGGCGATGGTCGGGCCGCAAGTGCATCAGTGCCCGTTGCACGACGTTGCCCCCGCAACTGCTGCCGCCGTCGCACACGCTTCCGGTCACGCCTCGCACGACGCTCCCAAGGGCCACGAGCACTGCTCGTGCCCACAGGTCTGCTGCGCGGTCGGCGTGGGTGTTGCGTTGCCGGCGACGTCGCTCCAATGGACGGCGGTCGCGGCGCCTGTCGCCACGGCCGTACCGGTTCTCTACCGTGTGGTCCTCCCACGCGCGCCGCGCCACCTTCTCCCCTTCGCTCTCGCCCCTCCGCAGCCGCTCGCGTAACTCGCCCGACTCGGGCGCTCTGTAACACAACTCGAACGACGCTATCACCCCTTGCGGAGGGGACGTATGACCATTTGCAACGTGCTGTGTTGCTGCGGGCTGCTTGCGGCCGCGCCGATCCTGGCCGCTCAGCAGGTCCCGGCGGCCGACTCTTCCCGTCGGCAGGCGGACAGTCTGGCGCGGCACCCGGCGTTGCTGAAGGCGATCACGGTGACCGCCGCGCCGCCCGAACGACGCGATCCCATCGGGTTCACCTCGGTCTCGCCTCAAGCGCTGCACGCGAGCGTTGCCATCAACGCGTACGAGCTGCTGCGCCAAACGGCGGGGCTCGAGGTCCACGACCAGGGCCAGGGGCCGGGCTTCGCCTCCACGGCGTCGCTGCGCGGATTCGCCTCGGACCACTCCACCGACATCGCGCTGTGGATCGACGGCGTGCCGGTGAACGAACCGGTCAACGGGCATGCGGAGGGTTACAACGACTGGAGTCTGCTCTTCCCGGCCGTGGTGCAGGAAATCGACGTGTACAAAGGCCCCACGAGCCCGTTGTACGGCAACTTCTCTCTCGCCGGTACGGTGAACATCCGCACGTTGGAGCGTGTGTCGGGCACGAGCGCGCTCGTCAGCGGCGGCATGTACGGGCGGCTCGACGGCACCGTGCTGACCGGCTACGACCGAGGCGCCAACGGCGGCGTGTTCGGGCTGCGCGGTGTGCGGGAAGACGGTTGGCGCCCGAATAGCCAATATCGGACCGCGCAGGGTCACGCGCGGGTGGTGCAGGCACTCTCTCCCTCCACCGCGCTCGACGTTGGCATCGAGCTGTACGCGGCGGGCTGGGATTCACCCGGGTTTCTCACCGACTCGCAGTTCGCCGCCCGCGACTACGCGGTGGTGGTGGACCCCACCGACGGCGGCTTCAAGCGCCGCGCGCAGGAGCGCGCCAGCCTGCGCGTCCTGTGGGGCGACACGCGCCTGTGGCGCACCACGGTGTACGCGACCCAGGGCCGGTGGCAGCTGTTCCTCAACATCCCCGCGGAGCCCGGCTCCGGGGAGGGCACGGGAAGTCAGACCGAAGAGGAGGACCTGCGCTACGGCGTCGGGATGACGAGCGCGCTGACGTGGGCGCTGCGTTCGACGGAGATCACGCTCGGCGCTGAAGGACGCTGGGATCACACCAATTACCAGAACTGGCTGACGACGGCACGGGCACGCGACTTGGCGCAGGATCTGCTGACGGCGCGGCAAGGGGCGGGCGCGCTCTTCGCACAGACCTCCATCGCTGTGGGGACGCGCCTGCGGCTGAATCTGGGCGGCCGCTACGATGCGTTCGCTACCGCTTCGACCCCGACGGGTCAAGCGGAGGTCACCGGTACGACCCACGCCGTCTCGCCCAAGTTCGGCGCCTTGTATCAGCTGTCGCCGTCCGGTCAGGTCTATGCGAACGTGTCCCGGGGCTTTCGTCAGACCGATGGCGTGATCAACGATCCCTCGCTTCCCGTGATCACGGCCTCGGCGTACGAAACCGGGGTACGCGTGCAGTCCCGCGGAGTGGACGCGAGCCTCGCCTTGTTCCGGATGGATGTGAGTAACGAGCAGACATTCGATCCCCTCACTCTGACGACGACGAGCGGTGGCAGGAGTCGCAGGCAGGGGGTGGAGCTCGGGCTTCGCTCTCGGCTCGGGGCCGCGGTCTCATTCGATGCCGATGCCACGCTCAACGACGCGAAGTACCGGCGGCTCGTGACCGAGGATGGCGACACCCTCAGCGGCGCGCGGGTGTTCAACACGGCCAAGTACGTCGGATCGGCCGCCTTCGAGCTGGCGCCGCCGCGCCGGCCCTGGCGGGTCAGGCTGGCCACCAACGTGGTCGGACCGTACACCCCGTTCGAGGGCAACGGTCTGGAGTTGCCTGCCTACGCGCTGTTGCACCTGGGCGGCACGGTGACGCTGGGACGAGTGGAGATGCAGGTCGGCGTCCGCAACATCTTCAATCGCGCGTACCCTGAGCTTCGGGCCGGCGCGTTCATCGCGCCCGGGCAGCCGCGCTCGCTGTACGGCGGCATCGTGGTCCGCTAGGGCGTCGCTCCGCCGGCGCAGCTGCCGTCCGGCGCCCGGACCGTCGGGTAGGCGATGCCGAGCTGGTCCAGGTACGTCCGGTACTTGGCGGGGTCGTAGTAAAAACGGCGCATCGCCGGACGGTAACGCGCCATGATGTCCTGGTTCAGCTCGATCGCCGGCCGGTCCTGGGGCCGGATCAGCGCCTGATAGTGGATCTCCTTCGTCTGAACATTGCGGAAGTAGTCCCACGCCTGACTGACGAGCTCCGGCCTTAGCAGGAAGTCCAGCACGGTCATCGCCATGACCTTGGCCCCCGCCGTGGCGCCCTTGTGAGCGATGGGCGTGGCCATCGAGATGGCGTTCGCCCAGTTGTGGCCCGGCAGGCCGGGAATGTTGGACGGGAACCGCAGTGTCACGGTCGGCACGTTCCAGGACACGTCGCCGATGTCGTCGGAGCCGCCTCCGGTGCGCTCGTTGGGGCGCAGCGCCGGGCGCAGCGTGTCGAGACGCGTGGCCAGCCCTGAGTCGGGGGCGCCGATATCGCGCTGCAGCGCGTGGGCCAGCTGCTGATCCGCCTCACTCCACGCGGGCAGACCCACCTGCTTGATGTTTTCGTACATCGCCTCGGCGATGACCCGATTGAAATGCCCCGGCCAGGCGGAGCCCAGGATGCGTACCGACGCCAGGGAGGTGCTGGTCATCATCGCCGCGGCTCGCGCGATCGTATCTCCCAGCGCGAAGAGCTCCTGGATGTGGGGGTAGTCGAGCTCGCGGAAGTAGTACCACACGGAGGCGGTGGGCGGGACGACGTTGGGCTGGTCGCCGCCGTCGGGAATGACGTAATGCGAGCGCTGCTGCAAGCGCAGGTGCTCGCGCCGGTAGTTCCAGCCGACGTCCATCAGCTCCACGGCGTCGAGCGCGCTGCGGCCGCGCCAGGGCGCCCCCGCCGCGTGCGCGCTCCGCCCTTGAAACGTGAACAGGGCCGACACGAGGCCGTTGCCGGCGATGTCGCCCCACGAGGTCGACAGGTTGTCGTCGACGTGGGAGAAGAGGACGATGTCGACGCCCGAGAACAGGCCCTCGCGGACGTAGTACGCCTTGGTTCCGACCAGCTCCTCCGCGACGCCGGGCCAGATCTGGAGCGTGCCCGGCAGGTGCTCGCGCTCCATGAGTTTCTTCACCGCGAGGGCGGCGGTGATGTTGACCGCCTGTCCCGAATTGTGGCCCTCGCCGTGCCCCGGTGCGCCTTCGATCATCGGCGCGTGGCAGGCGACCCCCGGTTTTTGCGACGCCTGCGGAATGTCGTCGATGTCCGAGCCGAGGGAGATGACCGGCTTCCCCGACCCCCACGTCGCCACCCATGCGGTGGGGATGCCGAAGATGCCCTCACGCACCGTGAACCCGTTCTTGCGCAGCAAGTCCACGAGGTAGCGCGACGTCTCGGTCTCCTGGAAGCCGAGCTCCCCGTAGCTGAAGATCTGATCGACCATCTGCTGGGTGAACTGCGCGCGGCTCGCGACGTCTCGGACGGCTTCCTGCTTGAGTGCGGTGAGGCGGGTGTTGCCAGGGCCTTGCTGGGCGGTGACCTGCATGGCCAGCACCAGAGCCATAAGCGACGCCATCGCGACTCCTGGACGAGAGTTGATCTGGAGTGTCAGCGCCGGCCGCCGAGCCGCTCGCGGGTGAGGGAATCGGCGATGCGGAGCGCGCGGTCTGAGTCCCACTTGTAGTAGAGGGTCAGGCAGGACGCGAGGTTCACGTCTTTGCGCCGTTGGCAGTTGTGCAGCTCGTAGCGGTGCTGCGCGGCTTCGGCCTCCCACAGCGAGTCCGCGGTGGTGTTGACCCGCGACAAGGGCCACCCCGCAACGAGGAGGCAACGATCGAGGGGATCAGCGCCGCGGCGACACGCCGCCAGCTGGGTGCGGTGCTGCGTGGCGCCCAGGTTCCACACGGAATCTTCCTGGTGGGTCTTCAGGCTGTCGAGCTCGCGGTGGCGCGCGGTGGCGGTGCGCAGGGCCCGCCCAGGCTCCCAGTGATATAGCTGGATGAGGCACTGCGTCGTGCCCTTCGCGTCGAGCGAGATGGAGCTGCACTCGACCACCTCGGCGCGTTGATCGCGCCGCTTGCCGCACGCCGCGAGGGGGAGCAGCAGCGCGAGCGCGAACAGGCTGACGGTTCGTGTCATGCCGCCTAAGATAGCGCGGCTGCCGTTTCCCTCAAGCGGCCGCGATTCCGCGGGGTGGCGCCGCGGTACCATGCCACAGCCCGTGCGAGCCCCTCGTCGAAGTCCACGCGCGGTTCGTACCCCAAGACGTCACGCGCCCGGTCGATGCACGCCAGGGAATCGCGCACATCACCGGCGCGCGGCGCCGCGTACGTCGGCGCCAGATCGACTTCCGCCACCGCGCAGATGCGGTTCCACAGCTCGGTGACGCTGAGCGCCTTGCCCGATCCGATGTTGAAGACTCCTCCCGCCGCGCCGGAGGCCTGACACGCCAGCAGGTTGGCGTCCACGACGTTCGCCACGAAGGTGAAGTCCCGGGTTTGCGCGCCGTCCCCGAAGATGACCGGCGCATCGCCGGCGAGCGCCGCGGCGATGAAGCGCGGAATGACCGCGCCGTATTGCGAGGCTGGGTCCTGACGCGGCCCAAAGATATTGAAGTAGCGCAGCGTCACCGTTTCCAGGCCGTAGGTGTGGTAAAACACGCGGGCGTAGTCTTCGCCCGCCAACTTCGACGCGGCGTAGGGGGAGAGCGGGCGCGGGAGCAGGCCCTCATGGTTTGGCAGCTCGGGGCTGTCGCCGTACGCGGACGTCGACCCCGCGAACACGACGCGACGCACGTTGGCGCGATGCGCCGCGAACAAGATGTTGACCGTACCCGTCGCGTTGACGGCGTGCGCCGTGACGGGGTCATTGGTCGACAGCGGCACGGAGGTGATCGCCGCGTGGTGCAGCACGTAATCGCAGCCGTCGACCGCGCGGCGGCATGCCTCGGCGTTCAGGACGCTGCCGCGGATGAAGCGGATGCGGTTGCGCACGCCGGCGAGATACTCGCGCCGGCCGGCCGAAAGATCGTCCAGCACCACGACTGCATGGCCTTCCGCCACGAGCCGGTCCACGAGGTGGGAGCCGATGAAGCCGGCGCCGCCGGTCACGAGGTATCGCATGCCCCTTTCTGAAAGCAGAAACCGGACCACGACGCTCGGCGCGCTTCTTGCCGCCCCAAGGCGTGCTTATCGGGGGTCCCCCGATGCGTATGCACGACGTTTCGCACCCGCCACCGCCTCGATGCAGCGGTGCGGCAACAGGTGTGTCGCCAGGGCGAGGTTTTCTTGACCGGAGGGGGAATGGTAGGTCAGCTGCTCAAGTCACCGGGCAATCTGCTGCATCCGTTACGGCGGCGCGCGGCTCACGCGGCGCTGCAGGGCCGCGCGCCGCGCAGCATCGTCGTCGTGTGTCACGGCAATATCTGCCGCAGCCCCCTGGCGGCGGCGTTACTGCGCCGCGCGCTGGAACCCGCCGGGATCCGCATCGAGTCGGCCGGGTTCATCGGCCCCAACCGGCCCTCGCCGCGCGACGCCGTGGCGGTCGCGGCGCGCCGCGGGGTGGATCTCTCCAAGCACCGGTCGCGGCTGCTCACCGCCGATCTCGTCAACGCGGCCGATCTCCTCGTGGTCATGGAGCCCGAGCAGCAGCGCGCGGTGTGCGAGCGGTTCGGGCGCTGGCCGCGTGACGTGATCGTACTGGGCGACTTGGATCCCGCGCCGATCGAGCAGCGAACCATCCGCGACCCCATCGAGCAAGGGCCCGATGCGTTCGAGGCGAGTTACGCGCGCATCGAGTGCTGCGTGGCGGCCTTGGTGCGCGTGCTGACACCCCCGCAGCGATAAGCAGCCGGCCATTTGGCCCGAACCTTGCCGGAAGTGCCACGTCGGTTTTCGGGTTCTTCTCCATCGTCGCCCATGTCGAGTGTGTGGTGCAGATCCAACAGGGAGGCGACGTCATGTTGAGACGTACGGGGGCTGAACGCTCCCTGAAGGGTGCAATCATGAACGCTCGGACTTCGATCGCCCGTCTTCCGGTCCTCCTGGCCGCCGCGCTACTCGTGGCCGGCTGCGGGGAGGCCGCCGGACCCGCGAGCCACAACCATGTGGGTGCGCCCAACTTTGCCGTCAGCGCTTCGACCGGTATCAGGCTCGACCAGATGCACGGCACGCTCATGGAGAGCGGGATGCACATCGGCAACGGGTTCAGCCCCGTCAATCCCCATCTCGGGGATGCGATCGTGGCGACCTTCTTCTGGTCCGGCACGAACGCGATCACCACGGTGACCGACCACCTGTGCGACACGGCTCCGCAACCGAGCGGGTATCCGGGAACGCCGGTCGGCAACAACTACACCCTGGTCGAGTCCGCCAGCGCGGGCGGCATTTCGATGGCCACGTACGTTGCCACCAACGTGCAGAACTTCCCCGATCCCAACCCAGATCCGAGCACGGCGCTCTGTGTGCACGCGATCTTCGCGGTGCCGGTGACCGACGGTGGCGTGCTCATCTCGGCGTGGAGCGGCGTGAGCTCGGTGTCGGCCCAAGCGCTGGGGCAGCACCGGTCGGCAGCGGGAGCAGGCACGGCGACGCCCACGGTCGCGGACCCGGGCCCGGTCGCGCTGGGGGCTGGGGCGCTCGCGTATGGCGTGTCGATGTCGAGCGCTTCGGTCGGCGCCGAGCCGCCGGCGGAGTTTACGACCCTCGCGGTGCAGTCAGACAGCTTCTTCATCGACGAGACGAACTATCTGATAAGCGGCAGCGCGCGCACGGTCGACCCACAGTGGGGATGGCAATTCACGCAGCCGAGCACCTGGTTGGCAAGCGTGTTCGTCCTCAATCCGGCTGCCCTCCATCTGGCGTTCACGGTCCAGCCACAGCGGACGATGCCATTCGCCACGATTGCGCCACCCGTACAGGTGACGGTGGTGGACGACGCCGGTAATCCGGTTTCCGGATTTAGCGGCGCGGTGACGATCGCCATCGGGCACAATGGCGGCCTGCTGTTGCCCGGCACGCTCTCGGGGACGAAGACGGTGACCGCCGTGAACGGCGTCGCCACCTTCACCGACTTGAGCATCGACCAGCCCGGGAACGGATACACCCTCGTCGTGAGCGGCGCGGGCGTGACGGGCGCCGAGAGCTCCTCCTTCAACATCGGCGCATTCTGAACAGCGGAGGGCGATTATGACTACCCAGACGAAGATCACTGCTCGCGTTGCGGCGCTCGCCACGGCGCTGCTGCTCATGAGTTGTACGGAGCCCACCGCTCCCGACCGTAGGACGCCGAACCCGTCGAACGCGCCGAACGCACCGTCTTTCGCGGACGTTGGGATGATGGCTGCGAGCGGTTCCGGCATCACGTTCGACATCGCCATCGGGACCGCCAACCAGGTCGAACTCCCCTGTCGCTGTCTCATCAAGGGGTTCGACAACGGCAACCCGCGGCGCGGGGATGCGATGGTCGCGACGTTCTTCTGGGTAAGCGCAACCCCGACCAACATCATCGATGAGGTAACCGACGTCGTGAACGACGCGAATTTCACGCCGGTCGGCAACACCTATCACCTGGTCCGGTTCGTGCACTCCGGCAACGTCTCGATCGCCACGTACGTGGCGACGAACATCCAGAACTTCCCCGACCCGAACCAAACCCCGAGGCTGGCGGTGCGCGCGAACCTGAGCGAGACGGTTTCCGACGGCGGGCTGCAGCTCTCGGCGTGGAGCGGCGTCGCGAGCGACTTCACCCAGGCGATGGGAGCAAGCAATGCGGCCTCCGGGTCGGCCACGGCCGGCACGGCGTACACGGCCGATCCGGGCGCGATCGATATCGGGGCGGGGGCGCTGGCCTACGGCGTGTCCCTCGTGTCCAGAGGCGGCGACTTGGTCGACGCCGCGCCGCCCGCGGAGTTTACGATCCTCAATGTGTTGAGCGACGCCTTCCTCGTGCACGAGGCGAATTACCTGGTGTCGAGCAGCGCACGCTCGGTGGACCCGCAGTGGCTGTGGCAGTTCAGTCAGCCGAGCACCTGGCTCGCCACGGTGCTCGCGCTCAACCCGAACCAGCCGCCGGTCGCTGGGTTTACTTCGAGCTGCGTCGCCCTCGCGTGCAGCTTCACCAGTACGAGCAGCGATCCGGACGGCACGATCGCCGGTTACAGCTGGACGTTCGGCGACGGCGGGACGTCGACGGAGCAGAACCCGTTGCACATCTATGCCGCCGCGGGGACGTACACCGTCACGCTCACGGTCACCGACGACCAGGGCGCCACGAACTCGACGTCGCAAAGCGTCACGGTCAAGCTGCCGAACCAGCCGCCGGTTGTCGATGCCGGCCCCGACCAGAACGTGCTGATCGGCGCCTTGTTCACGGAGAACGCGACGTTCAGCGATCCGGATAACGACGGCCCGTGGTCGTACCGCATCGACTGGGGCGATGGGTCGTACACGACCGGCACGGCGTGGAGCCAAGGCACGATCTCCAAGGGCCACAGTTACATCACGATCCTGCCGCGCAGCTACACGGTCCGCGTGACGGTCAAGGATAGTCACGGGGCCTCGGGGTCAGACACGAAGGTCGTCAACGTCGTGACGTTGTAAACGCGCGATGACGCCGCCGCGAGCCGGGTTCTCGAGGATTCTGGCGGCCGCCCTGTTCGTGGCGGCCTGTAGCGACGGCGTCAGTCCCGCGGCCCCCTTCGCGCGGGGCGGCCCTGGCCTTCCCATGTTCGACGTCGCGTCGACCGGCGATCAAAGTGGGGGGCTCAACCAGAGCGGGACGGTGATTGGAGCGCGGTTCGCCCCCACGAACCCGCACCGCGGCGATGCGATCATCGCGACGTTCTTCTGGCTCGGCTCGAGCGTCATCGACTCGGTGACCGATTTCCTGACCGACGCCAACTCCACGCCCGTCCACAACACGTACCGCTTGGTGGAGTCCGCCAGCGGCGGCGGCATTTCGATGGCCACCTACGTCGCCCTGAACGTGCAGAACTTCCCCGACCCGAGCGACCCCCCCACGAGCGTGGGGCTGGCGGTGCGGGCCAACCTGCACACGGCGGTGACGGACGGCGGGGTCTTGCTGTCGGCGTGGAGGGGCGTCCAGGGCATTTCGACGCAACACCGCTCGGCGTCGGGGTCAGGGCCAGGCCCCACGGTCGCCGCCCCGGGTGCGATCACGCTCGGCGCGGGCGACCTTGCCTACGCGGTGACGATGTCAAACGCGGTCGTCGGCCGTAACGGCAGTCCTCAGGGCTTCACGAATCTCGCCGTGCAGTCGGATCCGTACATCGCGGACCAGGCGGACTATCTGACATCGGCGAATGGGGGCAACGCCGACCCGCGGTGGACGTGGAACTTCACTCAGCAGAGCAGCTGGCTGGCGACGGTGCTCGCGCTCACCATGACAGCGGCCCCGCCGCCCCCCCCCGGCAGCTCTGGCAATCTGACGGCGTCCGCCAGCACCACGGGCTCGAGCCTCGATCCGGATGGGTACACGGTTGCGGTGGACGGCGGGCCGGGGCAGCCGATCGCCAGCAACGGCGGCAGCGTCATGTTTAGCGGGCTGGCGACCGGCAGCCACAGTGTCTCCCTCTCGGGCGTTGCGCTCAACTGCACGGTGAGCGGGGGCAACACGCAGACGGTGATGGTGCCATCCGGCGGTACGGCGACGGCGTCGTTTGCGGCGACCTGCACGACGCCGGCCTCGGGGGGCGGCATCACGCTCGACAAGGCTATCGGGACCGCCAATCAGTCCAACCTCAACATCCTGATCAAGGGGTTCGACAACGGCAACCCGCGGCACGGGGATGCGCTGGTCGCAACGTTCTTCTGGCTCAGCTCGACCCCTGACAACATCATCGATTCGGTAACCGACGTCGTGAACGACGCGAATTTCACGCGGGTCGGCAACACGTATCACCTGGTCCCCGGATCGTTCGTGCGCTCCGGCAACGTCTCGATGGCCACGTACGTGGCGACGAACATCCAGAACTTCCCCGACACGAACCAGACACCGCACCTGGCGGTACGCGCGAACCTGCGGGAGACGGTTGTGGACGGCGGGCTGCAGCTCTCGGCGTGGAGCGGCGTCACGAGCGACTTCACCCAGGCGATGGGAGCAAGCAATTCGGCGTTCGGGTCGGGCACGACGTATACGGCCGATCCGGGCGCGATCGATATCGGGGCGGGGGCGCTGGCCTACGGCGCGTCCCTCGTGTTCAACAGCGGCTTGCTCGACCACGCGTCGCCCCCGGAGTTTACGATCCTCAATGTGCTGAG
>Ga0137418_10005185_pt1 | contig 11936 bp, 11 predicted proteins | sample CZODoug3_1_2_16f_FD_122242 | JGI IMG/M metagenome (GOLD analysis project Ga0137418, IMG submission 122242) | Vadose zone soil fungal communities from Angelo Coast Range Reserve, California, USA - CZODoug3_1_2_16fungal (Hybrid Assembly) | ecosystem: Environmental > Terrestrial > Soil > Vadose... | reverse complement strand
GCCGCCAGAAGTAATGGCTTCCAGCTGTAGCCAAGTCCGGTTAGCAAGGCGAGAAGCCCCACAATGAGAAACCATTCGGGCATCAAGACCAGAGACGAGAGCCATCCCGGTGCGGGCCCATAGAGCCGCTGGAATGGGGCGGTTCCCCAAATTCCTTGGTATATTCGGCCGGACCGCGGAAGAACCGTGAAAAAACCGTTGCCATATACTCTGCCTGCCCAGGAAACATGACCAGCCGAGTTGTATTTCTCGGGCCACTTTTTCTCGAGTAGAGCTTCGGCTCGGCCGTAGCCCCTCTGCTGCTTCAAATATGTTCGAACCGAATTACGACGGTGGTGCCATACAACAGCCGCCGGGCTGAATCCCAGCTTCCAGTTGAGTTTTTGGAGGCTCCAGCAGGCGTCCACATCGTCCCCGGCGATCCGAAAACGTTCATCGAAGCCGCCAATTTCAAGCAGCGCGGACTTGCGATAGGCCATGTTGCAGCCCGGAATATGCTCTGCCTCGCGATCTGTCAGCAGCACGTGGATGGGGCCGCCCGGTGAATTTGCGACGCAATCGGCGACCCAGCCATCTCCGCAAGGAGGGAGATTCGGCCCGCCGACACCGACAAAAGGAGTCTCAAGAAATGCAGCCGCCAGGTATTTCAACCAATCTGCGTCAGGATAGGCGTCATCGTCGATATAGGCCACGATTTCGCCCGTCGCTGCGAAGAGCCCTGTATTGCGAGCGCTGCTGAGGCCTGAATTCGGAGTTCGAATTAAACGAAACCCGTAATCTCGCGCACAAGAGGTGAATAGATCTGTCGAGCCATCATCGACCACAATGACTTCGTAGTTCGGATAGTCGATCTTCTGCAAGTGGCGGAAGCACTCTGCAAGCCATTTGCGGCTTCCGTTGTACGTACACACGATCACCGAGATCCGCGGCCAGTTCATCTTGGGGGGAAAGGGAACCTCGGCGAAGACATGTTGCATAACGCCTAGCGCTGGTTTTGGGCTTCGGTCACGTCGTGTGAGCCCAAAATCCCAGTCTTCGATCTCGTATCCACCTCGATGCCATTCATCCGTCCAGGAAAAGACAAATGTCCCAGCGCAGCCGCCCGCGAAGGCGCTCCGTACTTGCCATTCAAGCGAATCAGCTTGGGCCTGCTCACCGTTTCGTCGGCTGTCCAAACCGATCTCCGCCAACAGCAATGGACGGTCCCCAGCAAGGGTTTGCAAACGTGCAAGGTAGGCCTCGAATGCATCCTGAGATTCGAGATACACGTTGAAGCAGAAAAAATCGAGGAAAGGGAGTTCCAGGAATTCAGTTGTCGGAAAGTTCACATAAGTAACAAGCGCCTCGGGATCTTCAGCCTTTGCCACCCGGTAAAGCTTCTCTATGAACCTCTCGACTCGCCGGCGCCCGAGCCAGCGCACAATTCCGGCAGGAATTTCATTACCCACCGCATAGGAGAGCACAGCCGGATGACCGGCACACTTCCTTACAGCCTCGCGGATGCGCCCTTCAATTGCCCGTGCAGTGCGCGAATCATCCAGGAATGTGACGTGTTGTTCCCAAGGCAGTCCTACCATGACTCTCAGGTTGGCGCGTTGCGCCGCATCCAAGAACCAAATAGGCGGGACACTGTAGGTCCGGATCGTGTTGATCCCTGCCGCAACCATGGCCTCGAAATCCTGAGCAACACGCGCTGGGTTAGGATATTCGGTGCCATCCTGGCCGGGGCAAAACGGACCATACGTAACACCCCGGACATATAGCTTTTCTTCGCCAATGAAGAGAAATTTCCCCCGCACTTGAGGACGCAGTGAAGTCCGAGGATGGGGAATGCGCCTACACTCTAGAGCTGGAGCTGGGCTGCTCAAGCAGTTCTTGCCTCCTGCGAATTGTCCCTCCGGCAAATCAACCGGGTCGCTTAAATCGGGCCCACTGCCGTTCGTCGGTCGGGCGTTCTCGCGCCTGCCGGCTCGCTCAGTACTTCCGACAACGGCAGAGATTCCTGCCATCGCAAGGCAGTTCGAACGATCGTTTCCAGATTTGACTGGCGCGCAGACCAGTTCAGCAGCTCCATTGCCCGGGAACATCGCGCGACCAACACAGGCGGGTCGCCGGTGCGACGCCGCGCTTCGCGAGTCGGGACTCGGCGTCCACTCACTCGCTCGACCGCTGCAACCACTTCGCGAACGGAATGTCCATTTCCCGTGCCAAGGTTAATAGCCGCATTCTCTTGGCTCCTGAGCATGTGCCTCAGGGCTGCAACGTGCGCCCCTGCCAGGTCCATCACATGAGTGTAGTCGCGGACAGCAGTGCCGTCCGGCGTGGGGTAATCCGTCCCGTAAATCTGGAGCGCCGGTTTCTCTCCCAGAGCTGCTTGAATGGCGAGTGGAATAAGATGAGTTTCCGGTGAGTGGTCCTCTCCCAACTCACCATCAGGGTCGGCACCAGCAGCGTTGAAATAACGCAGGGCCGTCCAGCGCAAGCCATACGCTTCCCCGTACCAAGCGAGGATGCGTTCGACCATCCTCTTTGACTCACCGTACGGATTAATTGGGGTCTGGACGTGCTCCTCGCCAATGGGGACGCTTGCGGAAACGCCGTACGTCGCACAACTTGACGAAAAAACAATGTGCTTTACCCACATGTCCGTCATTGCGTCCAGCAGCCTGAGCGTGTAGGTCACATTGTTGCGAAAATATTGCTGCGGGCGCTGCATGGACTCTCCCACGTAGGCCAAACCGGCAAAGTGGATAACGGCTTGGATTCTGTGGGTCTTAATCACATCGCGAATTAATGTGGAATCTCCGAGATCACCTTCGATCAGCGGACCCCATTTCACAGCCCACCGGTGCCCTGTTGAGAGGTTATCCAGCACGATTGGCTCAAACCCCGCGCGAGCCAAAACCTTGGCGGTGTGGCTTCCGATGTAGCCCGCTCCACCAGTGACGAGTACCCGCATCCGACCTCCAAGAAAACCGAAATCTCCCCCACTGCCTCAGCTGGGGCAGAGATCGCAATGACTTATGGTTTCAACACCGCGCGAATTCGCCACCATTCATGTTGCATTCACACGGTATTAATGCCGCTGAATTACGTCAATTAGCCAATGGACTAACCGAAATGGTTAGTACTGCTCCGCGAGAACGGCCGAAGGAGAGATCGAAGGAATCGTCAATTCAGATAACGTATTGCAAACCGATGCGGTAGTTCCGGCCGGATGGGGTGTGTTCTATCCAACGAACCTGAACGAGTGTGGGAATCTGCGTGGGCATCCCAGGAAACAAAAGACGGCCTTGAAGAAGCCCAGATCTTTGCGGAGCGCGCGTCGCAACGACGCAAAAACCGCCATCGGAAATATTTTTCACTTTCCCTTCAAAGGCCTGCGACTTCCCATGGCTTTGATGCAATGGCAACTCGCTGCCGCGAAACCGTCCAGTCGTTGGATAGCGCGGTTGAACCCGCTTTTTCCCTGATACAATGCTCATAGTACCTACGGCGCTATCGTCCTTATCCGAAGTCATCCCCCAAGGAATGAATGCGGGACGATCAGCTATGAAACTAGCGGAAGCTCTCCCCTGTGATTGCTTTCGATGTGTGCAGAATTCTCCCGATAATGCCCGTTCTGTTCTCCGCTCCCACTTTGATCATGACGGATCTTAAAAAAACTTTAGCTGTGTTTGGGCTGATATTCAGCCGGTTGGCGATCTGCTTGGTACTATGATCCTGCAGGAGAAGCTCAACCGTTTCCCGTTCGCGCGGTGTTAGCCGGAATTTCCGGGCCACGCTTTCAAGATCGAGGGAGTCTCGCTGATTTCTTTCCAGCAAGAGACCGATCGCCGGTCCCCGCTCAATTCCAAGATTCGATTTCAACGAGAATGCTCGCAATTGGTAGCGCCTCCTTCCGGAGGTGATTTCATTCAGAAATTTGGAAGGAGAGAAACCGTTATGATTGCCATTACTGTAAAGTAACGATAGAATTCTGCTCCGTAGTGAGTTTCCAAACGCATTGGTTTTGGATGGAACTCCCGGGTAAGCAAGGATCGCCAGAGCCTCTTCACTGGCGTACAGGGGTCGGAGTGAAGCATCCAGAAGAAGAAAACCCGTAGCCAGCGACTCTTCGCGCCCATTACTTGAAACATGACCATTCCCAGAGCTCTTATCGATTGCATGAGGAAAGTGTTCCGCAGGAACGACACCGAATCGCACAGAAGGATCTCGTAGCTTCTCGGGGAATGGCCCTGATGCATTCGACTTTCTCGTTGCTAACATCAGCTCCGCCAATCACGATGGTCCCCCATAGGGCTGGGTGCGAACAATGACGCTTCCCCTGGGTGATCTAAAGACTCCTTGCCCAGAGCCGATCTGCGGCCTGGTGTCTTGTACCAAGACAAATTAAAAAACGGCCCCCCTTACGTACTTCGCAGTGCCGACTGTTACAATCAGGTGAAGACCTTATTCCGCGATCGGGAAAAAGCCCCCTTGTAACTTACGACGGCAGCTTCCCTATCAATTACGGTGGCGCGGGTCGAAAGGCCGCCGCGGTGGGTTGCTCTAGGGAATCGCAAGAACTGAGCGTTGTGGGTAGATCTGTGGGTAGAATTCCCAAATGTCAACTCTTCGCAGACATGGCAGGATGGTTTGTACGAAATCAGACTGGATTTGAAATACTACCGGCCTAAAGAGAGTAATGAGAATCGGGATTAGAAAAGGGTGTATCGTTGCGACGGCGCTCTTAATTCCTTCAAATCAGCCTGCGCTCGTACGCAACCCATCGTCCTTTCGTTCGCTTTAACCTTGGGGGCTTAAGATCAGCGATAATAAGTGTTTGTGATGGGACAACGACACAACCGGTCTGGCGGTGCGTCGCGCCTCTTATCGCGAGTCCGACCATCCTGGAACCTTTTTAAGTCGTTGCAGACTGCGAACAGCTTCGTCCGCGCCCTGGTTAGCCAAGAACAACGCTTTGATCAGATGTGCTTTCTTTCGGCGGCGAAGTGACCGTAAGTTCGGAGGTTAGTAAGGCACGTCGAGACACACGTCTCCTTGCGGAGTCGGTTGCCGACTCGAATGGAGAACGAGATTCAGTTAAGCGAAGCTACGGCGGGGCATGTGCCACACAGAGAGGTTCACGGTAGGGATCTTTTCTCCCTGCACGCTGAATATGTTGACAAGGCGCGTTCGCGAGAGCCATAAGGTACCACCCATGAGGCTCAATTTATTGCTTATTTCCGCCTTTTGCCGCCTCGCGAAATCGCTAAGTCATTCTGAGCAAATGGGATGATTGGTAGGGGAGGTGGGGATCGAAATTTGAATCTACTTTCACAAGTCCTGAGTTGTCAAAGGCGTAGCACCGCCGCCCTTCTTCCAATTGGTGTCAAATGGTGTCAAGTTTTGACGCATACAAGCACGCGCGGCCAAACCAACTTGTCCGGTAACGCGACTAACCAGGACTTAGCCCATAAGGTGTTATAACTTTAAGCCGTCTCCTACTTTCCGGGGGCTAATAACCATGACACTTCTCGCTGTTCGTCGAAGGCCACGACTTTGGCCCTTACTCCTTTCTGGCCTTGCTCTTTTCGGGTTGGCCCGGGCCGTGCCAGAACTCCACAAGCAGTTTGAAATCACTCGCCACGGCGTGCGCACTTTTGGTTGGGTCACTGGTAAGGGTGGCGAGAACAGCGGAATTGTTTATTATGCTTATCGAACCAATGCGCAGACCTATGGTGGCCAATATAAGTTAAGCAGTTTAGATTCTGATTTTGAGTTCACTCACAGTGGCGACGCGGTGAACGTCATCTATCTCAGTACGAAACCATATATCTCACAAGTCGGCGACGACCCGCAGGGCAGTCTGAGAATCGAGCAGGTGTTCTGTATCTTCTGGTTGATTCTCTTTCTATCGGGTTTTTGGCTTTCCGGAGTTTTTGCGCTCAAAAAGGGGATTCCGGGTTCCGCATCTTCTCGTGGATGAACTCAAAGTCCTGGTAAACGCCGTTACCGGAAAAGTCCCGACTAGCAATTCCACATGTCCAGTTAGCCGACTGGGGAACCTGAGACGCAACGGGCCATCCGAGGAAATATTCACTAACCGAGTATTCGCATGACGACGTAGCTTGCCAGCGCAACACCAGCTACCACAGCAGTCCAAAGTCCGAGTTTCTTTGGTCTGTGTATCACTGACGCGATTGTCCAACCTGAGAAAAAACTCAAAGAAAACGCTAGTGGTAAGGAAAGCCGGAACCGAGAGACAAGACACCTTGTAAAAACGCCTGTCAGAATCGGGGCAACGATGAAGGACAGAAATTGGAGGAGTTCTCCCCGTAGGGTCCCCTTGGGAATCGTCCTCTTCGAGGATGAATCGTCGTGGTAGGTCAGGATTTCATTTCTTGGCATGACAGGTTTCCGTTGATTTATCCGGACTATACTCGAAGAGGAACGTGTTGGTCTATGGGAACTGTTTAAGTCCTTCCATCTGATAAACGCCGAAACCAGACAAGTGCCGATCAGTGATTCCACATGTCCGGTAACGACTTATCAGGCAGGTTGGGTTTTGTGAATCGTAACTGGCCCGGTGGGGGCTACGATACTGGGATTCCAAACTCTACGGCCCATGCTCTTGTTCGGCTCACCTGCTCTTCCTTCCATTTGCTATGGGCAGGGTCACGCTCTATCCGCACCAATTCAGCTTCAATGCATTGGGCAGCACGCTCTCTATTCCCAAGGACGAGGTTTGCGGCCGCTTCCGCAAGACGGTGCTGAATCATCACTCCCCGCCTTGGTTTCCAATCGACATGGGCGAGAGTCTTGAACTGCTCCAGCCACGGAAGGACATAGGAAGAGCACACAGTTGCAAGTTCCTCTGACACAGAATCGCTATCGGTTTCAGAAGTGACGGACCACCAGTGGTCCCTATGCTCCGGCATCAGTAAGCCCACACGTGCTCTGAGTAAACAGCGGCTCTCCTTTGGGTTGACTGGCATCGGGTCTGTACCGAAAAGCAAAGCGGCAACACTCGTGAAATGAGCTCCGATGTTGAGCGTAAATTTCCCGAGTTCATTGGTATTCCATTTGTTGAGTTGAAAGTCAACGACGTGCAAAGCCTCACCGTATTTCCTTGAAAAATCGGCGCCGTGCCTATGAAAGCTCGCACTCGTTAGGCATGGGCCAAGACCTCGGTCAACAATCTGCCTAATTTTCTTTGTGTTCTCGTTCATACTCCAATCATATGCCTGATAAACAGCGCAAACCGGACAAGTGGAACTGGAGCGCATGACCGTCACATGGCAGAATTGAGCGGCTTGCGGGAGGTTCCTGCCAGACATGTTCATCCTAAAACTTTCGCTTGTCACCTGCGCTATCTACATCGGGATTACGCTGCTGCTGCTACTCGCCGGGTTAGTGGTCGTACATTGGAAGGGCATGATTGCGTATAACTTCAATTTCCGCGCATGGGCAATCGTGTTTGGGCTGATGTGGTTTGTCTCTTTCATCATTGCATGGCGCATTGTCATCCAGCAGACACTCAAAGCTTTCAAGTCCTGATTAACGCCGTTACCGGACAAGTCAAATCTCTCGCCCGACTTCCCAGGAGTCCGGTTCTGGTAGATTCCGACGTTCAATTCGTTAGACCGGGGAATTCACGCCATACTGTTTATAAAGTATACGAAACAAGTAATGCAGTTGGTCTGTCTCGTCTATGCCTTTGGGCCCCGTTGGGGCCCGGGAACGAACGGGCCCCTTCGGGAGTTGGGATAGTGGCTCGGAGGCCTAGGTTCCGGCAGCTTTCTTACGAAGTCCTCCGGCGGATTTGATTTCCGGGAGACGCGTTCCTGGGCTTTCTTTCCCGCGGAGCGCGACGACTTCATTCCCAAGCTCATAGAGCGTGGCAATGGCGGAACGGATCTCCGCGTAGGCTTTTTCGGCTCGCTTGGCGACCTTCGGTCCCCACGGATCGACCGGCACGGGCCCGTGTGGACCGAGAACCCATAGTGGGCCGTCGGCAAGGCTGCCAATGAGCTGGTTGAAAGACTCAAAGTTGGGGAAGTTCCAGAAGTGGAACGGTCTTACGTTGACAGCCCACATGTTCGAGGGGATGCCGTTGGCGATGACCACGAGTTGAGATGCACCTTGAGGAGCGCCGAACGGCACCTTAAAGGTGGTGTGCTGGATGGATGTTCCGGTGGCTACGCCCATGGTGCTGTGGCTGAAGGTGCGGCAGAAGTAGACCTTGCCGGAAGCCAGGTGGTGGACGCGCACGATTGGATAGTTGGTGGCCGCAGTGGCGTCATCGCCATAGCTTACGGCTTGTGACAAGCCGTTGAGCTGCCTACCGTAGAGGGCGTAGCTGTGACCGGCTTCGAGGAGGTGTGAGCAAGAGGTGATATGCGGAGCCCAAGCGGGGTCATGGCCGCCAACGGGTGTGTAGGCGAAGAGCTGGTTGCCACCTGCGGCAAACAGCACTTGTCCGCTGGGAATCAGAAGCATCCGGCCAACAAAAGGCGGACCGCCGTTATTGGGTGGATTGGGAATGGAATGGAGCGCAGCACCGTCAAACTCGAAGAACTGGGTTGGACCGGGGAAGCTGCCACCTTCACCCGCGGGCCCGGCCACGCACAAGACGCGGCCGTTGGGCATCAGGCAGCCCGGAGCGTCCTTTGCTTCCATCAACTTTCCGTTGTTATCGAGCGGAAAATCTGGGCCGGCTGCCCAAGCGCCGGGTTGGTTGGCGATATTGGGTGGAGTGTAGATGGCGGTGTGACCGCTGGCGCCGGTGGCGAAAACTCGGCCGTCGGGAAGTAGAAGCGCCGGGCCGATCTCTATGGAGGAGGCTTGGACGAGATCCACCGGAGTGGTACCAGCACTCACCCATTGATTTGCCGCAGCAACGTACTTCTCAGTCTTGGGATGGCGGCTGCACTCGGCAGAGAGCACAGTTTCGTCTGGAAGAAGTGTCCAGGTCTCCTCGGAGCTGGCGTCGTCTTTGTTAGGTCCGGCGGTCCAAGTATTGGTGCCTGGGTCGTAGATTGCGGTGCGCTGGTCGAAAATGGAACCGAGCAGAAGACGCCCGTCGGGTAATACCGAGCAAGGGGCATCACCGATGTTATTCCATCCTGGGGGCGATGGCAGTGGCGACCATGAGTCTAGGACAGGGTTGAAGATTTCAGCCTTGTTGGTGTCGCCGCCTGCGTCGCTGTACTCCCCCCCGGCGACAAACACGCGGCCATCGTCGAGAACAGCGGAGGCGTAGTAGAGCCGGGTGTTGGCCATATCCGCCTGGGGAGACCACGTACCGTGGATGTAACTGCCGTGCTGGTCCGGGAAGAGGCGCCACCATCGCTTACCACCGGACTCCTGAGAAAGCACGGTACCGTCGGTGAGGAGCAGCATCGTGCTGGCGGGGAATGTGGGTTGATTCGTTAATGGGGTCCATGTTCCTGACATAGGCCCTCCTTCTGCCGGCGATCCGGGATTACCCAGAGCGCCAAATTGGCGCGGAGGCGAGGAGAGGCGTTGCCTGGGAAAGCCACGCACGTTGCACGGGCGACAGAGGTATCCCAGTTTACCGGCATAAGAGTAGTGCAATTCAGCACAAGGACGTTTCATGTTGGCGGTCGCAAATGCCTGGTTAACCGATTTTGCAGACAGGTGCATTCGTGGCCTCGGCACATGTCCGGTAATGCGTGCGAGCTCAACCGGTCGATGCAACACCATCTAAACAGTTGATCCGACAATACTTCTCCATATAGAGCCGCTCTGTCTGGCTGTACTCAATCAGACCCTAGCCAGGATGGTGTTCCGTTTGAATCAACACTCGCAAACGAACTTTCAACTGTTGGGGCACTGCGGGTGGACTTCGACCGAGTGTTGCGTCGACCCATTGAAACCACCCGACTAATCGGGACTTAGCAAAGCGAAATCACTTTGAAGTTTCGTTGACTTCCGCGCCCTTCACACTATGTCGGTCACGGATGAACCGCCGATAGATGTAGTCGATCAAAAATCCCGTTGGTAGAAAAAGCAGACTTATCGCGAGAATGTAGCCCTGGCTAAGCGCGTGCGCCGAAATCCGTGTGTGGTTTGCCATCCAAAGTGCGAGCGGATAGAGCAATATGGCCTGGGTCGCTGTCCATAAGGTGAACCAAAAGACTAGCGCTCCCACCTGCTTCAGCAGACGCATTGGCAAATTCTATCGTATTTCTTTGATAGAGCGACAAAGCATAAGCTGATAGTACAGACCGTGACCGCTCAGAAGCGCCTGGTAAACGCGCTTACCGGAAAAGTGGGTACTAGCCAACCGTCAGTAGCCTTTGCAGAGGACAAGGTCAACAGCCTTCCCGTTCTTCATGACAACCATCCAGGGACTGTCCCTCAGGAAAAATGCATCTTCCGCTCTTGGCCGCAATCTCAGCGCGGCCTACATTCCCCACAGTGAAGGTTCCAGGAGTGAAGTAGCACGCCTGGTAATATGGCGTGACTTCCCCCAGTGTCCGTATGTAACCAAAGCGGGCCTTGAGTTGGTCCTTTGTCAACCCTTCCACCCGCCTTACGGGCCAGACATCGTGGGACATCGCCGCCAAGGCGGCATCGAGATTCATGCTGTTATTTAGGCCGTGTTTCCACAACACATAGTAGATGTTCTTTGGGTCCACATCGTCTGGATAGGTTCCCAGCCATGTGTAGAAGACGAACAACGACAGAATCGCGCCAACACTGGCGAAGAATGCAGCAAACGCGATTCGTCGAAACCACGTCTTCGTATTAACGGGATTCATTGTGGGGAGAACAGTTTCCTTACGTAATCGTAGCAGAAGTCATCAAGGTCCTGATTAACGCGGTGGTCTCAATGGGTCGACGCAACACTCAGCTCGAACCCACCTTGCATTGAAAACAAAAGCTAAAATCGCTCGCTAGGTTAGATCAGCCGGAACGCTACCCTGGCTAGGTTTTGACCGAGTACAGCCAAACAGATCGGTTCTTCAGGGGAAGTATTGTCGGATCAACTGATTAGATGGTGTTGCATCGACCGGTTGAGCCGGCAGCGTTAATCAGGAGTTGAAGAATCTGGGCAAAGCATGACCATAGTTCGGAGCGAATTTTCACACTCGAATTACAGAGAATACCTTGGTAGTGTTCGAGAGCTAATACTACGAGGCGTCTTAATATGGGTCTCGATCTAGTTGTGGAGGGCTGCGCCAAGCCCGGCCATGAGCACGAATGGCGTCGACTGTTGGAGCGCTCTTTCGCTGATAAAGAGCTATCGGAGGCAGAAGTTGCGCGCTTCGGGGAGATTTGCATTCCGGGCTATGAGCGCATCGGCGCACCACAGGTTGGATACGATAACGCTGCAAACCAATGGATACTAAAAGCACAAAACGCGAAAACACCCGAAGACGTAGCTGCTGTGTTGAAAAAATTCGAAGGCTACTACGTCGTGCGCCTCGTAGAATGTGATGGCGTTGCCAAGTATTCTCACGGGGGCTTGTACGAGGGAGCCGACCAGACAAGTTTCCGGGGGGCATTTCTGAATGATTGCCAGGACGTGCTCAGCAAAGACTTGTTGAACGAGGCATGGAACCACAAATTTCCGGAGGAGGCGGTAGCGTATGGGAGGGCGCTGGTTGCGGCAGCCGAGGCCGCGCAGGCAGCGGGTAAAGCGCCCAAGCGGCGGCGTACCCTTCTCTCTCGCCTAGGACTGGCCAAAGAACGCGAGCCGGTCGCAATTGAAGAGCAGCTTGACATCGTGGGAGCGGCTGGGCGCTGGTTCATTTTCTGGGGCGAGCGCGGGCATCCCATACGCGCGTGGTTCTGATGGATGAATTACCCAATTTAGAAAGTCAGGAAAAAGAAGTCCCTCGATGGGTTCAAGTCCCCGCGGGGATGATTCTAGGCTTGCTGACGCTGCTTTGTGGATATGCTTCGCTAGTCCTCTTGCTCGA
>Ga0137418_10005183_pt1 | contig 11938 bp, 8 predicted proteins | sample CZODoug3_1_2_16f_FD_122242 | JGI IMG/M metagenome (GOLD analysis project Ga0137418, IMG submission 122242) | Vadose zone soil fungal communities from Angelo Coast Range Reserve, California, USA - CZODoug3_1_2_16fungal (Hybrid Assembly) | ecosystem: Environmental > Terrestrial > Soil > Vadose... | reverse complement strand
GTGATCCGCGACGTCACCGACCAGAAGATGCTGCAGGAGCAGCTGATCCAGTCGGAGAAGATGTCCGCGATCGGGCAGCTCGTGTCGGGCGTGGCGCACGAGCTGAACAACCCGCTAGCCGGCATTTCGGCCTTCGCGCAGCTGCTCCTCTCCGAGAAGCGCTTCCCGCCCGATCAGCGGACGGCCGCCGAGATGATCTACGCGGAGGCCCGGCGCGCGTCGCGTATCGTGCAGAACCTCCTGACGTTCGCCCGCCAGCACAAGCCGGAGCGCACCCCCACCTCCGTCAACCAGGTGCTCGACGACACCCTCGAGTTGCGCGGCTACGAGCTGCGGGTGCGAGGCATCGACGTGCAGCGGGATTACGATGAGCAGTCCCCCGAGACCATGGCGGACGCGCACCAGCTGCAGCAGGTGTTCCTGAACCTGATCACCAACGCCGAGCAGGCGATGGAGCGGGCGGAGCGAGACCAGCAGCGCCTCACGATCCGCACGCGCCGCACCGGCAACGTGATCCGCGTCGAGGTCGAAGACACGGGTCCCGGCATCCCGCCCAATCTGCTCGAGCGCATTTTCAACCCGTTTTTCACCACGAAGCCGACGGGCTCGGGCACCGGGCTGGGGCTCTCCATTTCGCTGGGCATCGTGCGCGAGCACGAGGGGCGCATTTGGGCGGAGAACGCCACGCAGAGCGGCGCCCGGTTCGTCATCGAGCTGCCGATCGTGGCCCCGCGCGCCACGGGCGAGTTCCCGAGCACGCCGGCCTCGCAGCCCGTGGCCGACCGGCTGCACGTGCTCGTCGTGGACGACGAGGCCTCGGTCCGGGTGGCACTCCAGCGCTATCTCTCGAGTCGGGGTCACGAGGTGGAGACGACCGCCAGCGGCCGGGAGGCCCTCGCCCGGATGCGCGAGGACGCGTTCGATGCCGTCATCATCGACATGCGGATGCCGGATGTCTCGGGGGAGCAGCTGTACGGCGAGCTCAAGGCCCGGGACCCGTCCTACGCGGAGCGCGTGATCTTCACGACCGGGCAGCTGGTGGACGACGCCGTGCGCACCTTCCTCGTGTCCACCGGCCGGCCCTGCGTGCCGAAGCCGTTCGAGTTCGCCGCCTTCGACCAGGTGCTGCCGGCGCGCCGCGCGTCCTGAGCTGCGCTGCAGAGCCACGATACAAACGGGGGCCGCGTCGTCCGCGGCCCCCGTCATTCCCTGGAGCGGGTTCGTTCAGACCCGCTGCAGGCGCGTCAGCCGATGCAGCTGGAGGTGGAGGCGGTGCGCACCGCTCTGATCCTCGTGCTCTTCGCGGTTCTGGTGCATTCGGAAGATCCGGTCCTCACGGGCCGGAACTTTCCAGGCGAGGGTCATGCGTTTCTGCTTGCGCAGGATCTCGATCGACACCGTTTCGCCCTTCTCGTACGAGCGGAGGATGCGCATCGCGTGCGACGGGTTCGCGGGCTTCCGCCCGCCGATCGACGTGATCACGTCGCCCCCCTTCAGGGGTAGACTCGAGTCCGCCGGCGCCTTCACGACGAGAACGCCTTCCTTCGTGCCGAAGTAGTCGCCCAGGTCGGAGTTGAGGCTCACGAGCTCGAGGTCGCCCCACGGCGACCCGAAGAGCTCGAAGCGATTCATGCCGGGCATCGGACCCATGGCGATCTCGGGCGGCCCGGGCATCTCCATCTGGAACGTGGCGCCCAGATCCGCCGCGACGAGTGTCGCCTGCTGCGCGTCATTGCCCCGCCGGTACTCCACCTGCACCGTGTCGTCGGGCTCGAGCTTGCGCGCGAGCTCCACCAGTCTCCGCCCGGGGCCGGATGCATCTTCGTCTTCCGACTTCACGGCCGCCAGCGCCGTGCCGTTGAACTTCGTGATGATGTCGCCGACCTTGAGACCCGCTTTATCGGCCGGACCACCAGGCGTGATCCCTTCGATCTTGGCTCCGATCTTGTCCGTCTCGGGGCTCGCATCGGTCTTGACCACCACGCCGATCCGGCCGTGGCGATCGCTCATCACGAACGCCCGGGCGCGCGGCTCGCGTGGCGGACGCGGCGGGCGGGGAGTCCCCTGCGCCGTGAGCCCGGCTGGCCAGGCGGCCAGGGCCGCCGCGACGATGATCCACTTCCGCTGCATCCGATAACCCTCCGGGGCGCTAGAGCCCCACGTAAGCGGCACGAGTGACGCGGACGCTCACGAGCTGCTCCATGAGGTCCACGCGCTGCTGCCACAGTGTGACGAGGTCGGCAGCACGTGCCTGGGCTCGCGAGGGCCCCAGCTGTGCCAACTCGCCGTCGATGACGGCAATGCGGTCTTCCAAGGCGGCGGCGAGCGCCGCGGAGCGGCCGCTCGTCACTCGCCCGTCAGGATCATACCGGCGGAGCTGCTGCTCGAGCGTCGCCGATTGCTCCTTCACTCGGGCCAGCTCGGCTGCATTCACCGGCTTCGTCCAGAACGGCCGGAACACGAGGAGCGCCGCGAGCGCCGCCGCGGCGGCGAGACCCCAGACGCCCCAACGCTCCCGGCGCCGGCGCCGCTCGGCCAGAACGGCGTCCCGCACCGCGGGCCAGCGGTCTCGCGCGGGCCGCCGCGTCGGCAGAGCCTTGAGCTGCGCGACGCGCTGGTACAGCGCCTCGAGCTCCGCCTGGCACGCGGCACATCCCGCCGCGTGCTGCCGCGCCCACGCGGACCCTTCGCTGGCGCGAAGCGCCAACAGGTCGTCCATGGTGCAGTGCATCATCGTGCCACTCCTTCATCGAGCATCCGCCGCAGGCGCGCGTGGGCGCGCGCCAGCTGCGACTTGGAAAAGCTCACCGTCTTGCCCATCTGCTCCGCGATCTCCTCATGGGTGTAGCCCTCGACATCGTGCAGCCAGACCACCGCACGCGATGTTTCGCTCAAGCGCTCGAGTGCCCGTTCGAGATCGATCTGGGCGGGTACGCTGCTCGGACGCATTCCCGCCGTGCCACTCGTCCCCTCACTCGTGCCCCCCGCCCCTGACTCCTCGTGCCACTCCTCTGTCTCGCGCACCCGGTCACGCCGGATCCGCATCAAGGCCTTCGAGGTCGCAATCTGCCGGATCCAGCCCCACAGGTGGCCTTCCGCGCGGTACTGCTTGATGCTCCGCACAACCTCGAGAAACGTCTCCTGCAGCACGTCCTCCGCGTCCTCAGGTACCCGCAGCACGCGCAGCGCGAGATTGTACACGGGCGTCTCGAACGCCCGGTAAAGCGCCTCGAGCGCTTCCAGGTCGCCTGACTTCGCCCGGGCAACGAGTAGGTCGGGAACGGCGAGCGAGATGGTCATCTCCTGACAACCTATGATGCGTGGAATGCGAAATACGTCGCGGGAAGGCGTCACGAGATCGGCGTCTCGGGACGTCGTACCGTGACGCTGTTTCGCGACGCCCCTCCGTGACCTCGCCTAACCGATTGCCATTCTATAAGTTGCGGCTATCTTCCGGCATGCCCGATCTCGACAAGCCTACGCTTCACAACTGGCTGCATCATTGGCAGGACGAAGCCGACGCCGCCTACCTCTACCTGGTGCTGGCCGGCCAGGAGCGAGACCAGAAGCGCAAGGATGTCTACATCAAACTGGCCGGCGTGGAGGAGCGCCACGTCCAGATGTGGGAGCAGCTCCTCGCGAAGCACGACCACCCCGTCGGCCGGCCGAGCCCTTCGCTCAACGCTCGTCTCAGAGCGTGGTTCGGGCGCCGGTTCGGGTCCAGCTACCTGCTACCACTGCTACTGCGCGAGGAGGGGCAGGAGGTGAAGGGGTACATGGACCTCCACAACAAGGTCACCTTCGACGATGCACGAGAAGTTTCACTCAAGCTCGCGAAGGAGTCGGCCGCGCACGCCGAGACCCTGGCGGCCCTCGCGGGCCGTGCCGCGGAGCCCTGGCACAAGACGGAGTCGGGCGGTTTCCTGCGCAACGTTGTCTACGGGTTCAACGACGGGCTGACCGCGAATTTCGGCCTCGTGGCGGGAGTGATCGGCGCCAATGTCGCGCCGCACATCGTGCTGGTCTCGGGAATTGCGGGGATGTTCGCCGACGCGTTGTCGATGGGCGCGTCGGGGTACCTCGCGGCCAAGAGCGAGCAGGAGGTGTACGACCACGAGATCGCGATGGAGAAGGAAGAGATCCGCATCATGCCCGAGGTGGAGGAGGAAGAGCTCGCGCTCGTGTACCAGACCAGGGGCATCGAGGCCGGCATGGCGCGCCTGATGGCGGCCGAGGTGATGCGCGACTCACAGCGGGCGCTCGACGAGCAGGTGCGGGAAGAGCTGAAGATCGGCGAAGCCCACGCGACCCCGTTCAAGGAGGGTTGGCTGACCGGCGCCTCGACGGCGGTCGGCGCGTTCATCCCCGTGGCACCGTTCCTCGTGTTCAGCGGTCCGACGGCCGCCTGGATGGCCTTCACGATCGCGATGCTGTCCCATTTCGGCGTCGGGGCGGCCCGCAGCGTCTTCACCGGACGGGGCGTGATCCGGAGCGGGGTCGATATGTTCGTCGTGGGACTGGGAGTCGCGGCCGTCGGCTACGTCGTCGGAGATGTGGTCGCAAAAATCTTCTGATAACGATTCACACCACGAAGTTCAGCAACCGGTCCTGCACGTAAATCGTCTTTCTGACGGGCTTCCCGTCCACGAACTTCCGCACGGACTCGTCCTGCATGGCCCGCTCGACGACCTCTGCTTCGCTCGCCCCGCGGCTCACCGTCACCCGCCCGCGAACCTTTCCGTTCACCTGCACCACGACCTCGACATCGCCGGCGGCGGCGAGCGTCGCATCGTGGCTCGGCCAGGTCGCGTGAAAGATCGAGCGGTCGTGTCTCAGCGCAGCCCAGAGCTCCTCGGCGAGATGGGGCGCGTACGGCGCCAGCATCACGAGTAGGGGCTCGACCGCCTCGCGCATCGCACACGCCGTATCCCGCAAGACGTTCACGTACTCCATCATCGCCGCGATCGCCGTGTTGTAGTCGAGGCTCTCCGTGTCCGCGGTGACTTTCTTGATCGTCTGGTGCAGCTTGCGCGCCACCTCCGGGGGAAGTACTGACCCCGGGCGCGAGCCCGGGGTTCCCGGGGTCAGTTGTACCGCTTCATGCGCGGTGGTCCATACCTTTTCGAGAAAGCGCCGGATGCCGATGATGCCGGTCTCCCGAAAGTCGCCACCTTCCTGAAAGGGACCGAGGAACATGAGGTACATGCGGAAGGTGTCCGCGCCCCACTGCTGGATGTAGGAGTCGGGGATTACCACGTTGCCGCGCGACTTGGACATCTTCGCGCCGTCCTTGATGATGAGCCCATGCGCCCGGAGCTTGGGGAATGGCTCGTCGAAGTGCACGTGTCCGAGCTCCCGCAGTACCATCGTGACGAACCGCGAGTAGAGCAGATGCAGCACGGCGTGCTCGTTCCCACCGATGTAGCTCGTGACGGGAAGCCACGTCGTGGTGCGCTTCGGGTCCCACGGTCGGTCGTCGAACTCGGTGGACGGGTAGCGAAGGAAGTACCAGGCCGAATCGAGGAACGTGTCGGACACGTCGGTTTCGCGCCGCCCCTGCGCGCCACACTGCGGGCACTTCGCGTAGTACCACTCCTTGTGTCGCGCGAGCGGGCTCACGCCGCTCGCATCGGGGCGGAAATCCTCGATCAGGGGCAGCAGCACGGGAAGGTCCTGCTCCGGCACGCCCACCGGCCCGCAGCGGTCGCAGTAGATGATCGGGATGGGTGGGCCCCAGTACCGCTGCCGCGAGATGCACCAGTCGTGCAGCCGGTACTGCACCTGGGGGGTGGCGAGACCCTTGGCCTGGAGCCACGCGACGATGCGACGCTGCGCCTCGTGACACGACAGCCCGTCGAACTCGCCCGAATTCATGAGCGCCCCGTCCTCAGTCACGCTCGGCAGCGGCTCGCCGGTGCGCACGACTTCGCGGATCGGCAGCTCGAACTGGGTCGCGAACTCGAAGTCGCGCTTGTCATGGGCCGGCACCGCCATGATCGCACCGGTGCCATACTCCATGAGCACGTAGTCGGCGATCCAGATGGGGATCGCCTCACCCGTGGCCGGATTACGGGCGTAGGAGCCAAGGAACACGCCGGTCTTGGTCCTGTCCCCGACCCGGCGGGACACCAGGTCCTTCCCCTGCACCTCGCGCCGATAGGCATTCACCTGGCGCTGCTGCTCTTCGGCGGTGAGCTGATCCACGAGCGGGTGCTCGGGCGCGAGCACGAGATACGTCGCGCCGAACACCGTATCGGGACGGGTCGTGAACACCGGGATCTTGGCCCCGGCCGGCGTTTCGAAGATCAGCTCCGCCCCCTCGCTCCTGCCGATCCAATTGCGCTGCAGCGTCCGGGTCGAGTCGGACCAGTCGAGCCGGTCGAGGTTTTTGAGCAGACGCTCCGCATACCGGGTAATCCGGAAGAACCACTGTTCGAGGAACCGCTGCTCGACTTTCGTGTCGGGATGGCGCTCGCAGTAGCCGTTGATCACCTGCTCGTTCGCCACCACGCTCATGTCCTTCGGGCACCAGTTGACCGCCGCCTTCTTCCGGAAGGCGATTCCCGCCTTGAAGAGCTGCAGGAAGATCCACTGCGTCCACTTGTAGTAGCGGGGGTCGGTGGTGGAGAGCTCGTGCCGCCAATCGAACATGCCGCCGAAGCGCTTCAGCTGGCGGCGGAACGTCGCGATGTTCTGGGGAATGAGCTTCGCGGGGTGCGTGCCGACCGAAAGCGCGTAGTTCTCGGAGTGAATGCCGAACGCGTCATACCCGATCGGCTCGAACACGTCGTACCCATGAAGCCGCTTGAACCGGCCGTAGATGTCGGCGCCCGTGAACGCGAACATGTTCCCCACGTGCAGTCCCTCCGCGGAGGGATAGGGGAACATCATGAGGTTGTAGAACGGCCGGCGTGGCTGGTCCAGGTCGGGCTCGTTGGTGCGCTCGCGCGCCCACCGCTCCTGCCACCGCGCCTCGACGACCGCTGGATCGTAGCTGGGCACCTGAGTCATAAGTGCATGAAATTAAACAGGCTTGCCCCGCCGTGTAACCCTGCGTAGCTTCGCTCCCGACCCTCGACATGTTCAGCGGCACCCAGCAGCTCCGGCAGAGCTTCCTCCTCACGGGGGCCGTTGTCGCCCTCGTCCTCGTGACGGGGTTCGCGCTGCTGTCGGGCCGCAGCGTCACGCGTGTCGTCGAGCGCCAGGCCAACGAGCGCGGCCAGGACGTGGCCACGCAGGTCGCGTCCCTGGTCGGGATGTACCTGCGGGAGCGGCGCCGGGAGGCCGAAGCCCTGGCACGCTCGCCCGCGGTGGTGCGGGCGGCGCTCGATGGGTCTCAACAGGCGATCAGCCAGCGCTTGCCCCAGTTCGACCACCCCGCCCTGGAGCGCATGTTCAACCAGCGCCGCGCGTTGGGCGGGGATCCTGAGCTCGCCGCCTACCTCCGCGACTACATCCAACGGTCCGAGTTCGCCGAGCTGTTCTTCACCGAACGCCACGGATACTCGGTCCTCGCCTCGAACCGGACCTCCGACTTCGTGCACTCAGATAAAGAGTGGTGGCGGCGGGCGGCGGCGGATGGTGTGTACGAGGGCACGCCGCGGTACGACTCGTCGGCCACGGCGGTCGCGCTCGAGTACGACGTGGCCGTCCGGGCGCCGCGCGTGACGGCGCCGGTGGGCGTGCTGAAGACGGTGTTCACGCTCGATCGCCTGTCCAGGCTGCTCACCACCGCGGACGTGGGGGGCGGAGTCCGGCTGCAGGTCGTCGACGCGCAGGGCACGCTGATCGTCGGGGGAGCCGGCGGATCGAATCAGACCGACCTGCTGCGCCCCATTCCCGACGCCGCGGTGGTGCCGCGCCTGGAGCGCGTCGACACGGCGACGGTGCCCGGGGCGGCCGGGGAGGAGCTGGTGGTGACGGTGCCGGTCGAGAACACCAAGTGGTGGGTCGTGTTCCGGCAGCCCAAGGGCACGGCCTACGCGGCCGCCCGCACGACGGCGGCGGGCATCGTGCTCTGGACCGTCGTGCTGTTCGCTACGACGCTCGCGTTGCTGTTCGCATTCTGGAGCCGCCTCACCCGGCGAGTGACGGAGCCGGTCAAGGCCGCGGGGGCGATCGCGAGCCGGGTGGCGGGCGGCGATCTCTCGGTGACGGTCGTGACCGAGTCGAGCGGCGCGGCCGAGGTGGGCGACCTCCTGTCATCGGTGCACACGATGGTGGTCGCGCTGCGCCGACTGGTCGGCGCGATCCGCACCGCGGCGGACGAGGCGGCGGCGATGGCCACCGAGATCTCGGCTTCGACTGAGGAGATGAGCGCGTCCACCGAGGAGATGTCCGCCACCTGCCAGGATCTGACCAAGCGGGCGGCGGAGCAGGCCCAGCTGGTGCGGGCCGGAGCGGACGACGCGACCAAGATCCTCCAAATCGCGACGATCCTCGCCGCCGGCGCCGAGGACTCGGTGCGACGCAACGCGGCCGTCGCCGATGTCGCCCGGCGCAACAAGGAAGTGCTGGACCAGAGCACGGAGCACCTCGCCACGCTTGTCGAAGAGGTGAACCGCGGGGCCGCCGAGGCCGAGGCGCTGGCGCGCGCGTCGTCCGAGATTCAGAAGTTCGTGACGCAGGCCAAGGCGGTGGCCACGCAAACGAACATGCTCGCCCTGAACGCGGCGATCGAGGCGGCGCGCGCCGGGCCGCAGGGACGCGGCTTCGCCGTGGTGGCGGACGAGGTGCGGAAGCTCGCCTCGGTGGCCGCGGCGGGGGCCACCGCGACCGCCGATACGGTGCGCGGGGTGCTCGCCCGCGTGCAGGCGATGCGCGACCGCCTGACCCAGCTCGCCCAGGGCACGGGGGTCGCGCGCGACGCGGCGCAGACGGCAGCCCAGGGCCTCGGCACGGTGGCCGCGGAAGCTCAGGCGAGCGACGTGTGGGGCCGGGAGATCGCGAAGATGGCGGGCGAAATGCGCACCCTCGTGGAGGAAATCAGCGCGCGGCTCGGATCGGTCGCCCAAGGCACCGAGACCCTGCTCGCGTCCGCTGAGGAGATCGCCGCCTCGAGCGAGGAGCAGAGCGCATCCACTGAGGAGATCGCGTCGTCCGCGAACCAGCTCGCGGAGGCGGCCGACAAGCTCACCGGCGCGGTGAAGTCGTTCCGCTTGTTGGCCGACGAGGCACCGCCCCCGCAGCAACAGGCGGCGGACTGAGCGGGCGGGAGCCCCGTCCCCCATCGGAAACAATCGGCACCGAGCCCCGTAAGAAGAAGACACGTCTGATCCTACGCACCAGCCCGGAGCCGTCCCGATATGAGCCGCCGTAGCGTGATCATTGTCGCGACCGTCGCCGCCGCGCTGGGTCTGGGCGCCATGGCCGCCACCGGCAAGCTCTCCGGCGGCAAAAAGGACGGGCCGAAAGCGGTGGCGGTGGTTCGCGGGTCCCTGGTCGACAAGGCCCTCGCTGTCGGCACCATCGAGCCCCGGGTCGAAGTCAGCGTCAAGTCCATCCTCGCCGGCGTCGTCCGACAGCGCTTCGCGGCGGTCGGCGACTTCGTCAAGCAGGGCCAGCCGCTGCTCGAGATCTCACCCAACCCGACGCCGCTGGAAATGGTGGAGCTCCGCCGCAACGTGGAGCTGCGTGAGATCGAGATCAAGAACCTGGAGCGCGAGCTGGCCCGTCAGCAGGAGCTGCGTAACCGGAACCTCATCTCCCCCTCCGATCTCGAGGCCGCGCAGCGGCGCGTGGACGAGTCACGCAGTCAGCTCTCGCTGGCACAGGAGCGGCTCGCGTTGCAGGAAGGCGGCAAGGTCCTCACCGGCGGCAAGCAGGTCGAGACGGTGGTCCGCGCCCCGATCGACGGCTACATCCTCGAGGACTCCATCGAGATCGGCGATCCGGTGGTGCCACTCACGCCGTACCAGGCAGGTACGGTGCTGATGCGGATGGCGGCGATGCGGGACTTGATCTTCCGGGGAACGGTTGACGAGATCGACGTGGGTCGGCTGAAGGAGGGCATGCCGGCGACGATCAAGATCGGCGCACTCCCCACCGCCAGCGTGAAGGGCCGGCTCGAGAAGATCTGGCTCAAAGCGCACAAGCAGGAGCAGGCGACGGTCTTCCCGATCGAGATCGTCCTGACCGAGGTCGAAGGTGCCACGCTCCGTGCGGGCTACTCGGCCAACGCCGAGGTGATCATCTCGCGCCGGGACAGCGTGCTGTACATCCCGGAGCGGCTCATCACCCACCGCCACGACTCGAGCTTCGTCACCCTCCGGACCGGCCCTGGCAAGACCGGGGAGCGTCACATAAAGACCGGCCTCTCCGACGCCATCAATATCGAGATCCTGGAGGGCCTGCAGGCGACCGACTCGCTGGTGGAGCCGGCGCCGCGCGAGATCTCCTGACGTGTGGCGCGAGTTCTTTGCCGACCTGCGAGCCCAAAAGCTCCGTACCTCCCTCACCGTCCTCGGGATTGCGTGGGGCACGGTGGCGGTGGTCGTGCTGCTGGCGTTCGGAGTCGGCCTGGAGCGGCAGACGAGGAAGCGGTTTCACGGTTTGGGTGACCGGATCGTCATCCTCTGGGGCGGGCGGACCACGAGGCCGTTCGCCGGCTTCGGTGATGGCCGCCCGATCCGGCTGCGCCCGGACGACGTGCAGCTGTTGGCACGCGAGGTCACGGAGATCGAGTACATCAGCCCCGAGTTCATCACGCAGAGCGCGCGGGTGCGTCGTGGCGTCAAGGCGGCCGCGCCCGCCATCACAGGCATCGTTCCCGTGTACGGCCTGATGCGCAACATCATCCCCGAAGCGGGCGGCCGCTTCATCAACGATCGCGATGTCGCCGAGCGAAGACGGGTGGCCGTGTTGGGCGACGAGCTCGCGAAACTGCTGTTCGGTGACCAAGCCGCCGTCGGACAGCAGGTGTTCCTGGGTGATGCTCCCTTCACGGTCGTCGGTGTGATGCGCCCCAAACTGCAGAATTCCTCCTATCAGGAGCGTGACAAGGATCGGATCTTCATTCCGGCGACGACGCACTACGCCTTGTTCGGCAACCGGTTCCTGAACAACATCGTCTACCGGGCGCGGACTTCGGAGATCGCCAAGCAGGCCGAGCGGCGGGTGTACGAGACGATGGCACGCAAGTACAAGTTCGATCCGCAGGACAAGGACGCCCTGGCGTTCTGGGACACGAGCGAGTGGGAAACCCGGTTCGACCAGATGTTCGTGGCCTTCAACATCTTCTTCGCCATCGTCGGCAGCTTCACCCTGCTGGTCGGCGGCATCGGCGTGGCGAACATCATGTACATCGTGGTCCGGGAACGGACGCGCGAAATCGGCGTGCGGCGCGCCGTGGGCGCGACCCGCGCCGACATCATGCGGCAGTTCTTCGCCGAGGCGCTGATGATCGTGTCGATGGGGGCGACGCTCGGGCTGCTGCTCTCGCTCGGGCTCGTCACCGCCCTCGGCGGCTTGCCGATCAAGGAGTTCGTCGGCGTGCCGACCATCTCCCCCAAGGTGCTCGCGGCGACGCTCGTCTTGCTCGCGGGCGTCGCCTTTGTGGCAGGCCTGATGCCGGCCCGGCGCGCGGCGGCGCTCGATCCGGTGGAAGCGCTGCGCACCTAGGCATGTTCTACATCCTGCTCCAGGAATTCATCGGCGATCTGAAGGCGCAGCGGACCCGCGCCTTCCTCACGTTCTTTGCCGTGACGTGGGGCACGCTCGCGGTCGTCCTGTTGCTGGCGTTCGGTGAGGGACTGAAGCGCACCATTCGCGACGGCCTGCTGGGTGCCGGTGAGCGGATCTTCATGGTCTACGGCGGTGAGACCAGCAAGGCATTCGCCGGGTTGGGACAGGGCCGGCGCATCCACCTCGTGGAGGATGACTTGGAGCTCGTCGAGCAGGCAATCCCGGACATCGACCGGGGCAGTATCTCGTACGGGCG
>Ga0137418_10005182_pt1 | contig 11938 bp, 12 predicted proteins | sample CZODoug3_1_2_16f_FD_122242 | JGI IMG/M metagenome (GOLD analysis project Ga0137418, IMG submission 122242) | Vadose zone soil fungal communities from Angelo Coast Range Reserve, California, USA - CZODoug3_1_2_16fungal (Hybrid Assembly) | ecosystem: Environmental > Terrestrial > Soil > Vadose... | reverse complement strand
TCCGCGTACAGAGCGTTTGTAGCTTAGGATCTTGATGATGAACAGAATTAAAGATCGACTTGAGCATCTGCACGACCGGGGCATTGAGTCGAGCAGGGGTCGGTTTTGGATGGACGAGGCCGACGTGGACTGCGAGGCCGACATTCCGGAGTCTTCCCCTCCCCCGCCCCCCGTTTTGCAGCAGGGTTGGCAACGGTCTCTGACACAGGCAGCCGCGAGCCTGATGCAGACAGTGAAGGACCGCCTCCGCCGTGAGCAGCGTCTGGAGGCCCTCATAGAGCAAGTGCGTCTTCTTGAGAAGAAGGTTGCGGCACAATCCCCGCGGGCGTTCATCATTGCCCCGCTCACCTCGCTCGCACCGGAGCCCTTTGAGGTCGTAAAGGAGATCAAGGTCGTCATCGAGAAGTACAAGAGCGTGCTCGCCGCGGCCGATGTCTACACCAAAAGCACCGTGTTCTGGGTCATGGAGTCGATCCGTCTGGACCTCGGCTTCGCGTCCTACGTTCATCCGTGAGCGCAGGAGAAGGGGAGCGCGCAATCATGAACAGGAGCGGAGTCCGGGAGATCCAGGGCATCGGTCGGTTCAAGTTCCGCGAGGGCGAGCTCGAGGAGTTCAAGCGCTTGTCCGCCCAACTCATGGAGATCGTGCGGAGCCAGGACACCGGAACCCTGCAGTACGAGATCTACTTCAACGAGGACCAATCGGATTGCATCGTCCTCGAGCGGTACCGGGACTCGGAGGCGTTGGTCGAGCACGCCGGGCACCTTGGCGACTTGGGGAGGGCAATCCCGGGATTGGTGTCCAGCGAGCTGCTTGGTGAGCCGAGCGCCGACGTCAGGGCGAAGTTGGTTGGCAGCGGGGTCCGTCTCTTCACGCCGTTCCTGTCTCTATAGAAAGGTAAGGAGGTAGCGATGGCAAGCTGGAGTGACTCGACCATTCGGGAGTTCCACGCCAAGGCTGGGAAGGGGGTCGGGCCCTTCGGGGATCAGCTCATATTGCTAACCACGAAAGGGGCGCGCAGCGGAAAGGAGCGCACCTCACCGGTGATGTACCACCGCGACGGGGAGCGGTACATTGTGGTCGCATCGAAGGGCGGAGCGCCTGACCACCCCGGCTGGTACAACAACCTCATGGCGAATCCCGTGGCGAAGGTCGAGGTGGGGACGGCGACTGGCATCGAGACGTTCGAGGTCAGAGCGAGCGAGGCGAAGGGCGAGGAACGGGACCGCTTGTATGCCGAGCGCGTCGCCATCGCGCCCGGGTTCGGGGAATACGAGCGGATGACCTCGCGGAAGATTCCGGTCATCATCCTGGAGCGGACCGACTAGCGCGCGGCTAGGAGAGAGGCATGGCCCGCATCTTTATCACCGGCTCGGCTGATGGACTCGGACAAGCAGCGGCCCGGCGCCTGGTAACGCTCGGTCATGAAGTCGTCCTGCACGGGCGCAACCGCGATCGGGCCCAACAGGCGTTGCGCGCCGTACCGGGCGCTCGAACGGCGCTCGAGGGCGATCTGGCCAGCATCGAACAGACGCGCGAACTGGCTCGACAGGCGAACGAGGCTGGACCGTTCCAGGCGGTCATCCACAACGCCGGCATAGGCGTGTACGGTCCGCGCCGCGAGACGGTGGACGGGCTCGACGACATCTTCGCCATCAACGCCCTCGCGGCCTACTTGTTGACCGCGCTCATCCAAGGACCTCGGCGCCTGATCTACATGACGTCGGGTTTGCACCAGAGTGGCAACTCGGATGTGCGCGACCTGCAGTGGCGCCAACGGCGCTGGAACGGATCTCAGGCGTACGCAGACTCAAAACTGTTCGATCTCGTGCTGGCCTTCGCCGTCGCCCGCCTCTGGCCTCACGTCCTCTCGAACGCGGTCGATCCCGGATGGGTTCGCACGAAGATGGGCGGCCCGTCCGCGCCCGGCGGCCGCGAGGAAGGCGTCGCGACCCAGGTGTGGCTGGCCGTCAGCGAGGAGCCTGGCGCGAAAGTGACGGGTCGGCTTTTCTACCACCAGCGAACTCGACCCGCTCATCCGGCGGCATCGGACGCCACCGTCCAGGACGCGTTTCTGGCCGCCTGTGAAAAGTTGACCGGTGTACGGCTGCCATCGGCGGTCACGAATTGATGTTTACCGTGACGGTCGCGGCCACGTATGGCGCCGGCGGCAGCGTGATCGCACCGGCCGTCGCCAAGCGCCTCGGGCTACCTTTCATCGATCGGGCGATCCCCGTAGCGGTGGCGGAGGAGATCCACGAGCCCCTCGAGGCCGCGCTCTGCGACGACGTCGACCACACCCCACGGGTCGCTCGGCTGCTGGACCGCGTTCTGGCGACGAGCGGCTTGTTTGCGGGTGTGACCGCTTCACCAGAACAGCGTGGCGCCTTACCTGAGATCGCCAGGACCGAGGAGACGCTCCGTCACGTCGCGGAGACGACGGGTGCGGTGATCCTCGGACGGGCCGGGGTCTTCGCCCTGAAGGGTGTCGCTGGTGTGCTTAACGTGCGGCTGGATGGCGACATCGAGGCGCGCCGGCGCGCGGCAGCTGCGCGGTATGGGATAGACGATGTGGCGGCCGCTCGCGCGCAGCAGCAGACCGACCGCGCGCGCCACGCCTATGTCCAGCACTTCTACCCGCGGGCGGGAGCCTGGCACGACCCCCACAACTATCAGGTCGTTCTCGACAGCACGGCGCTCTCGCATGACGCGTGCATCGACATCATCGTCCAGGCCGCGCAGGACTTTTTCAGCAGGTCAAAGTGAGCATTGCCGAGCCGCCGCAAACCCTCCTGATCCTCCTGCCGCCTCGCAGAAAGCTCGCCATCGTTGGCGCCATCCTCCTCACATTATTCCTCGCGTCGCTCGACCAGACGGTGGTCGGTACCGCCCTGCCACGCATCATCACGGACCTGAACGGCGCCAACCTCTACGCCTGGGTCGTCACGGTCTACCTTCTGACGTCGACGATCACGGTGCCGATCTACGGCAAGTTCTCGGACGTCTTCGGCCGCAAGGTGATGCTGATGATCGGCGTCGCTCTTTTCCTGATCGGCTCCTGGCTGTCGGGCGCCTCGCAGAACATGACCGAGCTGGTTCTGTTCCGCGCCATCCAGGGCCTTGGCGCAGGCGCGCTCTTCCCGATAGTGATCGCGACCATCGCGGACCTCTACAGCCCGCGCGAACGAGGGCGTTTCCAGGGATTGTTCGGAGCCGTGTTCGGCCTGAGCTTCATCGTCGGTCCGCTCATCGGCGGCTGGATCACGGACAACATCAGTTGGCACTGGGTCTTCTACGTCAACGTGCCGCTTGGAATCGCCTCGCTCATCGTGCTCTCGATCACGCTGCCTGGCATCGGCCGCCGGACGGCCTCGGCGCGGGACCTCGACTACCTGGGCATCGTCGTGTTCACGGGCGGCGTCGTGCCGCTGATGATCGGACTGAGCAACAAGGGCTACGTCAACGGCCAAGGCCAGCTGCCCAACTGGACCGACCTGACTGTCGGCGGCTTGATCATCCTCGGCCTGGTGATCCTGGTCGGCTTCGTGTTCGTCGAGATGCGCGCCAAAGAGCCGATCATCCCGCTCGACCTTTTCCGGGGTCGCGACTACTCCGTCAGCATGGCGGCGGTCTTCGTCTTCGGCATCGCCATGTTCGCCGCCATCCTGTTCATGCCGCGGTTCTATCAGACCGTGCGCGGCATCAGCGCTACCGCCTCCGGGTACTACATCTGGCCTCTGCTACTCGGACTGACGGGCGGGAGCATTGGATCGGGTCTGCTGATCAGCCGGGTCGGCCGCTACAAGTGGCTTATGGTCGGCGGCGGTGTGCTGATGGTGATCGGGGGCTACCTCCTCACGCGCCTGACCGCCGACATCTCCGACTGGACGCTATGGGCTTACATGCTGATCCTCGGTTTCGGCATCGGGCCGTCACTAGCGGGGTTCACCGTTGTCATCCAGAACCTGGTTCCACTCAAGAGCCTCGGAGTTGCCACCAGCACGCTGACCTTCTTTCGCCAGATCGGTGCTTCAGTCGGTCTGGCCGTGGCCGGGACCGTGTTCTCTACGCAATTTGCAAATCGCCTACCTAAGACGCTTGCCGCTCACGGAGTGCCCGAGCAGGCGATCCCGCAGCTGGTCAACCTCTCGGAGCTGCTGCAGAACGTGGGCAACGGTCAGGCGATCCTGGACCGCATTTTCACCGGACCCGCAGCGGGCCTCATCCCGAAGATCATTGCGGCCGCCAATGAGGCCTTTTCGCTCGCGATCGGGGACCTGTTCTGGGTCACGGTGATCGCGGGTGCCGCGGGCCTGGCCTTCACGCTGGTTCTGCAGGACCTGCCCCTGCGGTCTGCGCGCGAGATTCGTGCCGAGGTATCCGGGGCTCAAAGGGAGCTGCCGCAGCAACCCGCTGTTGAAGTCGGGTGATAAAGTCCCGCCGCCCCGCCCCGACGGCGTCGTAGATGCCGCAAATAAAAGTACTGGCTAGCGGAATACCGCAGACGGACAAAGCGGCCGGCCGCTTACGTAGTCAGCGCACCGGAGACGATCGAAAGAAAGCAGTGGAGCCACCGTTCTCCATCCTGATATTCCAAGGCGCGGCCGACGAGACCGCGATATCGCAGAGCGAATCACGGGTCGAGGCATGGCTAACAGAGCGCTGGGCTCAGGGCTTTTCGCTTGACGGCACCCCGATCTGCAGGACTAGCAGCCAGCTCGCGAAGATGCCGCTCGACAGCATGATCACGCACGCGGCCGCCAGCGTGGCAAATACCCAACCCTGCTCGACATCGATAAGCGAAAAGCCGCCAACACCGGCAAGGAGGAACCCGAAGATGTTCCCGGCGGCGCGGAAGACAGTGGCGCCTGGATGCGGCTGCCGGAAGATGCGCTGACGGATCGTTCGGACGGAAAGGAGGACGGCTCCCGAAAAACCGCCCACACCCACGGCCACCGACGCCACCGTGGTGAAGGGTCTGGGCGTCAGGACCGCGAGCCCGATGAACATGACGCTCACAAAGCACCACACCGCGTTGGCAGCCCGCAAACGGAGCAGCGGTGTGCGCTCGATCTGGTGTGGGTCCAGCGCAATCGCGACAAAGGTCAGGCCGGTAAGCGATGCGCCGGCACCGACCGTCCCGATGTAGAGGTCGCGCCACGCGGCCGCGGTGCTCGGATCCATTGGCGCAAAAGCGTACTGCTGCACGCAAAGAGAGCCACTCCACGTTTATGTCGTCGTGGCAGGCTCGGCCGGCCAGTCATGGGCAGCTGCGACGGGCGGGACCCGATCGAGCAATTCTCTGACCTGCATAAACCGCAAAACGCTCGCCTTACCACTAAGCTCCCCACGTGCAAAGAACTGGCGCCGGCCTCGCGCTGGTCGGCGCCGAGCGCCGCATGGCCATATGGCTTGCAATCTATGCGATCGCGCTTTTCGCGCTTGTTCTCATCGTCATCGGAGATGTCCCGGCCGCCCTGGTCCTGATCGTGGTCACGGAGGTCATCTTCCTCACGTTGCGGCCGCAGCCAAAGTTCGGCGGGTCGACGTACAGGCCACCTGCGCCGGCACAATGGCAACCCGCCATCACCACGTTGAGATGGGCGGGGATCATCAACAGCGCCTGGGTCATTGGCACCACCGCCCTGGGTCTCACTATCGCGGCCCTGATCGCGCTGGTGTTCCTCATCATCGCGGGATGGCACCACGCGTTTGGTCTAGCGAACCTCATCGTGCTCGTGCTCTTCGGCGCCTGGTTGTCGACGAGACCGTTGTGGATCGCGCCTCTCAGGAAAGCTCTGAAAGTGGGGGCAACCAACCAGCTTGCGCCATACATCGCCACCCTCTATGTCGGCGCTGACGGCGTCGACATCGACCTGCGGCCTTCGATCATCGGCCCGGCGCCGCCGCGTAGCTTTCGATTCTCCGTGGGCTTTGCGGAGCTCGATGAAGTCCGCATGATGGACGGGCTCACCGCCCAGGGCTATATGGCATCCATGGCGCAGTACGACCCCTCATTCAGCGTCAGGATGGAGTGGGAGCTGCTCCGCTTCTTTACAGACCAGAAATTCAGACCATCCCTCCTGCCGCCCTTGTGGGGAATCGGCACGCAGCTGTTGCTCCGCAGCTCGACGCTGTTCTACATGGTCGGTAACGCCGAGCAGTTCGGCCCGGCGGCAGTAGCCGCTTTCGAGGCTTGGCGGGCCGCGCATCCCGCGCTGCCAACGCCGACGGCGTAAAAGCGAGCGGCGGCACTTCCACGGCCGGCGCTCGCGCACCCTATCGGTACGGGGCCTCGTCGTGTAGTAGTGGTGTGAATTGTTCTTGGTTCCCGGTCGCCTCTCGACAGCTTTGTCAGACTGAACGCTAGAACGACCACCCGAACAACCAAGCCATAAATCCGATCACCAAAACTACGATGGCCGCAACGAAGCATCCTATTCCAGCCAATAGGGTCGGTCGGATGCTATTGAGTACCTTGGACCTGACGGACTCCTGCAGACCCGGCAATGCTCCGTGATAGTCCTTAGGGCGCTGCTGTTCGCGTCGGAAGGACAAGAATGCACCCACTGCGTACGCTGGACCCACTAGAAGGATGAGGCTCAACAGCCCGGGAAGATAAGTGAGCGGACCTTGGCCGACGAACGGCGCGCAGAAACGCTCAGGGGATTCGACCATGCATGAGGAAGCGTAAAAGCGAACGCGAATGCCTATGGAGAAGGGACACCCGGCGAGAGATGAGGGCGGGACTGCCTCCAGAAGATCATCACCCTGAGTAACGACATGTAGATCAGCGCAGGCACTGCGATATGGAGTCGACCAGGCTTGCGTGGACATGCACTCGATCCGCTCACGAACCCTAACCGGACGCCGCCTTCCGCGGGCTACGCGGCGGAAGCCAAGCCATCACCACCACGCCCAAAGGCGCAGCCCCCGTCTTCATCGCAACCACAGCATTTGATCATCCGGACTCTTCGGAAGGATCGTTACCTGTAGTAGTTCATGTAGCAATCCAGCCGAAGAATAGCCCCGATCTGGACGGAGGAGCCCGCCGACTCTGAAAAATCGAGCTGAAATCGGTAAGAATCCGCACGCTTGGACGGATGAGCGTGTGGCTAGGGAGTTGTCGTGTCTGCCAGTGCTGTCAGCCACTGCTGCATGAGCTGTCGCTCGGCCGGCGCTAGCGGGTTTGGTTCCGACTCGAGCTTGCTGCTCAGGGTTGCTGCGACCGAGGAAATCGTGGTGGACTGCGGCGCCGCTCGCCGAGTACGACCCTGGCCATTAGGCGCCACGTCCACCGTGACGAAGCCAATCACTGCTTCGAGCAGTTGTTTTGAGAAGGAATCATCGGTGTAGTGCTCCGGCTGCGTGATCAGCGCCAAGGCCGCTCCGACGGTTGCCGACATGACGATCCGCGCTGCCATGGCCGGAGAGACGCGGAGTTGTCCCCTCGACGCACCAAGCTTCATGCGCTCGTACAAGAGCCGGTGCGCCTCGCGCAGAGCCACGCTGTTCGGGGCGACTCCAGGCGACCACATCAGCCTGTAGAAGTTCGGATTCTCCCGCGCGAACTCGACGTGGTTGTTCCAGCCGGCTCGAATGTCGTCGCCGATATGGTCGTGGACCACGGCAGCGACGGTGCGCTTGCTTTCGAGGAAGCTCGTCCAGCCGAAGTCGACGACGGCGCGGATCAGGCTCTCCTTGTCGCGGAAATGGTGGTAGAGCGTCGGCGCGGTCACTCCGGCGGCATCGCAGATCTCCCGCGTGGATACATCACCGTCTACCGATTTCGCGAGGAGCGCGGCCGCGGTTTTGATGATTCGGATCTGGACTGAACGCGATTGGGAGGTTCGGGTTCGGGGGGTTGGCGTCGGAGCCCTCATGGCGGAATTATAACAGGCTTGCTTAGCGCTATTAAAGCTGGTAGGGTAGCATTGCTATAGTACTTCCATAACAGGAGGGCAAGCAATGATCGTCGTAACGACACCTACCGGCAATATCGGCTCCCGCGTCCTGACCGACCTGCTGGCGAACGCGGAGCCGATTCGGGTCATCGCGCGCAATCCGGACCGGATCGCGTCAGATGCCCGCAAGCGAGTCGAGGTTGTCGTCGGTTCCCATGGCGACAGCGCAGTCGTTAATAAGGCATTCGACGGTGCCGATTCGGTCTTCTGGCTCGTGCCGCCGGACCCTCGGGCGGCGAGTGTTGAGGCGGCCTATGTCGACTTCGCTCGGCCAGCGGCGAAAGCCCTTCGTCAACAAGAAGTGAAGCGAGTAGTGGGAGTCTCGCCACTCGGCCGCGGCACCCCCTGGGCGGCAAATGCTGGCTTGGTTACCGCGGCATTGGCGATGGACGACCTAATCGCGAGCTCTGGGGTGAGCTACAGGGCACTGACCATGCCGTCCTTCATGGACAACCTGCTCCGACAGGTCGAATCGATCTCCAAGAATGGTGCGTTCTTTCTGCCGATCGACGGCGATCGGAAACTTCCTAGCGCAGCCGCCTCCGACGTCGCGCGGGTGGCGGCGCGCCTGCTCCTCGACCACTCCTGGACCGGTGTCGCGAGCGTTCCGATCCTTGGCCCCGAGGACCTGTCGTACAACGACATGGCCCGGATCTTGTCCGAGGTTCTCGGGAGGCCGGTGCGGTTCGAACAGATCTCGAACGACGCCTTCAAGGCGCGGCTGATAGGCCGAGGAATGTCGGATGCCATGGCCCAGGGCAACGTCGATATGTGGATCGCCAAGGGCAACGGAATCGACAACGCCGTGAAACGCACTCCGGAGTCGTCCACTCCGACCACGTTTCGCGATTGGGCCTCGCAGGTCCTGAGGGCGCGAGTCGCGCCGTGAGCTTCCATTTCCGCGGGAGGCTGGCGGCTGCCCAGCGCGCCGTCGGTTGGACGACGCTGCCGTGTCGCAAGACCGGACCGTGCAGTTAGCAGATGCCCAGAAGTCGCAGGCGGTACTACAACGAGATTGCGGCGAGAAGTCGTTTGCGACTGGACGCGATCTCCGACGGCATATTCGGAGTCGCGATGACGCTCCTCGTCTTGACACTGGTAGCACCGACCGCCATGGAGGTCCGCGAGGCCGGCGATCTGTGGCACGCACTACTAAAGCTGATGCCGAACGTGGTCACTTACTTCATGAGCTTCCTGACCTTAGGCATCTTTTGGGTTGCACAGGAAACTCAGTCGAGTGAAGTCGAGCGAACCGATCGCGACTACACGTGGATCATGCTGACTTTCTTGTTGTTCGTAACGCTTGTGCCGTTTTCGACCGCGTTACTTGCCGCGTACTACCAGTCCTGGATGGCGGTCGTCGAGTACTGGTTCAACATCTTCTTGCTTGGAGCAGTCAACACAGCTGCGGTCGAGTATGCCGCTCGAACCGGACTCTTCTCTGCGGCGAGGCGAGCGATACTGCTGCCGCCAATCCGCCGCCGTGCCCTGATCGCACAGTCGCTTTACGCGATCGCCACCGCGCTTTCCATCTTCGACACCCGAATCAGCATCGCTGCGATCGTTCTAATCCAGCTCAACTATGCCCTGGCCCCGAGGCTGCTCTTCCTTCACCGTTTGTAGCGCCAAGGTCAGGCTTGGCCCACCCTTGCGTGACTCCTTGCGGTCGCCAGTCGGTCCAGCCAGTGGACGAAAGGTCTCAGAGTTCGGGACCGTGAGGCCCCGGGTTCAAAGCCCGGGCCCCGACCAAAACTCGAGATGCTCGCCGACAAGCGGCGACGCAGCGACGTTCTCGATTGGCTTTGCCACGTGCGCGATCTTATCCAGCCAGCGGCAGTTTCAAGCGCCTTAGCAGCAGTGCGTTGACCGCGACCAGCAGACTCGAACCTGACATCGATAGGGCGGCAATCTCGGGGCGCAGAACAAGGCCAAAAGCGGGCTCGAAAACGCCTGCTGCGATCGGAATCGCGATCGAGTTGTAGCCAACCGCCCATCCGAGGTTTTGGCGCTCCTTGCGGAGGGTCGCCCGGCCGATGGTGATGGCCGTCGCGACGTCGAACGGATCTGACCGCATGAGCACTATGTCGGCGGTTTCGATCGCCACGTCTGTGCCGGCGCCGATCGCGATTCCGAGGTCCGCCTGAGCTAGCGCCGGCGCGTCGTTTACGCCGTCGCCGACCATCGCCACCCTCTTGCCGGCGCGCTGCAGCTCGGCGATCTTGCTTGCCTTGTCGGCGGGCAGAACCTCGGCCAACACCTCACGGATGCCGAGCTCGCGGGCGATGCGTTCGGCGGTGGCGCGGTTGTCGCCAGTCAGCATCACGACACCGACGCCCTCCCGCTGCAGCGCCTCGACCGCCTTTTTCGACGAGAGGCGCGGAGCGTCGCTGATGCCGACCACCGCCGAGGCGCGCCCGTCCACCGCAACGACGACAACGGTCCGCCCCTCCGCAGCCATCCTGTCGCGTTCGTTTGCCAGACCGTTGAGGCTGATGCTCTCCCGCGCCAGCAACCTCTCGTTTCCCACGGCCACGCGATGACCATCGACCATGGCCACCGCGCCATGCCCGGGAACGTTCTCAAATTCGGTCGCAGGGAGCGGGGCCGCACCCGCCTGCTCCGCGCGGCGAACAATCGCCTCGGCCAGCGGGTGCTCGGAGTCCCGCTCCACCGCGGCTGCCAGCGACAGGACTTCTTTCTCCGACAAGCCGTCCGTGTGCAGCTCGGTGACCTCCGGCTCGCCTTTGGTCAGCGTTCCCGTCTTGTCCATGACGACGACCTGGATCCGAGCCGCAGTCTCGATCGCGGATGCATTCTTGAATAGGATTCCGCGCTTGGCACCGAGCCCGGTGCCGACCATGATCGCCGTCGGTGTCGCGAGCCCTAGAGCATCGGGGCAGGTGATTACGACCACGGTGATAGCAAAGAGGATGGCCTGACTGAAGCTGCGGCCCGCGAGCAACCAAACGACGAGGGTCAGGGTCCCACCGATCAGCGCGACCAGCACGAGCCAGAAGGCTGCCCTATCGGCAAGCCGCTGACCGGGCGCTTTGGAGCCCTGCGCCTCCCGAACGAGCTTCACGATCTGGGCCAGAGCGGTGTCTGAGCCGACCTTTGTCGCGCGCGCCCGCAGCGTTCCGTTCTTGTTGATCGAGCCGCCGATCAGCTCAGCCCCCGTCGTTTTCGGAACGGGGAGGCTCTCGCCGGTCACGACCGACTCATCCAAGTCGCTCATCCCCTCCTCGACCACGGCGTCCACGGGAACCTTGGCGCCGGGTTTGATGAGAAGGAGGTCCCCGACCTGCACGTCTGCCGTGGGCACCTCGACTTGCGCGCCATCTCTGATAACGATCGCTTGCGGCGGGGAGAGATTCAGAAGGGCGCGGACCGCGTCGTTGGCGCCGCCCCGCGCTCGCGCTTCCAACCAGTGGCCCAGGAGCACAAAGGAGATCAGCACCGTCGTCGCCTCGTAGAACACGTCGCCTCCGCCGCGGAGAGTAATGACTACCGAGTAAGTCCAGCCGGCCACGATGGCTGTTGAGACAAGAACCATCATGTCCAGAGTCCGCGCGCGCAGGGCGCTAACTGCGCCCTCGAAAAAGAACGCACCTGAATAGGCGATCACAGGCAGGCTGAGGACCAGCTGGAAGACGTCGTCGCGCAGACCGAACGGAGCCGGCACACCGAAATGGAGGACCTGGCGACCGATTGGAGACCAGAGCAGGATCGGCACCGACAGCACGGCCGCGACAAGAAAACGGTTGCGCATGTCCTGGACGGCCCCCGCGTCCATCGACATTCCGGCATGCCCAGCGTGGCCCATTGCCGCCGCCGGGGCGTCCACCATCATGTCGTGGCCCTTCACGAGGTCACCATGAAGGGCATCAGCTCCATCGGCATGGTCACGAACGGACGCATCATGTCGCGATCCTCGTGCTCGAGTATGTGACAGTGGTTCATGTAGCGGCCGCTG
>Ga0137418_10005181_pt1 | contig 11940 bp, 16 predicted proteins | sample CZODoug3_1_2_16f_FD_122242 | JGI IMG/M metagenome (GOLD analysis project Ga0137418, IMG submission 122242) | Vadose zone soil fungal communities from Angelo Coast Range Reserve, California, USA - CZODoug3_1_2_16fungal (Hybrid Assembly) | ecosystem: Environmental > Terrestrial > Soil > Vadose... | reverse complement strand
TTTGATCGAAGCGTGCCCTAAAACTGCCTAAAACGCGAGCTCAAGATTCTGTCAATTTACCTTTCACTGGCAACACAGCATATAACGGGCCGTCGTGTCGCAATTGCCGACCGCCAAGGTCACCAGATACTGCCTTCTCATCGGTCTGCTTCACAAACGTTGTGATACCACCTACCCAATGCTGGACTTATGTAATAATAAGGCAGCGTTGAATGTGGGATAGGTAAGCTCTGGCATTGTATCACGCATTAACACAATAAATCTCTCCTCGTTATGTCTACCTCAAGTGTAGATCACCGATGGATCACCCGATCCTGGATTAACTTCCCACCACCTTACACTTGCAACAATATATATGATTTTGGACAGATGTCCCGGTCCAATGGCTGACAGCAACGGCTGACGACGAAACAATTCCCCAGGTGTGTTAGATAGGCCAAGATGCCTCAAGGCATTAAAGTTCAAATTCTCTTCTAATTCAGGCATAAATTATGTCATGGGCGGCCTATGTGAACGATAATATTTTTCTGACGGTGATGTTCTTGGCGGTACCATGCTTTCATTGGTAACGGAATTTTGGGATGCCTTTTCTCCCCCGCAAATCAGAATTTTCTGAGCAATTTCCATTGCCATGGTGCTTGTTGTAGCTCCGGTCCTCATTTTTGTGGTCGTCAACGGCTCACCAGTATCTTATCTCCATTCTGCATATTTAAGCCATCAGTAAAGTCACTACTCATTCCACAACCACTTCTAAGTTTTTTGAATTGCACAGATGAACTCCGAAATTGCAGCTACTGGTATGTCTGCCATTCATCTTACTTGGATGACTTAACAAGTGAATGCATAGACAATGAAGGTTTCACCCCCATTTTAGGTCGCGGCCACAGAGCCAAGGATTCCGAGCGCATGAGAGCCCTTGCCCTCTCCACGGCTGACTCTGACGATGAGGCTGCTCCCGTTCGTCCCCGCCGTCGACCTTCACAGCGCACAAAAGTCAAATCGGCATCCTTAAACACAGCCAACTCATTTGAAGGTCTTGATGTCGAGGATGCTTCCGATCCCGATGATACTAACTACAAGACTGACGAGGAGTTGCTCCCAGACCTCCTATCTGGCTCTGATTCAGAGTCTGAATCCGCTGAGGAGACGGACGGGTCGGAAATTGAAGAAATCACAAACATTGAAGTAAGCTTCTCATGTTCGAATTTGGTATAGTGCTGATACATAACTTGACAGCTCGCCCAATCGCTCCCCACCAAAACCATTCCGCAGCGTCACAAGGCGAGTCATCATACTCGTTCGAAAACAAACACCAAACGAAAGGCAACCAACAAGCCAGCTGCTGCAACCGTAGCTGCATCTTCTGCTTCGAAACGGCACCGCACTGCCATTGAAGATGTTGCGGACGAGGGTGAGCCACTAACACGCAACTCTTCAGTTTCTTCCATTGGCCATGTCCACAAAGTATATTATTCCGCATTTGTTTACTTTGTGAACTCAAATTTACTCCACTCTAGGCCGTTCGAAGCAGCCCAGTTTACCTCTTTTATGAGGAGGTTTCTACTAACTCAGAAGGGACTACCGGCGAGTCTGGTGACAAACATTTCAAGTGTTTTCATGGAAGCCGGAAGATACTCACAATTACCCGCAAAATGCGGAGCAGTCTCAATGGTCAGTGTGGCATTGTTTTCACATTTGTTCAAACTTTCAGACTATGGTCAGGTCTTATAAATCATCTTCGTGTGCATTTTCCGGCAATGCACCGCCTATATCTAGCCCTAAAGAATCGCCCGACTTCAGAGCCTCCGACAGAGGATGAAATCGCTATCACTCAAGGCCGGAAGGTTCTCGATCCCTCTACAGCCACTGACTATCTACTCAAGCTGGAGAAAGCATCATCGAACGTTGCACAAATGTTTGTACAACAGAGTCAGCGGGCCGCCGTAAGTTTATGTGTGTTCGCTCTTTTGTAGTCTCGATCTAAAGAGTCTGCAGGAGGAGAATTGGGATCAAGAAAAGTTTGAACAATTACTCACCGAGTGGATAGTTGCTTGTGATCAGCCTTTCGAGGAGGTTGAGCAGCCCGAATTCCGTCGCCTGCTTGAGTACACCCATCTGCGACCATCCCTTCATATTCCCAGCAGATTTACTGCGAAACGGCGAATCATGAAAATGGGAGAGGACACTGTCACAGGTATAAAGAAACTAATAGCGGTACGTCAATTGTTTCAACCAGTCTTATAGCAACAAGTTGACGTCTCTACTATTAAGGACATGGACTGCAAGGTCAGCCTCTCGCTCGATGCTTGGACATCTAGCAATCAGCACGGGTTTCTCGCCATTGTCATGCATTATATCACCTCGGATTGGAAATGTGGTTCGTTTTAATTAATTGGCCCATCCCGCGCGTGCTGAATCTCTGTTCAGAAGAGCTTTTAATTGATTTCCGTGAACTCATTGGTAGCCATAGTGGTGAGAACTTGGCTGCCGCCATTTGGGAGACTCTAGAGCTGTATGGGCTTCAAGGACGGGTAAGTTCCTCGCTGAACCAATTTAACTTTGCTGCATACATATGTCATTGTCTTTCCGAGTCTGTCTGTTATTCAGTATTTGCTGACTGCGTATACAGGTCATTGCCATCAACTGCGATAATGCTTCAAACAACGACACAATGATGGATGCCTTGGAGCGTCTCAATGAGACACATGGTTTTGATTTTGATGCCCAGGAAAGCCGGTTGCGGTGTATGCCCCACACTATTCATTTGGCTGCTATGGAGGCAAGTCAAAAAATTATAGGTACATATCTACGGGCAAAGTTGTAACCTCCGACTTCTTGATCTAGTTGTTATATGGCATCGGTGCTATGAAAAAAGATAAGAAGGATAAGGACACTCTCGCTTACCAAGATTCCGTCACAGCCCCCCTTGATCGCAGCTTTGATGATGACGACGCTGGTGCAGACGAAGATGATGAAGATAATAACGAGAACAAAGACACTGGGTCTTCAATGACCACAGCTATCCGAAAAGTCAGTACTTCGGTAGTTCTTCTACTGAATGGTGAGCACTCATATAAGCAATCAGCTTCGTGCAATAGTCCGTGCAGTACGATCCAGTCCTCAACAGCGCCAAGGTTGGTATAATGAAGTCAAGATCACGATCGATAATATCGACAATGTCTTAATTAGCACTGCACTCATGCTAATTCTCGATGTCAAAACCCGTTGGTCCTCGACGCATCAGATGTGCCGTAAGTTAATTTCTGTCATTTGTTCCTTTATTTATTGGCACAAACTACCATTTGCAGGCCGAGCACTGGACTACCGAGCTGTTATCGATAATTTCGTGGCGAAGAATCGGGAGCTCCGTTCATATGAGCTAAGCAACGAAGATTGGACGGCTATCATATTAGTCACAAAGTGGCTAAAATCCTTCCGATCTGCAACAACACAAATGTCGACTACGAAGTCCCCGATGCTCTCCACAACTCATGCTATCTTCCGCGGGCTGCAAGATGATTTGCGTCAGTCCTTGGCTAACTTGCCCAACTCAGCACCCACATATCTCAAGACTGCTCTTGTTAAAGCGCACCGGAAGCTCAGTGACTATTATACAAAGCTCGACGAGTCTCCATTCTATATCTGGGCGTCGTGTAAGTGTTTATTACTCAGCATGTTTATTTATTGATTGCCTTCGTAGTATTGGATCCACGAATATCCTATTCGGGTCTTTTGAGTGATTGCGGCGACGACTGGTCCCTCAAATCTCACCTAGAACTCATCAAAAGCCAGCTTGCACAGCGTTACCACGAACAGTACATGCGTGATGCTCCGGCCCCTGTTCAGCAACAGCCCATGGCCCTTCTGTCTACTTCCACATCCCCTCAAAAGGTCAACTTCACAGCCCGATACAAGCAGCGACCCAGAGCGACTGTGGACGAGTTGGAGGAGTTCTTCTTGCTTCCACAGGAAGACTTCGAGACTTGTGATCCATTGCAGTGGTGGGCCGGACGCCATTCACAGTTCCCCAACCTGTCTCGCTTCGCCCGTGACATTCTGTCTATGCCAGGTATGTTTTAAATTCTTGCAAGAATGTTTAAGTTTCCTAATGATTATTTTAGGCTCCGCGGTAGCAGTTGAGCGGATATTTTCAGGCGGGAGGGACACAATCTCACTCCGTAGAGCAAGTTTGAAACCCGACACAATTCGTACATTAATGCTTGTCAAACAGCGCCTTCGCCTGGCTCGTGACGCCATCCAGGACATTGTTGGACGCTAGTATTGTAACCCACATGATTTCCTAATGTTTTATTTTGATATTACATGATTCCTTTTGCTTTTCCGTAATTCACATTCTCCGTACAACCGTAAAGCCCGTATGCCTACCGTCAAGAGTACCGTACCCGTCCCGTTGAGGCCTCTGGCTGCCAACTGTACGGTTCTGATACGGTACGGTCAGTACCTGTCTAATACCCGTACAATTGATGGTCGTACCCATATACGGGTACGGTGCTCAGCCCTACCACTGAATGTGCCAACTGCAACTCCATTTCTTCCACAGGAGCTTGTCATGGCCATGGGAGCAGAGCTAAGGCCAGCTGGTGCAACACCACTACATGTGGCGCTAACACTATTACTAATGCTGGTCACTGCAGATGCCATCACATCACCACAACAAAAGCAATTGTTGGTCTGGCAATCAAGTGACCTGCAGACTTCAAGAGAAGGCAGTTGTGCACAGGTGGGTAGTGCAGCGGCTTCTGGTGCTGAAGCCAGACTGAGAGTCTGAGTATTGCCTATCATGATGTAAAAGTTGTGTCAGGGGCCATTCATATATGCAAACACAACAACATCAGGCTTACCTGGAGAGGTAGTAATTGATGACAGGCTTGAAGGTGCAGTATAACTGTGGGCTGTACAATATGAAATCACAGCATACATTGCACTAGTTGCATCATTATTGTTGCTAGAGAAATAACCATCCACTCCTATGCTCATGGGATTAAACATCAAAAGAAGGTTCTGTGATTGACATATGCAACTATCTGTGGTGCACTGTGAGCTGAGTGATACAAGCAACCCCATGAATGCACAATTGAGAAGTTGGTCCATTCCTGGTGCATTGGCAAAGCCAAGAGTGGAGGCTATTTTTGGGATTGAGGGCCAGTTTGAGAGTGGCAGCCAGAGTTGTCAAGCAGACCTTAATCAATGTTAGCTCTGGAGTCTGCAGTTTAGATAATAGTAAGTGGTGGGGGAGCAATGCATCATATTGTGGTGCACAAAGCTGTGAATAGCAACAAATCAAATGAACATGCCACACCTTGTTCCCATTTTGGTGCGGATTTAGAACTGAGCTGACAAATCCATCATTCCATTTTGCTTTGATACCAATTTCATACCTGGAAATCTCAGTCGCCAAGAGGGTCAAGAGGCTATGCACCTTTCCATGGGCATATTCACATTATCCTTTTTGGTATTGATTCTGACACAGTGATTCTTGGTTCTCATCAGATATTCTGCCAGTTTTCCCATCAACCGCATATGTATGATAGTGGATCGAAATAACTGACACATTCAAAGACTGGTTTATTTACTTGTTGAGCTTTGGGTACTGACCTTGTGATTAGCCTGCTATCCAGATTCTCTGTCCTGCACATGTCTGCCAGTACCTGATGGCACTAACATCACCTCCAACGAAAGACATTGCTGTGAATGATCCTACAAGTGTTTATGTAAGTTCAGGGGGCAGATCAAACACCTGGAATGGAGAAAATAACCTCCTGAGATGGCCAACCTTAGTTTAAAAAGATGAAAGCTCTACTTTGACTCGAAATGGTCCAAATCATCATGTGCAGCCATCTTCACAAATGAACTTATAAAGTGTGAGTTAGTTTCTTACAATTTCCTTTGTGAAGTCCAACCAGCCTCAAGCTTTAATTTTCACACACACTCCTTACAGCTAGTGGCAGTACTCAAGGCGCAAATTGGATTTCACTCAATTCAGCTGCATTTAATTAGAACGCTTGTATCTACCTGAGTTCTCCTCTGATTGTAATAAAAATTAGCTCGTTGGAACGCGCTTGTGAATCTACAGGGGACTGCCACTTCAGAATCTCGAATCGGTGGATTTTCGAAGTTGACAAAATCACCACCCTCCCCTTAGACGAGAACGTGTTTAGCAACATCAGGACATCTTCAATCCTTCTAAAAGTCTTATATGGTTTACTTGTACTGTATTTGAAGGGGATGGCCAATTCAGAATTGCTTGATGTTGACAATAGCATAAGGGTGAGCATGAGTCTGGGTCACCCACAAGTACCTGTGGGTTTATCCGTGGGAAACCCACAGGTCAAGTGACCCACAGATCTGAGTTTCTAGGTGGCACAGGTCTTTGCAGATCTGGGTAGCACATCTGTAGAGGCAGGTACCTGCCACAGGTACCCACCATACTTATCACTTAATTTAGTCCTGAAAAATTTGATAAGAGTCAGAGATATATAAACAAAATGTCATCAAAAAAGTTAATCAAAAAAAGCCCATAGTGAACCTGATTATCTGCACACCTACACTAGGCACAGTAGCATTGCCACTGTATCATTTATTGATCTTGTTATAATTGGAATTTATGCATAGATTATAAACATTTACCATAGATACCCTAATAAAATATTTGTAATGAGTCCTATTATGACCATATCTATATTGGGTGTAGTGTCATGGCTAAATGACCGATTTTTAAATAAAAATCGATTATTGCTCAATTGCTCATGCTTCTAAAATTAAGAAAATATTTATTTAAATAGTGTTTATACATACCTTTTTAGGATATTTTTATTTTTATTTTTCATCTCATATGATTGACAACAATGTGAATTACTTAAAAGAAAACCATTTATTTTAACTGTAGTAATTCACATCATTGTCAATCAGTATTGGATGAAAAATAAAGATTATTTTTTCCAAAAATGGTATGTATAAACGCTATTTACTTAAATATTTACTTAATTTTAGCATCATGATTGATTGAGCAACAATCAAAATGTATTTTAATTGCTTACAAGACTTAGATATAAACAAGCTTTACATTTTGAATATCTAGGTGCATATAGCTCAGTAGTCTAAGGCATCACTGGTCTCAAATGTAAGAGGCTGTTGGTTTAAATCCTGCTAGTGTCACTTTTCTTGATTAAATAACAAGTACTTGGATTTTCATGGGTACTGGTGGATCTGAGTCACCTGTACATTATTACTTACACAGATCTGAGTTTCAATTTCGAAAGTTGGTAAACCTGTGGGTACAGATCTGGGTCACCCATGGGTGCATTCATGTTCACCCTTAATCACAATGCAGGGCTTTGTTACCCTTAAATTCACCTGAAATTGGTTGCCTAAATAGCATATTGACATTATGACACCAAACTCCTTAATAGTTACTAAAGGAAGTATGCCACTCAATTTTAAGTCCAGCAAGTCTACTAGTATCAAGTGTAAATCAGATACACAAGTTGAATCACATACTATTGCCCACAAAAAGCTAAAAATATCTCACATTTCAAATGATTGAATCTTGCTCTTTCAAAAGGAAGAATAAGAATAACTCTGATGTACCAAGTAAACAACAGAGATTATCAGAGGATGATTAAAATGAAGCACCACCAGGAACTGCATGGGATGAAGATAATTATAGTTGTGTGTATGATGCTCTCTATTTGTATAATATTTGGGTGTCAAAGCCAAAGAAATGGAAGAAAGTGTTTGAAAATTCAAATGAGTATCTTTCTGCATTGCACAATGGATTCCAAAAATATTGATACCCTTGAAGCAGAATATGACCATGTTCAAACTCTTCTACACAATAATGATCCTTTGCTCTTTCCATATGGACATATGGGCATCAGTGATTCCGCATTGGCCTCATGAATGTTCTGTCCAATCTACAAAGTATCTGTAAAGGCAACCCTGTGATGCTGAGGAAATCACTCAGCCTAGCAAGGGGAAATCCAAAGAGAATATAAGTGGCTATAATACATGGAAGTGCGAAACACCAACCTAGCGAGGGGAAATCCAAAGAGAATACTCTAAGGAAAACCCTGCTAGGGATGACAATTATATATGCCAGGCAGGCATGAGAAAGGACTATACAGTAGGTAAGCTAAGCGAGAGCAACGAGGCTTGTGACAAGGAGACAGGTCTGTAAACGTAATTAGAGTTGTGTTTGCGGAGTTTGGAGTTGCACCACCACAGCCAGAGTTGCATGCGTGGAGTCAGAGTCAGTGTTCGCCGTTAAGCCCTTAATTCGACTTTTGTCAGCCTTTAAGGCTTAATTAAGGTTAAGGGTACATTTAAGGGTAGGGCCTTAAGCCTTAATTAATATTAATATTCGATTTTTCACGATTTTCAAGTTGTAGCAACCAGCTTATACAAGATATAAGTAAATCAGCCATGATACTCTTCGTCGGACCCAATTTCCACTGCTCCATCATCTAGCCGCTCGTCCTCATCTGCATCTGCTAAGGCTTCCATCAGTGCAGCCTCCGCATCTATTTCTGTGCTAGCCGGTCGCAACAGAAGGAGTTCCTGACCGCCGAAAAGGTTAGCGAGGGTTACTGGTTTCCATTTAGTTGTACAGGCGTTGCTACAGGGGATGATGTCATCGTCATCCGATTCTTCGTCAAGTTCAGCAGCTCGTGCCTCAGCAATCCACTTAGCCATTTCCGTACGCCAGCCCTGTTTACTCGAAACAAGCAATCGGCCCCGCTCGGATTCATCCTCATGATCCTGGTCATCTAGAAGATTGGAATACCGAGGGACAGCAAGAAGCGTGTCCGTTGACTTGTGGACCTGCCGTTTGCCTCGCGTTTTTGCCAGCCCAAGCGTTTGGTGCTCCAATTTGATATTGGAACCAATCTGGAATTATTAGAGTTGAGAAGAATGGCCAGCAACAGTGATCGCGAGAAATTACCTTCGTCATTTTCTCGAGTTTGTCGAGACCCAGTCGGTTTCGGCGCTGTGTCTGTTTAATTTTCACATCGGAGAACGTTCGTTCACAGCCCGCTTGGTTGACAACAATGGTGAATATAAGTTTGGCGAACGCTGCTAGTTCGGCAATTTCTGGCTGGCTTTCAAACGCAGTCCAGACTGCAATTGGATCTTTTTTCTGAAATTACAGCAGTCAGGTACGATATCACATAACACCAATGACCACTCACCATCAGAATTTCCCACTCAGCTTGTTCCTCTCTAAAGCCTGCAAAGACACCACTAGACGCCAGATATTGCATAAACGCTGTCGAGACAGCCCGCTCGTTTGCAAGCTGCTCATCCGGAACACTTTGATTACCAGGTCGGGCTTGCAATTGTCAGTACATCTGCAAAATTCATTAGTAGCATGCCTAGTACAATGTTTAATTAGAGAACACATACAGCAATGAGGAGGTTGTTGCATTTAAAGTGATTCATACCCGCATTTTCTCCGAAGGATGAGAGACCCTCGAAAGGATTAAGAATGACAGCTAGAAGGAAAAGTGGTTGATCACAGTCCTTCCAACGTTTTTCTAACCGTTTAGTCATCCCATCGGCAACCTCTGGAATGGGGTGGTCACTGAAATGAATGTACATGCCAGCCAGTGTCAACAGAACTTGATCGGCTCGTGTTGAATCCTTCTGGTTGATATTAGTTCCGTAACATATAGGTTCAATGTCACCAACGACGTGCTCGAGACCTTCCCAGAAATTATGATCCGCAATTAGATCACAATGCATCTCAGCATCCTGTGTCAAACATTGTTTTTCGGATGATGTTGCCACGCCAACCTGAGCTTTAATTAAACCGCTGCGATGCTGCATCACTTCAAGTTTCAGGGCATCTTGAACACGAAGAAGTCTGATAAATGCGACGCAATGAGTTGTCCACCGAGTGAGGTTTGCGGTGAGATAAGCCAGGACGACAGATTGGCCTCTCCGATCGAGACTAATCTGTGCTTGAGATGCATCAAACATTTTACGGACCTTCCCGTGATTATTGAGCCAGCCTATAAGATCAGTGGCTGATTCCGCAATCTGTGCGGCAAATGTGTAAACCCTGAAATAATCGCCAAGGACCAACTGGAACTTTAAAACTATTAGCCCCAACTGCCCTAACTAGTACTGCTAGTTTCGAATTCTCACCTGGTGTGCCCAGCACGAAGGGGCAAGGAGCCATGGTCTTCGCTTTTCAAGCAGCTGGCGGCCCTTTTTACTGCCACCATCTGAGTCTGTTGTGAAGTAGATAACGATGCAATTGTATTTTGTCTCAATGCGGTCGATAATACTCTCAAATTGGTCAGCCATTGCCGGACCATCTTTGTTATGTGATGTGACCTCGACAAGCTCTAGCGTGTAAGACTAGTCAAATAAAGTTGATCAGCAATGGCACTTTTTGAATTTCACTGCTATAAATTATCATACCTTGTAGTCAATGTTGACACATACACCATTCACGGCACTCTTTGTGAGAGATTTCCAGCCATCAGCGCTTCCAGCATCAATGTCAATATTATTTGATCAAATGGTTTAAAGAAATTTCGTGAATGCTCACACAAGGCCCACACTCTTCCTATGAAGTAGTTTGTCCATTTTCAGCTCAACTATCTCTGCTGCATCATTCAAAAGTCTCCCGCCAACAGCCTTAGCAGATGGCAAAATATTAGGGGCTGCTGTCCGCATCATCCAAAACAATTTGATCACTTCTGGATCCTCATATACCCTAAATGAGAGGTTGGCCGAAATGGCAGCTCGAAGCGCTTGAGCTTGCACTGCCGCTATCTCACTCGAACTAAACAGCATATCAACGCCTTTGTAAGTGTGGTCATTGAGATTGCCCTGCTTTAGTTTCTTTGGCAGTGATGGTGCCTGATCTGCTGTACTAGCTGATCAACTGTGTTTTGTGCTGGAAGCAGTTGGATTTGAGGGTGCAGCTGTACTGGGGAATTTGATCGAATTTGCCTCGGCGATTGCCTCAGCTGATGCACAAGCTTCATATATTAATTTAGCAAATGTAAATAATAGAAATTATGCCCACACCTGTGTCAAACTGACTTTTTTCCTTCACCACACTGGCTGCGGCATCTACTAACTCTGAGTCATTGGACTGATCCCGCAGTTTGGCCTCAGTCACGTAATGGTGGACACAACCTTTACAGTATGCCTTATAATGGGAGGTATTTTGTTTCTCCCCACGATGGAAAAACAACCAGAGGGGATTGAGCGACATTTCTGAGGAAGCAGAGAACACCGGGGTAAAATTGGAAAAGAAAAATACACTTTTGGTCAGTCACGTTATTTAAAAACCACGTGACATATATGCTAAGTCTTAATTAAGCCCTCGCTCTAGGAGGCTCAGCTGTTAACCCTTAACCTAAGCCCTTAATACGGGTGCTAATCTATTTATAAGGGCTAAGGCGTTAGCGAACACTGATTGACTTTGGCACATACCAGTCTTTGATGAATCACATTTTTTCGGATTTTATTAGTGTGTTCATGGACATGTACCTCAATGACATTGTCATCTACTTGGACTCACCGGAGGAACATGTGAAATTAAGGGTGAACATGAGTCTGGGTCACCCACAAGTACCTGTGGGTTTATCTGTGGGAAACTCACAGATCAAGTGACCCACAGATCTGAGTTTCTAGGTGGCACAGGTCTTTGCAGATCTGGGTACATCTGTAGAGGCAGGTACCTGCCACAGGTACCCATCATACTTATCACTTAATTTAGTAGAGATATATAAACAGAATGTCATCAAAAAAGTTAATCAAAAAAAGGCCCATAGTGAACCTGATTATCTGAACACCTACACTGGGCACAGTAGCATTGCCACTGTATCATTTATTGATCTTGTTATAATTGGAATTTATGCATAGATTATAAACATTTACCATAGATACCCTAATAAAATA
>Ga0137418_10005178_pt1 | contig 11943 bp, 8 predicted proteins | sample CZODoug3_1_2_16f_FD_122242 | JGI IMG/M metagenome (GOLD analysis project Ga0137418, IMG submission 122242) | Vadose zone soil fungal communities from Angelo Coast Range Reserve, California, USA - CZODoug3_1_2_16fungal (Hybrid Assembly) | ecosystem: Environmental > Terrestrial > Soil > Vadose... | reverse complement strand
CGGGCAAGGCGGTGCTCACGGTGGACTGAGCGGCTTCGGCGGACCGCTGACGCCGGTGCAGGCCGCGCTCTTCGTCCGCAAGCAGGCGACGGTCCTCGGCGTGCAATCGGCGGACATCGGCCAGTTCTGGAAGGCGCTCGCGCTCGTGCTGCCTTGGCCGGGGCCTAGCCGTTACAGCCCCGGGACGGCGGAGCGAACGCGGAGATTTGCCGTCCGAGTCCCCGTCTCGTGTGAAGCCGAGACCGTGGCCGTCGTCGAGAAGACCACGACAGACGTGTTCACTGCGAAGGGCGCGCGGCTCGTCCCCGCCCGAATGGTCACGCTGGCAGGCACCGTGGCTGCCGCATTGTCGCTCGACAGGGAAACGATGACACCGCCACCCGGCGCTGGCCCGTTGAGCGTCACCGTGGCGGTGGATGAGCCCAGCGGACCACCAACAACGTTCGTCGGCATCAGCGTCATTGACGAGAGGCTCGGCGGCAAGACGGTGAGCGAGGCCGTTCGGGTCCCGCCGCTATACGAGGCGGAGATCGTGACCGGCGTCGATACGGTCACCGGACTGGTGCTGACCGCGAAGGTGACGCTGGTGGAGCCGGCCGGAACGGTCACGCTGGCGGGCGGCGTCGCCGCCGCGTCGCTGCTGGACAACTCCACCGTCGCACCACCAGCAGGAGCGGGGAAGGTCAGCGTCACGGTGCCGGTGGGAGAGGAAGTCCCGCCGATGACGCTCGCCGGCGTCAGGCTCAGCGAGGAGAGGGTCGCGGGCGTGTCGTTGATCAGGATCGCGAAGGCGTCCGGTAACGGGCTCGTTGTGGCAATAGTGATCACCGCCAGATCAGGCTTACCATCGCCATTGAAGTCACCCACGATCCCGGACCTCGGACCATAGCCAGCGCCGAAGGCCGCTGCCGCCGGGAATGTCCCATCGCCGTTGCCCAGCAGCACCCAGACGTTGCCGCGGTTGAACACCGCCACGTCCAGCTTGCCGTCGCCATCGAAATCGCCCACGGCCACGGACACGGGACGCCTGCCCGCACCGAAAGTGAGCGGAGCCGAGAAGGTCCCATCGCCGTTGCCCAGCAGCACCGAAACTCCATCGGAATTGGCCGTCACCAGGTCCGGCTTACCATCGCCGTTGAAGTCGCCGACAGCCACGGAACCAGGAGACGTGCCCGCCTCGAAGGTGAGTGGGGCCGAGAAGGTCCCATCGCCGTTGCCCAGCAGCACCGCAACTCCACCCGAATGGGCCGTCACCAGGTCCGGCTTACCGTCGCCGTTGAAGTCGCCGACAGCCACGGAACGAGGCGCCGTGCCCGCCGCGAAGGTGAGCGGGGCCGAGAAGGTCCCATCGCCGTTGCCCAGCAGCACCGAGACCCCGCCGGAATGGCCCACCGCAAGGTCCGCCTTGCCATCGCCATTGAAGTCGCCCACGGCCACGGAAGAAGGATCTCGGCCCACACCGAAGCCCAGCGGGGGGGAGAAGGTCCCATGACCATCACCGAGCAGCACCGAACCGCGTGCGCCCGTGGAATAGACCGTCGCCAGATCCGGCGCACCGTCGCCGTTGAAGTCGCCCACGGCCACGGAGACAGGAAGCGCGCCCACGCCGGCGAACGGCGCCTGCGAGAGGGTGCCGTCGCCATTGCCCAGGAGTACCGAGACGTCGGTGCCAGCCCCCGCCAGGTCTAGCTGGCCGTCACCGTTGAAATCGCCCACGGCCACCGAAAAAGCCGCCATCGCATAGAACGTCCCCCCGGAGAAGGTCCCGTCGCCGTTGCCCCGCACCACCGAGACGCGGCCAGACTGTGCAGCGGCCAGCGCCAGGTCCAGCTTGCCGTCGCCATTGAAATCGCCCACGGCCACCCACGCCGTAGGAGCATAGAGGCCTCCACCGGTAAACGGCGCGGCCGAGAAGGTGCCGTCGCCGTTGCCCAGCAGGACCGCGATCGCACCGGAGGACAATGCGGTGGCCACCGCCAGATCCGGCTTGCCATCGCCGTTGAAGTCGCCCACGGCCACAAAGCGGGGCCCGGGGCCGGCGCCGAACGTCAGCGCGGTCTGGAAGGTTCCGTCCCCGTTGCCCAGCAGCACCGAAATGTTGCTGGAACCAGCGGTGGCCACCGCCAGATCCGGCTTGCCGTCGCCATTGAAGTCGCCGACGGCCACGGAGCGAGGACCGGGGCCCGCGCTGAAGGCCAGCGCAGCCTGGAAGGTTCCATCGCCGTTGCCGAGCAGCACCGAGACGTCGTTGGAACCGGAGTTGGTCACCACCAGGTCCAGGCTGCCATCGCCATTGAAGTCGCCTGCGGCCACGGACATAGGAGAGTTGCCCGCAAGGAAGGTCAGCGCGGCCTGGAAGGTCCCATCGCCGTTGCCCAGCAGCACCGAGACGCCGTCGGCACCGGCGACCGCGAGATCCGGCTTGCCATCGCCATTGAAGTCGCCCACCGCCACCGAGACAAGAGAACTGCCCGCAGGGAAAGTCTGCGCGGCCTGGAAGGTCCCATCGCCCCTGCCCAGCAGCACCGAGACACCATCGGCACCGGCTACCGCGATATCCAGCTGGCCATCGCCATTGAAGTCGCTCACAGCGATGGCCGTGAGAGATTGTCCGGCTACAAAATCTTGCCGAGCAACGAACGATACCGTCTGGGCCGCTGTGGGGTCTGGAAACGCCGAGAAATACAGGAGCGCTGCGGCGACAAGCAGGGATAGCCGCGTCAGTGGTGTGGTCAGACGTGAACCGTGCGGCGCTGGGGGATTCATCGCGCCTCCTGTTGCGGCCGTCGCATCGAGGCCGCCCGTTTGGCTATCGCGACGAGGTGCGCGTGTTCACTCGGCAAACAGTCCTGCGTCAAGGTCAACAAGAACACGCACGCGAGCGACCGCCTACCCCCGGAGTGGCGATTTTTTGGCCCGACGAGGGTGGCGAGCGACCCCTAATCGGTGGCGAACATTTTGCGCGATGGAGTGGACGCGCGGTCCAAACTCGTCGGTGGGCTCATAGTGGACTGAGCGGCGCTCCCCGACGCCTCAGGCCGCCTGGTTGACCTTGATGACGCGCGGACGGCTCGCGGCCGCCTTCGGGACGTGGATTCTCAGAATTCCGGCCTGCAGGGTCGCTCGAATGTCGTCGGTATCGATCTCCGCGGGGAATTGGAACACTCGGGACGCGGGCCGTTCCGGCTGCTCGCGCAGGATGTAGCGCCGGGTCGAACCTTCCTCATCAGGCTGTCGCCGGATCGCGACCGTCACGCTATCGGCGTTGGCATCGATGGTGATGTCCTCCGCCGAGAGTCCGGGCACCGGAATCTCGAGCACGTACGCCTCGCCGCCGGCCGTCTCGTAGACATCGGCCGTCAGCCTGGGGGGCGGCAGAGCGGGGCGAAACATCGGCTGGAAGGGATGCCACTGCTGCGCCATGTCGACACCTCCGTCGCACGCAAGTGTCCGACGGCGGAGGTGTCGGGTAGTCCGGAAGGTGTGCTCGATTGACTCGCTAGGGCTGCGTCATCGCCTACCTCCGTCCGCGCCCGCCCGGAGCCGCAGATCCTCGTACGGCCCCGAGTACGAGAAGCCCTTGATCCGGTCGACGCCCGCCTCCTCGACGCGCGGCCCCACGCCCCAGAGGAACGCCAGCTCGTAGATGGGCACGTGCATCACGCGGTCGTGCATGATCGCCTGGATCTGGTACAGCATGGCCTCGCGCTTCTTGCGGTCCAGCTCGCGCGCCTGGCGCTGGAAGAGATCCTCGATCTCCGGCACCACGCCCGACGCGTAGATGCCGTCCTTGGTGACGTAGGTCTCGATCCGCGTCGCCGCGTTGCCGGCAGGCGCGCCGAGGCCCATGATCACGCCCCGGAGCTTCTTCTCGCGCCACGTGGTCAGGAAGGCCGCGCGCTCCATCGTGCGCAGGCGCGTGCGGATGCCGACCGCCTGCAAATAGTTGATGAGCGCCTCGCCCATCGAGAAGAACGGCGGAAACGGGGTGAGGTCGCCGGCGTCGAAGCCGCCGGCATAGCCGGCCTCGGCGAGGAGCTTCCTGGCCAGCGCGGGATCGTACGCCGGCGGCTCGTAGACGCGCGCGAACTGCAGGCTGCGCGGAATGAGCGCGCCGGTGGGGCGCGACAGGCCCAGCGTCTCGGCCTGGTTGAGGCCCTCGCGGTCGATGGCGTGACTGGCGGCGAGCCGCACGCGCCGGTCGTGCCACGGGGACTTCGGGTCCCACTGCTCGGGCAGGTCGAGGTAGGGCACGCCGGGCGGCCTGGCGGCGACCAGCCGCAGCCCCGGCGTGCGCTTGATCTCCTGGGCCGTCGGCCCGCTCAGCAGATACGCGATGTCGACCTCGCCCGCCTTCAGCGCGGCGGCACGCGTCGACTCGTCCGGCATGCTGCGCAGCACCAGCCGCTTCACGAACGGAGTCTTGCGCCAGTAGCCGTCGAATGCTTCGAGCACGAGGTCGACCCCGGGCGTGAAGCTCACCACGCGATAGGGCCCGGCGCCGACGGGCGCTCGCAGGAAGCCGTCGTCGCCGACCTTCTCGACGTAGCGCTTGGGCACGATCCACGCGGCGCCGGTGGCGGAGGTGCCGTAGAACGTCATGAAGTCCGGCCACGGCTCCTTCAAGTGGAAGCGCACGCGGCCCGGATCGACGATCTGGACCTCGCGCACCCGCTCCTTGAGCAGCTTGGCCGCGGCGCCGTGGTAGCGGTCGAACGAGAACTTGACGTCCTCCGCCGTCACCGGATCGCCGTTGTGGAACTTGACGCCGCGACGCAGGACGAACTCGTAGGTGGCGCCGTCCCTGGACACCGTCCACGACTCCGCGAGGCTCGGCGTGTTGTCGCCCGCCGGCATCGGCTTCACGAGCGCGTCGTGGATCGCGTACAGCACCATGAACGGGTTGATGAACGCCTCGGTGTCGCGGGGGTCGAGCCATCTCGCGGCGAGGGTGACGTGGATTCCCCAGGTGAGCGTCCCTTCGGGCGCGGCGACGGCCGGTCCGGCGACGGCGCCGAGCAGCAGCCCGACGAGGAGCGCGAGCCTCACGGCGCTCAGTAGTACACCGAGCGGCCGGCGCCGCCCGTCGCGGCGACGAGCTCGCCGCTGACGGCCCACGCCTTGTCCGACGCCAGGAAGACGGCGAGGTAGGCGATCTCCGCCGCGTCCACCATGCGGCAGATGGCGTTGCCGCGCGCAGAATCGGGGGCGAAGTCGCGCGGCTCGACCTCGTCGACGGTGACGCCCAGCTCCTTGGCGCGCGCGGCCAGCAGCCGCGGCGTGCGCTCGGTGCGCGTCGTCCCGGGGTGGATGCAGTTGACCGTGACCCCGAAGCGGCCGAGCTGCACGGCCAGGGTCTTGGTGAGGTGCACGAGCGAGGTGTTGCGCGCGCCGCCGCTGAGATTGCCGGCGTTGCGCGCGTTGGTGCCGCTGATGTTGATGATGCGGCCCCAGCGCTGCTCCTTCATGTGCGGGATGACGGCGCGGGCACAGCGCAGCGCGCCGACGTACTTGACGTTGAAGTCGTGCAGCAGGTCCTCGTCGACCACGGTCTCGATGGGCCCGGTGGCGGTGGCGGAGCCGCCGGGCGGCGAGCCGCTGTTGACCAGGATGTGCACGCCGCCGAGCTGCGCGGCCGCCTGCGCGACCATCCCGTCCACCTGCGCTCGGCTGGTGACGTCGGCGACCACCGGGATGATGCGCCGCCCGGTCGCTACGCTGATCTCGTGCGCCGCCGCTTCCAGCGGCCCCTTCGTGCGGGCGGCGATGGCCACGTTCACGCCCTCCCGCGCCAGCTCCAGCGCGATGGCCTTGCCGATGCCGAGGCTGCCGCCGGTCACGATCGCGTTCTTGCCCGCCAGCCCGAGATCCATCGCGTGCCTTCCTCTCTGGTGGTCGCTACACGCCGAGCAGCGTCTCGAGGTTTCGAGAGACGATCCGGTCCTTCTCGTCCTGCGTCAAGCTCTTCAGCCCCTGCACCCACGCCACGGGCGAGGGATGCCACGGCACGAACGGCCAGTCGCTGCCGAGCACCACGCGGTCGGCGCCCACCTCGTCCAGGAGGAAGCGCAGCGCTTTTTCGCTGCCGACCACGGTGTCGTAATAGAGGCGCCGCTGGTACGCGCTGGGCGGGTTCGGAATCCGGCGCGCCTCGGGACGGCCCTGCCAGCCGCGATCCAGCCGTCCCATCGCGTAGCACGCGGGGCCGCCGCCGTGGGCGATGCACGCCTTGAGATTCGGGCACGCCTCCAGCACGCCGCCGGCGATGAGGATCGCGACGACGATGGCGTCGTCGAGGATCACGCCGAGGCTGTTGAAGAGCCCGTCGCGCGGCGTGCGCTGCATCAGGAAGTTGTGCTGCGGCTGCGGATGGAAGAAGAGGACGGCGCCCATCGCCTCCGCGGCCTTGAAGAACGGCAGGAACTTCGGCTCGTCCCACTGCTCGCCGTTCACCTGCGTGTCGAGCTCCGCGCCCTTGAGACCGAGCACGGTGACCGCGCGCTCCAGCTCGGCGATGGCCGCCTTGACGTCCTGCACCGGCAGCGTGGCGAGGCCGGCGAAGCGCTCCGGCCAGCGCCGCGTCATCCCCGCGATCTCGTCGTTGACCTCGCGCGCCAGCGCGAGCCCCTGCGCGGGCTCGAGGTGGTGGCCGAAGAAGGGCGTGTGGATCGAGACGACCTGCATGTCCACGCCCTGCGCGTTCATGTCGGCGATCCGCTCCTCCGGCGTGAAGCGCACCTTGGGCGAGCTGAACGCGGTGCGCTTGCCGTCGGCCTGCAGGGTGCCGAGGCCCTCGCCGGGCTGGTGCCGGTAGCCGTGCCAGTCGCGGCCGGCGGCGACGGCCTGCCACAGCGACTGCGGCACGAGATGCGCGTGGATGTCGATGGTCTTCATGAGTGCCGCGTATTCTAGCGTCGCGCGGGGTCGAACGCGCGAAGATCCAGCGTGGCGGCCGCGCCGTCCGTGATCAGCTCGGCCAGGGCCAGCCCGGTGGCGGGCGCGTTGAGCATGCCCCACGGGCCGTGGCCCGTCGCCACGTAGGCGCCGGCGACGCCGGGCACGCGGCCGATCAGCGGCAGGCCGTCGTCGGTGACCGGGCGGTAGCACGCCTGCCGGCGCGTGACCCGCGCCGCCGCCAGCATGGTGGACACGCGGCCCGCGGCGCGCGCGAGCGTGTCGCATGCGGCGTCGTCCACGACCACCCCCTCGGGCGAGTCCGGCAGCGGCTGAGGGTCGGCCATGCCGCACACGTAGACGTCGCCGTCGGGCCGCGGAACGATCTCGGGCTCGAACGCGCGGCCGTCGGCGGCGCGGTAGTCGACGAAGAGCGCCTGCGCCGGCACGTCGGGCGCGGCGAACGTCACGCTGTAGCCCTTGAGCCCATGGACCGGCGGCAGGCGCAGCCCGCGGACCGCCTGCGTCGTCCACGGACCCATGGCCAGCACGACGGCGTCGGCGTCGAGCGTGACGCCGTCGACCCTGACGCCGCGGGCGACGCCGTCACGCTGGATCACCTCCTCGACGACGCCGAGACGCAGCGTCGAGCCGCGCGCCCGCGCCGCGTCGAGCAGGGCCGTCGTGAAGCGCGCCGGGTGCACCTGCGCGGTGGTCTCGGTCGTGCCCAGCGCGCCGGTGACGGCGCCGGCGCCGTCGACCCACCGCGGCGCCGTCACACGATGCCCGCCGCTCACGCCGCCGCGCTCGCGCGCGGCCACCATGAAGGTGTCGAGGCGGCGGTAGCCGTAGTCCGTGCCGAGCTCTCGCGCGAGCTTGGCGTGCAGCGCGAACGAGGCGCGCGCCAGCGGGCCGAGCGCCGAGCCGTCGCACCAGTCGAGCGCCAGAAATCCGCCGGACTTACCCGAGGCCGCGCAGGCGACGGCCGAGCGCTCAACCACCGTGACCGCGACGCCGCGAAGCGCCAGGAAGTACGCGACCGCCGCGCCCACCACGCCGGCGCCGCAGACGACAACGTGCCGCGGCGGCGTCACGGCCGGCGGCTGCTCAAAGCTCCCACTCTTGGTCCCATGTTGCGTCAGCACCCACGCCCTCACGCGCCACCGACACGTCGAGCAAGTATGGGCGGTTCTCCTTCGTCACGCGCTCCAGCCCGCGGCGCAGCGCCGTCTCCAGCTCCTTGGTCTTGGTGACGGCCTCGCCCTCCACGCCCTGCGCGCGCGCGAGCCCGACGTAGTCGACCATGGGCGAGCCGAGCGTGAGGCCGGGATACTTGCCGTCGCGCACCATCTTGCTGTCGGGCATCTGGTTGGCCCAGTTGTGGCGCACGATCTGGTAGCTCTCGTTGTTGGAGACGACGATGAGCATCGCCGTCTTGTAGCGCGCCATCGTCCAGAAGCCCATCGCGCTGTAGCCGAGCGCGCCGTCGCCCAGGTGCAGCACGACCGGCCGCTCACGGCCGACCGCGATCTTCGCCCCGATGGCCGCGCCCACGCCGAAGCCGAGCGAACCGCCGCCGCTGCGCGTCCACGTCATCCCACCGTGGCCGAACGGCAGCAGCGTCGTGCGCGCCGTCGAGGACTCCTGCACCATGACCGTCTCGCGCGGCAGCACCTCCGCCAGGTGGGCCTCGAGGACGGCGGGATGGATGACCGCGTCGCCCTCGTGCTCGCGCGCGAGCTTTTCCTCGCGCTCGATGAGCGTCTTCGCGTAGGCGGCGACCTTCTCGCGTCGCTTCGCCCAGCCGGACACCGTCTCCGCCCCGTGCAGCCGCGTCAACGCCTCGATGACCGCCTGCAGCGTGGTCTTCACGTCGCACTGCGCGGCGAGGTCGAGCGGATAGTGACGGCCCATGAGCACGGGGTTGGGGCCGATCTGCATCACGCTCGGCTCGGTGACGGCGCCGTGCACGCCCTGGCAGCCGACGAGGAATAACAGATCGGGCTTCAAGCCCGTCGTCTTCTCGAAGTCCTTGGAGACGGGATACATGCCGCAGTAGAGCGGATGGCGGTTGGGGAAGTTCACGAAGACCTGGCGCGAGGGGAAGACGGGCGCGTGCAGGAGCTCGGCCAGACGCACCGCCTCCGCCGCCGCGCCGCCGCGCCACACGTCATCACCGAACATCAGCACCGGGCACTGCGCGGCGCCGAGTCGCCGCGCGATCGTCTCGATGGTCTGCGGACGCGCCGCCGCCGGCGGCTCGATCCGGTAGCCCGCGCCCTCGCCGATCTCCGCCTCGAGCCCCTCGCGATTGAGCAGCGACGCGCTGATCGACAGATACACCGGGCCCGTCGGCGGCGTGCTGGCTTCGCGCAGCGCGCGCGCGGTGGCCACGGGAATGGCCTTCGGATCCGCCACCACGGTGTAGGCGGCGCGCGCGTCCTTGGTGAGCGGGCGCATCGACTCCGCCTGGCTCAGGCCGGGATGCGGGGCGAGGCCGCGGAAATCCTGCAGCTCGGAGGCCCAGTCGCCGGCGATGACGACCAGCGCCGAGCCGGCGTGCTGAGCGTTGAACAATTGCCCCGCCAGCTGATAGGAGCCGCCCATGACGTGCGCGATGACGACGCCGACCTTGCCGCTGATCCGGTGGTAGCCGTCGGCCATCGCGGCCACGAGCCCCTCGTGCTTGCCGACCACGAGCCGGTGCTCCTCGGCCTCGGCCAGCGCCGCGAAGATGCCCGTCTCCGCGGAGCCGGGATTCGTGAAGAGGTACTCGACCCCCGCGTCCTTGAGGGTCTGGAGCAGCAGCATGCCGCCGGTGCCGGTGATCGTCTTGCGCATGTCACCCTCACTGTCGTGCGTGGTCGTCCGGGTCCAGGAGCGGACGTAGTATAAGGTCCGTCGTGGCCCTCAGGGTAACCGCGCTCACCCCGTGCTTCGCCGCCCAGGTCGACGGCGTGGACATTGCCCGCCCCGTGGACGACGCGGCGTGGGCAGAGATCCGCGCCGCCTTCGAGGAGCACTCGGTGCTCGTGTTCCGCGGGGCGCGGCTCGACGACGACACGCAGGTCGCGTTCAGCCGCCGCTTCGGCGCGCTGGAAGTGACGAAGAGCATCAACCCCGCGGCGGGCACGCCGTTCGCGCGCCAGTCGAACCTGGACATCAAGACGGGCGCGGTCATCCCGCCCGACGACCGCCGCATGGTCTACCAGCTCGCCAACATGCTCTGGCACAGCGACTCGTCGTTCAAACCGGTGCCTTCGCTCTGCTCGCTGCTGTCCGCGCGGATCGTCCCGCCCGAGGGCGGCGCCACCGAGTTCGCGAGCACGCGCGCCGCGTACCCGTCGCTGCCGGAGGCGCTGAAGCGCCGCGTCGAGGGCGCGGTGGCCGTGCACGACTTCGCGTGGTCGCGTGACCAGGTGCGGCCCGGGTTCTTCACCGAAGAGGAGCGCACGGTCTATCCACCGGTGCGGCATCCGGTCGTGCGCGCCAATCCCGTCAACGGCCGCAAGTCGCTCTTCCTTGGCGCGCACGCCTCGCACATCGAGGGGCTGCCGGTGGACGAGGGGCGCGTCCTGCTGAGCGAATTGCTCGAGCACGTCACCCAGCCGCCGTTCCGCTACCGCCACGAGTGGACGCAGGGCGACCTCGTGATCTGGGACAACCGTTGCGTGCTGCATCGCGCGACGCCCTACGACAGCACGCGCCACCAGCGGCTGCTGCAGCGGACGACCATCTCGGGCGATCCCGCGGAGTTCGCTACTCGCTGAGCCAGACCGCGTCGAGCTGCTGGTTGAGAAAGTGGCTGGGGCTGATCGTCCAGCCCCGGACCTTGGCGAGATGCGGCACGATCCGATGCCACTGGAACCCCATGATGAAGTGCACTTCCTCGTCGTAGAGCCGCTTCTCGTACTGCCGCAGCAGCCGCCGCCGCTCCTCCGGATCGAGCGTGCGAGATTGCCGGGAATACAGGTCGTCCATCACGGTGTCCTTGTGCTTGCCGTAATTCACCGGCGACGTCGTGAGGAACCAGTGGATGTCGAGATCCGGCTCGACGATCGAGTTGCACGGCGCGGTGACGGCGACCTCGAAGTCACCGTTCCGCAGCGCGCCGAACCAGGACGACGTCTCCACGGGATTGTGCTTGACGGTGATGCCGATCTGCCGCCACTGGTCGATGACCCAGATGCCGAACGGCTCGTAGGGCTGCGGCACCGCGCGGTTGAGCAGCGTGAACGACAGGTTCTCGACGCCGGCCTCCTTCAGCAGGCGCCGCGCCTCCGCGCGCGCGGCGTTGATATCGTGTCCGTAGCCGGCCAGCTTCTCCAGCTCGGCCGGCGGCGTCGCCCACGGGGTGCCGGGCACCTGGATGCCGGCCACCTCCTTGATCAGCGCGATGCGCGACAGCGCCTTGCTGCCCTCCCAGCGGTCGAGGGCGAGCGAGAGGGCGCGACGCACGCGTTTATCGTCGTACGGCTTCTTCTGCTCGTTCGGCGTCACCCCGATCGAGCAGTTCCAGGGGCTCTCCTGCACGGTGATCTTGCTGCCGAGCGCGCTCACGAGGGTGTCGCGATCGGCCGGGGTGAAGCTGCGGAACTGGATCATGGCGCGCTCGCCGCGGACGGCCGCGACCTGCGCCGAGGCGCTGGTGATGAAGATCGCGCGGAAGCCGTCGAGGTAGGGCTTGCCCTTGTCCCAGTAGTCGGGGTTCTTCTTGCCGATCCAGTGCGAGCCGCGCACGTACTCGACGAACTTGAACGGCCCGGTGCCCATCACGTTCTTCTTGTACCAGTTCGGATCCTTGGCCAGGATGTCGGCCTTGTAGATCCAGTTCCACGGCTGCGCGAGATTCGCCATGAACGAGGCCTCGGCATGCTTCAGGCGGAAGACGACCGTGTCGGGCGTCGGCGCCTCCACCGATTCGACTGCGCCGTAGGTGGCCTGGCGGCTCGACACCACGGTGGGCGGCGGGAAGATGATGTGGTCGTAGGAGGCCTTCACGTCCTTCGACGTCATCACGCTGCCGTCGTGGAACTTCACGCCCTTGCG
>Ga0137418_10005177_pt1 | contig 11943 bp, 9 predicted proteins | sample CZODoug3_1_2_16f_FD_122242 | JGI IMG/M metagenome (GOLD analysis project Ga0137418, IMG submission 122242) | Vadose zone soil fungal communities from Angelo Coast Range Reserve, California, USA - CZODoug3_1_2_16fungal (Hybrid Assembly) | ecosystem: Environmental > Terrestrial > Soil > Vadose... | reverse complement strand
GTTCTGGCAGGCGCGGTTTTACGATTTCAACGTGTATAGCAGGGGAAAGAAGAGGGAGAAGCTGAATTACATGCATGCCAATCCGGTAAAGCGCGGGTTGGTAAATCATCCGAGGAATTGGGCGTGGAGTAGCCGGGCGTATTACTTTGGCGGAGAGACGCCGCTGCTTCCCATGGATGTTTAAGACGTGAAGAGAAGGCCACCCCAAGACCCAGGTTCCCACCCCGAACCTGGGGCACCCTCCGCGTTTCTCTGTTACAGGAAAATTGTGCAGCCGTGAATTCCGATCAGAATCAGGAAGCCTTTTCCGGGCCACCCGCCGGCGGAAAGTAAGAGAGATCGTGTTATTGCGACCGCTGGCTGGACTTCCGATAGCAAATAGGTACACCGTTTAGTTTGAGTGTATAAAAACCACCCGTGCCTTCCTCGATGTAAACGGTCCGGCAGGATAAATCGGGCACTCGAAACCGTCCCAGGCCTCCCTGTCTTATGTCCCCGGATTCAAACTTCCCTGGAACCGCGCAAAGGTCTTTCAGCGTAAATGCTTGTTGCTGGATGGCACGCGGTGCTCGTTTGCTGTATCCATGGAAGAGAATAGGGCGCAGACTGGAAGGATGGGACACGACATCGCAGCAACTTCCAATGTTTGGAAGGAAAAGCGCAAAGCTCTAAAAACGAAGAGAGACTCACTTTTTGAGGAATACACGAAGCGTCCGCAAGAGTATCACCTGGCATCGGAAATCAAGACGATTGACGACGAAATTGCAGAGTGCAATCAGAAGGAACAAGAAGGGAATGAGCGATTGAAGATCCGGCGTCCACGGACTTTGGTCAGCTCATGAGCAAATGAAGAACACAACCGCATTGCAGAGCACGGCGATATCGCACAAGAAGACGACATTGCATAAGGCGGCGGCATCGCAGAGGACCAACACATTTTGGATGCAGCAACTCCGTTTCGCGCAGGCGAACCTGGATTATCTGAAGTACTCGACGGGCCAGCCCAACATCGACCCGAAGCGGCTTCGCACATTGATAAAGACTCAGGAATCACAAATGAAACAGTGCGAATGGGCGATCCAAGCAGAGGATTTGAAGGCGGCGCCCGCCGCTCGCTAAATAATCGCGCTGATGGTAGGCACCGACGAAGACGCCGAATGAAGATCGACGAGCATAGCGAAGATTCGCTGTGCCACTAGACTCGACGGAAAAATTAAGGGCGCAACAGCCGGTTAAGGTGTTGCGCCCTTTTAAACTGAGCCGCAAAAACTCTTTGCTTCCTGGTTCAATTCCGCGGCGTAACGACCGTTAGGCCGCTACACCTTCAAAACTGAGCCGTAAAGTTTCCAAGCTTTTCGGTTCAATCTGGCGTGGAAGATATTCCCGACGCTTGCGGACGTCAATCGAAATCTGCGGGGAAAGCTGTGCAAAGCTGTGGATGGGTGAGGAAAAAAAACGGGCTGGCTGAAATCAGAAACGGGCAGAGCCCATTCGAGGCGAGGAGTCAGTAGTTGTCGTATTTGGGATTGTATTTCGGGCGCGGCTTGGCGTGGATGTAGGAAGAGACGTCGAAGGCTTGCTGCGGGCTGAGTGATCCAGGGCCGGTGGGCGGCATGTTCTTGACCACAAAGGCAGCCATGTTCTCTATGTGGGACATACCGGCACCATCGTTGAACGATGCGGAACCCCAGAGCGGAGGGAATGTTGGCGCGATGCCCGCGCCATCGGAACCGTGACAGGCGACACACTGGGCTGTGTAGATCGCTTCTCCTCTCTGCGGACTACCGGTTAGAGCGGGAAGCTTGACGAGGCCGCGCCTTGAGGGCTCCGAGTCTTCCCTGTTGCTCGACGGAAGAGATTCGATATAGGCGATCAGGGCGGCCATTTCCCTGCCGTCTTCGGGGAGCGGGCGGCCATTTTCACTGCGGACGAAGCACTCATCGATGCGATCTTGCAAGGAAATCTTCCGATTTACGCGCTGGCTGAACTCAGGAAAAAATGCCGCGATTCCCACCAAGGGAGCGGCGTATGGAGCGGTGCCATCCTTCAAATGGCAACTGTTGCAAGCCAGACGACTGTCGACATAGGGTTTGGCCGCGTTCGGCGTGTCATCGAAAATGCGCTTGCCGAACGCGGCCAGTTCTCCTCTCGCGGAAGCGGGCAACGAAGGGGATTGCGCGGGCTCAGCGTCCACGGCCGCGGTCGCGCGGCGCCCACACGGCAAGTTGACGACCGCGATCACAAGAGAAAGAAGGGCCGGCCACAGGGAACTCGCAGCGCCTCTGCGCCGATGTACGGTTTTTGCGTTTGCATTCATGCGTAGTGCGCGATTGCACTACGTAAGGATGCTCTCCTGGGTCGGAAAGAATCACTGTTTACAAGCGTTTGTATTGCCTATCGCTGTAGGTGGCAACCACTCGGAGATCGATATTGCGAAAGACCACAAATTCGTCGGCGGAGTCCGCGGATAGTTTGCGGAGGCGCGCCTCGGCTGTATCAATGTCCCGAACGGCCTCGATCCAATGGAATGTTCCCTTGGGATCTTTCTTCAAGATATCGAAAAGAGTGTTAGGCATGGGCTTTCTTCCTGGCCGCGGACACACTTCAACGCCGAATCGGAGGTAGGAAACAGGACTTTGCGGCCAGCCTTTCCGTTAAAGTGTGCCGAAATAATCTTTGTAATTGACGCACAGAGCAATACGGTTTTTACCTTAGAAGCTCTCAGACTTGATAAAGCACGGGTGTTACACACCTTTGCGGACCTGCTGGCGCTCTGAACGGTTAAAGCCCACCTGACCGTAGTGGTTTTGGGTTATTCCACGTTCCGTGCGCCGTGGGTATTGTTGCGGCGTCCTCGGGTTCCGAAACAGACAATTTGGCGGTGACGGAGGCGCTTATGGCGACGCGCACAGCTGCGTTGGAGTCGGGTGTTGCTGGTGGCGAGGCGGCTAGCCATTGGCGGACGCGCACGGTGGCGATGGTGCTGCTGATGGCGATTGGGGCTTACTTCTGGACGGTTTCGCGATACCCGGCGCTGTACAAGAAATATTCGCAGGGGACGCAGGTGAAGGTGACGGGGGCGATCACGTTTGGGACGGTGCTGCCGGTGACGGCAGGGATGCCGCTGGGGCAGCGGGTCTGGCGAACGTCGATCAATTGGCTGCAAGCGAATGAGATTGGGATGACGTTTGGGTTTTTCTTTGGGGCTGCGGCGCTGACTGTGCTGGCGACGATGCCGCGGCGGCGGACGGGAAATGCCTACGTCAATTCCCTGCTGGGCGCGGCGGTGGGAATGCCACTGGGAGTTTGCGCGAATTGCGTGGCGCCGATTGGGCGCGGGCTGTATGAATCGGGAATGAGCACGGAATCGACGCTGGCGGCGATGTTCAGCTCGCCGACGCTGAATGTGGTGGTGCTGGCGATGGCGTTTGCGCTGTTTCCGCTGCCGATTGTGGGATTGAAGCTGGCAACGATGCTGGTGATGATTCTGGTATTTGCGCCGCTGATTGCGCGGTGGAAGGTGGAGCCGATTACGGCGGGAGAATGCGCGGTGGAGATGCCGGCGTCGGCGGGTTGGGGGCAGGCCCTTGCTGCTACGGCGAAGTCTTATGCGAAGAGTTTTTGGCACGTTGCGCGCGTGGGAGTGCCGCTGATGGTGCTGGCGGCGGTGCTGGGGGCGCTGGCGGTGGAGACGATTCCGCAGACTGGGCTGCATGCTCCGGCTACCTTGGGCGGGATTGTTTTGGTCGCACTTGTCGGGACGTTTTTGCCGGTGCCGATGGCGTTTGACGTGTTGTTTGCGTATGTGGCTATGTCGCGGGGAGTGGCGCTGCCATATGTGGTGACGATCCTTTGCACGCTGGGGATTTATAGCGTGTACTCGTTTTTGGTGGTGGGGAAAACGATATCGTGGAGGATTGCCGCGGCGGCAGGCGGGGCGGTTGCTGCGTTGGGAATGCTGGCGGGAGTTGCGGCGATGGGGTTGGGTTAAGGGTGAGATTTTGTTTCCAGCCCGCCGAGCGGCGGCTGGGACGCGCTGAAGCACGCCCCTACAACGGCAGGATGACGGTCCGCAAGCCAGATCCCTGCGGACAGAGTCAAAGAATTCCAGGGCAAGCTTCTGGAGGACCGACAGTTTGTTGAGATTTTCCGGGCGGGAGGCAACCTGGAGAGGCTAGGAGCAATCGGAAATGACAGGGTCAGGCCGGGTAGGCAACTTCTTGGTGAAGCCTGTCCTTTGGTTCAGGTATACTGGGGCTCTAAACGCAAAACGGATTGTCCCGGTCATCTGTTGGCGACGGAAGACTTTCTTGAGAGAGGTGAATGTTGCGCCGAACTCTGCTATGGACCACGGCGGCGGGGCTTTTGTTAACGGCCGCGCAAGCGGACGCCCAGCTCCTGCACAAGAAGAAGAAAGTAAATAAGTCGACCAGCGCAGACAACTCTGCCGAGCCCGATAAGGTGCTGTATAACCGGGCGGTGGATGACATCAAGCACGGGCGGCAGGAAGTGGGCCGGCTGGGCTTGCAGACGCTCATCAACACTTACCCGGACAGCGAATATTTGGCCAAAGCCAAGCTGGGGATCGCGGACTCTTATTACAAAGAGGCCGGCACGGCAAACATGACGCAGGCGATCCAGGGATACAAAGATTTCATCGTGTTCTTCCCTTTCCTGCCGGAAGCGGCATACGCGCAGTTGCAGGTGGCGAACGCGCATTATCAGCAGATGGCCAAGCCGGACCGGGACCGCTCGGAAGCCAAGGCGGCAGAGGACGAATACCAGACATTTCTTACGAAGTACCCGAAGGACCCGCTGGCGCCCAAGGCGGAGCAGAGGCTCAGGGACGTGCAGGAAATCATCGCGGAGGGCGATTACCGGATCGGGTACTTTTATTATGTGAAGGGCGACAAGCGCGCGGCGGCGGCACGGCTGGTTTCAATCGCGAAACGATATCCGCTCTACAGCAGGTCGGACAAGGTGCAGTGGATGCTCGGGGATATCTTCGAGAAGAGCGAGCACAAGGAAATCGCTTCGGTCTATTACGCGAATATTGTGAAGAATTACCCGCTTTCGGATTTGGCGCCAAACGCCAAGGGCAAGCTGGTGGCATTCAAGGTGCCGGTGCCACAGCCGGATCCCAAGGCAATGGCATGGATGACAGCGGAGCAGAACGCGCCGCGGCCGCGTGACAGTTTCGTGAAGAAGCCTTTGGCGCTGGTGCGCTCTGGGCCGCACGGGGAGATGATGGCGTCGGCAAAGAGCGGCACGCCGACCCTGGAGCCCGAGGCGGATAACACTTCGGCGACGGATATTTTGACTGGCGGGAACCGATCGCAGCTCGGCGGGGCTGGCGGTAGAGCGGCAAATACCGCAGTGGTCGAAACGGTTACGCCGGGCGGTCCAGCACCGACGCCTGCGGAGACTGTGCCACCGGCGGACGGCAAGGGTCCGGATGCTGCCGCTCCGGCGGAGGGGCAGCCATCTGCGGGAGATGCGGCTAGCGGGAGTGCGCCGGCCGCGTCGCCAGTGATTGAGCCGACCGCGAATGCGACTGGCGAACAGACGGCGAAGACGGATTCGTCGGCGAGTGGCGACTCGCAAAACGCGGACGCGAGCAAGACGGACGGGTCGCAAAGCGCGGATGACAAGAAAGATTCCAAAAAGGAGTCGAGCAGCAAGAAGAAGAAGGGGCTGCGGAAAGTAGTGCCCTGGTAGCTCAACCGTAACTTAGAACAGGAAATCCCATTTAGCGAACGAAGGCGGGCTACAGCCCGCCTTTTTGTTTCTTTGCACATGGAACCAGCAGAAATGCGGTATTCACCTTCCGACACACGCGTTTCGCGTTGACGTTGACGCATGTGGGACCGAATGCTCCAATACAGGTGTGCAATCGTGTGTGGGGCGGTAGCGGTATCTCCGGAGGACGTTCGGTGGCCAAGATTTTGGTTGCGGACGACAACAGCAACATCCAGAAGATGGTCGGTCTAGCCCTGAAAGATCATGGCATAGACGTAGTTGCCGTTGGCAACGGCGAGGCCGCTGTACGCAAAATTTCCGATGTGCGGCCGGATTTGGTGCTGGCGGACGTGTTCATGCCGGTGCGAAACGGCTATGAAGTTTGCAAGTATGTGAAAGACGATTCTTCGCTGGCGCATATTCCGGTGATTTTGCTGGTGGGCGCGTTTGATCCACTGGATGAACAGGAAGCGCAGCGCGTGGGCGCGGACGGCGTGCTGAAGAAACCGTTTGTTCCGCCCGATCCGCTGATCTCGATGGTCAAGTCCGCATTGCAGCGCGCCAGCACGGCGCAGGCTGTAGCCGCGGCGGACAAGGGAAGCACGTCGGCAATGATAGGCGGACCCGCTGCGTCGAGCAGGCCCGTTACAGCAGGGGGCGCGCCCATCGGCGGTGCAACTGCGAAATTGGCGAGTCCAAACGCGACGGTGGTGAGCGCGGCTCCGACGATTCTTGTGGCCCCTAAGGAAGAGCCGGCGATTGAGAGCGAGTCGTTTGTCGACGAAATTCCAGCGAAGCCTGAGACATTGAACATCGAATCTGCCGGCAAACCGCTGGCGTTTGGAAGCTTGCTGGAAACGCCGGCTGCGGGGACTGAGGACGACGCTATCTATGTAGCGCCGCCGAGTCCAGAGCTGGCGGATCGTGATTGGAATGGTGCTGAGGAGCAGGACGAAGCGGAAGAAGAAGAGGATTCGGCAAGTTCGTCATGGCGGCGAGATGGCGGCGGCGAAGAATTTGCTCCAGACCCGGCAAACGAAACCGCAACGGAGAAGACAGCGCGCAGCAAACGGCGGGAAAGCTGGACGCCGACCAGGGAGAAAACGCAAGATCTATTGGAAGAGGCGGCAGCGCCGGAGATTATGCCCAGCGTGCCTCCGCCAGCGCCGATTGTGATTCCGGAGACGACGGCGCCGCAAAATTCGTGGGGTACGCCAAAGCAGGCGAAGCCAGAGTTTGTGGAATCGAAGCCGACGGAAGAGCCGGTTGCAGACGCGGTTGAGACTGCGCCGCCTGCGATTGCGAGCGTTCCGGAAATGGTTCTACCGGAGCCTGCAAAGCCGAAAGAGGGAAATTCCTGGTTCAGCACGAGCACTAGCCCATGGGAGGCCGAGGCGCAGAAGGCTACCCAAATGGCATCGACGTGGGATGTACCGGCTACATCTGCGACGAGCGCGGATAGCGGGTTGGTAGCGGGAGAGCCGCAGATCGAGGAAGCACCTCAGGTTGCAGAACAGGCTCAAACAGAGGAGCCGGTGTCCTACGATTTCATTTCCGAGGCGCCGAGCGAGGAACCGGTCCATTACGTGGCCGATCCTGGCTTGGTAGGAAACGAAATCGCGTCGCACGACCCATTGCCGGACTTGATCTCGGATGGGTCGATTTCTCCTGAAACCGTTGAGACGATTCGTCAAGAGACGAGCTATGCGCTGGAGAGCGTCACGGAAAATGTACGTGAGAAGCCCGCGGAGACCTCAGCGAAGATATCGGAAACGTCGCAGCAGGACATGGATGCGCTCGTGGCGAACGTGTTGGCCAAGATGAGCCCGGAGATGCTGCAGGCGGTGACTCGGGAGATTCTGAAGCCTGTGGTTGCCGCGATGATCCGCGACGAGATCAACGCCAAGAAATCCTGATTCCCTTCCCTTGCCCTTTTTTCTGTATACGTTGGCTCGGATTAGCGTGTTATCGCCGCAACCCTGACTTTCATCCGGTCGGAAACGGATAGCGGCACAATACATATTGTTTTGGTGTCTAATCTTTTCGTGGCACGGTTTCGTTTTCTGCCGAAAGGTTTCCTTGCCCTAGTCCTGAGCGTTTGCGTGTTGTTTTCGTCGATATTGGTGGCTAGCCGGATCGAACAACAAATTCTTCGCCATCGGGCTGAACTTCTCCTTTCAGAGCTTCAGTCCATCGTTTTGCGCAAGACACCATGGTCTGTGGCGCAGACGAAGCTGAAACACTGGGGCGCAAAGCGCAGGTTCGACGATGCGTGCAACGAACATTCGTGCTCTCTAAGCATTACTCTCGATGAGTTCGCGTATCGTTATATGTCCTCCGACAACGTATTCCTCAAATTGGACGATTACTTTCGGTGGCGGCTGAAGCTCGCTTACGGCACTGGACCATTTGAGCAAGCATTGCAATCTTTGTTTCGCGGGTACATGCGAATAGGGGGACGCCCTTCAAGTGTGGTCGCCAACATAGGCATGCGCGACGGTATCGTCTGGAGCAAAGGAATCACCGTTCGCATCGAGACGTATTCAAAGAATGGACCCTGGACATCGTCCGATGGAGGAGACGTGGAGTACACCCTTATCGCAACCGCACACAGCGTTACAAGATTCGACTATTTGCAAACGCGGTTAAACGACCGTCAGTTGGCCCTCCACCCGGATTATGCGATAGGCCGCCCCGACGGCTGTGAAATCTGCATTCTGGGCTGGGCGAAATTTAGTCCTTACGCCTTCTCCGAAGACATGAACCGGCTGATGCGATTTGATCTCTCCTGCCTAAGTCGCTGGCACCCCTGTTTGACGCAAACTGACATCATGCCAGCAGCCTGGGCGCAGTACCTCGCGGAGCGTCCTCGCGTGTATGGGACCTCGGACCCGATTTCGTGTCCGCCTTCCGCATACGAGATGATAGGCAGAGATAGTGCGCACATCGCAATCGGTGAGGTTCTCAAATATCAAGAGGAACTTTACCCTGGCGGTTATCACGAAGGTGAGGCAAAGATACGCGTCTTAGAACGGCTTAAAGGAGTGCCAGATTGGAAAATTGGCGAGATTCGCGATATCCACATCTCAGTGCGAACCGATGAGCCGAAACTGAAAATTCGACCACCGTCTCACTTGGTGCTAATCGCCGGTTTCGGCCCTTTACGTGAGATGCGAATCGATCCTGGATACGATTGCCCCCTTCTGTTTGTAAATGAAGACACTCTCGCTCAAATCCGTCAAGGAATCGAGCGGGATTATGGCGCAACCACTCGCGTGGAATAGAGAATCACAAAAGGTTCGAGTAACCGAAGACAGCTAAATTCTGGCGCATCGCAGGGCTGATGTGAATTGACGGGGCTGGATTGCGCCTCGTATAGTCGAAGATTAGTCTAATTGCGTGTGGGCGTGCTGTGTACACGGTGGCGCTGCAAACGACGTTTAGGGAGCAGGGGCTCGGATGGCTCGCGAAATCGCTAAAAATTACGAACCGCAACAGATTGAGCCTCGATGGGCGGACTTCTGGGTACGCGAACACCTCTTTCGGGCGGACCCGAATGCGCCGGGACCGGTATTCTCGATCATTATCCCGCCGCCCAATGTGACCGGGTCGCTGCATATCGGGCACATGCTGGACCACACAGAGATTGATATTTTGACGCGCTGGCATCGCATGCGCGGATACAACACTTTGTATCTGCCGGGGATGGATCATGCGGGGATCTCCACGCAACGCGTCGTGGTGCGGGAACTGGCGGCGCAAGGAATCGATTACCGCTCGCTGGGCCGCGAAGAATTTATCCGGCGCGTATGGAAATGGAAGGAAGAGAGCGGTGGACAGATCACGCGGCAGATGAAGCAGATCGGGGAAAGCTGCGACTGGTCTCGGGAGAAATTTACGCTTTCGCCGGAGCTTTCGCGCGTGGTGCGCATGGTGTTCGTGCAGTTGTATGAGCAGGGGCTGATCTATCGCGCGCAACGGATGATGAACTGGTGCCCGGTGTGCCTGACCGTGCTGAGCGACCTGGAGGTGCTGCACGAAGATCGGCAGGGGCATCTGTGGCACATACGCTATCCGGTTGTGGGGACGCAGGAGCACGTCGTTGTGGCAACGACGCGGCCGGAGACGATGCTGGGCGATACGGCCGTGGCAGTACACCCGGAAGATGAGCGTTACCGGCATTTGGTAGGCAAGAACGTGCTGCTGCCATTGATGGAGCGCGAGATTCCGATCATCGCGGACGAGATGGTTGACCGCGAGTTTGGTACCGGCGCGGTGAAGATTACGCCGGCGCACGATCCCAACGATTTCGAGGTTGGGCAGCGGCATCACTTGGCGGAAATCGATGTGATGACCGATGACGGGCACATGAGCGCGGCCGCGGGCGCTTACGCGGGAGTGGATCGATTCGAGGCGCGAAAGAAAATTGTCGAAGATCTGAAGGTGCGCGGGTTGCTGGAAAAGATTACCGAGCACACGCACGCGGTGGGAATCTGCGAGCGAAGCAGGACGATTGTGGAGCCACGCGCTTCGACGCAGTGGTTTCTCAAGATGAAACCGCTGGCCGAGCCTGCGATTGCGGCGGTGGAGCGCGGGGACATTCAAATTGTGCCGGAGAACCGGTGTACGGAATATTTCAACTGGATGCGGAATATCCGGGACTGGACGCTTTCGCGCCAACTTTGGTGGGGACACCGGATACCGGCGTGGTATTGCGAGGACTGCAAGCAGGTGAACGTGGCGGTGGATGACCCGACGAAGTGCATGAAGTGCGGATCGTCGAAGCTGAAGCAGGACCCAGACGTTCTGGACACGTGGTTCAGCTCGGGATTGTGGCCGTTCTCCACGCTGGGCTGGCCGGAAGAGACGCCGGATTATCGCAGGTACTATCCCACAACGCTGCTGATCACCGGGTACGACATCCTGTTTTTCTGGGTGGCGCGGATGATCATGCTGGGGCTGCATTTCACGCGCACCGTGCCTTTCCGGGCCGTGTACTTGCACTCGCTGGTACGCACGGCGAGCGGGGAGAAGATGTCAAAGTCGAAGGGCACAGGGCTTGATCCTGTGGCCTTGAATCAGCAGTACGGGACGGACGCGATGCGCTTTTGCCTGGCGTCGATGGCGGCGCCGGGGACGGACATCGTGCTGTCCGACGACCGACTGGCCAGCGCGCGGAATTTTGCGAACAAGATTTGGAACGCGTCGCGATTCGTGTTTGGAAATTTAGAGAAGGCTGACTTAGTTGGTGCTCCGTTGGAGAAATTGGCTGCGCCAGAGATTCGGGCGCAGGCGCCGTATGCTTCCGGCGGAGAAATTTCACTCATTGATGGGTGGTTATTTGCGCGGCTGGCAACGACCATTAGGATGGTGAACGAGGCTCTGCAGAACTATCGTTTCCATGAAGCGGCGCAGGGTGTGTATCAATTTTTCTGGGGCGATTTTTGCGACTGGTACATCGAGTGGGTGAAGCCGGAACTGCAGAGCGCTGACAAAGAGCGGGCGGTGGCGGCCTGGCAGAATTTGTTCGCGGCGCTGGACGCAGCGTTGCGATTGCTGCATCCATTTATGCCGTTCATCACCGAAGAGCTGTGGCATCAGTTTCCGCAACGAGCGGGAGTGCAGTCTATCGCGCTCGATGCGTTTCCCATTTCGCGTTCGGAATGGAAGAACGCGCAGGCTTTGGAGCAGTTTTCGCTGGTTCAGGAGACTATCGTCGCGCTGCGCAACATACGGGCGGAGATGAAGCTCGAACCCAAAAAAAAAGTTGCAGCGGAGTTTTCTAGCGCCGACGAGCGAACTCGAAAGGTGATCGAATCGAGCCGAGAGGGGATTATGCGGCTGGTAGCGCTTTCTGAATTCAAAGTGAGCGCCGAGCGGGTGCCGCAGTCCGGGGGCGCGGTGCGATCGACCGCATTATTTGATGTGCGCATTCCGTATGTCGCGGAGACGATTGATGTGGACGCAGAGGCGGCACGGCTGCGGAAACAAATCGAGGGATTGGAGAAGGCGATCGCGGCGAAGGAAAAGCAGTTGGCTGATGATGTGTTTCGCAGCCGGGCGCCGGAGAAAGTTGTGCGCGGCTTGGAAGCGACTCTCGCGGAACAGACCACGGAATTGCAGAAGCTGCGCTCGAGGTTAGAGGAGCTCAAGGCGGCCGCGTAGTTTCGAGGGGGGGTGGTCGCTAGGGTTTTGGCCTCAAAA
>Ga0137418_10005176_pt1 | contig 11947 bp, 15 predicted proteins | sample CZODoug3_1_2_16f_FD_122242 | JGI IMG/M metagenome (GOLD analysis project Ga0137418, IMG submission 122242) | Vadose zone soil fungal communities from Angelo Coast Range Reserve, California, USA - CZODoug3_1_2_16fungal (Hybrid Assembly) | ecosystem: Environmental > Terrestrial > Soil > Vadose... | reverse complement strand
GTTCAAGCCCGACGGTGAAGCGTGGGTCCGAGGTTTGCGTACAGACGTGTGATGACGCTCGTCAGCTCTGACGACGACCTCGATTGAGAGCTTGCTTTCGATCCGCGCCTTGGGCATCCGACTGGCAGCTCGGAGGAGCCAATGGCGAAGAGATCAAAGAAACGATGTGAGGAATTGCCCACGTTGCACCCGGATGCAGCCGGCATCGATGTAGGCGCGAGCGAGTTGTTTGTTGCAGTCAGCGCTGATCGTGATCCCCAACCGATTCGCAGTTTCCCTACCTTTACTCGCGATCTGAATGCCCTTGCAGATTGGCTTCAGCAGTGCGGGATTCGCTCAGGGGCAATGGAGTCAACGAGCGTGTACTGGATTCCTGTGCATCAGATATTGGAGTCCCGCGGGCTAGAGATGTGTCTCGTCAAACGCGCAACACGTAAAGAATGTAACCGGCAGTCCGCCAGCGGACCAACATTCACATCATGATTAAGGAGACGCTTTGAACTTTGTCACTTCTGTGATTTGCACCCTGCTGTTTCTATCCGCGCTCGTCTTTGCCCACGGCGATGAAAAACATGTCATGGGCACAGTCACTAAGATCGAGGAAGGCTCGATCGTCGTGAAGACCAAAGAGGGCGACAAAACCGTCATGGTCATGCCCAGCACAAAGTCTGTGAAGGGTACGGCGGCGGCAACCCAGAAGGATCTGAAAGTCGGAGATCGAGTGGCGATTCACGCCGCGCCGATGGGAGGTTCTCAATGCTGATGTTCCGGCGCGGAAGCTGGGTGAGTGACCCGCGTAGTTAGAAGTCATTCCCCTGGTGGCCAAGGCCGACAATATTGCCACGAGATTAGGTCCCGCTCCCCCGAGGTCGAAGTCCGGGCTGCTGGGTACCGGACAATTCGGGTTTGGTCCTGAAGAGGTAATGCATGCCACTGTCCAAGTGTCGGGACCTTGCAACTTCTTTGACCAGTTGACCTGCCCGGTCTTTAAGGCCAACCCGAGAGCAGCGTCGAATAAATCCTCAGGCGGAGTGGAGCCAGAATTGTTGGTTTAAGCGAGCCACGCTTATGCCAAAGCCGATATGCGTCGGTTCCTATTGTGATCTTGAGAGTCTGCCGAGCCCGCCGCATCACGGGATCGCTGATCGGTCCCTCGTGATGCGGCTCTGACCAATGCTCAGCAAGGCCGACGTCACCAACATTAAGGTGCTGGCTCGAGGAGCAGAGAAAACTCCGCACCAGATGCTTGATTCTTGATGAGCTCCCTTTCCCTACTGCTCCGCAGCAGCTCGTGGTAGTCCTCGTTGCCAGCGAAGAACACTCTCCTGAGAAAGGCTTCGTTTCCATATCGCGTGAAAACAAGGTGGGGTTCTTGGCTCAGACTGCCAGCATCGCCTGGGACAGTCAACGCGAACTGGTGTTCTTTTCCGTCGTCACTGCTAAAGGCAAGAAGTCCGGATTCTAGCTGCGAGATCGTGTAGCTGCCTGCCTTTAGGGTAGTGTTTCCTACTGAGAAATCGAATGGTATGTTTGCTAGGACGCGACTTCTACTCTGTGCATGCGCTGGTACGATTGTAAATGCTACACCAAGTACAGCCGTTACAGCGAATAACATAGGCTTCATAATATAGTGCATTGTTCCCTCTTCTTTCATGGTGGTTCACGATGATTGTTATTTACACTCTGTGTTCTTCCGGTTCGACAACCTGAGCCACTACAGTGCTATCTGCAAAGTGAGGAAGCTCACTCCAGAAATACTGAATGCCTGAGTGCATGTAACATTTGATTCAGTGAGGAAGATTTAATTCGTAAAGATTTGTCAGATCAATGTCAAATAATTGTCCGCGTGGAAATGGGCTCTCGAGGGCTTTGCGAACGTTTCCGACTTTGTCAACCAGATCGAGTCCGGCTACTGTTGCTTTGTGATTTGACTTGCTGATAGCCGGCCACAATGAGGAGCGCGAGAACCGCCTTCAAGAAGCGGGCAGTCATAACCATTCAATTCGCTACGATTTGCTGGTTAAACATTGTGTCTCAGACAGAATTAACGAGAAACACATGAATTGTCGATTTTGGCACGACATGCGTCATGACGGCGCAGCCCCAGAATGACTTCGTCATACTGGGATTCTGGAGCGCAACCGCGCCGATTCTACGGTCAAAGCAGTGTCCACCGACCTTCGATTCATTGTTGCTTTCAGCGCGGCCCTCCACTAGCTAAGCTTAGCTAGCCATAGTTCTCTCCGCGCCTCCGGGCATCGCACCGCAATCTAAGCCGGCCACCACGTTAAGACAATCGAGCCCCTGGAACTCACCGTAAAGGGTTGCTTCAAAGGTTCAAGACCTTTAACAACTAGGAGCAACAAATCGAGCTATGACGTTGCCGGCGCAGTGTCAGACCAGGAATTGAGAGCAATGATAAACCCTCGCGACTGAACTCAAGGACAGCACCATAGCGTGGCTTCAACAACTCCATCGAGAACTATCAAAAAGCTAGCCGCTGACAATCTTCCTCGCTGCTCCCTCACGTTCCTTCCGCTGCTCTACAATGCCCGAACCTGCAGTAACAATCAGTAGGAGATAAAGAGGCCGTCAAGGTTGTCCGACAGAACACCCTCCTTCGGGCCTGATTGACGCGTCGTCGCTGCTGACAATGACGATCCGCCCTTGTTTCAGTCATACCCAAGGAAAACCGCAGACGGTGCAAGCCTTTACTTTGCGGACTGCAGCTGTTGGAGATCGGCCAGCACTTGCTCGCTGTGACCCTGCGGATTGACCTTGAGATACATTTTTCTGATTACGCCTGTAGGATCGATCAAGAAAGTGTTGCGAGCGGCAAGAGTCATCCCGTTGTATTCCATGATCGAGCCATATTTTTGCATGACTGCATGCCTCGAATCAGCGAGCAGCTTGAAGTTCAAGCCTTCTTTGGTGCAGAAGCTCTTGTGGGATTCCACTTCGTCGACGCTGACACCTAGGATCACGGCATTCTTCTCTGTATATTTGTCGATGTCGTGCTGAAAATTGTGAGCTTCGACCGTGCAGCCCGAACTGAAGTCCTTCGGATAGAAGTAAAGCACAACCCACTTGCCCTTGAACTGATCAAGCGACACTTGTGTCCCTTCCTGGTTGGGCAGCGTGAAAGTGGGGGCCAAGGTGCCCGCGTTTGGCGGCTGAGGCTGATCCGCGGCGACCGTATACAGTGCAGCCAGGATCAAAGTCAAGAAAAGTATAGAGAAAGCTCTCATAACGCTCCTTTCAAACCATGATTAAGAGGTAAAGTGAAATCGTTTGTACTGCGGAAGTTGGCGACGAACCCACACGACCGGCTTGCCTTCTCCACCTCGCGGGGGGAGACTCTCGGAACCACTCTGCAACTGCATGTACTGCTCATAGCCCTTAGTTGCGAAGCACAAAGCGCGGTCGAAGAACTGGTCCAAGAGGTGCAACAATTCCATCTCGCCGTAGATGTCGACCGGGCCGCGTATGAAGCCCTGGCGCTGCAGGGATTCCCAGAGGGTCCCTTGGTGAGAACAATTGCCCAGCAGAAGTCGGAGCGCGCGACCCCCTACGAGGCACGACGCTCACCAATCTCTAAATAACGCCTCTCGATGTCATAGCCCGACTTGGTGAGTAGCCACTCGCTCAAGTACCGCAAGATTTCCTGGATTCGTCGCCGCAATTCCTCGACGGGCACTTTGCGCAGGTCGGCGGTGTGCGAGGAAGTTTCAAGTTTCGCGGATCAACTCGGCAGTCAGTTTGTCGGAATGATGTTCAATCGAACGTACTAACCCCAATGCAATCATCCCACCCTCTCCACGTGATTGGATGCGGATTCGGGGTGAGCAGACGCAGCCAAAAGCCGCGGCTGGCCGGGATTTGTGTAATGAAATGTAAATCACTCCCTTACCGTTAATGTGTCGTTGTACCGTCTGGAAACCCGTCGTCCCGCTTTTTGCTTACCATTCTTCCAAGCGCGCTAAGCGGACTCGGGCCTCTCAAACTTTCGGAGATAAGCGTCAGTTCCTAGTGCGTTTGTCGAAAGGCGACCCCGAAAACTGCGCTACCCTCCTTTTAGTACGAACTTTTTAGAATGCCAACGCGGCATTCAGCTGGATCAGCCGCGGCGAAGCGTCGCCGCCCAGAAGCGAGCCCAGGATAGACGTCGGCTTATTGACGGTGCTGACAATAGAACCGAATTGCCGGGTTCCCGATATCTCCGATCGGTTGATCGAAGTTGGGGTGGTTGCCGAAGTTAAGGCATGGTTTGTTTACAACAGTGGAACTGCAGTGCTCTTTCAGGAAACAAAAGAAGTTTCTTCACGACATTCCTTCGGACACCTTATCACCTGCTGCGCGCGATGGGGCTAGACGGATCAATTCTCACGGCTTGTTCAAACAATGTCAGAGCTTCCTCGAGCTTTCCCGCTTGCTGCAGTAGGTGTTGCACGGTCCGCTTTTGACGCCGCGGCCGGGAATCGCATTCGGGTGAGTGCCGCGTGATATTGGGTGTTCCACGGGTTCGCATCATAAGCTCGCTGGTAGGCTCCATTTAGGCAGCCTCGTAATTCTGACGGGCCTCTAGGTCTCTGCCCTGCTTGTACGACGATTGACCTTTCTCCGCATGCACGGGCGTCGCCAGAAATACAAACAAGAGAATTGGGCCCGCAATCATGAACGATTTGACCACGCAACAGGCATATTCCCGCCTGTCATCCGACATCGCACGCAATTCCACACTTCGAGACTCCTTGAGAACCAAAGAGTGTTATCGAGTCCAACCGCAGGTACTTGACTCGTAAGAACGCGAATTCGGGCGACTCTTGCGGCAATTCTGCGTAGAGCAAAGACTGATGAACACACGTGCGGGCTAAAGTTGCCTCGCGGCTGCGATGGCCAAGATTAATGCTGCCCGGTAGTGGTTCAAGTCCGTTAATGTCATCTACACCTCCATCCGTTCTTCTCCAAGTCGAGACTTGATAGCACACACTAAGTTCATGATGCCTTCGCAACGAACTGATGGCGAAGTGCAATCGTCACCGCGTGACCATTAACTTCTCGCCGGATGGACAACCGGTCGCCTTCACCTTGCCACACCATATGTTTCGCGCGTTGTTAGCCGGTGGCCCTTGACAAAGAACGGGCTCTTAACAAAGGCCACCAGTCCCGGATTCTGAGCTATCGATCGTCTCCGTTGGCCTCGGGAGCGCTCTTGTCCGCAGGCGTGAAGAAGCCGAAAAGGCCATGCGCCTCGTCGCTTATGCCGGCAGTGAAGAACAGCCAATTGCTCGGTCCGGCACCTTGGTCGTTGCCAAAGCGCAGGGCCCACAGCCGATCGTTTTCGATGGCATGTCCACTGGCATCGCGAAGGAGGCCATCGAAGCGGCCACTCTCGACGTCATAAACAGCGATTTGCCCGCTTCCGGCATTGCCGATCAGCAGGTGGTTGCTGAAGAAACCGAAGGTTGTGGGCGCAAGTGCCACCCCCCAGGGCGCGTTCAGCCACGCACCGTTCTCCAGGCGTTGCAGCAGCCTGCCTTTGGGTGAGAATTTATCCACGAATCCGAAGCCCGGGAAATCGAAGTCGTCGTGCTTCGTGGCGTTCTGCCTAGCATAGGTCACATACAAGTTCCCATTGACTTCCTGCACGTTGAAGGGAGCAAAACCTTCTGGGATTCTACGGTCAAGGAACGCGGGGCCACCATCGTCACCGTTCAGATTCACGGGCTTGAAGTTAGCGTCGTAAACCTCGATGCGTCCAGAACGAATATTGGTGACGTAAAGAAAAAATGGTCCACCAGCCGTCATCTGCGCGATGGTTGCGCCTTTGTAAACCGCACCGGTGGTGGCGGTGGGATTCGCCGAGTTGTCCACGACCACGAATGCGTCATTGGGGAGGTCCTGGGGATTGATTCCCGGACCCCAGGCCACTATCGTTCCATCTTCTGTCACGAAAGTGAAAACTGAACTGGCCGTAGTGCCCTTCGCCTGGAACGTAAACCCCGACGCTCCCGTGAAAACCACTCCTGTGGGCGTGCCCGCCGTCCCATTCACAGGTGACGGGATGTTTACGACCAAGCTTTGCTTCACTCCCTGTCCGTTGTCGAGAGTCGAAACACCGGCGTTGTTATCGGAAATCCACCACGGACTTGTAGGACTCGCGATAAGGCCCCAAGGGTTGACAAGCTGCGTGTCGGGCTGGCCGTTGGGCGGGTTTTGAGCGAGGCCCTGAATATCTGAAACAAGGTTGGTTTGTTTGTAGGCTTGCGCCATGCCCAGCGCACCGAAAGCAAGCACGGCGGCAATCGTAAGCGCGCAGATCGTGCACAATCTGGAAACCGTCTTCAAATACATTTCTTCCTCCGTCACATCGAATGAGTAATGGGTTGAGAGTTATCTCGGCAGCCAAAGCAATTCCACACTTTGAGGGCTCGTTGATAAGAAGGCCTGTCGAGTCAATCCGCAGATACTCGACTGCTAAAAACACGAAATTGGAGCGGCTCTTGCAGAGGGTTTGTTCAAGAACAACGGTGTCGCATCATCTGCTGATCACGTTCGATCGTGGGGTGCGGTCAGCTTGTGGTATCCGTCGGTTCTTCCGCTGGCTTCATAGCGGATTTGAAGCCACGAATGCCCTCTCCGATTCCCTTGCCCAACTCAGGGAGCTTCTTGGGACCGAACACCAGCAGTGCGATTCCGAAAATGACCAGCAGGTGCATGGGTTGCAGTAGTCCTTCGAACATCTTTGCTCCTTTAAGGAAACTCATGTATGGCACTTGCAAGAGGTGCGGGCGCAGGAAGCGGTTGTTGGCCGGTACGGCGCCCGCCAAAAGACTGGCTGAGCAATTCACTCGTCGTGTCGAGCTGCGTCCGCATTTTCCGCGAGGTCACGCAGGAATCCGAAGAACGCCGTCGACTGCCCGATGAAGAGCCCGTCGGCAGTCAGACTCGCCAGAGCTGCCATTGCGGCCCCCTTCGTTTCAGTTGGACGAATAATGGAGCATGCCGGCAGGTGGCGACTGAGGAATGTGGTCGGCTCGGGCATGATCAGGTTGGTTTGAAAGTCCTCTCCCCCAAAGGGAGGAGCATTCAGATCCGGAAAGGTCACCTTAACGCCTGTCACTGGATCCACGACATCTGTTAGTTGCGGCGCATTGCCGGCTTTGTCTTGCCAGGTCTGGAAGTGGGCGATTTCCACTCCGCCGATGCTGAGCACAATACGGAGAACCTCCACATTGCGGACTCTTTGTGCCAATTGAGGGTAGAGGCTCGTCCCTCCTTGCTCGATAAAAGCAAAATGAAAGCCGGCGGTATTTACGATTGCTTGAAAGAAATTGGCGTCGTTTGCATCATTATCAGTCCGTGGAATTGCGGGATGTTGCCCAACGGCCAGTGACGGAATGGCTTGCGGAAATGAGTCGCCGAAATCCGGGTTTTTGCTGCGGCTGCGGTATCGTGTCCACCAGGAGGTATCCACTGTCAGCTGCATCAAGTTCGTGAGCCTCCCGAATTGATTTGCACCGGTAGCCTTGCTGCTGGGTAGGGTTCGGAATTGGTCAAGACTGACGGTTGGAGCGCCCTTCGAGGCTAGATATTTATTGATAAAAGCTTCGTGCGTGAGTTCATCTTCAGTGTTGTCGTGAATGTATTGCGACATATCGCCGTCTAGCGGCACCAGGTCTTGCATGTATAACGGGTTTCCGCCAGTGGCCTTTGCGGGGTAGCCTGGAATCAGTTTGCTAGCCAGCTCAGCCACCTCGTCGTCCTGTACTCCCCCGAGTTCCTGGTACTGCAGCCAGAGGTCGCTCTCGATGATCTCGGCTGCGGCCAGGAACTGCAGGATGGCAACATCTCCTTTGGTTAGCGATCCACGGGAGGTCTGAGCGAATGCGGATGGCATCTTCGCCAAACTCCCCACACCCGCCGTCGCCACAGCGCCGGCTGCCAGACTCTTTTTTAAGAATGAGCGGCGGTTTGCAACGCCTTGATCTTCGGAGTTATGTTCGTCTTCTTTTGTCAGAGAATCAGTGCTGTTTAGGTTCACTTCCATTGCCGGTTTCCGATTCATACTTTGCACTCCATTTCCTGATGCTTAAGTCGTATTGCAATGGTTCGATCGGCAGGACCTCGACCGCTTATTTTCACCCTACATTTGTACAGGGCGCTGCATGTCACAAATTTGTAACGCCGGCGTAAAAAAGTCGCGCCGAGTGAGACCTCGGTTCCGTTCCGTATCCCGTTTTAGGCGATCCCAGGGTGCATTGTGGTTTCTGAGCGACTCTGAGGCGGTGGATTGTTGACATACCAAGGCGTCCGTGTTTTTTTCCTATCAATAGAGACTGAGTTGAAGAGCAACTTCATCGGTCATTAACTCTCAATCAGGAAACCAAATAGCGGATATCGAGTTGTGTCCGAATGTGTGTGTTTGGAGCGGTGCTTCCGGAGTCTAAGAGTTGATCTCACAGTTCAGCGCAACTGCTTCGACAGTAGGTGTGGCCCACTCCACGGTCTTCGTCCCATTCGCAAGCAGCAGTAACTGCGTAGTGTTCTCCTTGAATCAGGCTCCGGTTGCGCTCGCTGGTATTTCTTTAATTGCACACATCGTTCCAACGTGGCCAGGACTAAGGAATTTCGGCTTCTGCTTGGTTGGAGAACAACTTAGCGGTTAGCTCTCTTTAAAGCGAAACGCCACACCCAGACGGACGTGACGAAATCGAGTCGGCTGTGATGAATAGTCGCCGAAGATGACAGATCTGATGGTGTGTAGAATGGTCGGTACCTGATTTGATGTGATTTGCCATGAATGCGGGCGGTTTCCGCCCGCATGGCTCCCAGTTTCGAAGGGACAGAAGAATTGGGCCCGCGGCCTTCGCGCGGGAGAGAGGATCTTCGCTACACGTGCCTCACAAATCCGGTAAGGATACTTACCTGATTTATGCGGCCACAGTGTTGTTCGGACGCAAGAGACCCAGCTTCCGCATCTTGCTGTTGAGAGTTGTGCGGTTGACTCCGAGTCTTTTCGCCGCGCCCTTCGGGCCCCCAATCACCCAGTTCGTTTCTATAAGAGTCTTGAGAATGTGGTTGTACTCCGCCTCCCCCAGCGTCACTGGCGGAGCCGGACTGACTTGTTCCGCCCATCGAAGACTCTCCAACGGCGCCCGAAGTGTCGCGCCCGGAGACAGAATGACCGCGCGTTCGACGAAGTTCTGCAGCTCGCGCACGTTCCCGGGCCAAGCGTACTGCATAAGAGCTGCCATCGTCTCCACAGGAACGGTATCAACTCGCCGGTTCATACGGCGAGAGCAATCGTTGACGAAAGCTTCCACCAGCAAAGGGATGTCTTCACGCCGTTGCCGCAGCGGAGGGACAGCGATTGGGAAGATGTTGAGGCGGAAGTAGAGATCGCTGCGAAACTGCTTTTGAGCGACCATCTGTTTCAGGTGCTGATTGGTTGCAGCCACCAGGCGCACATTCACGCGCTGCGTATGGGTGCTGCCCAGTTTTTCAAACTCCTGCTCCTGCAGAACTCGCAGCAGCTTGGCCTGGAACTCGAGAGAGATGTCGCCGATCTCGTCGAGAAAAAGCGTTCCGTTATCCGCCAGTTCAAAACGCCCCATCCTGCGGGCGATCGCACCGGTAAACGCGCCTCTTTCGTGACCGAATAGCTCACTCTCCAGCAGACCGAGTGGAATTGCGGCACAATTGAAGGTCACGAACTTCTCTTCGCGCCGCGGGCTAAGGTCATGGATGGCGCGCGCGAGGAGTTCCTTGCCTGTTCCTGTTTCGCCTTCAATCAGCACGGTGGAATATGTCGGCGCGACGGTCATGACCTGATCCAACACGCGCTTGAGGGCTGCGCTGGAGCCGATAATTCCTTGCAACCTGCTATGGATGTCGGTTTCGTGGCCCGAGCTCGGGACACTTTGCAACTGGACGTCATCACACGGTACTTCTGACGTGAGCGGTTCTTCGTTCAGACGACCGGACCAAATTGATGGCACTTCTGGTTGATAACTGTTCCAACTGGAGGCGACTTCTTCCTCCTGCAAGAATTCACTGATCGACGTGTCGTCGCGATGCACTAATCACCTTTCCCTTCGGAACGGCCGGTTCCTGAGGTCGATTTCCTCACCTTCGCATCGCGAGGAACCTCGCCGCCGTCGAGTTCACGAGTTTCACTTCTTTCATACCCAGCACATGTGTTTTGCTTTTTCCGCGCTGACTGATTTCTTACTTCTCATATCTGATGTACCTCCAATAGTCGCAGTTTCGTTCCGCATTGCCACTGACTTTGCTCCCCCCGGCTCCTGTGACCAGATTTCTGGTGGGGCGCGATGCACCCGGCAACATGCGGGGGAGAGCGGTCGGCCAAGGTGCACCGCAATTCGCGCCCCACAGTCACGGCATACGCTCCGGGGATTCGGCGACCCCCACCTTTACCTCTACCTCGAAAACGTCGCCCTCAATCTCTGAAGCCATTGCAATGCCTTTCGCGCTCTTAGTCCCTGACGCTTAGGCCCCAAAATTCCGAGTCACCTCCGATTCCGCTCTAAGCCAGTCATCAAGATCGTGACCGTCCTCTCTTCCACGCAGCTCGTATATTTCGTAGGCTCGTTGGCGGATTTGCCCCTGAATCTGGTCTGGAGGTTGAATTGCGTTTGATTGCGTAAAAGGACTGGGTTGTGGCTTCTTCATTGCGGCGTCCTTCCTTGGTTCGGGTATCGTTGTCGATGAAGTACGGATCGTTTTCTTGTCCTCGCCTCTCTGGTCCGACCACTGACGAAGCCGAGCACAAACGCAGTCTGGGCGCTAACGTCGCGCTCTCGAGATAGTCTCGGCGCATTTTCTGAAAGGCGTATGAATGTGTCATGGCTTCCGCCACTCGCCCCATAACAAGATCGCGAGTGCCCCAGACATGAGCACAAGATTTATCAGCGCGCGCTCCAGGGTAAACTCCATCGCGGAGACAAAGAACAACGCAAGAAAGGGTATCCGCTTCACTCGGGTGATCGTTGTTATCAACTCAAGTCTCCAGCTGAAGCCAGTCCAATCCCCGCCGCGTCTTATTGTTGCCAGCCGCCACCGAGGTTTCTGTAAATGAGAACCAGACCTACAAGTTCGTTCAACTGAGCCTGAGCGAGTCCCAGTTCGGCAGCAAAGTCATTGGTTTCGTTGGTCAACACCTCCAGGTAACTGGCGGCTCCGCCTCGATAGCGCATCTCAGAAAGTTGCGCCACGTCTTGAGCTGAGAGCGCCAGTTGCCCCTGGTACTCCCGGAATCCCCGTTCTTGTGGTACTCAACTAGTCCGTCCGACACCCCACGAAAAGCTTGCTGGATCCTCTGCCGATAAGTCAGCAGTGCTTCCTGTTGCCGCGCCTCACTGAACTTGACGCCGGAACGAATCCTTCCTCCGGCGAAAATGGGCTGTGCCAATGATCCTCCAAAACTCCACAGCACAGCCGGTCCAGTGAACAGGCTGGTAAGTGCAGAACTCTGGTATCCGCCGGTCGCAGTCAAGCTGATTGGAGCGAAGTACGCTGCCTTCGCTACTCCGATCTGAGCGTTGGGCGCGATCAACTGAGCTTCGGCCTCGCGAATGTCGGGTCGTCTCTCAAGCAGGCTGGAGGGAAGCCCCGCCGGAATCTCAGGCATATGCGGTTGCTCGGTCAACTTCGATCCCCGCGCGATAGGGCCAGGGTTGTTTCCCAGAGCGTGCTGAGGAAGTTTTCCTGCTGCTCGATACGCCGCTCCAGGTCGGGGATGGTTTCAGCCGCAGTGTCCACCAACTGCTCCGCCTGCCGGACGTCGAGCATGGATGTAGCCCAACCGTTTGCTAATGTTTGTGTGAGCCGCAACGAGTCCTGGCGCGAAGCCAGAGTTCGCCGCGAGATTTCGAGCTGCAGGTCGAGCGAACGAAGCTGGAAGTAGGCTGTCGCAACGTCACTC
>Ga0137418_10005175_pt1 | contig 11949 bp, 15 predicted proteins | sample CZODoug3_1_2_16f_FD_122242 | JGI IMG/M metagenome (GOLD analysis project Ga0137418, IMG submission 122242) | Vadose zone soil fungal communities from Angelo Coast Range Reserve, California, USA - CZODoug3_1_2_16fungal (Hybrid Assembly) | ecosystem: Environmental > Terrestrial > Soil > Vadose... | reverse complement strand
TATGCCGCAAGTTCCGTGCTGGCCAAGCAGATCGAAGCCGGCGCCCCGGCGGATGCGTTCTTCTCGGCGGATCTCGCCTGGGTCGACTACCTGGACGAGCGCGGGTTGCTCAAGCGCGGCTCGCGTCGCGACGTGCTCGGCAATTCCCTGGTGCTCATCGCCTCGGCCGACAGCCCGCTGCGCCTGAGCGTCGCGCCCGGATTTGATCTCACCGCCGCGCTGGGCGAGGGGCGCCTCGCGACCGCGGACCCCGACTCAGTGCCGGCGGGGAAGTATGCGCGCGCGGCGCTGACCAAGCTCGGCGTGTGGCAGAGCGTGTCGGATCGCCTGGTGCGGGGCGAGAACGTGCGCGCGGCGCTCGCGTATGTGGCGCGCGGGGAGGCGCCGCTGGGCATCGTCTACCAGACCGACGCGCAGGCCGAGAAGCGCGTGCGCGTGGTCGGTGTGTTTCCCGAGGACAGCCACCCACCCATCACCTATCCGCTGGCGCTGACGGTCAGGGCTCGCCCCGAGGCGGCGCGGTTCGCGGACTTTCTCGCGAGCGAGACCGCGCGGCAGATTTTCACGCGCTACGGGTTTACAGCGCTGCCGCGCCGGGGCGGGGTGGATTGACGGTGAGGCATTACCACGGTAATGTATCGTGATGGCAATCGCACTATCGAAAGTGACCGCTCAGGGGCAGATCTCGGTTCCTGCCGAGGTTCGCAAGAAGCTCGGTGTCGGCCCTGGCTCGGTACTCGAATGGGACGAACAGGATGACCACGTCGTTGTTCGCAGGGCAGGGCGGTATACGTCGCAGGACGTGCACAACGCACTGTTCCCCAAGAAAGGCCCCAAGGGAAGGCCTGCGGACGTGAAGGAGGCAATCCGAACGTACATCCGCAAACGGCATGCGCGCGGTTGATACGAATGTCGTGGTGCGACTCGTCGTGCGGGATGACCCGGAACAGGTCCGCGCGGCGGAACAGTTCACCTCGAGCGGCGCCTGGGTATCTCATCTGGTACTGGCAGAGGCCGCCTGGGTGCTGGATGCCGTCTATGAACGCTCCGCTGCGCAGATCGCAACCGCCATCGACATGCTGCTCAATCACAAGGACCTGACGCTGCAGGATTCCGACCTCGTGGCTTCTGCACTCGAGCATTTCAGGAAACGTCCAGCGCTCGGCTTTTCTGACTGCCTGGTACTCGAGAGTGCCCGTAAAGCGGGGCACTTGCCGCTCGGCACATTCGATCGAAACCTTGCCAGGCTCGGCGGGGTAGAGCGCTTGTAAGCACTCCCCCTTCCCTGAGCCGGTAGCCTCAGCCGATACGCCCGAGTCCCTTCGAGCCATCGGCCTGCCCCGCACCGCCGGGCTCAGAATTTCCCGCTCTGAAAGTCGGCAAACGCCTGCTGCAGCTCTTCGCGTGTGTTCATCACGAACGGGCCGTACTTGGCGACCGGCTCGCGCAGCGGCCGTCCCGCAACCAGGATCGCGCGCGCCGTCTCACCGCCGGCACCCGCGCTCACACCCGTGAGCCGGATCTCCTCGCCCTCGCCCAGCACCGCGAGCTCGTGCGCCTGCACGGCCTTGGCGGCCGGGTCGGCACCGATGCGCAGCGAGCCTTCGAACACGTACACGAAGGCGGCGTAGTCGGGCGGTAATGACTGCACGAACTGCGCGCGGGGGCGGATCGCGAGATCCAGGTAAGTCGGATCGGTGGCCGGCTGAAAGATGGGACCGGCGATGCCTGCTACGCGCCCCGCGATCACTTTCACGCTCACACCCGCTGCCGGAGTTGCGGTCGGGATTTTCTCAGGCCCGAACTCCTGGTATCGGGGTGCGGTCATCTTGTCGCGCGCCGGCAGATTCAGCCACAGCTGGAAGCCTCGCATGCGGCCCTCCTGCTGCTCGGGCATTTCCGAGTGCACGAGGCCGCGACCGGCGGTCATCCACTGCACGCTCCCAGGCACCAGCACGCCCTCGTTGCCGTGGTTGTCGCGGTGACGCATGCGGCCATCGAGCATGTACGTCACGGTCTCGAAGCCGCGGTGCGGATGATTCGGAAAGCCGGCGATGTAGTCCTCCGGCTTGTCGGTGCCGAACTCATCGAGCAGCAGGAACGGATCGAGGTCGGGGAGCTGGGGCTGCCCGATCACCCGCGTGAGGCTGACGCCTGCGCCATCGGAGGTCGGCATGCCTTTCACGACACGCTGCACCGAGCGGCTGGAAATGTTGGTATCCATGAGTCGTACCTCCGAAAAATCCAAGGAAGAATGCCCTACGGTAATACGGCGCGCAGCGGCTGCGCGCGTGCGGCCCTCAGGCCGCCAGCGCCCTGCTGCCGGCGATCGCGTCTCGCGCTGCGCTCAGGCTCGCGGCGCGGTGCTGCGGTGAGATCGCCAGGCCCTCTGCCCGCACGAATCTCACGTCGTCGATGCCGAGAAATGCGAACAGGAACTTGAGATACGGCTCGCCAAATTCCCCGGACGCATCGGCTGCCCGCATCCCGCCGCGCGACACCGCCACGATGACCTGTTTGCCGCCTGCGAGCCCCTGTGGGCCCTTCTCGGTGTAGCGGAAGGTCTTGCCCGCGACCGTGATCCGATCGATCCACGCCTTGAGCTGCGAGGGAATGGTGAAGTTGTATACCGGGGCGCCGATCACGATTGCCTCCGCGGCGAGGAACTGCTCCAGTGCCTCGGCATTGCGCGCCGCCTCGAGCTCATCCGCACGGACCAGCGATTTCTGCGACAGATGCGGCAGCTCCTGCGCCACCAGATCGACGTAAGTGACCTCGGTGTCCGGTCGCTCCGCCCTCCAGCGCGCGACGATTTCCCGCGTCAGCTCCCGGCTCGCGGAAGCCTCGCCCTGGATGCTCGAATCGATGTGCAGCAGCTTCATGACCCTCTCCCACTTGTTTGGGTGCGTGGGAAGAGATTAATCTGTGGGACGATGACTGAGTATCCAGGCAAAATGGAACAGATTGTTCTGAATTTGACTCTAATGGACACGTAATGCAACCCCTCGAGGGACTCTACTACTTCACCCAGGTGGTCGATCACGGCGGGTTCGCGCGCGCCGCGCGTGCTCTGGGGATCCCGAAGTCGCGCCTGTCACGCCACGTGGTGGCGCTCGAGGGGAAACTCAACGTGCGCCTGGTGAACCGCTCCACGCGGCGGTTCGTCGTCACGGACGTCGGCCATGAGGTCTATCGGCATGCGACCGCGATGCTGACGGAGGCGGACGCGGCGCTCGAGGCGGTGGAGTTCGCGCGCGCCAAACCGTGCGGCACCATCAAGGCCAGTTGTCCGGTCGCGCTCGCACAGTCCTCTCTGGCGCTGATCCTGCCTGAGTTCCTGGAGAAGTACCCCGCCGTGCGCCTGCAGCTGCACGTGAGCAACCGGCGCGTGGATGTCGTGAGCGAGGGGTTTGACGTGGCGCTGCGGGTGCGCTCGGTACCGACGGGCGAGGATGGCTTGGTGATGCGCAGTTTCCGCAGCGTGGACGAACTCCTGGTGGCGAGCCCCGCGTATCTGGGTCGCGCCGGTGCGCCCACCGATCCGGCGCAACTCGCCAAGCACGATACGCTCGACTACGCCGGCGAGTTCGACCGGCGTCCGTGGGAGCTCGTCGGCCCCAACGCTGAGATCGCGCGCGTGGAGCCTTCGCCGCGGGTGGTCTGCCATGATTTTGTCGTGCTGCGCGCCGCCGTGCTGGCGGGCTTGGGGATCGCGCGGCTGCCCGAGAGTGTGGTGCGCGAGGATCTTGCGCGCGGCGTGCTCGCGCGCGTACTGCCGGCATGGAACAGCCCCCAGGGCATTGTCCACGTGGTGTTTCCGAGCCGGCGCGGCCTGCTGCCCGCCGTGCGGGCGTTCATCGATTTTCTGGCGGAGCGCCTGCCGGGCGTTCTGTGAAGGGTGGGTAGGCTCTGAGGACCCTTGGCGAAGATTCAAAATGAGCGTATAAGCGTCTATAGAGTGTTTATGTCCCTAGTGGGATATTATGTCTGATTCCGTACGCTGGACCCTAACGATCTCCAAAGAGACCGACGTGACGCTACGAACCTTCCTGGCGCGGTCGGGCTTAAAGAAGGGCGACCTGTCGAAATTTGTGGAAGACGCGGTGCAGTGGCGGTTGATGAAACTCAACATCGCCGAGGCACGCGCGCGCAACGCACACCTGAGCCCTGAGGAAATCGAAGCCGCAGTCGAGCAAGCGCTGAGTGAGGTGCGGGCCGAACGCTTCAGCGGATCCGTCTAACCGCATTCGCACCCGTGCGGGTCATCCTCGACACGAACATTCTCGTCAGCGCGCTGATCTCCGAGCACGGCGTGCCGGCACAGTTACTCAATGCCTGGACCGACAAGGCGTTCATCCTCGTCACTTCGGCGATGCAGATTGCCGAGTTCACCGCCGTCACGCGTCGCCCCCTTGTGAGGCCATTACTCACGCCGGCGACCGTGGGGCGTTTCATCAACGACCTGCACAGATTTGCAACGGTGCTGGGCCAGTTGCCAACCGTCGATCGGTCTCTCGATCCTAACGACAATTTTCTATTGGCCATGGCGGAAACAAGTGCCGCGGATTACCTGGTGACGGGCGACAAGCGCGACGTGCTGGCTCTCAAACAACACGGCGCCACGCACATTGTCACGGCCAGAGCAATGCTGCGGACGCTTGGGCTCGCGAAATAGAGCATCACCGAGCCGTTAAACAGACTCTGCTGGTCGGGTGAGTGTGAGTGATATCCCGGCCACCCAACTCAGCCACAGTGCGGCGGGCAGATGCTTCGGAACACAACAGCACGCATTTCGTCAGCGCATCGGCGGTCATGGCATCGGGCGCCTGTACCGCCGCGTAGCGACGCGAAGTGCCAGCCGCCCCGGTGCGCACGTAATAGCCGCGATGTCCCGGGGGTCGCCGCGACTCATCGAGATCGCTCACCGCGAGCGCGGCGTTCTGCAAGACGAGGGGTTGATAACGGTCGCGGTAGCGCAGCAGAATGGTCTCGCGGCGCGCTCCGAACAGACGTAGATCCCCGCCCGCATTCACCGCACCCGCGTTGCACCCGGCCCCACCCAGGGCCGCGATCGCACGGTCGATGGCATAGCCTTTCGCGATCCCTCCGAGATCAAGTGCCAGCGCGGCGCGGCGCACCACCCACGGCGCCGATGCCGCCGAGGGACCCGAGAGCTCGAGATCGGTCAGGCGTCCGGGACTTGAGGGCAGGCAGGGATCGAACACGCCCCGGGTGAGCTCGTTCAGGCGCTGTGCCAGCCTCAACACCTCCCAGGTAGAGGCGTGAATCGGCGTCCGGACCCGCAGTGGCGCCGAGTTGATGCGGGCGATGTCGCTTCCCTCGCGCTCGGGGTGCATGCGCCGCTCGACCTCGCAGACCTCGGCGTAGGCCGCCTCGATCGCGCGCGCGGCGACGGCCTCGGATTCCGCAGTCGCCTCGATCGCCACCCACGTGCCCAGGGCCACCCGCAGCCGTCGAAGGCTGTGCGCGGGCGCGCGGTGAGCGCGGGCAGGCGAGGGCACCGATTCGGCGGGACGCATGGAAAGCACGAGTTGAACCCCAGGACCTCGTACGGTTATCCTACAGCGATTACGAATCATTCGCATTCGTATTTGGAGCCTATGACTGACCCGGATCGCGGCTCGCTAGGTTGGACCATGGCACTGGCGGCGCTGGCGGCTGCGCCGGTCCAGATTGTCATTGCCACGGAGTACCTCTCGGTAGAGGGAGCGCAGAAGGCGCTCTTCCCGCAGGCCGACCTGTTCAGCGAGTTCGTGCTGTCACTCAGCACGGCGCAGCGAGAGCAGGTGTCGAGGCTCGCGGGACCGCAGCCCCCGCACCGTAGCCTGCGTGCCTGGAAGGCGATGCGGGGGGGCGAGCTCGCCGGCTACGTGTTTGTCGATGAGGTGATCGGGCGGGAAGACTTCATCACTTACGCGGCCGGCATCGACGCCGCCGGTCACTTGAGCTCACTCGAGGTGCTCGCGTACCGGGAGAGTCACGGGGCAGAGATCAGAAGCGACGCTTGGCGGCGTCAATTTGCGGGGCGCCAGGGGCTCGGACAGCTGCGCGTGCAAACCGACATCAAGAACATCGCCGGAGCGACGCTCTCCTGCGAACACGTGACCGCGGGGGTGCGCTGGCTGGTGGCGCTGTGGCAGGTGGCGCTGCGGCCCGCGACGGCCTCCGGCGGCTGAGCTTCCGTGCAGCACTCTGCCCACTCTGCCGTGCCTCGCCCTGCCCGCCTGGCGCCGAGCAATGGTGCTCGCGCACCGATGTCCCGGGCACTGCGCGCGGCGATTCTCACCCTCGGTGTGCTCCTGTGGGTTTCCGGCGCGGCGTGGCTGGTGCTGCATTTCGCCTTTGCGCAGCAGACCCCCTTTGGTCCGCTGCCGAACCCCTGGGAAGCGCCGCTGATGCGCGTGCACGGCGTGCTCGCGGTCGGCGGGGTGTTTCTCTTCGGGTGGATCATCGGGGGCCACACCCTCGAGCGCTGGGGGAGTGCGCGCAATCGACTCTCCGGGCTCGCACTCACCGGCAGTGCGGCGCTGCTGGTGGCGAGCGGCTACGCTCTCTATTACACGACCGGACCACTGCACGAAGTGGCTTCCCGCACGCACGAGTGGTTGGGCGCGGGGTCGCTCCTGGCGGCGTTCGCGCACTGGTGGCGGATCCGTCCCTGACCGGCCAAACGCCGTACGGGAGAGCCCTTCCCTCGAGCGCAGGGTGTTCCCGGTTGTGGTTCACTGGCGGTTCAGTGTGCCGCCGTCATATAGAGTGTGAACGTCGGCGGCCTGCCGCAGGTCAGACCACCATATGGTGCGGAACAGCGCGGGGCAGGTAATCCGCCGGACGTGCGCAGCGTTCTTCTTCTCAGGGTGAGCAAATCATGAAGACACGCCTCTTGAGTGTTCCGGGCCGGCTCGCAGTCCTCGCGCTGCTGGGTCTGTTCGCGCTCGGCGCGGCCTGGGCCGAAGAAGGGGATCCACCGGGACAGGTGGCGCGCCTGAGCGATATCGAGGGCTCGGTCTCGCTGCAGCCCGCGGGCGTGCAGGAGTGGGCCGCGGCGACCCTCAATCGTCCCCTCACGACGGGCGACAGGCTGTGGACGGATACGAGCTCGCGTGCCGAGCTCGACATCGGCGCTGCGGCCATCCGCTTGGGTGCCACCACCGGATTCTCATTCCTCAATCTCGATGACAACACCGCGCAGATGCAGGTCACCGCGGGAACACTCATCGTGCATGTGCGCGACCTGCAGGGTCAGACCTATGAGGTCGATACCCCGAATATCGCGCTGTCGCTGCAGCAACCGGGCACGTATCGCGTGGAGGTCAACGACGCCGGTGACACGACCGTCGTCAAGGTGAGTGAGGGGCAGGCGCAGGCCGCAGGAGGCGGGCAGTCGGTCGCCATCGGCGCTCAGCAGTCGGTCAGATTCACCGGCACCGACACACTCAGCTCTCAGAGCGCCTCCCTCGGAGCGCCCGATGATCTGGACGGCTGGTCCGCGGGGCGCGAGCGTCAGCTGCAGGACTCGCCCTCGCGCCAGTACGTCGCGGACGACGTCGCCGGCACGCAGGATCTGGATACCAACGGACGTTGGGAGGAGACGCCCGACTACGGTTACGTCTGGGCACCAACCGTGGTCGTCACCGGCTGGGCGCCGTACCGTTTCGGTCACTGGGTATGGATCGCCCCGTGGGGTTGGACCTGGGTCGATGACGCGCCCTGGGGTTATGCACCGTTTCACTATGGCCGCTGGGTGCAGTGGAACAGCGCCTGGTGCTGGGTGCCGGGCCCGCGGCGTGTACGCCCGGTGTACGCGCCCGCGCTGGTGGCCTGGGTGGGTGGACCTGCGGGCGGGGTTTCCGTGGGGTTCGGCGCCAACGTCGGCTGGTTCCCGCTGGCGCCGCGCGAGGTCTACGTGCCGGGCTATCAGGTGAGCCCCACCTACGTGCGCAACGTCAACATCACCAACACGACGATCGTGAACAACACGTATATCACCAACGTCTATCAGAACAACGTCACCAACATTCACTACGTGAACAACACCCCCGGTGCGGTCACCGCCGTACCGCATACCGTCTTCACTTCCGGACAGCGTGTCGGCGGACACGTCGTGCGCCTGCCGGCCGCGGCGCTGGCGGGCGCGGCCGTCACGCCTGCGCCCCCGCCCATGGTCCCGAGCCGCCAGAGCGTGCTGGGAGCGAATGCCGGCCGCAGTGTCGCTCGGCCGCCCGCAGCGCTGGTGAGCCGCCCGGTCGTGGCGCGCACCCCGCCGCCACGCGCACCCGTGCCGTTCGAAAGACAAGTGGCGGCGATCCAGCAAAACGGCGGCCGGCCGCTCGCGCGCGCCGACCTGGCGCGGCTGCAGAGCGCGGCGCCGGTCGCGCCCGTGCGGATGATCACCGGCGGCGGAGCAGTCGTGCGCGCCGGCGCACCGAACCCAGGCAGCGCTCGCCCCGGGAATTCCACGCCCCCGGCGCGGCCGGGCACATCCGCACCTGCAGCCTCTGCAGGTGCGCAGCCGCCTAACTTCGCCGATCGCGAGCGCGTGCTGCAGAACAGCCGCCTGACACCCGCGCCGCGCGATTCCTCCAGACCGCCCGCTGAGACCCGTGGCAATTCCCCCGCCGCACCGATCAGGCCATCGCAGGCGCCCGCGCCAGCGCAGGTGTCTGAGCCGAAGTTGCGGACTGATCGCCCGCCGTCCGCTCAGCCGCATCTGCCGCCGACACAGCAACAGGCGTATTCGTCCGACGATCCGACCCATGCATACAGCCGGCCATCGTCTGCGGCGGTCAACCGCCCGCCCCCGGCCGCCGCCGCGCCGGTGAACCCTAACCCGCGTCCGCAGGAGCCGCAGTATCAGGAGCGCTATCGCCCGCCCGCGCCCGCGGCGGCACCCCCTTCTGCGCCGGCGAACCCAAACCCGCGTCCGCAGGAGCCTCAGTACCAGGAGCGCTATCGCCCGCCCGCGCGCGCGGCGGCACCGCCTTCTGCGCCGGTCCGCGAAGCGCCGCCCCCGTCGCCGGTGAGCCGCCCGCAGGAACGTTCCGCGCCACCCCCGCCGGCGCGAGCACCGGAGCCGAAGCCCGAGCCGCGCGATGCGGGGCCGCATGCGGATCGAACTTCGCGGGAGCGCGGGGAGCGGTGAGTCGGTACCCGATTGCGAGGCACAGATCCGGGATGCCTTTCCGGACAGAGAGTTCCAGCCATGAAGCTGAATTACTACCCCGGAACTGATTCGCTGTACATCGATCTGTCCGAGCAGCCGAGCGTCGAAAGCCGCGCGATTTCGGAGGGTGTTGTGCTTGACTTCGACAGTCGCGGCAACCTTAGTGGGTATTGACATCGACAACGCCAGCGGGAAGGTTGAGCTCAAGCGTCTAGTTCTGAGTAAGTAGGCCCAGCAGAGCGCTCGTAGCGCGTGTGGGCGGCCGCTCACCTTCACGGTTAGGCCGCTGGTTCACGGCACTGCTAGGATTCGCTTCACCATGCTTCTCAACGCCGGCGCAGCGATAGTCCCCTCTGACAAGCTACGCGATTACTTGCTGTCTTCCACGCATCCGATCGGGCGCTACAAGTCTGCGGTTTTCCGTTCCCTCGGGTACGCGCAAGATCACTGGCAAGTTCTCGAACGCGATCTGCGCGCCGTGCTTTCTAACGAGGCACAGTCATTGGGTGTCACAGAATATGGTCAAAAATTCGGTGTCCGAGGCGCTCTTACGGGCCCAAACGGACGCTCAAGCCGAATTGTCACTGTCTGGATTATACTGAGAGGAGAGGTGGCACCTCGATTTGTCACGGCGTACCCCGAGGAGTAGGGCCATGCCCTTCAAGATTCTCGACACAGTAGTGGTTACGACTGATCTGCCCAGTCACGGACTGAAGCGCGGGGACGTCGGCGCAGTCGTACAAGTCTATTCGGCAGAGGCCGTTGAGGTTGAGTTCGTTACCGCATCCGGCCATACGCAGGCTGTCGTCACCCTTGGCACACACCAGATCCGGCCGGTCGGATCTCGCGATCTCCTTGCCGTCCGTCAGCTTGACGCGGCCTAACTAACTAAACACTACATGAACGCAGCGCCGTGCCACCGCGTCAGCGAGCTTCGGGTCCTGTCCGCGCGTCAGACAGCCACGATCCCTGAGAGTTTCGACGCTCGCGTATCGAAGGTCGCCATGGCCCGGCATCCGAGGGCGCAATGACGGGCGCTGATCAAGCAGTCGGCGAACTCAGCACCCGAATCCTTCCGGGTGAACACGGCCTCCTCGAGGGAGGGCTCATCCTCGAACTCCAGCTCGATCGCATCCAGTAACGCGGATAGCGCCGCGACGGCTTCTGCTTCGCCATACCATAGCGGCTGCGTAACACCCTTCCGTTTCCAGCAGCACGAGGAGGCTGATCAGTGCCGTTTCCCCGGTGCCGACCTCGCGCTCGATGAGTCGCCGGGCTCGCTCGAACTGCTTAGGGTCATCGCGAACCAGGAAGCGAACGAGCACGTTGCTGTCGATACCGAGCATCAGCGCGAGAGCTGTTCGACTGGTACGGGCTTTCGTCCCTTCTTGTGCAGGCTGCCGGCAAGAGTCATCACGCTCTTGTTCTTGACGCGCATCAGGACAAGGCCGTCCGGCATCAGCGTAAACGTCATGCGGTCGCCGGCCTTCATGCCGAGGCTGTCCCGGATCTGCTTCGGGATTGTGGTCTGACCTTTACTGGTCAGTGTCGCGTCGGTACTCATGGCATTATTCACTCTCCTTACCGACATGATTGTAGTAAGGAACACCTCCTGGCGCAACCCATCGATCAGGGACGGGATCGGTGCCAGGGTCGGCAGCGTCAGCGGGCGTCCGGTCCGGGCGGCGCGACGGTGCGTCTGCTTCTGCTTTGATTGCGGGCCGCAGGCACCGGCGTCGCGAGTGATGTGCGAGTGGGTCCGCGCCGGACATATTGCGGGAGTTCGACGCCTGCTCGCCCGGCGAACGCCTCACGGCTGAGTCATCTGTGTTGACAGTCGCGGGTTCGATCAACTTCGCAGAAGGCTCATTTCATCGACCCAGCTTCAGTCTTCGTCGTACTGCAGCGCGTCCCGCTCCAGCTCCCTGACGAAGTCGCGAACCTCTTCGCGTGTGCAGAGCTGCGCCTCGCGCAGCGCCTGCAGTAGTGTTCCCAGATGCACGCGCAGGGCGACCGCCAGCACGGTGGGCGGATAACGCTGCAGTCCCGCCATCAAATCGTTGAGCTCGTCGAGGCACTCCTCAACCGTTCCATCGCTGCGCGTTTCTGCGAATGACATTGCCGCTGCTCCGTCAGACAACTGCCTCGTCGTAACCATACACGACATTGCGCACGCAGGCGCTGCAGCGAGGCAGCGCGTGGCGCATTTCTGCACAAACAGACGGCCAAGCGCGATTCCAATCACCCGCTGCGTGAATAGACTGGCTGCCGACTTTCCGGACCAACACTCATCATCGAGGAGTAGTCACGATGAACAGTTTCACACTGACCGCGGTGGGGAATCTGGCGCGTAACCCGGAACTGGTGGCCAAGAGCGACAGCAGTTACACGCGCTTCTGCCTGGTGGGCAACGACTATGCGGGCAAGGACGAAGAGGGCGCCGCACGCGAGGTGGTGACCAGCCTGTGGTTCGTGGCGTTTGGCGCCATGGGCGAGGCACTGGCCAGGAATGCGCGCAAGGGCGACCAGCTGTTCGTCGAGGCGCGGGTGCGCGCCAGCAACTGGACCGACAAGCAGGGCGAGAAGCAATACGACCATTCATTCATCGTCGAAGGCTTCCGCTTCGGTGCGCCCGGCAAGGCCAAGCGCGAGGAGCGTGACGCGCAGCGTGACGGCGAGGCGCCGAGCCTGGCGGTCGGCGCACATGGTGTGAGCGAACCCTAGAGGCTCCGCAAACCTCAGTGCCACGGAGACCCACATGCGCG
>Ga0137418_10005173_pt1 | contig 11952 bp, 14 predicted proteins | sample CZODoug3_1_2_16f_FD_122242 | JGI IMG/M metagenome (GOLD analysis project Ga0137418, IMG submission 122242) | Vadose zone soil fungal communities from Angelo Coast Range Reserve, California, USA - CZODoug3_1_2_16fungal (Hybrid Assembly) | ecosystem: Environmental > Terrestrial > Soil > Vadose... | reverse complement strand
CAACGTGAACTCCCCCCTATTTACTAAGAGGCCCTCGAGAGAGGAAATCCTCACGGAGAATCTTTGTGATTTGCCATTTTTCTTTCGGGGACCGGCCACTCGGAGGCTCCCTCCAGCAGTTCCATGGCGTCCGACACAGGTGCGCCGTTGACCTTCCCACACTGCAAACAGCGATCGAGGCTCTTTGAAGCAATCGAACCCTACTATTAAGAGGCCTCGAAAAGGGAAAACCTCAATCAGAAAGTTTGTTTTTTTCGGGAAATTTGCGAAGCCACGAGGGAGCCACAGTCTGGAAAAACAGGATCATCACTGAATTAGGCATGCCGGTCCAAGACGCCTTCGATGCCCTGCTCATCATGAACCTGGGAAGGTTACCGTCTTGGGGTTGTATTGCGGAGGCTTTGATCCTTGTCCTTACGGGGTGTAATGGACGTTGTCTTACAACTCCGAAACTCCGGCTCTGGGACGCGGCTAAATGGGTCACCCGCTGCGTGTGACTGAGGCGGGAGCGACCCCACAGAAGCCGTGACGCACGGTGCGTCTAAGGGTGGGGTCGCTCCCGCCTCTCTGCCAGTTTGGGCCGCGTCCCAATGACTTCTGTCTTTCCGTTCATCTCTTCTGTTTCCCTAGCATTCGCTTCACCACCGACGTGAAGTGAACAGTGACGCAAGTCCTGAAGTAGGAGGGTGAAGTACACTTCACCCCTCCGAGCTGAAGCGAGCCGTTGTTGCGCCTGAAGTCTTGTACTGAAGTGCACTTCTGCTGGCCTTTCGGAGTGCGCCGCCGGGACTAGCCCCCAGTCATATGAGGAGTCTCGAGGGCAAAATGCGGTCAACGATTCTTCGGAATTCCACTTTTTGTCGGCGGGCGCCACCTGGCGTGCGGAACAGGGATCCTATTCCGGTAACTTCTAGAGCAGCACACTGCGTCCGCACCACCCGGACCGGAATGTTAAGAGGTCCATTGGGAAGCTGTAGTCGCGTGACCGGCAGGCTTTCGCGACGGATTTCAAGTCTACGAGTACCGCGCAGCGTCAGGACTTAGTTCACATCCACCTCTAGAAGCATTACAATACGCTCAAGAAAGGAATCAATGGGTCTGCCGTGCGTCGTGTTGCACCTCACAAACTCACATTTCAGGCTCTTTGCATTGTCTCGATTTGTGTGCTAGCGTCCGGATTTATCATCACGGCTCATGCTGGTCTGCGCGGTCCCGGAAAATATTGCGGCGTGATTGTTTTTGACCGTTGGGGTACCTGTTTTCTGCTAAGCGGCCACTTCATTACTTACATCTCCGACAGCGTAAAGAATGAACTGCGACCGTACATAGGCAAGGCGATGCAACTTGATGCCTTGGAGGTTTCTCAGCCTCAGAATCCAGGCGACGCGCTGATCCGGAAATATCAAATCATTGGTCCCGCCCCGGACAATCACTACTGGGTCATGCTCGACGGCTTAGAGTTAGTTGCTCAGAGTGATTTCGGTCCGCAAGGGACCGCGACCTTCCTGATTGGACTCCGTAATACAGGAAACACACCTGTTAAGGTCAATAGCTCCGAGTTTGGCCCCACACTCTTAGGATTGAGTCCAGCGGGCCCATTCTGTGCTTCCGATGGCAAATCAGGCGCTTGGTTTACTCGCGTAAATCTAGTGAATTCCTCTTGGGAAAGCTGGAGTGGCGGTGTCAAGTATTCAGCCTCGTACGCAATCGACCCTCAAAGCCGTCCTCCTGAACGCTTCGAACTCGAGCCCGGTCAGTCCGTAAAAGTTCGTGTCACTTTCAGGGCCCCTGCAGGCCAATACCAATTTATCGTTGGGTACGGAGGCGGAGTTCACGAAGAAAACTCCCTGGCGAGCAACGCAATCTCATTCGACTTGAATGATGCGGGCATCGCCACTCTCGCGAAACCAGAGCTTTCAAGTGCCCGATAAGCCGGACTTGACCTGGTTGGTCGCTTCCCTGAGGAACCGCCTATAATTCTGTGGTGTCCAAATGTTGATGATAAGTCGTGCAATCGCCTGCGGCTTTCTTCTCTTCTCACCCTGCGTCTACGGGCAGAGCGGCCCCCTTGAAAGACGCATTTCCAGCTTCAATTCGAAAGGCGTTGGCCTGACTGAAACGCTCCTCAAGTTCTCACGCGAGGAGCATCTTCCAATCGCCATCGAATACGTTGACCGAGCATCGATGGACCGCCGTCCCGTTAACGTCAGTCTGCGAAACAAAACGATTCGGCAGGCACTTGATTCCATCTTGCTCAATGGCAACGGTTATCGGTGGAAGCTACGAAATGGAATTATAGAAATCACAAATATGAATGCTTCCAAACATGCCGAAGGTTTGTTGAACAAAGTCATCCCGGTCTTCAAGATTCCAGAGGGAGAGACTGCTCAAATGATGTCCACGAAGCTGTGGTGGCAACTGCAAATTGCGGTTGACCCGAGCATAAAAGGATTCGCCGGCGACATCATGGGCAGGTCGTCAACCGTAAAGGCTGGGACATTGCACCATCGAAAGGTTAGAGAGATTCTCTCCTACATTGTTGTGAATAGCAGAGCGGAAGCCTGGGTGGTGGCAGGTCCTCCGCAATGCCTTGGTTACACTCCCTATTGCGGGCTTTGGTACATCGTGGAGCAGGAATCCTCTGACAATTCAAATCAATCCGTCTTGAGGAAAGTCCGTGAGAATCTGTAGTTCATCGGCAGATAGTAGCCACCATCATCTGTCTGAGGGATTTACTTTCGCTGGATTGAGCGGCTAACTTTTGTGTAGTCGATTAATCCTGACGCACCAAATGTTATGAACTAGAGCAGCAGCGATAAACGGTGGAGGCGAGATGTTTTGGAGGGATTGTCTGCGCGGCGGCGAACTTATCGCCGGGATTTGTGATCGCGTCGTCCCTGATCGTATTCTTCTTGGCCCCACAAACATTCATTCTTGCCCGGCGAAAACGCTTGTTACTGGTCGCTGAATTCTGCATGCCGGTCCAAGATGCCCTCGATGCCCTACTCATCACCAACCTGGGCAGGTTGACGTCTTGGCTTGTTTTCCGGGTACTCTGATGAACTCGATGCCTGCGACGATCCATCAAGTCTCTTGAAGACTGCGAAATACGGGCCTATATTGCTTGTATGTCGGCACGCGGCTTCCTACTGGTCGTCCTGCTATTTGGGGTGTGCATTCCATCTGTATTTGGACAGTTGCCCAAGAGGGTCGAGAAATGCCTGCCTTATCCAACTTTGGCTCAAGAAATCCGGGAGATGCAACCTGCCGATCCGGTGTCCCCACAGGTTAGGGTGCGCGTGATCCGCGTGGAATTCGATTCGAAGGACGGCATTCCAGCGAATGCTCGGGAGGAGATTTCATCTGAACTACGAAGCCACGTGTTCGAGCGGAATGCGGACACTGCCTACCTGGACGATTTGGCCAACGAGATCGCTGAAGTCCCTGTCATGGGAGCACTACGAGATCGCGGCTATTTCAAAGCGACAACGGCTGCAAAGCTAACGGCAATACAGCGTAAAGGTGCAGTGATCAGCGTTGCAGCGATCATTACTGCCAAGCTCGGACCTCGGTACATGGCGGGGGATATCCGAATCGAGTCCGCGGATAGCGGTTATCCTCTCGTAATATCGCCCGAGGTCTTGCGAGATCTCATTCCACTTCAAAGAGGCAAACTGTTCAGTGTCGAAAAAGTCCGATCTGGTCTGCAAAACCTCGCGCTGGCCTATGGGCGAGAGGGCTACGTGGATATGACTCCAGAGCCGGACACTGAGGTTCATGAAGACCGCAAGACCGTCGACTTGGTGGTTAAGATCGACCAGCAAGCGCAATACCGTGTGGGGAGCATTGAATTTCTGGGCGTAAATGCTGTGACACGAGAGAAACTCATAGAATCCCTTCCCAAACCCGGAGAGGTTTTTGATAGGACCAGGCTGCAGGAATTCTTCAAAGTGAACCGGACGATCTTGCCCTCAGATGTGTCGAGAGACGATGTGAACGTTAGGCGTGATCCTAGATCGAAAACAGTAGCTATCTTGTTCGACTTCCGGACTTGTCCGTTGCACTCGAACTGACTCATCTCATCTGGTTACCGCTACTCATCGCGATTTTTCATCTTGCCCGCGTCCACCATTGCGTATCTGATTCAGTTTCACTTTGTCCTTCAGCCACCACCAAAAGACGGCATAGCGGCGCTGCTGCGCCGGGTGTGCAAGGGACACGTCACCCCAGAATGGGTGCTGCAGAGCAACCTTTGGTTGCCGTATAGGAACCATCAAGAAGTCAGCGAGTTACGAAATTTCGGGCGCTCTACAACGCCGCGTGGGCGCTCGCCGTTAACTTGTTGAAAATAAAAGAGCGGCAAAAACCGCAGCAGCTAAACAAAAAGCCTCGCGTCGTTCTCCACACGATCCCTTTGGCTATACTGTAACTTTTTCCGCGAGCCGCCTACACGATCAGATGACTTGGGACCGCGAGGGCGCAGGGGTATACTTGCGACGTGCACGGCGTTAATCGGGACTTAGGCCATTATCGCCGAAGTGGCGCTCTCGGCAGAAAGTCGCTCACTCCTCTGCGGACTTCTTTACCGAAAGCTCCTTTCCTTTCGGTGTTTCGCGGATTGAAAGCTCCAGTGCATAGCTGGTGCTGATAATCTTGTTGCCGCTCCCATCTTCCAACGAGAGGGAGTAGTTTCCGGCAGGGAGATCGGAGGTTGAGCCCAACTCGAACACGTACATTCCGTCTCGAAAGCTCCTCCATCCGCCAACCTGGTGGATATCTTTGAGAATGAAGTGCCGATCTGTGCTAAGACTCGTCACCATGGCATATGGCCTCCTGGCGAAGACCGCGTTTCCTTCCTGGAAATCCAGACGAGCCTGATAATCCAGCTGGAGCACAATGCGGTCTGGGGTCCTTTTTGCGCATCCGCTCTCCGGCGCAGCACTCACTCGACTTGAAACGGGCCCACCGGGAGGGTGCAGGCTTTCATAAAGAGCGTCGCTCACGTCGAGGAATGCTCTTTCGATGGCGAATCGCAGTTGGCCAGAGCGCGAGCGGGAGTAGGCCCGCTTTACATCAGCTACGACTTCCGGCTGGTCGAGAGGGAGAAATTGCAGACTCAGACCGCGCAGTTCGGGGTTTTGCGAATCGTCGTCGAAGATGGCTCTCGATACGGTTTGAATCTCGGTGGCGGAGCCAGCCAGCCACTCGTTCTCAATGGGCCGCGGCTTGGATGACCCGGACTGAGGGCCACTATGAAACTTGGCTAGCGGCAGCAGAATCTCGAGGGAAGCCACGCGCAGCGGTAGCTCTGCTTTTTTGTTGGAGAGTGTCTGTATCAGGTACCGGACGCGGGCGTCGGTAAACTCCTTGTCGTTGTTTCCAGGTATGGCGTAGATGAAATCGACTGCGTGCAGGGTGAGATAGGAGAACGAGCTGACCGAATACGCTCTCAGGAGAAGGTCCGGGTCACGCAGCGAATGGAGCTGTTGTACTGCACGGTCGTGGATGGCGTCGGCCATGCGAAGATCACAATCGCTTTGGCTCGCAGACATGGTGTTGGCCAGGTTCATCAGTGCCGGTGCGTCACTGGGCTCGGCAACTTTGTCCAGCAAGGAGCGGACATGCTCAACGGACCGAACGGCAGCGGCGATCCGGCCTTTGACTTCATCGAGTGAAGGAAGCGCGAGGTCCTGGTCCTTCGTCGGAACGGTTTTCTCAACGAAGTAGGAATAGCCTTGCGCGACGTAAGGACCGGGATTGTTCATTTGAAAGTATTCATGAACGTGCTGGTAGGCATCGATCAGGTAAACGCCAGAGGGGGGCACAGCAAAAGGGGACTTTGCGGCGTCGGAGTGCAGGAAATCATATTGGTGGGGACGCCGGTCGAGGAAGAGCACGACACTCATGCGATGTTCCATAGGCTGGAAATAAATAAGAAAAGGAGTGAGCGTGTCCAGACGCTCATTGGGCTGTAGGGAGCCGTAGAGTGTCTCAGTGACAGTGGCTGTGAATTTGTGCTCGGCGCCTTCCGACAGGTCAGCGATGACGATGTCGGTACTCATATAAACCAGCGAATTGAGATCGTAATGTGGCATGTCCATCGCATCGGATGCAGGCGTCAGGAAGAAAGCTTGCAGCACGAGGACAATGCTCAGACGCGGCATTCGGATGCGCATATGGCGAAGTCTATCAAATAAAACGTGGATCTCCATTTGCGGATGTCTCGCGAATGAACTCCGCGATGAAAGGCCACTTCGAAGTAACCCCTTGCCGCCGAGCAGCGTCGGGGACTCGGACAAGTGCCTCTCACTGGCATTCGGGGAAGTTAGCACCCGGATGACGGATGTTTCTTTACCTATCTTCCCGGTGGAAGCTTAATAAAAAAAGACGGGTCCAGATGATCGATGACAAGCGGCGTCCAATTGATGGCGGTGGCGGCCAACTGATGCACTTTGGGACCAATTCATTTCGGTGGGACCATCATGGGACCAAAAACCCCAATTTTGTGGCCGTATTCAGTTGGTTTAGCGGCGTAAGGACAATAGAATCATCGTGAGTTATGGAGCGGGCGATGGGAATCGAACCCACGTCCGAAGCTTGGGAAGGTGTCGGTGAATCGGGCTCTTTCATGCCGCAACTGAAAGGCAATACTCGAGTGTGCGAACGGATTCCACCGGGCACGGACGGGGCTGCCGACAAAGCCAATTTCACGCATTCCAATTAGAAAGCGATTTATTCGCATGCACTTCCCTGGGGAGAGAGGTTTAGACCTTCACAGGTATGTGTTTCTCGCGCTTGATTCTGTGGTCTTGAATTGAAATTAGAAACACATACTGTGGGGGCAGGGGGCGAAGCCCTGGGCGAAGCCCCCGCTAATTCAGGGAGCGCGCAGCTTCAACTGTATTTCGGCGTGGTGCGTCTGAATAATTTGTCGCAGCTCGTCAGCGCGAGCGAAACCCGTGGCCCGGTCCAGTGCGCGCTGATTCAGGGCCAAGGCCATTTGAAGATCGCTGTGCGCGGCGAACTCGCTCGCGATGGAATCCAGTAGTTGAACGTGCTCAAAACCTCGTCCGCCGGTCCTGCGAGCGGAAATATCCGCGGCATTCAAATACAGCTTCGCCGCCTGTTGCCACTGTCCCGACTCCCTGTACGATACCGCGAGATCGCGCGTGCTATCTTCGACAGGTCGGCTATTGCTCCCATAGACGGAAGCACGAAAATCGCGAAGGTCCTCCAAGCCTCGAATGCGTGCGGCCGACCCTGCCGCTGCCATCCAGGCACGCTCTCGTAGCAACGGTTCCATATGCGGCGTTGCCATTCCGCAACACTCCCGCACTATCCCCTCCGCTCTTGAAAGAAGTATATCGGCCTGCGGTAGCAGCCCTAAATGCCCCCGATAGAACCCCGCCCAGTCAGTTAAGGCGGAAGCTAAACGAGGATCGTCCGATCTCAGCCGATTTTCCTCCAGCGGTACCGTCAAGGCGGCGACTTTCGCTGCCTCCGACTTATAACCAAACGTGACGAATAACTGCGCCAGCGAGAGAAAACGGAAGGAGTCGTTTGGACTTGATGCGTCCGCGGCTTCGGCAATCTGCTGCATTTCCACAAATGCCTCTTGCGGCCTCCCTCCGCGAATTAGCGCATCTATGGCTGCGATACGCTCCTGCATACCTTCCGGCTGTTGCGGAGCAAGGGACCGCCTGATGAGTTCCTCGGCCTCTGCGGAATAACCCTGATCGCGACGTACTTCAGCTAGCATCGAAATCGCTGTTCTCCACTGGGCGGAATCAGGAGCCGCGCCATTGCTCTCGGCGAGGCGAACCGCTTCCTCGGCCAACTTTTCAGCGTTGTCGTAGTCCTTTGCCTGAATACGGTTGTGCAAGAGCCAACTCAGCGCGCCTTGATATTCGGGACTCTCTCTCCCCTTCGGTTCCGCATGGATGAGATCTTCCTCCAGAATGGTCTTCGCCTCGGCTTCGTGGCCTGCTTCGGTCAGGCGTTCTGCCAGCGCATTTCGTTCGTAGGCTATGGCGCTGGGAAAATCGGGATTCCTGTCGCGCTGCGCCTCCACGAGCGACACGACCTGCCGCTCGGTGGCAAGTGCCTCTTCCTTCGAGCCATTAAAGGCGAGAAATCCGGAGAGCTGTCGCAGAGCATCCAGCCGCTTGGTCGAATCCAAGGCCGCCTGGTTCACTGCTTCTCTATAGAGGTGTTCGGCTTCGGCGGTGCGCTCGTGCGTCAAATAAAACCCCGCGAGCGTCGTGCGAGGTTCACCAATCGGCGGAACAGGTGGGCCTGGGTAGGAGATAATGCGGTTGATCACAACGCCAGTTAGATCCGGTGCGGCGTACCCCAGAGTCGTCCTGTACAGACTTTCTGCTTCCTCTAAATCACCCTCTTGATCGCGGACAAACGCTAGACTTTGAACAAACGCTATGTACAAAACCCCCTTATGCGACAAGCGCTCTTCCTTGGACAGAGCGGATCTTAAGATGCCTTCTGCTTTGACATTTTGGCGCTGGCCGATCAGTTCACGAGCGAGCATGAGTCTCAGCCGAGCTCTCATTACTTCAAGAGCAGGGCCTTCGCAGGTGGTCATTGCTTCCGCGTAGACAGATTCGACCCTTAGCTCGCGGCCTAAGACGCCAAAGATTCGAGCTGCTGTGTAGACACCCTCCAGGAAGCTGGGATCTGCGGGGCCCGCTGTGCGCACAGCCGCCCAGCCCTTTTCGGCCAATGCTGTTATATTGGCGTTCGAGTTGTTCGTTAAAATTCGGTCTGCTTCGTCAAAATACTTCGATCCGGCATTGCGATGAGTCGTTCCTGCATACGTGCCGACAGCGGAAAGGAGTGCCACGAAGATTAAGCAAGCGGCCCGCATCACAATTAGTATGAACCCGACATGGTCAAGGCTTCAACACGCTAACCGGATTCCGAAACCCCTCTCATCTGGCGTTGTAAGTCGAGAAGAATCAGTCAGGGCAAGATGCCGGTTTATGAGTTCCGAAAACAGATGTTTTTAGAACGTGACACCACTTGGGAGTTGCTCAGTTTCGTATTTTTCCAATGTTGCGCCAACTTACGTCGAATGCGAGCAATTAACGGGAACCAAAAAGGCAAGGACGTTTCCGACAGTCAGCCAGCGTGTCAGGGCTAGGACGAATCTGAGATCATCGAGCCGGGAATACCGTCCATAGATTCGTTCAAGATGCCATCTTACGCCAGCGACATCATGCTTCTTGACCAAACGCTCAGAGAAACGAGGCTCGTCTGCGCGCTCGGTGTTTTCGCACACCTTTCTTCTGATGGCCGCCAAGAAGTCTGTTGATTGGGGTCGTGTTATGCCGGCCTGGTACGCAGGTCACTTAGCGGGTTGAACGCTGGACTCCCGAGCTAACGCAGTGAGGAGTCCAGAATGCAAAGACTCCAGGCCCTGGAGCTTGCCAATGCAGCCGGCTTCCATCGGAACGTCCGCCGAGTAGGTTCCAATCTGATCCGATGCGCGTCCAAAGGGAAACGGAATCTGTTTCGGTTTGACTTCTTGACATGCGTTACGTAACGCATTACGCTAGGATGTGATCCGGTCGATCCGCCACAAAGGCCTCAAACGCCTTTACGAAGACGACGACCATCGCGGCGTTGTGAGCCAGCACGCCGACAGGCTCCGCGATATTCTCGTTCGTTTGGACGCGTCGGCTACCGTCGCCGACATGGATCTACCTGGTTTCCGGCTACATCCTCTCAAGGGTGAAATGAAAGGCTCTTGGGCGGTCACTGTCCGGGCTAACTGGCGAGTGATCTTTCGTTTCGCTGACGGCGATGCGTTCGACGTAGATTATCTCGACTATCATTGAGGCATTGCCACGGAAGGATTGCCTTGGAAGTATTGCCGCTGAAGGAGAACCAACCATGCCGATGAAGAATCCACCCCATCCAGGTGGCTTTGTCCTGCGCCAGTGTATCGAACCGCTAGGCTTGACCATCACTCAAGCCGCCGCTGCCCTTGGTGTCACTCGCACCACTCTCTCCGAGCTCGTCAACGGAAAACGCGGCATCTCTCCTGAAATGGCCGTCCGCCTCTCCAAAGTTTTCGGCGGCAGCCCCGAATCCTGGCTCACCCAACAGGCCCACTACGACCTCGCCCACCTCCGCACCACCCACATCAAACTCAAACGCCTTCAATTCGCCTGATTGCCCCCGTAAACGCACTCGTCCCAATCCTCAATTCCGGCTAGCCGCACGACTCTACTGTGCCTCCCGCAAATCCTATCCTCGGCGAATGCCTTTGAAATCAGCGACATTCATGAAGATGAAACTGAGGCTGGGCTAACGAGGCGATCGGAATGTTACATTTGGTTGAAAATCGCTGAACGTATGAAAACCGCGCTGCGGCGGAAACCTACAAAGGGCCACACGGAACGGTCGTAGAGTCATTAGGCAACATTGACGAACCCGGACGCAAGCCGCCCTCTAAGGGAAAGCGTGTGGCTAAAATTGGACCACTGGCAATAAGTGCTGGTGAAAAGCACTCCGCGCAATACATGGAGGCAGTTTTGACACCGGGCATGACGGCCCCGGCGCACCTGCATGGGGGACCGGAAGCTTGGTATACGTTAGCCGGGGAAACTTGCTTAGAGACTTCGGACGGCCACTTTCAAGTCGGTAGGGCAGGTGGTCCGGCACTGATCGTCCCAATAGGTTTGTCGATGCATCTGACTGCCACAGGTACAGAAAAGCGGAAATCCTCCCCGAAAAGCCGGTGCGTCCTATGGCCACCCGGCTCCCGGTACGGGCGCCGTCATGGTCAGCACCTGTCCCGTTCGCGCTCGAGCAACTTCGGCGCTTCTTGTTTGTCGACCATCTGGCCGGAATTCGAGGCCGTCTAGTTGGTGGCAGGCTGAATGATCTCGCGAATGGATGCCCACCCTGTTGGACTCTTCTCATATCGCACGTACACGACCTGCGTACGCCCCTTGAACAAGTAGGGTTCGCCGCCGCTTTTGGGAGTACTCTTAATTGCAAATACAGTCTGTTCAACCGCAGTGTTGTCTTGAATCAAGAGACTCTCGACCCTGTTCTCTTCAAATTCCAGATTGAACTGCTGAAGCGTTCTGCGCAGGTCCGCTTCTACGGCGTCGTGACCGGTCAGGTACTTTTGGAAGCTGAGCGCCTTAATCACATCCGGATGATGGTATGCCATGATCGCGGGTACATCACCGCGAGCAAAAGCGGCGCGAATGGCCTCGCTTGTCTTCTGAAGTGCATCTCGATCCTTCTCTGATCTGGCGTAGCTATTGCACACAGAGTACGCCAGCAAGAGTAAACCTCCTGCTATCAGATTTCTCAAAATCTTCATGTGGTCGTCTCCAAAGATAGGCGGCCTTCGACTGCGGACTTATTGTAACCTGACTACTCATTTGGCATGTTGGGCTGGACATCGCAGTAACTTCGTCCGGAACGGATGACGGCTATTCGGAAGTTAAGGTCAGTTGTGGATTAGTACCGACAAACGCCCTTGTATTGAGTTTGTCCGGCCAACTTCCGGGTGGTCGGTACTCGAAAGCGGCCGTCAATCTCTGACCTGTGCGCTGGCTATGCTGCGAGCCGAATCAGTTCCAATCTGAACGGTAGAACTAGCAAATTCGGATGGTTGCAGGCCCCCGCAACCGTCCGCCTCATAGTTATGCGGCTAGTGAGAAACTAAACTCCGTGGTACGCGGGGTGCAAACCGGGCCCCCGGCACTAGATTTTGCTGCTTCCTCGCGCAGGGCCTGTGTCCCTCCATTTCTACGCTTAGACTTAATCTTTCGAGAGCCATACTTGGCGGAGCCAGTGACAAGCCTGAACGTCGGCATAGAGGGCCACCATTACTCCCGTGGACCGCAGGTCACCGCTTAATCAAACCAATGTCCTCCCACGCGATTCGTGCGAGGATGACGCCGAAGCATTCAC
>Ga0137418_10005170_pt1 | contig 11956 bp, 8 predicted proteins | sample CZODoug3_1_2_16f_FD_122242 | JGI IMG/M metagenome (GOLD analysis project Ga0137418, IMG submission 122242) | Vadose zone soil fungal communities from Angelo Coast Range Reserve, California, USA - CZODoug3_1_2_16fungal (Hybrid Assembly) | ecosystem: Environmental > Terrestrial > Soil > Vadose... | reverse complement strand
CGAGGCGGCGTCGGAGACGTCGCAAACGACAGCGACACCCCCGATCTCGGCCGCGACGCTTTCTGCAAGCTTTGCATTGAGGTCGCAGACCGCGACCTTGGCGCCCTGCGCGGCGAGCCGGCGCGCAGTCGCGGCACCCGGGCGAGGATCCCCGGGCTGTACGACAGCAGGCTCCGCAGATACGCCTCGTCGATTACGCGCGGGTCGAGCGCCCGCGCCTGGCGAAACGCCGCGATCGTTTCCGCCTTGCGTCCCAATTCGAGCAACGCCAGCGCCCGGGCGAGTTGTAGGGAAGCCTGTGGCGTCGACAGCGTCACGGCGGAATCGAGCAGGGCGAGGGCGGGCGCGGGCTCGCCGGCATCAAGCGTCACGAGGCCGAGCCCCAGCAGCGGATAGGCGCGGCGCGGTGCGCTATTGTGTGCCGCCACGAACGCCTGGCGCGCTGAATCGAGCTGATTGGACGCCAGGAACGCAAACCCCAGTGCATTGTAGGCATAGGCTTGCGGATCCCGCGCGACGGAGGCGCGTAGCGGCATGAGCGAGGATGCGTAGTCTCCCTTTTGCAGGTAGGCGTACCCTTCGAGGAACAGACGGCTGGCCCCGAGTTCCGAGGACAACCCCGAGGTCTTCGGCATCAGTTCAGCGGCCCGCGCGAGGTCGGTGGCGGCGTCGCGGATGCGCTGCGCCTCAGGTTGCCGATCGCCGCCCTCCAGGTACCCGTCGATGACCCGCTGCGCGTCTACCTGCAATTTTTGCCGCAGGTCGGCGCGAAGATCCGGGAGGAGCAGGGCGGCCGCGGGGTTGTCCTGTAGTTGCCGGTAGACGAACCACGCGCTGGCGCTGTCCGGCTCCAGCAGCGCCCCGGCGCTCAGCGCTGACCGGAACGCGGCCAGGGCGCGCAGGACCGCCGGGTCCGTGGGCTCGGCGTCGGGCGCCGCGGCCGCGGGACTCCGCGCGCCCGCGGCGGCGACGGCGGTGCCCGGGTCGGGCAACCATGCGGCCGTGCGGCCTCCCAGGTTGCCGAACCGTTCGGGAACCTGGTTGCTGTCGGTCGCTTGTTTCACCGAGTCCTGGACGAATCGTCCGACCTCCTCGAGCGTCACGACGCGGTCGCGGTTGCTGTTGGCGAGACCACTCAGGCCCCGGATCAGGTAGTACGTGAACACGCCGTGCCCGCCCCACTGTGCCCCCTCCTGGGAGAGCTGCGTTGGCCCACTCGAAGCCAATGTCGCGACCCCGTTCCAGGCCCGCATCAACGCTGCGGTTGCCTGCGGCGCGTCCACCTGACCGGTGACCAGCGTGCCAGAGCGGCAGGCGTCCGTGATCACGGACACGAGAGCACCCCGCTTGACGATGTCCACGATGCCATCCAGCAGGTCGTCGACCTTGATCGCGCCCTCGGAGCGGTAGTCGCGGCCGAGGCGCGCATCATAGGCGAGTAGATACCCGCGCTGCTCTTCGGTCTTGTCGACATCCCCGTGGCCGGCGAAATAGATGATCGCCTCATCGCCGGCGTGCGATGACTCCTGCAACCACGTCACGTCATCGAGGATCTGGGTTCTCGTCGCGGCGCTGTCGACGCGCAAACGGATGTTGTCGCTCGGGACGGACCCGCCGGCGGGGGATCGCAAGAAGGCGGCGAAGGCTTCCGCATCCGCCGCGGCGAATTGCAGGTCCGAGACACTCTTGTAGTTCGAGATCCCGATGACCAGGGCGCGTCGGGGACCGGGCGGGCCCGCCACGGGAGTTTTCGGCTTGGTGCCGAAGCCGCGTGCTCCGGGCTGCACCGAGGAGACCGGGGCGGCTTTGTTGCGCGCCCGGACGAGAGTGGTGTCCTGCGCGTACAGCCCCCGCACAGGAGCCGGGAGCAGTGCCGCCCCGAGCGAAACCGCTAACCAGGTCCGCCGCATCACCGGTTGAGTTTCATCCCGACCAGCTCCACCGCCCCGGCATCGTCCGCCTTGGCGTACGCCGTCCAGGTGCCGCGAGGAAAGTAGGCGACGCCGCTCTCGCTCGTCTCGGCGGGCGAGCCCCACTTGGCCTTCACATTCGACCACGGATCCCCCACGCTCACCCCGTCGATGGCGCCGGTCTGGCGCTCGAACACGCTCAGGGCGGTCACCCCGAAGCGGGGAATCAGGAACAGCCCGATCCCCGACTCCGGATAGCGGTACATGGCGCCGTCCCCCGAACGGCTGGCGCTCTGGAAGCGTCCCAGCGCCGCGACGACCTCGTCGAAGGAGCTGCCGAGCGTGATGCCCGCCACGATCGAGGGTGCTTTCTCCATCCCGGCGCCGGGACGGTCGTCCGCCCGCCCCAGCAGCGTCAGCGCCTCCTTGCGCCACTCGGACGAGCCGTCCTTGGCGAGATACCGCTCCAGGGCCGCGTTCGCGCCTGGGGCGCGTTGCGCCGCCAGCGTGCGCGCGATGTTGTACGCGAGCGTCGGGGTTTCCACGCCGAGCACCGTCACGCCGCGCCGGAATGTGGCGAGCGCCGAGTCGAAGCGGCCGGCCAGGTAGAGCGCGACGCCGTAGTTGTTGAGGACTTTCCAGTTTGCCGGCTGTGCCTGGGTCGCCTGCTCCCCGCGCTCGAGGGCATTGGGAAAGTCGCCGCCGTAGGCGTCGAGCAGCGCCAGGTTGGACTGGGTGAGGGGCCACAGCTGCACCGCCAGGACCGCTTCGTAGTCCGCGCGCGCGTGCCGCAGCAGCGCCGGATCCCCGGGGGCTCCCTTGATGCTCGGGAGAAAATGCGCCGGGTAGGTGACGAGCGATGCGCGCACCTGCTGCGTCTGGATCGGGACCGAGTTGAGCCACTTCTGGTGGTAGGCCACGCCGCGGGCGTGGCGGGCCGCCAGGAGATCGGGGAAGTCGGTGAGCACCGTATCGAGCAACGCGATCGCCGCGTCCAGCTCCGTGTTCGTCCGGATGAGGCTCAGCGCGTCGTCGAAGCGCGCCTGGTGCAGCTTCAACTTGGCGCGGAACGCTTCCAGCATCGCCTCGCGCGTCGAGGCACGGGGATGCGAGGAGACGTAGGTGGTGAGGAGCAGTTGGTAGGTGGAGCCTTCGTTCCGTTCGTCGACGTCGTTGGCGCGCCAGAAATCCATGGCGTACTGGATCTCGCCCAGCTCCGCGAGCAGCATGTACAGCGCGCCCACCCGGTCGGCATCGAGCTCCTGGCGCTGTGAGAACTTCGCTTCCTCCATGACGGCGGGACTGAGCGACGCCTCGCGGCTGAACCCTTCACGCCGCGCGCCGCCCCCCGCGGCCCGTGCCGCGTCGCGCATCCGCGCCCGCGCATGCGACACGATCACATTGGTGTGCGCCAGGGTCAGATGGGCCGTCTCGTGGCCGAGCACCGCGGCGACGTAGCCGATGAAGCGGGCCCGTTGCACGGTCGTGTCGGTGGGCGCATCGCGCCGCGCCAGGTCCGCGGCGTAGAGCAGGAGCCCGAGGTTCACGATCACGAACCCGCCCGGAATCGCCGAGGCGTTCATCGAGGAGTCGCCGATGATCGTGGGCTTCAAGTCGAGGTCCGGCTGATTAGCGACGCGCTGAATGCGCCGCAGCACCATGCGAACGTCCCGGTTCCAGACGGGATCGGTGACCTCACCGTATTCCGCGACGAGCGTGTCGCGCAATCGCTGGCCGACGATCAGGGCCTCCGCCGGCGTGAACACGTGCAGGGTGTCCTGCGCGCGCAGGGAACCCGCGGCTCCTCCGAGGAGTGATACGAGCAGAGCGAGTGTACGCATGTTCCCCCTAGGGCTTCGCTGCACTGAGAATCGACAGACGTTGGATGGACCAGTTGAGCGGGACCGCGGGCCCCGGCGCCCGCGTCGCGCTCGAGGCGCTGAACAACAGGCTCGCCAGGGGCGAGGCACCGGCGCTGCGTGTGCGTACGCCCTGCCAGGTCAGCGCCTCGGGGGGCACGACTTCGTCCGAGGTGAGCAGGATATAGGTGTCCATACCCAGGGGCTCGCGAATGTCGAACAGGCTGTCGCTCCCCAATGCGATGGTTGCGGGCCAGGTGCCGTCCGGCCCGGGCGCGTACGGCACCCGGTTCAGCACGTTGCTGTTGCTGGGCGGGAAGAGGAGCACGCTCTCCCCGTTGCTCGCGATCCCGAAGACGTACACGCGACGGGGTTCGAGCGCGGCCGTGACCCGCGCCGGATCGGCCTGCAACACGAGTCCATACCACTCGCCGGCGTACACCGGCCCTTTGGTCTTGAGCTCGCCGGTCGCCGCATTGCGCAGCGCCAGGCGATAGGGAAAGCGGCTGTCGCTGGGCGGCCCTTCCATCTCGAGCCAGGAGCGAACCCGGGCCAGCCGCAACGCTTGATCGACGAGCAGCGCCGCGCCGCCCGCGTCCCCGGCCACCCAGTCGCCGCGAATCGGTAAGGTCGATGACCGCGCCATGTCTTGCGAGGCGTTGGGGCGCATCCACGCGTACGCGATGCGGCCGTCCCGGACGCGGCCCACGAGCAAGTAATCCGCCTTCGCTCGATCTTCGACCACGTCCACGAGGTCGTTGCGCGTGCCGCGGCCCAGCACGAGTCCGGCGGCAAGCTGCGGCGAGGGCGGCACGGAAACGAAGACTCGGACCTTGCCGCGCACGGCACGCAGGCTCTGCAATGGCTTGCCAGTGGTCTCGAGGACCCAGGCCGCGTTCCTCCACCGCACGACCGCCAACGGTGTGCTGTCCGGGGGGAGCGCGGTCGGATCGTCGATCAGTTCGATGCCCGGTGAGTCTTGCAGCTGCGCGACGTCATCGATCAACTGGGTACGGGCCGGACCGTCGAGCGCGGGAGCCGGCATCCACACCCGCAGACCGGCGGCCGGCGGGGGCGCCCAGCGCTCGATCGTGAACAGGTCGCCGGCGCGAATCGAATCTCGCTCGCCTTCGAGCACCTCGGCGGTCGCACTGCTGAGGCCGGATACCTTGACGATCCTCAGGCGAACGGCACCGCTCCCAGAACGGCCACCGTAGGGAATCAACTCCGCGTTTTCGCGCAAGCCGATGGCGGCCCCGCCCTGTAGTTCCACCTGGCCCGGCGCGCCGGCCCGGAGCACCGCCACCGTGGTCTGTCCCGCCGCTCCCAATCCGCCCAGCAACGGCTGCCGCAGCCGCTCCGTGGTCCCCGCCAGCACAGGTTCCTGCGCGCGGCCCTGCGACTGCATGATCGCTTTCACCTGCTGGAAGATCCGCGTAGCGGGCTCGTCGGGCGCGGCAGCGCGCAGCACGGACACGAATGCGCTGGAAAAAACGCCGTGCGGCACTCCGCTGGCGTCCGGCGTTTCGCCGGCGGTTTCATAGTCCTGTGCGGACGCCATGACCAAGGCCCCGTGATCCTCCGGGGCGGGCGGGGTTTCGGGATCGGCCGCGTCGCGGGGGTCGAGCGCGGCCCAGCGTTCCTTGTAGGCCACCGGGATGCCCCGCGTGATCGCCCCGCTGTGACAGCTGTCGAAGATGAGGGTGAGCGCGACGCCCTTGTTCACCAGCGCGCCGAACAACCGCGCCAGCTCCTTGTCCCGCACATCGAACACGCCCGCGTTGGCATCGACGGGCACGATCGTCTGATCGACCTTCGTGGGCCGGGCGGAAAGACTGTTGCGCCGTTGGGAGCCGTGCCCCGCGTAATAGAAGAGGACAACGTCACCCGGCTGCGCTGCGTCACCGAGCCGGCGGATGGCCGCCAGGATGCGCTCGCGGGTCGCGGCGGTGTCGAGCAGAAACGTGATGTGCGCGGACTCGAAGCCGAATCGGGCGCGCAGCAGATCGCCGACCGCCTGTATGTCGTTGACGCTGCCTTCGAGATCATGGATCCGCTCGCGGCCAGAGGCCATGACGGTGCCCGGCCGTCCGAACCGCTCGTAGCTATTGATGCCGACGAGCAGCGCTCGGCGGGTTTGCGCGGCGACATCGATGGTGAAGCCGAGGCTGAGCGCGACGGCGACGACGAGCGCCGTCGTGCCCAGCCGGCGGTTGCTGCGGCGGAAGGTCAGGGGTTCAGCTTCCAGGTGTACGTGCCGTCCACGTAATCCACCCGGGGGCCCCACTTGAGTACCGAGCCGTCATCGAACAGCGCGCGCGCGTACATGGTCGTGTTGCCGCTCCCGACGGAGCAGTACGTGTCGCCCCACGGGCCCATGCTGCCGCAGAACGAGCCGTCCATGTACACGTCGATGTACCACTGCGTCCAGTTGTCGACGTGCACCACGGAGACGCCGCCCCGGGTGCGCTCGCCTCCCTTGGCGGCGGGGGCGGGGGCGGCGGTAGCGCCCTCATGGTTCGGGGCGCGGTCGGCTTTGACGTTCTGATCGGCGCCGGCGCCGCGACTCCGCTCAGCCTTGTTTTCCGAGACCTTGGCCCGCGGCTGCTGAGCCTGCGCGGCACCTGCCGCCAGCAGGGTGATGAGAAGGAGCGTGCGTATGTGCATGGCAACGACCTCCGGAAGAATGGGGGAGAGTCACATCGTACCTCGGGCGGCGGGAGACCACAAGCGCTGCAGTCGGCCTTTCGGCATCCGCAGGGGCGCCACGCGCAGGACTTGAGGTCCCTCCCGCTGGAGGGCGGCACTGCCGCTCAGCGTCGTGGAGCTCGAGATGGTGAGCGTGTAGGGTCCCGTCGCGCTCGCCGCGTTGGTGGCCACGAACAGGAAATGCACCCCAGACTGCGCGACCGTGTATTGGATGAACGCGTTGGGCGCCACGCCGGCGCTGTCGTTGTTGGTCGCCACCGACACGCCCGCCCCGTTGTGCAGGAACAACGCGGCGTCGAACGCCGCCGAGTGGTGCGACACGTTCAGCACGGTTCCCGCCTCGAGATAGATCGCGACGAGATCGGCGTAGTGTTGGACACCGCCCGTCGAATCCACGCAGTCGGTCGTCGTCACGCTGTCGCTGATCACGACACCGCGCGTCGTCCACACCAGCCCGCAGCCGGCCAGCCCCGCCGCCCGTGCCACGGCCGACAGGCTGTAGGCGCCGGTCGCGAACCTTAAGAACGAGCTGGGCTCGACGAGGTACGCGTCGGCCGGGACGATGGCGTCAATCTGCGAATTCGTAGTCGTCGAATCGGCGTCGTCGTTGGCGGCCACGAACCCGGCGGGTCGATACATCTCGAGCCACGTGTCGAAGGCGCCGGTCAGGGTGAGCCGCACGCCTTGCGGCCCCGTGGCGGCCGGGAGCTCGAAGAAGTCCGTGTAGTAGCCGCTGATCCGGCAGTCGCTGGTGGCGAGGACGCCGGCTACGGTGTCACCCAGCGCGATCCCCGGGTGATCGCAGGCGGTCGCGGTGAACGTCACGGGCGCGAGGCTCGTGACGGACGCCTGAACGGCGACCGGCCCAGGCGTGCCGCCCACCGTGACGGTGGTGAACGCCTGGCCCTGGGAGTTGGTCGTGCCCGACGGCGCGCCGAGCGTCGCGCTACCCGACGTCACCGCCCACGTGACGACCGCGCCGGCGAACGGGCTGCCGCCGGACCCCAACACGCTCACCACGAGCGAATCGCCCAGCGGGGTCCCCGTGAGGGCCAATTGAGTGTCGCCCGCCAGCTTCGCGATCGTCCGGGGAACCCTGGGCGCGTTGGAGTCCTTGCAGGCGAGCCCCAACGTGACCGCGAACGCGAGGGCCGCCGGGGCGAGTCGAGAGAAAGCGCGCATACACCGTCCTCTTTTACCGGGGGACTACTCGATACAGGATCTCTCCATCGCGGATCATCCCGAACTCCTCCCGGGCGACCCGTTCCTGCACGGCGGGATTCGTCTCCAGGTCCTGCGCCGCCTTGGCGAGCGAATCGACCTCGACCTGGAGCGCCGCCACCTTGTCACGTTCCTCGGCGAGCTGGCGTCGCATCGTGAGCCAGTCCGCCGTGCTGTACTCCCCACCCCACACCGCCAGCGCGAGGAGCACGACGGCACCGACGAGCCCGGCAACGCGCGTGCGCCTCACAAGCCGTACAGGTGTCGCCCTGGATAGTGCGCCACGTCACCCAGCTCCTCGGCGATGCGGAGCAGCTGATTGTACTTGGCGACGCGGTCGGTACGGGACGCGCTGCCGGTCTTGATCTGTCCCACCCCGGTCGCCACCGCCAGGTCGGCGATGAACGTGTCCTCGGTCTCCCCCGAGCGGTGCGAGATCACCGCGCCGTACCCGTTGCCGCGGGCGAGATCGATGCACTGCATCGTTTCCGTGAGCGTCCCGATCTGGTTCACCTTGATGAGAATCGCGTTAGCGACCCCTTCCTCGACGCCGCGCGCCAGCCGCTCCACGTTGGTGCAGAAGAGGTCGTCGCCGACGAGCTGGACACGCTCCTGCAAGGCCGTGGTCAGCTTGGCCCACCCGCCCCAGTCGTCCTCGGCGAGGCCGTCTTCGATCGACACGATCGGATACCGGTCGATCCAGCCCTTGTACAAGGCGATCATCTCGTCGGCGGACTTGGTCCCGCCCTTGCTCTTCTTGAAGACGTAGGCGCCGTCCGCGTAGAGCTCCGATGCGGCGACGTCGAGTGCGATGGCGACATCTTTCCCCGCCTCATACCCCGCCGCCTCGATCGCGGCCACGATCACCTCGAGCGCGGCCTCGTCGTTGGGCAGGTCGGGCGCGAAGCCGCCTTCGTCCCCCACGGCGGTCGACAGCCCGCGCTTGGCCAGCACTCGCTTCAGGGAATGGAACACCTCGACCCCGATGCGCAGTCCCTCGGGGAACGTCTCGGCGCCGATCGGCACGACCATGAACTCCTGCGAGTCCACGGTGTTGGCGGCGTGTGCGCCGCCATTCAGGATGTTCATCATCGGGACCGGCAGCACGTGCGCCACGGGGCCGCCGAGGTACTTGTACAACGCCAGCCCCGCCTCCTGGGCGGCCGCCCGCGCGACGGCGAGCGACACAGACAGGATCGCGTTGGCCCCGAGGTGGCTCTTGTTGGGGGTGCCGTCGAGGTCGAGCATCGCGTAGTCGACGGCGATCTGGTCGTCGGCGGGCATCCCTTCAAGGCGCGGCCCGATCACCTCGTTGACGTTCTTCACCGCCTCGAGGACGCCTTTGCCCCCGAAGCGCTTCTGATCGCCGTCACGCAGCTCGACCGCCTCGTGCTCTCCAGTCGACGCGCCGCTGGGCACGGCGGCCCGGCCGGCGGCGCCGCTCGCCAGGGTGACGTCGGTCTCGATGGTCGGGTTGCCCCGGCTGTCGAGGATCTCGCGCGCGTGGACGGAAATGATGGTGCTCATGGTGGCCCAACCCTAGCGGCCGGCGCCTCGCCCGTCAACGCACGTTGCTGTAACACGACGATCGCGGCGCGCACGCGCTCGCGCAGCGCCTCACGGTCCTTCGCGGCCAGCCCGGCGGTAGGAATGGGCGCCCCGAGGAGCAGGCGAATCGGCCGGGGGCGCAGGCGCCACGCGCCCTTGGGCAGGATCTCGAACGTGTGGTGCACGTACACGGGAACGACGGGCACCTGGGCGGCGATGGCGAGCGCGAACGGCGCATTCTTGAAGGGCAGCAGGGCGCCGGTGCGGCTGCGGGTCCCCTCGGGAAAGACGACGGGCGAGAAGCCCCGCCGGATGATGCGCGCCGCGTCGTCGTAGGCCTCGAAGGCGCGCGCCTTGACGGAGCGGTCGATGGGAATGTGGCCCGCCGCGCGCATCGCCTGCCCGAGGATCGGAATGCGGAACAGCTCCCGCTTGGCCACGAAGCGCACCGAGCCCGGCAGCGTCGCGAACAGCGCCCAGATATCGAACATCGACGAGTGATTGGACGCGTAGATCACCGGCTCGCCCGGCGGAACGTGCTCCAGTCCCACGGCATGGACCGGCGTCCCCGCCGCGCGCAGAATCTGCCGGGCCCAGTCCGTCCCCGCCCAGTCGTACACCCCGCCGACTTGGTGGCGCACCCGGAAGAGCCCGGCGAACATCGCTCCCAGCGCGTGATAAGTCGTCGAAACCAAGAGGACGAGGTAATACCAGAGGACGCGAATCATGATGGGGCGAAGTGATCGTAGCCGGCGGGGAGCGCCACGGGCGTGTTACCCTCGAGTAGGCGCACCCCTCCACCGCGCACACACTCTCCGATGCGCGTCAGCTCGAATTCGGCCGTCGCATTGAACGTCGCGGGCAATGTCACGAGCAGCTCGAACTCCTCGCCGCTCGCGGCGGCGGCGAGGGGCGCGACGCCCTCCCAGCACGGCAGCCGCTCGAGCGCGATCTCCAGTGCGACCCCCGAGGCAGTGGCCAAGTGGCCGGCGTCGGCGGCGAGACCATCCGAGATGTCGATCATCGCGGTGGCGCCCTGCGCCGCGAGCCAGCGGCCCGCCGCGACACGCGGCTCCGGATGCGAATAGCGGCGACCGAGAGAGCCACCCGGACGCCGGCCGGCTCGAAAGCCCGCGAGCGCAAGCGCGGCGCCTCCCAACCGTCCCGTCACCCAAACACCATCTCCCTCCTGCGCGCCCGCGCGGCGCACCGGTCGTGCGGCAGTGCCGAGCACGCAGACGTCCACGAGGTATTGCTCCGAGCGCACCAAGTCGCCGCCGAGGACTTTGGCACCCACGGTCTGCGCCGCGTCGGCCACGCCGTCCATGAGCTCGGCGCCATGGCTGGCGCCGCCGGGCATGCCGAGCGAGACAAGCACGCCGACGGGCTCCGCGCCTTCGGCTGCGAGATCCGACAGCGCGGCCGCCGCCGAGCGCCAGCCGATCTCCTCGAACGTGAGCCAGTCCGTGCGGAAGTGAACACCCTCGACCGAACAGTCGATGCTCAGCGCCAGCGTCGTCCCGCCCAGCGGGACGAGCGCGCAGTCGTCGCCCAGCTCGCCGGCCCGGGGCCCGAGGCGAGCGAAGATCTCCCGCAGCCGGTCGAATTCGCCCTTCGCCTTCGCGCTCATCGATTGAGGGCCGCGCGGCGGTCGAATCGTACGAGGCCGCTGTCGGTGGCGACCCAGACATAGTTGCGGTCCGCCACGAGATCGCGCACCGCCGCGGGCAGGTCCACGGGAACCGTGAGCGTGCGGATGTGTGCGCGAGCGAGGTCGGCGTGCGCGAGCCCCTGCGTGCCGCCGATCCACACGCCACCTTCGGGATCGGCGGCGAGCGCCGTGGGCCGGCCGAGGGCGAGCGAGAAAGGCAATTCCTTCCATGCATTCGCCGCGTCCCGCCACACGAGCGAACGGTCGGTCGCCGCGACGATCGTATCGCCCGCGCGCGCCAGGGCGAAGATGGGTTGCGTCAGGGCCGCGACGCCGACGGCGTCTGCCCTGCCGGGAAGGATCATCACGACGCCGGCGTTGGTACCGACCCACAGCGTCTCGCGCGCGGCGACCAGGCTCAGCACCGGGAAATCGGTTGAGACGCGCACGATGCCCCCGTCGCGCGTGATCACCTGGAGCCCGCGCGCGGTCCCCACCCAGACGCCGTCGGGCGCGGGGGCGAGACTCGTCGCTTGCGGGACGTCGAACATCCGCGATTGCATCGTGCCCGGATCGATGCGGAGCACCCCTTGCTCGGTCGCGAGCCAGAGGGCGCCCGAGGTCGTGAGCATGCGGCGGGCCGATCGAAACGTGAACCCGAGTGCCGCTCCACCTCCTTCCGTCGTCCGCGTGGCGGAAAGGTCGGCGGCGACCCACGTGAGCCGAGCGCTGGTCGCGGCCCAGACGCCGTCCGGCGCCGGCGCGATCGCGCCGACACCCGGCGCGAGCAGCCCGTAGGAGAGCGGCTCCCACTCGGCCGTCTGCGGGTCCACCCGGACGAGACCCATGCCGTTCGTACCGAAGAAGAGGTCGGGACGATCGCGCGTGCCGGCGGCGGCGGTGAACTGGTAGCTGCGGAGCCGGGGGTCGGTGAGGATCAGGGCGCGCAGCGCGTCGGCCGCGGGAGCGCGGCTCAAGGCGGACTCGACCGTCATCACCTGCGCCAACGCCTCGGGAGGAGGCGGGAGCGCGGCCGTCCAGAGGCGCGCGTCGACGTC
>Ga0137418_10005169_pt1 | contig 11957 bp, 8 predicted proteins | sample CZODoug3_1_2_16f_FD_122242 | JGI IMG/M metagenome (GOLD analysis project Ga0137418, IMG submission 122242) | Vadose zone soil fungal communities from Angelo Coast Range Reserve, California, USA - CZODoug3_1_2_16fungal (Hybrid Assembly) | ecosystem: Environmental > Terrestrial > Soil > Vadose... | reverse complement strand
CCATAACCGAAACGAAGGGAGAAGAATGAGCGAGCCGAACATGGCCGAAGTAATGCAGCATGACCTTGATGTTTATACTCAGGCTTATACTCGTGGTATTCTGGCAGAACGAGAACGCTGTGCAGCTATTGCGAAGAAATATATCAAAGAATTGTGGACCAACATTGACGAGATTGAACAAGAAATCCTCCAACCTGCCACGGAAAAGAAAGCTACTCCTACTCCTCCAGAAGGGTTTGAGTTGGTGGTGGATAGAAGTCTAACTGTTCAAGATGGTTGGATTCATTACAGCAAAGAAAGCGAAGCATGGATGCCATGTGGTCTATCAATCGGCTGTGCTATACATGCTATTCATAACAATTTAACTTTCGCTCGCCCCATACAACCTCGAAAGGAAGTATTTGACAATCCTTCGACCTTCGTGAATAATCCACCACATGAAACACGCACCAATTAGAACAGGGAAGGCCGGTGAATATCGGCTAGTCCTATGAAATCTTCTATTTCGGTTTGCTGCCTAGTCATGAGCACGCACAGCACTCTTCTGAGCGCAATTTTGCCGGCAGAATCCGAAACCGATTTGCAAGCAGGCGGAAAGGTCAACGTTACCCAATTTCACAATCATGATTCGCGGGACGGTCTTTACATTGACTCCGCCTTCACGCAGAGTGCCGCGGCCAATCTGACACGCGACCTGAACTTTGATGGCACAATCGTCGGCAACGTTTATGCGCAGCCGCTTTACGTCGATGACGGCCCGGGTGGCAGGCCGACAGTTATTGCAGTGACCGAATCCAATAACGTGTACGCGCTCGACGCTTTGGACGGCTCGATCATCTGGGAGCGCAACGTTGGCGATCCTCTGCCTGCAAATGATGTTCCGTGCACGATCCTTGATCCACTCGGCATCACGGGCACGCCTGTTGTCGATCTCACCTCACGCTCGCTTCTTTTGGCCGCGATGACCACACCAGACGGTGGTAACACCAAGAAACATTACATCTTATCCCTTAATGTGGATACAGGCGATATCAATCCCGGCTGGCCCGTGGACGTGGAGGCGACAGCTTCATACAACGGAATCCACTTCATCCCAGCGATCCAACTGCAACGAGCCGCGCTCGGGATCGTGGGTAACATTCTTTATGTTGGATATGCGAGTTTCTCGGATTGCAGTCTTTATCATGGCTGGCTTGTAGGTGTGCCCATAGATAATCCCGCCAGCGTCACAGCATGGGCTGCGGGAACCAATCCCGGGGCGCATGGCGGAGCAATATGGGGAGTCGGCGGCATAGCCAGTGATGGAAAGAACCCAATCGTTACGACCGGAAACACTTCTGGCACCAGTGGAGATTGGGATGGCGGCGAAGCGGTAATTCGCTTCCAGCCAGGTCCGATCTTTAGCGGCTCTCCTACCGATTATTGGGCGCCCACAAACTGGCTTGACCTCGACAATACAGACTTGGATCTTGGCGGCTCCGGGCCGTTGCTGGTGGACGTGCCTGACGCAACACCCTCCCATCTGGTAGTTGCGTTGGGAAAGGACGGCAAGGCATATTTGGTTAACCGAGATAAGCTCGGTGGGATTAGCGCCCCTATAGCGTCAGCTCAGCTTGCCGGCATACAATTTCTCAGACAGGCAGCAGCAGCCTATCGAACCAACCTTGGCACCTATGTCGCTTTGCGCGCTGACCGCAGCACGCTTTCGGCTTTTCGTATCACTGGAACTAGCCCGCCCACCATTGCTAACGGCTGGACCGTGAACCGAGGTGATGGCAATTGTGGTTCGCCCTTTGTCACCTCCACGGATGGAACCAATAACCTGATTGTATGGGTAGTTGGCACAGAGGATAGGGGTAACCCGGGTGACCAGCGGTTACACGGCTATGACGGGGCTACCGGTGCGGTTGTTTACGACGGAGGCGGTGCGAACGAACTGATGGCTGGCACCCATAACTATAGTACCACTGGCATCGCAGCGCGTGGACGAATCTACGTCGCCGGGGACAATAAAGTGTATGCGTTTGTTGCTCCCACACTAACCCCCACCCCCACACCGACTCCAACACCGAGACCTACCCCGACGCCGAGACCTCGCCCAAATCCGCAGCCTCGCCCAACACCGCCACGCTAGTGCGTTTGACAGGAAACAGCAGGTGCTTAGGGTTCGCGCCTGTGCGAACGGGTAAATCAACGAGGGTTTGCGTATGTTGGCCCTGATTTATCTATCGCTCGCGATTTATCTCGGGGATCTTCTCTGTCGGCGCTTTTACCGATTCGTATCTACTCCACACCGCTGGGCGGCAGCCATTCTCGTAGGCTTACTGGTCAGTTCATGGTTTACTTACCTGGCGGCCTTGGTCTTCGCGCACACAGCTAGGCCATTGCTTTGGGCGGATCTCTCTTTTTTCGCGGCCGCGGTGAGCGTAATCTTTCTGTTAATTCGCAGGTCAAGATACCAGGGCGTTTGCCCGGTATTCATTGAACCACGTGCTCGTGGCTCAGGAGCGTGGGACTGGATCATGCTAGCCATGTACTTCGCCCTGGCATGCTGGATGATGTTTACCACGTTCGGCTACAAAGACGGTAAGCTGCTTATAGCCGACCTGGTTTGGACTGACTTTGGACCGCACACGGCATTGATCCGGAGCTTTTCCGTGGGCCATAACTTCCCTACCCAGTATCCATTTTTCTCGGGTGTGCCCATTCGTTACCACTTCCTCTTCTTTTTTCAGGCCGGAAACCTGGAATTTCTCGGTCTCAATATAGCGTGGAGTCTGAACATTTTGAGCGCTGTTACCATGGTCTGCATGCTCGCGCTAGTTATGAGCCTGGGTCAACTGCTATTCAATTCGCGAGCCGTTGGTCGTATTGGCTCTGCCTTGTTCTTTTTCAACGGGTCGCTTGCGTCCATTTCATTTCTTCGGTCTCAACCGTCCATAACACAGGCTTTCCACGCTGTACTTCATTTGAGGGCGTTTCTCCGGTCCAGTTATCCATATCGCGGGGAGGATTGGGGCATATGGACGCAGAGCGTTTATATAAACCAGCGACACCTGGCCAGCGCTATCGGCATCCTTCTCATCGTACTGATTTTTTTGATCGATCGCTACCAGCAAAGAACGTCGCCGCATACAGATAAAACTTCTGCGCCTATCGAGGGCGAGTTAGGCGGCAGCGAAGTGCCTGATGGCGTGGCGCTGATCAGGTCTGAACCGCCGCGAGCTTCAGGGATTACCGCGTTCGCCAAGTATGGTATCATCTCCGGCAGGAGCTTTGTTTTTACCGGATTGCTCTTGGGTACTCTGCCGTTCTGGAATGCTCTTGTCTTTACCGCAGCGTTTGCGGTCCTACTCTGCTTTCTCCTTCTTTTTCCGCAGCGCAAATACATGCTGATGCTGGGATTCGCCGCTGCCATTGTTGCATTACCACAAGTATGGTACTTATCGTCTGGCGGTGGTCCCAGAAACTACTCCCTCTTTCAATGGGGATATACGATCCAGGATCCGACCATAGCTAAAGTCGTAGAGTATCTCGGCTATACCTTCGGCTTGAAGTGGCCTGTGATCATCCTGGCACTCCTGATGGTTTCATGGTTTCAGCGTCGGTTCTTTATCGCCATCTGCAGCTTGATCTTGCTTGCTTTCTTATTCCGGTTCAGCGTTGAAACACCGGCAAATCATAAATTCCTGAATATTTGGGTAATTCTCGCCAACCTGTTCGCTGCTTATGGGGTATGGTGGCTTTGGAAGTTAAAGACCGTCCCTATCCTGGGCCCAGTCATTGCCACCGCGCTGACAGTTTCTATTATCGTTGGCGGAGCTATCGATCTCTTTCCCATTTACAATCGTCATCTCGCGGAATTCGCTTACGGGAACGATCCGTTGGTGAAGTGGGTGATGTCCGAAACCAAAGCGGACAAGGCCTTCTTGACTGATAAATTGATGTATCACCCAATTCTCTATGCTGGTCGTAAACTGTTCTGCGGCTACACGCTTTTTGCCTGGGGCGCCGGATACGACATCACAAAGCGCGAACTTATTCACCGGGAAATGTTCGAGAGCAGAGACCCACGTAAGGTTTATCGGCTATTAAAGGAAAATAACATTGGCTACGTCGCATTTGATAACAGCATCCGCCACAGCCAATTCATCAGACGGCCGAACGAACAAGTTTATGCCGAATATTTTCCGAAAGTATTTGAGGACAAACACGGCAGGTATAATTCGCTAACAATCTACAAGGTTCCAGACGTAGCTCCACAGAAGCTGAGTTCTCTGCCGGAGGCTACTACTAACATGTTTGAAGGTGGCAAGGGAACAGGTAGCGGACAGTTTGACGGGCCGCTTGGAATTGCCGTGGACAGGTCAGGCAATGTGCTGGTTGCTGATAGCCGCAACGCACGGATCGAGAAGTTCAAACCGAGCGGTACGTTCATTATCAGCATAGGAATAAAGGGCTCGGGCTACGGACAATTTGGGGAACCAAACGGAATTGCGATTGATCGGGACGGCAACATTTATGTTGCTGATGCTGCCAATAACCGCGTACAGAAGATGGCACCCGATGGGACTCTCATTGCTGAGTGGACAGGGCCACTACCTGGATTTTTTGCACCTCGCGACATTGCGATCGGCCCCGATAACTCCATCTATGTACTAGACCAAGGCCGTAGCCGGATTGTGAAAATGACCTCTGACGGTGATGTGCTCGCCGTCTGGGGGTCGGAGGGAGCCGGCGATGGCCAATTTGCCAACCATACAAGTCTCGCTGTCGATCCAAAGACCAACCGAGTCTATGTGGCTGATCCCCTCCATAAGCGCATCCAAGTCTTTGATTCGAATGGAAAATTTCTTTGGAAATGGATCGTGCCAGAATGGCAACACAATATCTGGCCATTGGAACACGTTGTTATTGACCCAAAGAGAGATCGTCTGTACGCGTCAGCGGCTGCTGCGGATAGCGTCCTGATCTTTGATCTAAATGGAACGAGAATGGGAGCATTGAGACCCATGCCTCCAGACAGGCTCGACGGACCATCCGCCATGGCGTTAGGGGGGGACAAACTCTACGTGGTTTGCACATTTTCGGATCGCGTGAGCCAGATTGATCTTGGAGCAAGCACTAGGCGATAGCTGCAACGGTCCATCATTCTATTGTCTGCCGGTGGCGTTTCGCCTCTTGATTTACTCAAGCGAGATATTCGGCCGCTCTTTGTTGCGCTTCTAACTGGCAACCGAATCAGTGTCATGTTCAATCGATTCAGCTACGATGTATCGTGGGCGGCCTTTTACTTCTTCATAGATCCGCGCCAGGTACTCGCCGATAATTCCAAGGCTGATCATCAGGAAACTGCCGATGATAAGTTCCAATAGAATGACTGTTGCAAAACCGCTTACTGCTCGACCGGTCAGCTTCAGGTATAAGGTCTCTACACCCAGGAGAACCGATAAGCCCAGGAAAATGAGGCCCGCAAAGGTGACTAGATGTAATGGAAAGGATGAAAACGCGGTGATCCCGACGAGAGCCAGTTTCACGCGCTTTAACACAGACCACGTCGATTGACCAGCGGAGCGTGGGACAACTTCAAAAGGAATCTGCACTGTGTTGAAACCCATCCAGACGGTCATCCCTCGGAAAAAAACGTTGCGCTCATGCATTTTTAACCACCCATCAACGGCTTTGCGGTTCAAGAGTTTGAAATCGGATGCGCCTTTAAAATGGAATCCGGAAAGCTTGTTGAGAACAAAATAGAACAGCTGGGCACCAACCTTGCTCGACAATGATTCCCGTCCGCGTCTGCGTTTGACCGCTTCCACAATGTCGGCCCCGGAGTCTTGCCACGCGCGAACCATCTCCGGAATAAGCGATGGCGGATGTTGCCCATCGGCGTCCATCACGATTACCGCGTCGCCCCGGGTATGCTCAAGCCCCGCGCACAAAGCCGATTCCTTGCCAAAGTTACGGCTTAGCCGCAACGCGCAGATCGCCTCGGAGCTTTTCGCTTCGGACGTTATTATGCGCCAGGTGTCGTCAGGTGAGCCATCGTCAACAAGCACGAGTTCGTATGATAGGTTGCACTGACTTAGAGAGCTGCGCACAGCTTTCAAGAAGCCAGACAACTGCGCGCCTTCGCGAAAAACGGGGATGACAACTGAGAGCAATGGCTGGTTCATTTCGACGCTAGCCTTGGGTAACCCTTCCGCAGGCAGCAACGGTAGTGGCAGGCACCCATACGTTGAAGTGTTTAAGCCAGGGCGGAAGGTTGAAACCGAACTTGGCCGCAATCAAACCCAAGGGAAAAGCATGCGGATAAGGAAGTCTGCTAGTATCGCTGACGCCAGCTCGATACATCAAGGAGCTTAACGTCCAGTAATTGAAGTAGAGGACATGTTCAGGAACCTTGAAAGACGGCCAACGTCGACCCATAGCCTTTCTCAACACGCCTCCGATGTCGGGTGTAGCGAGAATAATGTGGCCACCCGGTCTTGTGCGATCGACTAATTGCTTAACGAACGATAGGGGTTGGTAAATATGTTCGATTACTTGTGTCGCGATTATGCAATCGAATTTGGTGTCAGGCGGAATCTGTTCGACACCTCCAACAAACACCTCGGCGCCTGTTTCGCGCGCAATCTCTGCGCCTTGCGGGGAGAATTCCGTTCCGACGCGACGCTGAAAAAAAGAGCGCGCTTCGTCAAGGAGGTATCCATAGCCGCAGCCGATCTCCAAGAGATCGCCACCAATCAATCCGCGTCCGGCGAGGTTGTGTAGAAGGCTTTTAAACGTTGCCCGCAGTGCTGATTCCTGGGCAGTGTAACTCGCGTCCGCGTAGCCGGACGCGCCACCTTCGTAGTACGATGATTGGCGATAGGCTTCCTGCATGGCGCTCTCGATAAGCCGCGGATAAAGGTAGTACAGCCCGCATTCCGTGCAGCGCACGACGTTGTACGGTTGCCGCAAGCGGAACGGAAACTCGCGCCGGTCGCTCTCACATAACGGGCACGCCGGATATTCAAGATTTGCGGGGATCTCTACGGCTGCTTCTTTCAAAGTCATCTGTCTTTCTTAACGTATCCATACTCGAGCCGGACGGCGAGCCTCCAGTCAGAACGTCCACCAGCTACGTACGAACATGCTGCTAAACAGCGCCAGGAATAACAAAGACCACACAGTGATAACGGCGGGCCACAATCGGCTCCGGCCTAGCAACCCAAATAACATAAATACCGGATACATCGTTAGTGTGTAGCGTGGCGTACTTACGAGAAAGGTCACGCTGGCTATGAGGAACCAGTTTCCGGTGATCCATGCGGCGTGGACCGGACGCAGTTTGATCCAACTGAGGATCATGCAAACAAAACCAAGCACGGCGAAGTACAGCTCGTGCGCACCTACTAGCTCGGCGTATTTCGGACGCCCGCGGAGGTTTCCGATCGCATTACGAATTCCAACCCACGGCCAGGCCCCCTCCATAGTGAACAGCTGTTTTCGCATTCGCAAGAAGGCGAACGGATCCCCTGTGACTTTCCAGTTCATGAACAAGTAGACAGCAAAGCCTGCGGGCACAATCGCGATCCAAAGCCATCGCCAATTCCAACGCTTGGTGATGACCCATTGATGAATCGCTTCGATTGCCAGGGTCGGAAGCAAGATGATGCCATTAGCGCGCGTCATCCAGGACAGAGCGCCCAGGACGCCAGCCAGCCACCATCGCCCTGAAATCGCAGCCAGAATCGAGCCGAAGACGAGTGCCAGAAACAGGCTTTCCGCGTACCCAATATGCAGGTAATAAGCGGTCGGAAAGATGAGGAAAAACCAAACCGCCCACTGCGAGGTCCCCACATCGTGGTCGAACTGGACGATTCTTCGCAGCAAAATTGCAGCGGCGACAGAAGCAAAACCGGAAACAATAAAGGCGCTGACAAGATAGTTGTGGCCGGCAACAAAGGCGACCACGCGTGTGCACCAAGGGAAAAACGGATAAAACCACGCTTTCATCACGCCAGCCGGGTTGTAGCCAAATTGGGCGACTTGCAGATAGTGAAGCGAATCCCAGCGATTCCAAATCTCCAGCCAACCGGACCTGCCAGGAAGCGGTTTGTCTTCAAGAATACGGAAACTTTTTGCGCCAAAAACAAAAAGCAAAATCTTGATCGAGAGCACCCAAGCGACGACAATCCAATCCTCCGTTTTCAAAAAGAGCCACCATCGTTTTCGAAGCGGCTTCACTGGCTCCGCCGCGGCGGGCACATCTGGGTTTTCGTCGCTCATTCTTTCTTTTTGCCGGGGCTTGAGAGGGTTGGTCAAGAAACTTGTTCTGAGCGAGGAAACCGTCAAGCTCCTTAAACACGCGCTGTCGGTTTGGCCTTGCGATGAATATGACCGCGTTTCCCCGGGGCGATAATCACGCTTGCCTCAGCAACGGATTCGGACTTGCGCGTCTTATCGGAAACGCCTATTAGCTTTACCCTCATGGTTCATCATGTCGTTCTCTATAAACTCAAACCCGAGGTCACCCCGGCTCGCGTGGAGGCGATGATGATGAATACGCGCATGCAGCTACTGAAAATTCCCGAGGTCTTGAACATTAAATGTGGGAAGCGGATCGACCCCGAATTGCCGTGGCCGTTCTTCATTGCCATCGATTTTGAGTCGATGGACAAGTACGCAATCTTTCGCGAAGACCCCATTTTCGTGAAATTCATGGAGGAAGTGATCAAGCCGAACACGGAAGATTCGCTGGACCTGGACTTCGAGATGGATCCGGGCAAGGACGTTCGCTTTTCGTAGGCGTCGAGAACGTCCAACGTCGAACGCCCAATTTCCAACGCTCAACGCTGACGTTCACCGATTGCTTCGCTTTATTGGACGTTGGAAGTTGAATGTTGGTGGGTTGGGCGTTTAGATGGCGGCGTGGAAGTCTTTTCCAATCCGCAATCCGCAATCCGCAGTCCCCAATCGTAACCTGTGCGTCTCGGCTATCTTTACTCCCGGTATCCAGTGCTTTCGCAGACGTTTTGCGACGCCGAAATGCTGGCGCTGGAACGGCTCGGTTTCGAGCTTGAGATCGGCTCGGTGTACCCCCCGCTCACGAGCCTGCGGCACGAGCATATCGCCTGTTTGCGCGCGCCCATTCATTACGCGCCGCCGCAAGAAATCTTAAGGATTTCAGAAAAGAATGCGAAAAGAGACGGTCAATGGCCGCGCGATCTGGTTGACTGGCACGAACGAAAATATGGCCCCAGCGCCAAGGCAGAGCAGCGCGCGCGCAATGCCCTTTACTTTGCAGACCATTTCAAACGCCGCGGCGTCGATCATGTTCATGTTCACTTCGCGAATCGAGCGGCGCACACCGCGATGTTCCTGAAAGAGATTTCAGGGATTCCATTCAGCGTGACGGCGCATGGACAGGATTTCATGAAGGACCTTGGCAATGACGACCTGTTGCGGGAAATCTGCGCCGCCGCTGAGTTCGTTGCGGCCGAAACGGATTACAGCCGCGATCTGCTCCGTCAACGATGTCCGGATTCCGCTGCCAAAATTCACCGTGTTTATAACGGGATGGACCTCACGCGTTTTCCAACGCCGAACGCAGAAGTATCGATCAACGAAGCGCCGCGCATCATCAGCATTGGCCGACTGGTTGCCTTCAAGGGATTTGAGTACCTCATCGACACTTGCGCCGACCTCGCACGCCAGGGGCTTGAGTTCACCTGCGAAATCATTGGCGACGGCCCGCTACGCGATGATCTCGAAGCAAGAATTAGAAAGCTGAAGCTGTCAGACCGGGTTCACCTGCTCGGCTCACTTTCGCAGGGAGCAGTTCTGGAGAGACTCGGGGCTGCTGACATTTTCGCGCTCGCTTCGGTGACAGACACACAAGGGGCCAGCGATGTTTTTCCAACTGTGATCATCGAGGCAATGGCCGCTGCGCGTCCGGTCGTGTCCACCCGAATGGCTGGAATTCCTGAATCAGTCGTGGACGGCAAAACGGGGTTGCTCGTTTCGCCTAAGGATACAATGGCGCTGGCCGAAGCCCTGGGACGACTCATACAAGACGGCAAATTGCGCTTCCACTATGGCCGCGCTGGACGCGCGCGAATCGAACAACATTTCCGAATCGAGCACACGGTGGGGCCACTTATCGAGCTTCTGCAGAGAACACCGGGCGCGTGCCATGAACAAGCGGCCCACAGGGCCGCGGCTACAGGAGAAGGGGCTGCGGGAAACAAAAAGATCGCGTACCTGATCGACCGATGGCCGGACAGAGATTTGCCGCTTCTTGAACGCGAGCTTGAAGAGATGAAGCGACGTCATGTGCCGATCGTCCCAATCGTATCCGAATTGGACTTTCATGCGCAGTACACCCGAGCGATGGAAAAAATGGCGCCGTCGCTCGAATTTCTGCCAGACCCGATGGTCGTCGAAGCCGAATGGCGGGCAAATTACGCGCTCGCGCAAAAACTGGAAGAAGACCGCGCGCAGCAGAGCGTCAGGGCCCCAAGTGCCATCTTTTTGCGGCAGGCGCGTTTTGCTCTCGTGTTGACCAAGCTGCTTCGAAAAAGAAACGTGTCGCATGTCCACGCGACGAGTTCCAGTGCTCTCGTCTGCGCGCTGATCTTAAAGAAACTTCTCAATGTTACCGTGAGCGCCACTATCGAGGCGCGACCGGCCTTACCGCGAGAGTGGATCCAGAACGCGTTATCAGAGTGTGTAGGCGGTCGTTTAAGAGATCGGAAATTAGCCCGTGGCAATTCGTTTCTTGTTGATAAGACAACATTCCGTTCGGCTCCGCAGCAAGCGCTTGGACTAGTCAGCCAGAAAAGCGGGATCGATTTGACTGCGGGGACGCGTTTCTGGCAGGAATGGGCGGAACTACTTATGCGCTGGAGCGGCAGCAATCGAGAATCGAAAATCGAAAATCGAAAATGAAGAAAGCCATCCTTCTCGCCGGCGGCGCCGGGACACGTCTTTTTCCGCTGACGAAGATCGTCTGCAAACAACTTCTCCCGATCTACGACAAGCCAATGATCTGCTATCCGTTGGCTACGCTGATGCTCGGTGGCCTGCGCGAGGTGCTGATCATTTCCACTCCGAAGGATTTGCCGATGCTGCGCGATTACTTGAACGACGGCGCGCACCTTGGAATTCGGATTGAATACGCAGAGCAACCGAAGCCCGAGGGAATCGCACAAGCTTTCCTGATCGCGGCAAAATTCATTGGGGACTGTGGCGCGTCACTCATCCTGGGCGACAACATTTTCTATGGAAAACTCGACTTTTACAGAGACGCGCTGGCTATCGAACGCGGCGCCTGCATTTTCGGGTATCAAGTCCGTGATCCAGAACGGTACGGCGTAGTCGAATTCGACGCTGATGGAAAAGCAATCAGCCTCGAGGAAAAACCGAAGCAACCGAAGAGTCACTTTGCAGTGCCGGGACTTTATGTCTACGACGAGCGCGTCGTTGAGCTATGTCGGACACTGCGTCCATCTGCGCGGGGCGAATTGGAGATCACCGATCTAAATTTGCTTTATCTCAAGGAGAACCAGTTACACGTGAAGTTGCTCAGCCGCGGAGTGGCCTGGCTGGATACCGGCACGACGACAACATTGCTTGAAGCAAGTAACTACATCGCCACGATCGAACACCGGCAGGGATTGAAAATCGCGTGTCTGGAAGAAGTGGCGCTTCGGGTCGGTTTTATTACGGAGTCTCAACTCGCCGCTACCATTGATCGACTGCCAAAAGGCGAATATCAAGACTATCTGCGAATGGTCTGCGACGAAGGCCCAAGCGCAGGACCAGATCCGGTGGGATAACCAGGATGTCAGCCCACCTTGGCTGACTCGGCCGCCGGGCTGCCAGTCCCGCGAATAGCGTTCCCTGCAGCCTGGCAGGCTGCTCGCCGAGTCAGGCTGGCAGCCTAAGCTCCTATTTGGGCTGCTCGCGCA
>Ga0137418_10005166_pt1 | contig 11959 bp, 5 predicted proteins | sample CZODoug3_1_2_16f_FD_122242 | JGI IMG/M metagenome (GOLD analysis project Ga0137418, IMG submission 122242) | Vadose zone soil fungal communities from Angelo Coast Range Reserve, California, USA - CZODoug3_1_2_16fungal (Hybrid Assembly) | ecosystem: Environmental > Terrestrial > Soil > Vadose... | reverse complement strand
CCTCACCACCTCTTGGTCAGCAGCCGCCCAGTGGGCGCCGGTCTAGAATACGGTCCACGCACTGCCGTCGCTAGGTGTAACAAGCTGAACGCCGGACGCCACTTCGACGTACAACAAGTGCCCATCAACCACTGGAGCCTCAGCAGTATGCGAATGATCAGCCGCTGCTTCGTTCTTGCGTTGCTCCTTGCTGCGCCGCTCGTTGCGCAGACGCCGTCCACCGGCCGCTTTCAACCGCCCCCCGATCACTGGATGACGATCGACTCGCTGAGCCAGGCGCTCGGCTTGAGCGCCGAGCAACGCGCCAAAATCACGCCCTCGTATACGGCGCTGAACGGCGTGATGAAGGACGCCGCCGCCCGGCGCCAGGCGATCCGCCAGCAGATGCAGGCCTCGGGCGGATTCGTACCTGGGCAGGAACCCACGCCCGCCCAACGCGCGCGCTTCGACAGCGTGCGCTCCGAGATGGAAGGGTTCCAGGCTGAAGCGGATCAGTACTACGCCGCGATCCGCAACAGTCTGACGCCGGACCAGCAGGCGAAACTCGACGCACTGCCCAAACCGCAAGTCGTGCGCCGCGGACCGATGGGAGGCGGACAGCCGCGTCAGTAGCTATCGTTCCGATTCCCACTTCATCCGGATCCTGAACGATGCTCCGTCGTCTCTTGCTTGGTTGCTTCCTCGCCGCGACGCTGGGCGGAACCGCAGCCGCCCAGCGTACGGCCGGCGATTCGAGCCTCCTCACCGTCGATCGCATCTTCGCCTCATCCGAATTCCGCGGCGGCTCCTTCGGCCCGCTGGCGTGGCTCTCTGATGGCGTGGCGTATACCACACTCGAGCCTGCCGCCGGCGGCAAGGCTGGACGTGATCTCGTGCGCTACGACGCCGAGACGGGGCTGCGCACGATTCTGGTGCCCGCGGCACGGCTGATTCCGGCCGGTGACTCGACGCCGCTGGAGGTCGAGGAGTACACCTGGTCCGCCGACGGCCGCCGTCTGCTCATCTTCACGAGCTCGCAGCAGGTGTGGCGCAACAACACGCGCGGCGACTACTGGGTGCTCGATCTCGCCGGCTGGAGCCTGAAGAAACTCGGCGGCAACGGCCCGAAATCGACACTGATGTTCGCGAAGTTTTCCCCCGACGGCAGCCGGGTGGGGTGGGTGCGCTACGGCGAGTACAACATCTACGTCGAAGACATCGCGAGCAGCAAGCTGACGCAGCTCACGCGCGACGGCTCGCGCACCACGATCAACGGCACCTTCGACTGGGTCTACGAAGAAGAGCTCGGCCTGCAGGATGGGTGGCGCTGGAATCCCGACGGACAGTCGATTGCCTACTGGCAGCTCGATGCAACTGGTGTGCGCGATTTCCTGCTCTATAACGCGACGGACTCGCTGTACGCCTTCACGATCCCGGTGCAATACCCGAAGGCGGGAGAAACCAACTCGGCGGGTCGCGTCGGCGTCGTCAGCGCGAGTGGTGGCGAGACGCGCTGGATCAACGTTCCCGGTGATCCCCGCAACAACTACATCGCGCGGATGGAGTGGGTGCCGGCGAAGGGCGGGAGCAAAGAGCTGGTCATCCAACACATGAACCGGCTGCAGGATACGCTGCACGTGCTGCTGGCTGACGCACAAACGGGTCAGGTCCGTACGGCTCTCACTGAAACAGACGCCGCCTGGGTCGAGCAGTTCGACCAGCTGCGATTCCTGAACGGCGGCAAGGACATCCTCTGGATGTCCGACCGCAGCGGCTGGAATCATTTGTATCTGTTCCCGCGCGACGGCGGCACGCCGCGCGCCGTGACGAGCGGCAGCTTCGACGTGCTGGGCGTGCAACGCGTCGACACGCTCGGGAAGTGGATCTACTACACGGCGTCGCCCGACAATCCGACGCAGCGCTACCTGTACCGGGTCAACTACCAGAAGCGCGGCGTGCCGCAACGCATCACGCCCGCGACCGAGCCGGGGGCGCACTCCTACAACGTGTCACCCACGGCGAGCTATGCCGTCCATACGTACTCGCGCTTCGGCGTTCCTCCGACGACGACACTCGTCGCCCTGACGGGGCACCGCACGCTGCGCGCGCTCGTCGACAACGCGGCGCTCAAGGCCAAGGTCGCAACCCTGCGGCTCGGCGCGACGGAGTTTCGCCAGGTCGACATCGGTGACGGCGTGAAGCTCAACGCCTGGTTCATCAAGCCGACGAATTTCGATTCCACGGCGCGCTACCCGGTGCTGTTTTTCGTCTACGGGGGACCGGAATCGCAGACGGTGATCGATGGGTGGGGCGGGCAGAACTACCTCTGGTACCAGATGCTGGCCCAGCGCGGCTACATCGTGGCCAGCGTCGACAATCGCGGCACCGGCGCGCGCGGCCGCGCGTGGCGCAAGATCATCTACAGACAGCTGGGGGTCGTCGAGACGCAGGATCAGGCCGCGGCGGCACGTGCCGTCGGCCGGCTGCCGTACGTCGACTCGACGCGGATCGGCATCTGGGGCTGGAGCTACGGCGGGTTCATGTCGCTCAACCTGATCACGCAGGCGCCCGACGTCTATCGCATGGCGATTGCGGTCGCGCCCGTAACGCACTGGAAGTACTACGACACGATTTACACCGAACGCTACAACGGCTTGCCGCAGGACAACGCCGCCGGCTACGACAAGGGCTCGCCGCTCACGTATGCGAAGAACCTGCGCGGCAAGCTGCTGATGGTGCACGGGACCGGCGATGACAACGTGCATTTCCAGAACACGCAGGCGATGATCAACGCGCTGGTAGAAGCGAACCGGCAATTCTCGGTGATGGTGTATCCCAACCGCAACCATGGGATCTACGGTGGGAACACGCGGCAACATCTGTACACGCTGCTGACGAAGTTCGTCGAGGACAATCTGCCGGCGACGGGGATAGGGGTGCCCCAAGTGCCGTAGCTCCCGTATTTGGATCTCTTACCTCCTGCGATTCAGCAGCCTTTGAAACCCGGAGTCGCCTCGCAGCGCATCCCAGGTAGGATCGACGCGAAGCCAAGCAACGGTGAGGTTGCCTGGGATGGATAGCAGATGATCGAGCCGGTCAAGGGCGGCTTGCCGCTCGTCGACCATCGCATAGATCCGCGCCAAATCCCATTCGCGGTAGTAGCCGCGGTACGCCTCCTTACTGACGGGCAACAGCGCGACACCCCTCTCGCCCTCGCGAACCGCGTCGAGTTTCCTGCCGAGCCCGGCGTACGCGATTCCGAGGGCGCTATGCAAACGCGAGTCCCCAGCCATTTGCTGCAGCCGGCTAGAGACGAAGCTCCGCGCCGAGTCGTAGTAGGCTCGCTCCAGGTCGTGGCGTTGCATCAGGCCGTAGACCTGCGCGTACAGCTGGGCTCTGGGGATGAAGCGGAACTGGTCCGCGATGACCTCAGGTGTTGTCGAAGAGAGGCGATTCCGTGCGGCGTCGTAATGACGATCGAAGATATCGACGGTCACCTGCTCGAGGAGCACGAGGGGATTGTCGGCCACCCCAACGGTTCGCGCCTCTTCGAGAACTGCCCTGGCTTCTCGCGTGCTCCCGTCGCGTCGCAAATACAGGCCTGCCTTGAAGAAGTATGGGAAGGCCCAGTCCGGTGAGAGTGCGATCGCTCGATCGTACAGCGATTCCGCATGGGCGAAATCCCGGAGTCGATCGTAAGTCTGGGCGTACGTGTTTGCCACCAGAGCCGAACGAGGGTCGAGCTGCAACGCTGTTTCATAGCTCGCGAGCGCATCGCGGAGTCTGCCCTGCCGAGCGAGGACCGCGGCGGTGGCCAAGAACAGCTCACTGTCGTTCGGGCGACTCGCGGCGGCGATCGCGAATTCCCGGAGCGCCCGGTCGTAGTCCAACTCGCCCATGAAATAGTAGGCACCCAGAGAGTGATGTGCCTCCGGCAAGTCTGGCGCGAGCTCGAAGGCTCGGTCCACGGCTCGCTTGGCGCGCGCGAGACGATCCCTTGAGTGGTCGTAATGGTACCAGTACATGCGGGAATGCATCCGCGAGAGCTGCGCGTACGCGAGCGCGAAAGCCGGATCGAGCTCCACGGCCTTCTCGTACATTCGCACGGCCCCGCGCGTGCCGCGTTCCTCTGTGTTCAGTCGCTGCAAGTCGTTGCCGCGCAGGTAGTAGTCGTACGCCTTGAGGTCGCCAGTCGGCGCCGCCCTCACCGCGTGACGCTGAGGGTCGCGCAGCGTGATCTCGAGCGACTGCACCACCTTCTCGGCGATGTCGGACTGCACGCGGAAGATCTCGTCTAGCGGCTCGTCATAAACCTGCGCCCAGAGGTCCGTTTCGTTCGCCGTGTTCACGAGGCGCGGCGTGACGCGCACCCGGTTTTGGCCGACCGGGGATTTCTCCCACCGAACACTTCCCTCCAGGACGTAGTCGACGCCGAGCTCGGCGGCAATCTGCGCCATCGTCTTGTTCGTGCTCTTGTAGAGAGTGGCGCTCGTCCTGCTGATGACGCGCAGGTGATCGATCGTCGCTAACCGCGCGGCGATCTCCTCACTGATCCCGTCGGCGAAGTATGCGTCCGCGGCTGGACCGAGGTTGGCAAATGGAAGGACGACGAGACGCTTCGGCCTCCGCGCCGCTTCAGCGCGAGCGGCGCTGGCACGCGCTCGTGAGAGCAGCCATCCACTCGCGAGAAGCGCCCCCACCAGGAGCGCGAGGACTACCGCGACGCGCGTCCGCGTCGGGGCGACACCGCGCGGGGCTCGACCGGAGCTCCGGCCGAGTTGCAGCGCTTCAGCTTGTTCTTTGCCCCCGTCAGTTGGTGCCGCAGTGCCTTCGACCTGGCGATCGGCACGGATTCCGTCAACGAACCGGCGAGTACTCGGAGACGGTTGGACCTCAAGGTCGCGCTGAAGTCGCCGCTCAAACTCTTCGTATGCTCGGACCGCGCCAGCCCGATCTCCCGAGCGATCCAGGAGCTCGATCAGGCGCCGGACCGCGGTTTCATCGTACGGCGACAACTCGGTCACCCGCAGCGCCCAGCGGGATGCGCCCACCGGGTTTCCCTCGTCCGCGGCTCGCTCGGCGAGAGTCTGGGCGGCCTCAGTGGCGCGGCGGCGCAGATGCTCTCGCTCCTGGTCGACCCAACGCTCGAACTCCGGAGCCTCCGAGACGTGCACGCCCTCGAGGAACCCACCGCGGTACAGCTCGAGCGCCCGCTCCGCCGCACCCGCCTCGAGCGCGGCTGCGAACTCGCAGACGTCGCATGACAGCGCCTGTTCCCCGAGCCCGAGCTCCTCCTCTCCTCTGGCGGTGACCGCTTCCCGGCCGAGCGCGGCGCGCAGCGCGTGCACCGCCTGTCGGAGCGAGTTGCGTGCGTGGGCGTTGTCGTCTTCGGGCCAGAGGAGGGCAACCAACGTGTCCCGGCGGTGAAAGCCGGCGGGCCGAGCGGCGGCGAGGTAGCCCAACAGCGCGAGGAGCTTGGGGCGGCGGAGGACAGCCTGGACCTCGCGGTCTTGCGAGTCCTTGAGATCCACCGTCCCCAGCATCCGTAGTCGGATCATACCGCAGAGTCCTTCGGGTGCGTCCGTTATCCGCCGTATAACGGCTTTCAAACTCTTGCCAAACCCGGCCGATGCATCCTGTGGAAAACATGCAGGCCGCGCCGCGCCTTGGCGAGCCGAACACAAACTCTGGAGGTCGAATGAATGCGCGTCTGAGCTACTCCGTATTGTCGCTCGTGCTGTTCTCCATGATCGCATGTGACAGCCGGGAGAGGAGACAGCCATGAACCTCCATCGCCTGCTTGTCCCTGCCGTCGCGTTCTTGCTTTGTGCGTGCGACGACGCGCCCGCCCCCACGGCGTCCACCGACCACGCGCTCGCCGCCAGCGTCACATCGTCCGTTTCAAGCGGCCGCTACGTCGTCCTGTTCACGACCGATCATGTACCCGCTGATCTTGCGGAGCGCGTTGCGATGCTAGGCGGCGCCGTCGAGACGTCGCTCGACAGCATCGGTGTCGCCACGGTCACGGGACTCTCGGATGCGGCGGCGCTAGAGCTCGTCGCCGATCCCGACGTACAGAACGTCGAGCCGGACGTCGTGATGGGGCTGACGGCGGACGCCGCCGGCGATGAACTCGCGAGCGAACTGCTGGCGCCGGCTGACGTGAACGCGTCCACCTCCCCGACGTCGGCGCAGTTCTACGCGCGGCAATGGAACATGCGTGCCGTGTTCGCAGACCGGGCTTGGGCCGCGGGCTTCCTCGGCTCTCGCGACGTCGTCGTCGCGATCGTCGACGCCGGCATCGACTACCTGCACCCGGACCTAGTGGGGCTCGTGGACCTCGGACGCTCGAGATCGTTCGTGCCCGAGGAGGATGTCGAGGTCGCTACCCGATTCCCTGGGCGACTCCCCATCAGCGACCTGAACTATCACGGGACCGCCATCGCTTCCATCATCGCGAGCAATGGGAAGGTCGTCGCCGGAATCAACCAGAACGTTACGCTGATCGCGGTGAAGGTTTGGAACCGCTCCCTCGTGGGGTCCGCGAGTCGATTCCTCAGTGGCCTCGTGTATGCCGCCGACCAGGGTGCCGACGTGATCAACGTCAGCGGCGAGTACATCCGCGACAAGAGCGACAACGGGGGAATCGTGGCGGCCTTCAACCGGGCGGCGAATTACATCTTCCGAAAGGGCGCGTTGCTCGTCACCGCCGCGGGGAACGACTCCACGGACCTGGATCATGATGGCGACCAGGTGCGGCTGCCATGTCAGTCACCCCACGCGATCTGCGTCTCCGGAACGGGTCCCACCGCCGCCGGTGGAATCAACGGACCCTGGTACAACGTCGATGCACGCGCGCCATACAGCGGCTACGGTCGCTCGGCTATCGACGTCGCGGCGCCCGGCGGCGCCGGCGAGGTCGGTCAATTCCGGAGAGTGTGGGTGCCCTGCACGACGACGCCCACCGAGACCACGCCGGCACCGGCGTGCCGCGCGCACCAGGCCGTCGCGCAGACGCGGGGGACGAGTTTTGCGGCGCCTCACGTCGCCGGGCTCGCCGCGCTGCTCGTGGCACAGTTGGGCCACGGAAGGCCAGCCCTGATTCGCGCGCGGATCCTTCAGTTGGCGGACGACCTCGGCGAGCCGGGAGTGGACCCGTACTACGGAAAGGGTCGCATCAACGTCGCGCGAGCGCTGGGAATCATCCAATAACCAAGGAGGACCCTCGATCAGACCGGTCGAAACAAGTCGGCCAGCTCGAGTGTGAAGGGCTGGCCGGCGGTCGCCGGACGACACACCGCGTTGCCGTAACGTAAGTCTCTTGACACGCTTCCACGGCTCGGTATATCCGGCTGCACTCCCTCAAGGCCGGCCGTGGAAGATTGGGTGGCCGAGTTGCAGCGGGGCAGGTCCGATGCTGCCTGGGACTTGTTCCTCGGTCGTTACCGACGCCTCATCTTCGCGGCCATCCGGCACTATGCCCAGGACTACGACGATGTGATGGACGTCTTCGCGCGCGCCTGTGAGGCGCTGCGCGAAGATGAATTGCGGCGGCTACGCTCTTGGGTCGATCAGCCGCAACACCGGGCCCGGTTCTCCACTTGGCTCGTCACGGTCGTTCGTCACCTCACCGTCGATTGGTTCCGGCACCGCGACGGCCGCCGGCGACTCTCTGCTGTTGCCGAGGGACTCCCGCCACTGCGCCGCCGCATCTTCGAGCTCGTGTTCCTGGACCAGCGCAGTCACATCGAAGCCTACGAGCTGATCCATGCCGGCGCAGCGCCAACGCTCACGTTTCGGGAATTCCTCAGCGAGCTGCGCGCGACCTATGGCGCCGTTTCCACGGGCCGGCGAGGCCAGATCCTTCGCGATCTCGCTCCCCTATCAGAAGGAGTAGAGAATCTCCCGGCCGATCCCACGGGACCAACCTCGACCGGGGCCGCTGAACAGAGCCAGCTGATGGAGCGGGCGTTGAGCGTGCTCGGCGCGGACGATCGCCTGATCGTGGAGTTGTACGTCCTGGAAGAGCTTCCCGCCGAAACCGTCGCGCAGGTCCTGGGATTGGCGAACGCGAAAACGGTCTACAACCGCGCGTACCGCGCTTTGGCGGTGGTGCGCGAGCAGCTGGAACGGGCCGGCGTGCGGCGGGAGGATCTGTGAGCAGTCGCGACCCTCAGGACCGTCTCATGATGCCTGACGAATCCTTCGAGGAGCTGAAGAGCGTGCTCGATACGCGGGTGCGGTCTGAAACGCCAACACCTGATTGCTTGCCGGACGATATGATCGCGGCGCTCGCCGATGGCTCGCTCGCTCCCGCGGTGAGAGCATCTGTCCTCCCGCACGTCGCCTCGTGCCCGCGCTGCCGAGGAGCGGTCGCGGCGGTGGCGAGGGCCATCGCGGATCCTGCGGTTGCCCGGGAGCTCTCTGCTTCGCCGAACGGGCGCCGTCGCTACCGTATCGCCGTGCCGCTCGCCGCGGCAGCGGTGCTGCTCCTGTTGCTCTGGTCGCCGGGAAATGATCCGACGTCCGGACACCGTGGAGCTCCACCGCCCCCACCCGCGACCACGCCTATTCCACGATTCCCGGTTGGAACTGTGGCAATCGTGAACGACCTGCGCTGGAGTCCCGTCGCCGGAGCCGATCGTTATCGCGTGACTGTCTTCGACGCCAAGGGCAGCGTGGTGTACGCGACCGAGACCTCAGGCAGCGACGTGGCGTTCCCCGATTCGATCGCACTCGTCCCCGACGCCGCCTATCTGTGGAAGGTCGACGCGCGCACCGGTTTTGATCGCTGGGTCGCGTCGGATCTGGTCGAGTTCAGGGTCGCGGGACCGCGGCGGCGATGATACTCGTCGGGCTTGGCTGTCTTCTGGTTGTTTTGCAATCGCCTGCCTCTGATTCCCTCCGACTGCTCGCCGTCAGCCTGCCCCAGTCTTCGTTCGTCCTCGAAGTCCGCGCGCGGCCGCTGGCGGTGCGAGACGCCGTCAACGAATCGTTGCGACGTGGTGAGCTCGACGCCGCGGGGAAGATCGCCGCCGCGTACGCGCTCGCATGGCGCGACTCGTTTCTGGTGCGCGAAGTCGCGCGCTTTGCCGCCTGGCCGGCGGAACGTCGCGCGGGGAAGCTGTGGGTCGACAGCGTGCGGCGCGCGGGCATCTCCACGTTCGGCCGCGACGGCCCCACCGCGGCGGTCGTGGTCTGGCGTCGCGCGCTGGCGCGTGCCGCCGTAAACAACGACTCGGCCGGGATGGCGGCGCTGCTCGGCAACATCGGGGCAGGGCTGCTCCAAGACGGCCAGCTCGACAGTGCGACCAGCTACCTCGAGCGGGCGCGTGCGCTCGCCGCTGCAATCGGAGACCTGCGCGTTGAGGCGAATGCCGTTGGCGCGTTGGCCGGCGCGAACGAGGAGCGGGGCGACCTTGCCGGGGCGCGCGCGCACTACGCGAGGTCGCTCGCGCTGCGCGATCGCATCGGTGACAGGCGCGGCACCGCGGCCGACCACAACAATCTCGGCCTGCTGGCCCAACGGCTCGGCGATCTCGAAGAAGCGCGGCGGCAGTTCGACACGGCGCTGGCACTCAATCGTCGTGATGGTCGCGATGAGATCGCGGCGACGAACCTGGTCAACCTGGCGGGTCTCGCGAGTCTCGCCGGGGACTTCTCGCGAGCCGAGATGCTCTATCGTGATGCACTCGCGACGTGGCGCGCCCACGAGTCGTGGGCCGATGCCGCGGTCGCGCTGCACGGGCTCGGCCAGCTCGAGCTGCGGCGCGGCGACTATCCTGCCGCCCGCATCGCGCTGCGCGAGGCGCTCGGGATCTACGCGCGCACCGGGCCGGTGGCGGACGAGCTGGCGGTGCGGCGCGATCTCGCGGGAGCACTGGCGGGCGCAGGTGATCTGCAAGGCGCGCGGGACGAGCTGAGCCGAGCGCAACGGCGGGCGGATTCCACGCGCGCGCCGCCCGCCGCGCGGGCCGGCATCGCCCTCGCCCGGGCGGACCTCGCGCTGGAGCTGAATACGTTGGCCGAGGCTCAGCGCCTGTACGCGCGCGCGGAGGGGCTGTATCGACTAGGGGCCGAGCTCGCCGGTGAGGCCGAGGCGCAGGAGGGACGCGCGTTGCTCTTGCTGGAGCGCGACGACGCGGTCCACGCCCAGGCGTTGCTGGAGACCGTGTTGCGCACGCAACTGGGCGCGGGAAGTTTGCGCGCTGCCGCCTTGACGCGCGTCACGCTGGGTCGCGCCGTCGTGCAACGCGGCGACACGGCCGCCGCCCGAGGCCACCTGGCACGAGCGGTGGCCGATCTGGACCGAGCTGGCGATCCGGTCGCGGCCGCGATGGCGCTCGGTGAATGGGCGGCGCTCGAGGCGCATGCGGGCGCCCCGATCGCAGCCGATTCACTCTTTCAAGCGGCGCTCGACCGGCTCGGCGATCGCATCGCGCCCGACGTCGCGTGGCAGCTGCACGCAGGCTGGGCGAGCGTGCTCCGCAGTCAGGGTGCCACCGACGCTGCCGCGCGCGAGCTGCGCAGCGCGCTCACGGAGCTCGATCGCCCCAGCCACTCGCTCGTCCTGCCCGAACGGCGCTCGGCATTTCTCGCGGACAAATGGGACGTCGATGCGCAGCTCGCGTTCGTCGAGCGCGACCGCGGCCATGTGGGAGCGGCCTTCGATGCGAGCGAGCGGCTGCGGGCGCGCGAGATGCTGGAGCTACTGGCGCGGGGCCGCATCACGACTCCCGCCGACACGGCCGAAGATATCGTTGCGCGCGAGCAGGATCTGCGCCGCCGCATCGCCGAGCTCACGGACGATTTGGAGCGCTCAGCGGCGACGGACCTAACGCTCCGCGGATCCGATGTCGCGCTCAACGCCGGCACGACCCGCGAGTCGCTGGTCCGCGCGCAAGAGTCCTATGCCGAGCTCCTGCTCGAAGCGCGCGAGCGCGCACCGCGGCATGCCGCCCTGATAGCACCGGCCGTCGCCACGTGGCGAACCGTGGCGCGGCGACTTTCGCCCGAAACCGCGTTCATCGAGTACCTCGTGAGCGACTCGGCGACGCTCGCGTTCGTTGTGACGAGCGATACGATTGCGGTGCTCGATCTCGGGACGCGACGCCAGGAGCTCGCCCGCCTGGTGGATTTCACGCGCGCAGTCCTCACCCCCCGTCCCCCTCTCCGCGATGCGGAGAGGGGGAGCGATTCCCTGTGGCGCGCGCCGCTGCGACGTCTCCACGCGGCGTTGATCGCGACGGTCGAGGCGACGGGATTGCTCGCGGGCAAGAGCCGGTTGGTCCTCGTGCCGCACGTTGAGCTGCAGTACCTCCCGTTCGCCGCGTTGATGGATACCGCGGGGCGGTTTCTCGTCCAGCGCTACGAGCTGGCGATGACGCCTTCGGCGTCGGTGTGGATCGCGCTCGGCGACCGGGCGGCGGGTGTGCCGGGCGTTGGGCTGCTGGCGTTTGCGCCGCAGCCGGCGACGCTGCCAGGGTCCGGTCAGGAAGTGGCGACGATTCGACGCCTTGCCGGGCCGGCGCAAATCTTGACGGGCAACGCCGCGACCGAGTCGGCATTTCGTCGCCTCGCTCCGACCCGGCGCGTGCTGCACCTCGCGACGTACGGCGTGCTCAACAAACAAAACCCGCTGTTTTCGTTCGTGCAGCTCGCGCCCGACGACGCCGAGGACGGGCGCCTCGAGGTGCACGAGGTGTTCGGTCTCCATCTCGCGGCGGACCTCATCGTCCTATCGGCGTGCCAGACGGGACTCGGCTCGGGCGCGCTGGCCGATGTGCCCGCGGGCGACGATTGGGTTGGTCTCACGCGCGCGTTTCTGCATGCTGGAGCCCGGCACGTGGTGGCGACGCTGTGGCCGGTGGACGACTGGGCGACCGCGGCGTTGATGGAGCGGTTTTATGGGGCTGGCGATGTCGCGGCCGAGCCGGCGCGCGCGCTGGCCGAGGCGCAGCAGGCGCTGCTCAAGGTGCCG
>Ga0137418_10005165_pt1 | contig 11960 bp, 10 predicted proteins | sample CZODoug3_1_2_16f_FD_122242 | JGI IMG/M metagenome (GOLD analysis project Ga0137418, IMG submission 122242) | Vadose zone soil fungal communities from Angelo Coast Range Reserve, California, USA - CZODoug3_1_2_16fungal (Hybrid Assembly) | ecosystem: Environmental > Terrestrial > Soil > Vadose... | reverse complement strand
GTTCACATGGCTCCGGGAAGTGACCGGCCGCCACGTGGCCAAGGCGCGCAGCTCGACAATCTCGGGACCATGCTGTTCGCGTGTGTCGCCGTGGGGCTGGCCGCCGGATACTTCGCGGATCGGTGGCTGGGGACACAGCCGTGGCTCCTGTTGATCGGGCTCGGCTTGGGCATCGTGGCGGCGGGTGTGAACTTCTATCGCACGATCAAGACGCTGAACCGAATGGATGACTCCGGGGACGATGCCTGATCTGACTACTCGCGTGACGTGGGCGGGCGCCTGGACGGTGGCGGCCCTGGGCGCGGGCGCCTGGTGGCTGGTCGGTCTCTCCGCGGCGGCTGGAGTGACGGGCGGCGGGCTCATCGGCATCATCAATTTTCGCTGGCTCGCCCGCGATCTGCGGCGGGCCGTCGCCCTCGTGACCGACGGGCAGGCGGGTCTGGTGCGGGTGGGCCGTGTCGGCCTGCGCCAGCTCTTCACGTTCGGCGCCCTGGGCGCCCTCGTGGCCCAGGGGTGGGCCAATCCCGTCGCCGTGGGCGTGGGGCTGGCCGCGCTGCCCCCGGTGCTGCTGTGCCAGGGGCTCCTGAGCGCCCGAGAGGACGACTAGGCCATGGAGCTCATCGAGCACCCGCCGATTCTCCGCGTCCCGCACATCCCCGACCAGGTCCTGTACATGTGGATCGTCATGGCGGTGCTCGTCGTCGTCTCCATCGTGGCCACGCGCCGCCTCCATCTGGTGCCGCACGGCACCCAGAACATGATGGAGGTCATCCTCGAGCAGTTCGTCAAGGAGCTGGACGAGACGATCGGGCACGACGGCCGGCGCTATCTGCCCCTCATCGCCACCCTGGGTCTCTTCATCCTGACCTCGAACCTCATGGGGCTCGTGCCGGGGCTCGTCGCCCCCACCGCGAATCTCAACACCACCGCCGCCTGCGCTCTCATCGTGTTCTTCACGTATCACTGGATCGGGGCGAGGAAGCAGGGAGTCATTCCGTACCTCAAGCACTTCGCGGGCCCCGTGCCCACGCTGCTCAAGCCGCTGATGTTCGTCATCGAGATCATCAGCCACTGCGCGCGGCCGCTGTCGCTGTCCCTTCGCCTCTTCGGCAACATGATGGCCGGCCACATCCTCCTCGCCATCTTCTTCTTCATGATGGGGCTGGACGGGATGCTCGGCTGGGCACTGTCAGGCTCCCTGGGAGGGATCCTCATCGGGGCGCCCGCCACCCTCGTCATGGTCGTGTTCGTGGTCGGCTTCCTGCTGCCCCTCAAGATCCTGGTGGCCCTGATCCAGACCTTCATCTTCTGCAAGCTGGCCATGCTCTACATCGCCGCGGCTGTCGAGGAAACCGAACACCACTAGCGGTAATCACCACTACACCTATAAGGAGGAGTGCCGTGCGACGCACTGTCACGTTGACTCTCATGGCGATTCTGGCCGCGCCCGGGATGGCCTGGGCCGCCGAGGCGGCCGTCGGGGATCTCCCGAAGGCCTTCGCCGTCCTCGCCGCGGGTATCGGCTTCGGCCTGGCCGCCGGCCTCTGCGGCCTCGGCCAGGGCCGCGCCGCGGGCTCGGCCGTGGACGCCATGGCGCGCCAGCCCGGCGCCATCGCGCGCATCCAGACCGCCATGCTGCTCGGCCTGGCCTTCATCGAGTCACTCGTTCTCTTCGTCTTCGTCATCGCGGTCATCTTGCTGTTCGTGAAGTCGTAGCGGGGGCAGGAGTCCCGGGCGTCCCGGGGCCACGTGCCCGGGACGTCCGACGCCGCGCGGAAATGGCTCGACGGTCCCAGTTCAAGATTCCCCGCATCCCGGAGATGACGGTCCGGCGCCTGTCCGTGTACACGCGCTGTCTCCTGCAGCTCGAAGAGGACGGAGTCAAGACCATCTCGTCCCAGGAGCTGGCCGAGCGCTTCAGCCTGAACTCCGCCCAGGTCAGGAAGGACCTCGCCTACTTCGGCGAGTTCGGCGTGCGCGGCATCGGCTACTACGTCTCGGGCCTCAAGGCCGAGCTCCAGCGCATCCTGGGCCTGGACCGCGAGTGGCAGGTGGCGCTGGTGGGCTTCGGCAACCTGGGCTCGGCGCTCTTTCACTACAAAGGCTTCGCCCGCCAGGGTTTCCGAATCTCGGCCATCTTCGATGACGATCCCGGCAAGGCCGGCAAGCTGGCCGACGGCGTGCCCATCCTGCCCATGCGTGATCTCGCGCGCGAGACCAAGGGCCGCAATCTCCAGATCGCCATCGTGGCGGTGCCGGCCGAATCGGCCCAGCCGGTGACGGAAAAGCTGGTGGCCGCCGGGATCAAGGCCATCCTCAACTTCGCCCCGGGGCGCATTCGCGCTCCCAAGGACGTACGGTTCAAGAGCGTGGATCTGTCCATCGAGCTGGAGACCCTGAGCTTCTACCTGGCGCAAGGTCCCAAGTCGTAAGCTGCGCCCCCGGCTAGGGGCGGGTGCTAAGCTGCCTGGTGGTGTCGCGTCGCGTTCGTTCATGAGCCTGACCGCGTCGGAGTCGGTCCTGTCCCGGTGGGCCGCGCTTGGAGAGCTCTCCACGGCCCTCGCCCAGGGAGTAGCCTGTCTCGAAGCCCAGGGTCTGTGGGGCTCGTCTCGCGCCCTCGTGGTCTCGGCCTTCGTCCGCGACACCGGCCGGCCCGTCCTCTATCTCTCCCCGGGCACCGCCGAGCGTCACCGCGCCGCCGAGGACATCCGCTTCTTCCGGGACACGCTCGAGTCCGCGAGGATCCCCGTTCTGGAGTTTCCCCCCGCCGAGCCCAGCTCCTGGCATGGCCGCCATCGCGACCATGTCGCCGAGCGAGCCCTGGTCTGCCACGCCCTCGTGACCGGGGGCGCCATCGTGGCGGTCACCACGCCCGCCGCCCTCGGTGCGCCGATTCTCTCCCCGGAGACCTTTCGCGCCCGGACCTTCACGCTGACGGTGGGGGCGAGCCTCGAGCGGGAGGGACTTCTCCACGCGCTCGAGACGGCCGGCTACGAGCGGGTGGACACCGTGGTCGAGGTGGGACAGTGGAGCCTGCGGGGCGGGATCGTCGACATCTTCTCGGCCACCCACGATCGGCCCGTGCGCGCGGAGTTCTTCGGTGACGAGATCGAATCGCTGCGGCTCTTCGATCCGACCACGCAGCGGTCCGTGGAGACGCTCGGCGAGCTGACGGTGCTCCCGCTGGCCGGAGCCGACGCCGATCACGCCCTGCCCGCGTGGCTGCCCGGCGAGATGCTGGTCGTCCTCGACGACCCCGCGCTCCTCGAGGCGCCACCGGAGGAGGCGCCCTCCGCCGTGCCCCTCGCCCAGGCGCTCGGTCGCTTCCAGCGGCTCGAGCTGCCGCTCCTCCAGCGCGGAGGTGGGCGTGTGCCGCGGGTCGCCATGGGCACTCGCTCGGTGGGAGGCTTCCAGGGCCGCTTCAAGGACCTCGCGGCGGAGATCCGGAGCTGGCGGGGGGAAGGATTCACCGTGCGTCTGGTCGTGGACGACGAGGCGCAGGCCGCGCGCTGCCGCGGCATCCTCCAGGAGCACGATCTTGAGCCGTGGCCCGACGCCACCCTCTGGAGCGCCGAGGGCCTCGGTGTCATCACGGGCGATTGCGCGGCAGGCTTCCAGCTGCCCGCCCTCGGCCTTGTCCTTCTCGCCGAAGAGGACGTCTTCGGCGCGCGCCGGCGGCGGCTGCGCCGTCCCGTCTTCCAGCGGGGCGCGGCCATCGCCGCCTTCACCGACCTCAACCCGGGCGACCTCGTGGTCCACGAGGCGCACGGCATCGGCCGCTACCACGGCCTGCGCACCATGGCCGCGGAGGGCCGCGACGCGGACTTCCTGCTCCTCGAGTACGCCGAGGGCGGCCGCCTCTATCTTCCCGTCGAGCGCCTCGACCTGATCTCGAAGTACATGGGCGCGCCGTCGGTGGCGGCGCGGCTCGATCGCATGGGCGGAGGCGCCTGGCAGCGCGTCAAGGAGTCCGTGCGGGCCGCGGTGCGCCAGATGGCCGAGCAGCTCCTTCGCCTCTACGCCGCGCGCTCCGTGGCGGAGCGGCGGATCTTCTCGGGCGACACGCCGTGGCAGCGGGAATTCGAGGCGGCCTTCCGCTTCGAGGAGACGCGCGACCAGCTGCGCGCCATCGAGGACACCAAGCGGGACATGGAGGGACCGCGCCCCATGGACCGCCTGGTCGCGGGCGATGTCGGCTACGGCAAGACGGAGGTTGCCCTGCGCGCGGCCTTCAAGGCGGTGGCCGACGGACGGCAGGTCGCCGTCCTCGTGCCCACCACGGTGCTGGCCCAGCAGCACTTCCACACCTTCAGCGATCGCTTCTCGCCGTTCCCGACCCGCGTGGAGCTGCTGTCCCGCTTCCGTAGCCCCCGGGAGCAGAAAGCGGTGGTGGAAGGGCTCAAGACGGGTGCGGTGGACGTTGTCATCGGCACCCATCGGCTCCTGTCCAAGGACGTCGCCTTCCGCGACCTCGGCCTCCTCGTGGTGGACGAGGAGCATCGCTTCGGGGTCACCCACAAGGAGCGGATCAAGCAGCTCCGGACCTCGGTCGACGTGCTCACCCTGACCGCCACGCCCATCCCGCGCACCCTCTACATGTCGCTGGCCGGCGCGCGCGATCTCTCGGTGATCGAGACACCGCCCCTGGACCGGCTGCCCGTGGAAACGGTCGTGGCCGGCTTCGATCGGAAGGTCATCAAGGAAGCCATCGATCGCGAGCTCCAGCGCGGCGGCCAGGTCTTCTTCGTGCACAACCGGATCCAGTCGCTGCCCTCCATGACCTCCTTCGTGCGCCAGCTCTGCCCCCAGGCGAGGGTGGTCATGGGGCACGGCCAGATGGGGGAGCGGGAGCTGGAGGCGGTCATGGTCAAGTTCGTCGACGGCGAGGCGGACGTTCTCGTCTCCACCGCCATCGTCGAGTCGGGGCTCGATATCCCAGCCTCCAACACCATCATCATCAATCGCGCCGACCGCTTCGGCCTCGCCCAGCTCTACCAGCTGCGCGGCCGCGTGGGGCGCGAGCGCCAGCAGGCCTACGCGTATCTCCTCGTGCCCGCCGCAGGCAGCCTGGACGAGACGGCGCAGCGACGCCTGCGCGTGATCGAGGAGATGACGGAGCTGGGGGCGGGCTTCCAGCTCGCCATGCGCGATCTCGAGATCCGCGGCGCCGGGAATCTCCTCGGGGCCGAGCAGCATGGACACATCGCGGCGGTGGGCTTCGATCTTTACACGAAGCTCCTGGCGGAAGCCGTGAGAGAATTGAAAGGCGAGTCGGCCCCAGCCTCGGTGGACCCCGTGATCACGGTAGGGGTCGAGGCGCTGCTGCCCGAAGAGTACGTTCCCGAAGTCAACCAGCGGCTCGCGATCTATCAGCGGCTCGCGGACGTGGGCGACGACGACGAGGTCGCCCAGATGCGGGCCGAGCTCGCGGACCGCTTCGGCCCGCCGCCCCCCGCCGTCGTCGCGCTGCTGGACGTGGTCGGGCTGCGGGTGCTCAGTCGGCGGCTCGGCGTCGAGCGCCTCGAAGCCGGCGGCGGCCGGGCGCTCGTGACCTTCGCCCCGTCGACTCCTGTCACGCCGGAGCGCATCCTGGCCGTGCTCGGTCGACGCGGCAGCGGAGTGACCATGCGGAAGGAGTTCATGCTCGAGGTGGTGATTCCGACGGGCTCCTGGGAGGCGGTACGGGATGCGCTGCGCGCGCTGCTGGAGTCTCTCGCGTGAGCGGCGCGGCCCGGCTTGTCCTCGTCGCGGGTGTCGCCGCCGCTCTCGCGGGGTGCTCCATCCCCTCGTGGATGCCCCTCGTCGGCAAGGCCAAGGAGCCGCCGCCGCCCGCCCCCCCTCCCGGCGAGGTGCGCGCTCCTCTCCTCTCGCGCTCCGCCTTGCCGCCCGACGCCGAGGCGGTCGTGGACCGGATCATCTGCGTGGTGAACAGCGATGCCGTCACCCTGTACGAGCTCGATGAGGCGGAGGCCTACTACCTCTACGAGAACAAGCTGCCTCGACCGTCCGAGGGCGAGGAGCGCGCGAAGCTCCGGGAGCGGGTCCTCGCCGGCATCGTCGAGAAGCGGCTCCAGATCCAGCAGGCCGAGCGCGAGAAGGTCACCGTCGACGATGCCGAGATGACGGAGCGGATGGGAGACATCCAGAAGCGGCTGGGGGCCAACACGCCGGTGGAATTCGAGGAGATGATCAAGGCCCAGGGTCTGAGCATGGAGGCGGTCAAGAAGCGCATCCGCGAGCAGCTGCTCGTGGAGCGCATGATCCGGCGCAAGGTGTCCCTGCGCGTCTCCGTTACCGAGGAGGAAATCGACCGCTACCTGATCGCCAACCGGGAAAAGCTCGAGACGGGCCTCGCCTTCGAGGCCCGCCACATCCTCTTCGTGCCCGGGGCAGGCTCGGGCGAGGACGGCTGGACGGCGGCGCGGCGCCGGGCCGACGAGATCTACAGCCGCGTGCTCGCGGGCGAGGACTTCGGCGATCTCGCGCGCGAGTATTCCGAGGACACGGGCACGGCCAAGAACAGCGGCCGGCTCGGCGTGCTCAAGCGGGGCGAGCTGGCCGCGGACATCGAGACGGCTATCCTGAGGCTCTCGCCGGGTGAGCACTCACCGCCCTTCCGGTCCCAGGTCGGCTACCACCTCTTCGAGCTCGACTCCAAGGAGACGCTCGCGGGAGAGCAGCTCGCGCAGGCCCGCAACCAGATCCGCGACATCCTGTACAAGCAGAAGTACGACACGAGGCTCCAGGAGTGGCTGACGGAGATCCGCGGCAAAGCCATCATCGAGATGCGGCTCTGAGCGCCCTCCCGGGCGACGGTGAAGACGCCAGTCAAATGGCCCGACGGGTTCAAAAGCTCTGGGAGTTTTAGATTGACACAATGGCGCGCGCTGTGGGAGATTGAGGATCGAAGTCGAACCAAGTTCCCCGTACACATTCAACCCCCCGGAGATCACCATCTCGCAGCGTAGTCCCAAACGGCCCTCGCCGCAGAAGTCTGACGCCACCGAAACGGCCGCGTCCGATTCCGGTGGAGCAGGAGGCAACAGGATGAACCTGTCCGAACTCAAGGATAAGACCATCACGGATCTCAACGCCGTGGCCAAGGATCTCGGGGTCCAGGGCACGGGCGGGCTCCGAAAGCAGGAGCTGATCTTCAAGATCCTGCAGGGGCAGGCCGAGCGGGACGGGCTCATCTTCGCCGAGGGTGTCCTCGAGGTCCTCCCGGACGGCTTCGGCTTCCTGCGCGCGCCGGACTACAACTACCTGCCCGGCCCGGACGACATCTACGTGTCTCCCTCGCAGATCCGGCGCTTCGATCTCCGCACGGGCGACACCATCTCCGGCCAGGTCCGTCCCCCCAAGGACACCGAGCGCTACTTCGCCCTGCTCAAGGTCGAGGCGATCAACTTCGAGACGCCCGAGCAGTCGCGCGACAAGACCCTCTTCGACAACCTCACCCCGCTCTACCCGATGGAGCGGCTGCGGCTGGAGCACGACTCGGAAAACCTGACCACGCGGGTCATGGATCTGCTCTGCCCGATCGGCAAGGGCCAGCGCGGCCTCATCGTGGCTGCGCCCCGCACGGGCAAGACGGTCATGCTCCAGAACCTCGCCAACGCCATCGCCAAGAACCACCCCGAGGTCTATCTCATCGTGCTCCTCATCGACGAGCGACCCGAGGAGGTCACGGACATGCAGCGCTCCGTCAAGGGCGAGGTCATCTCCTCGACCTTCGACGAGCCGCCCCAGCGCCACGTCCAGGTGGCCGACATGGTCATCGAGAAGGCCAAGCGCCTGGTCGAGCACAAGAGAGACGTGGTCATCCTGCTCGACTCCATCACGCGCTTCGCGCGGGCGCATAATGCCGTGATCCCGTCCTCCGGCAAGGTCCTCTCCGGCGGCCTCGATGCCAATGCCCTCCAGCGGCCCCGGCGCTTCTTCGCGGCCGCCCGCAACATCGAGGAGGGTGGCTCCCTCACCATCATGGCCACCGCCCTCGTCGACACGGGCTCGCGGATGGACGACGTGATCTTCGAGGAGTTCAAGGGCACGGGCAACATGGAGGTGCATCTGGACCGGCGTCTCATGGACAAGCGGGTGTTTCCTACCATCAACATCGAGCAGACGGGCACCCGGAAAGAGGAGCTCCTCCTCGAGAAGGACGAGCTGCAGAAGGTCTGGCTGCTCCGCAAGGCCCTGACCCAGCTGAACCCCGTGGAAGCCATGGAGCTCCTCCTCGACAAGGTCAAGATGACGAAGAGCAACAAGGACTTCTTGAGCGCCATGAGCCAGATGGGGTAGGGCTGTTTCCCCGCAGAAATCCCCAATTTGTTGCGGTTTTGGCAGGGGCCTGGTAACATCAAGCCTTCATTCGCACTCATCAGGAGGTGGGCCGTGAAGGCTGGCATTCATCCCGAGTACGTGGACACCACGATCACCTGCAATTGCGGGGAGGTCATTCACACCCGCTCCACCCAGCCCCAGATCCGGGTGGAAGTCTGCTCCAAGTGCCATCCCTTCTTCACCGGCAAGCAGAAGTTCCTGGACACGGCCGGACGCGTCGAACGCTTCCAGCGGAAGTACAAGAGGAAGCCGATCGCGGAGGGGTAGGGCCCGGCTCGGCAGAGCGCCGCGCCACGCTGTCACTGTCCTGAGGTGCCGTCGTTCTCCGTCTCCGCGCGCGGTGACCTCGCCGTCCGCCCACTTCCCCGCGAGGGGCCGTCATGTTTGACAAGCTCCGCCAGATCGAGGACCGCTACCGCGAGCTGAACGGGTCGCTTTCCGATCCCGCCGTCCTCGCCCAGCCCGCGCTGTACGCCAAGACGGCCAAGGCCGCCTCCGAGCTCAGCGAGGTCGTGCAAAAATTCGAGGACTACAAGCAGCTCCTGGGCGGCCTCGAGTCGGCCCGTCGCATGGCCGCCGAGGAGCCCGATCGCGAGATGCGCGAGCTCGCCCAGGCCGAGGTGCGCGATCTCGAGGGGCGCCAGGGCAAGCTGGAGGAGGAGCTGCGCACCCTCCTCATTCCCCGGGACCCCAACGACGACCGGAACGTCTTCGTGGAGATCCGGGCGGGCGCGGGGGGAGACGAGGCCGGCCTCTTCGCGGCGGACCTCGCCCGGATGTACTCGAAGTACGCCGAGCGACAGAAGTGGAAGGTCGAGCTCATGGACAAGCACGAGACCGGAGTGGGCGGCTTCAAGGAGATCGTGCTCTTCATCCAGGGCCGGGGGGCCTGGAGCCGGCTCAAGTTCGAGCGGGGCGTCCATCGCGTGCAGCGGGTGCCCGAGACGGAGTCGAGCGGGCGGACCCACACCTCGACGGTGACGGTGGCCGTCCTGCCCGAAGCCGAGGACGTGGACATCAAGGTGGACGAGAAGGACATCCGCGTCGACGTGTACCGCTCCTCCGGTCCTGGCGGGCAAGGGGTGAACACCACGGACTCCGCCGTGCGGATCACGCATATCCCCTCGGGGCTCGTGGTCACCTGCCAGGACGAGCGCTCGCAGATCAAGAACCGGGCCAAGGCCATGCGGGTGCTCAAGGCCCGGCTGCTCGAGCGCGCGCAGGACGAGCAGGCCGCCGCCATCGCCGCGGACCGCCGGAGCCAGGTGGGAACGGGGGAGCGCAGCGAGCGCATCCGCACCTACAATTTTCCTCAGGGCCGGGTCTCCGACCACCGCATCAACCTCACGCTCTATCGTCTGCCCGCCATCCTCGAGGGTGACCTCGACGAGATCGTGGACGCCCTGGCCGCGGAAGAGCAGCGCAAGAAGCTCCAGGAGCCCTCATGAGCCGCGCCACCCCGAGCACGATCGCGTCGCGTCTCGCGGAGGGGGCCGCGCGCCTGGGCGAGGCCGGTCTCGACAGTGCGCGACACGACGCCGAGCTGCTCCTCGCCGCCGTCCTCGGCACCGACCGCCTCTCCCTCTACGTCGAGCCGAAGCGGGCCGTGGACGGGGAGGTGGCCGCCCGCTACCGCGAGCTGATCGATCGCCGCGCCGGTCACGAGCCCGTCCAGTACATCCTGGGCTGGGAGGAGTTCCGGGGTCTGCGGCTGACGGTGACGCCGGATGTGCTGATCCCGCGTCCGGAAACGGAAGGGCTGGTCGAGCGGGCTCTCGAGCTGCTGACCGGCCTCGATCACGCGGCGGTGGCCGATGTGGGGACGGGCAGCGGAGCGATCGCGTGCGCGCTGGCGGCGGCGCGCCCCGATCTCGAGCTGCTCGCGGTCGACCAGTCCCTGGGCGCCCTCGCCGTCGCCTCGGACAACGTGCGCACGCTCGGGCTCGCCTCGCGCGTGAGGCTTCTCGCCGGCGATCTCTTCGGCCCCCTCGCCTCGCTCCGGGGCAGCCTCGACATGGTCGTGGCCAACCCGCCCTATCTGCCGGCCATGACGCTGGCCTCGCTGCCCGCCGAGGTGGTCCGCTTCGAGCCGCGCCTGGCCCTCGACGGCGGCCCCGATGGGATGCGCGTGCTGCGGCGCCTCATCGCCGAGGCCCCGGCCCATCTGCGACCCGGGGGCTGGCTCGTCATGGAGATCGGGGAGGAGCAGGCGGGCGCGCTCGCCTCGCTGATGGCCGCCGAGGGCTTCTCGGCCATCGGGGCGAGGCGCGATCTCCGCGGCGTCGAGCGCTACATCGAGGGCTGCTGGGCCGAAGGCAAGACCGTCGTCCCCCTCACGGGCGTGGCGACGCAAAGGATGAGCTGCTGATGCCCGCGCGGCTCGTGATCGAAGGTGGCATCCCGCTCCGCGGCCTCGTCGAGGCGAGCGCGGCCAAGAACGCGGCGCTGCCCGCCATGGCGTCGAGCCTGCTCACGGCACAATCGATCGTGCTCGACAACGTGCCCAGGCTGGCCGACGTGGTGACCATGACCTCGCTCCTCGAGCGCCTCGGGGCGAAGATCACACGGGAGGCGGACGGCGCCACGCGCCTGTCCGTCCCGAGCGTGACGACGCCCGAGGCGCCGTACGAGCTGGTCTCGACCATGCGCGCCTCCGTCGTCGTGCTCGGCCCGCTCCTCGCCCGCACGGGCACGGCCCGCGTCGCCCTCCCGGGCGGCTGCGCCATCGGCGTGCGTCCCATAGACCAGCACTTGAAGGGCCTGGCCAAGCTCGGCGCCGACATCACCATCCAGAACGGCTATGTCGAGGCGCGGGCCAGCCGGCTCAAGGGCGCGTGTATCACCACCGACCTCGTCACCGTCACGGGCACGGAGAACCTCATGATGGCCGCCGCGCTGGCCGAAGGGGTCACCGTGCTGGAGAACGCCGCCCGCGAGCCGGAGGTAGCCGACCTCGCGCGGCTCCTCACCGCCATGGGCGCGCGCATCGAGGGCGCGGGGACGGAGCGCATCGAGATCGAAGGCGTGCCCGAGCTCGGGGGCGCGCGGCACCGCGTCATTCCCGACCGGATCGAGGCGGGCACCCTGCTCGTGGCGGCGGCGATCACGGGCGGGGACGTCACCCTCACGGGCGTGACGCCGCGCCACCTCACGGCCACCCTCGCCAAGCTCGAGGAGTGCGGCGTGAGCATCACCGTCGAGGGCGATCGCGTCCGGTGCGTCGGGCCCGCGCGCCCTCGGCCCGCGGACGTGATCACGAGCCCCTTCCCGGGCTTTCCCACCGACATGCAGGCGCAGATGATGGCGCTCCTCGGTCGGGCTGAGGGATTGAGCAAGATCACCGAGACCATCTTCGAGAACCGCTTCATGCACGCCGCGGAGCTCTGCCGGATGGGTGCCCTCATCGAGACGGACGGGCCGTTCGCGGTGATCCGGGGCGTCGAGGCCTATCAGGGCGCTCCCGTCATGGCCACCGACCTCCGCGCGTCTGCATCCCTGGTCCTGGCCGGGCTGGCCGCGCGGGGCACCACGGAGGTCTCGCGTGTCTACCACCTGGATCGCGGCTACGAGGGGCTCGAGCGAAAGCTCCAGTCGCTCGGAGCGCGGATCGAGCGGGT
>Ga0137418_10005164_pt1 | contig 11963 bp, 12 predicted proteins | sample CZODoug3_1_2_16f_FD_122242 | JGI IMG/M metagenome (GOLD analysis project Ga0137418, IMG submission 122242) | Vadose zone soil fungal communities from Angelo Coast Range Reserve, California, USA - CZODoug3_1_2_16fungal (Hybrid Assembly) | ecosystem: Environmental > Terrestrial > Soil > Vadose... | reverse complement strand
TTGCGTCTCTCGGCGCAGGTTCTGACACACTCCTGGCACAATTTCGCTGTTTTGGACTCCTGGGTCACGCGGTCGCCGACAGTCATAACCCTCTGATTAGAGTGGCGGAGGGCGAGGGATTCGAACCCCCATGACCCTTGCGGGTCGGTGGATTTCAAGTCCACTGCCTTACCAGTTGAGGCTAGCCCTCCGTGCCCCGCGATGATCGCCACTTACGATACACCGGCTCGCGGTTCGCTCGGGCGCGATGCTGCGTCGTTGAAGTTTTGCCGAAGTTGCGTTGTCGTTCGGCCCTCGGCGCCCTGAGCCGCAACGGGGGTGCGGCTGACGCTGCGCTCGACAGCCGCCGCGAGCGCCTCAGGCGCACCCTGAGCGTACCGCGCGCTGCGCGCTCGGCCCGTTTCAACACGAACTTACCGATGGCGTTCGGCGGGGAAGCTGGCGGGATAGTGTAGGGGAGTTCTTGCTTTTCTCGGCGGCTTCGCGGCCGCCACTACGATCACACCGCCGGTGTCGAGGCGTCGCCGCGGTGTAGACTATGCCCGGGCTGGACGCCCACGCATCAAGCAGGCCGACGCCGGCCTCTCCTGCCATGTGGGCGATGCCCGCAGGGGGCGTGGTCCACCGTTCAGCCCATTTTCTTGCCTCACTCGCAGGGCGGCGCGGGCGAGATGGGCGAAGGCGAAGAAGACATGAGCAAGGCGCTGAACGTCTTCGGTCTGCTGCTGAACCTGGCCGGTGTCGTACTTCTGTTCTTGTTCGGGATGCCCTTCCGCATCGCGATCAGCGGCAAGGCCGTGACGTGGACCACGTCGAACATTGATCTCGAGGTCAAGAAGCTCGACGACCTCTTCAGCGTTCTCGGTTGGATCGGGCTCCTCGCGATTGCACTTGGGACGCTGCTGCAAGTCTGGGCCACAGTGGAGCGGCGGTAACCCGATCGGCCGCAACGATCTGGGCACCAGAGCACTGCGGCCCTACGTAAGCGCGGCAGAAGATCTTCCCAAGCTCGCCGCCGAGCGGGTGAACGCCACGTTGAACCGCACGACAGCGAATCCCCTACAGGGCCTGGTACGATGCCCTCACGCCGAGAACGAGAACGCCGTCGCTGCTGTCCGCGCATCGTGCGGGTTCCCTGACGGTGAGTTCCGCGGCAGCTGTGGGCACTCGTAGCCGAGGCCGGATCGGCGGGAGGGCAGAGATGGCACGCTACACCGTCGTCGATATGGATGGGCACGTCAACGAGCCCTTCGAGATGTGGGAAAAGTACCTCGACCCGGCCTTCCTCGAGTATCGACCACGTCTCGTTCGGACCGAGGACGGTGTCGATGCAATTGCCTTCGCCGGCGGCGTCCACGTGCCAGCCAACAATGGCATCGGTCTGCCAGGAGCGGGGCTCGTCGGGCGCAAGGTCGGCCCTCGCACGATGTACGAGTACCGCTACGCGGACGGGCATCCGGGCGGCTTCGAGCCGCAGGCCCGACTGAAGGCGATGAACGAGGACGGGATCGACATCGCGGTACTCTTCCCGACGCTGAGCGCGGTCATGATTGCGGCCAACCCGTGGGAGGCGATGGCCGGCGCGATGGCCCGCGCCTACAACGACTGGATCGCCGACTTTTGTCGCTCAGCGCCCCGCCGTCTCTACGGCGCCGCGCAGGTGCCGCTGCTCTACGTCGACGCTGCGGTCGCCGAGGCGCGCCGGGCCGTGACCGATCTCGGGCTCAGGGTTATCTACGTGCGGCCCAACCCCTACGGCGGCCGCTTGTGGACGGATCCAATCTACGATCCCTTCTGGGCGTGCGTCCAAGAGCTGGGAGTGCCCATCGGCTTCCACGAAGGAACCTTCCCCAAGGTGATGCCGACTGCCGGCGCCGACCGCTTCGAGAACTTCTTCTTCCAGCACATCATCTCGCATCCGTTCGAGCAGCAGCTTGCCTGTCTGAGCTTCCTGGCCGGAGGGATCCTGGAACGCTTTCCGCGGCTCAAAGTCATCTTCCTGGAGGCCGGCTGCGGCTGGCTCCCTTATTGGCTCGCGCGCATGGACGGCCACCACGAGCAAATCGGCTGGATGGTTCCCGAGATCACACGGAAGCCGAGCGAGTATTTCCACCGGCAATGCTACATCTCGCTCGACCCCGACGAGCATGACGTGCCGCACGTCGTGGACGTCGTCGGTGCTGACAAGATCGTCTTTGCTTCCGACTTTCCGCACTACGACGCGATTTTCCCAGGCGCGGTCGCGGCAGTGCGCGACCGCAATGATCTCGGCGATGAGGCCAAGCGACTCATCCTGGGTGAGAATGCCATGCAGCTGCTCGGCCTCGGCTAGAACTCAGCCGTCGCGTTCGCCTCTGCCGTTCGTATACGGACGGTCCACGATCGCTCAGCTGACGAGCTCGACCTCGACGAACACCAGCTCGCGGTCGAGGTCGTTGAACACATCGTGCTCGACGCCGGCTGTCCGGAAATACGCGATCCCGCTCGACAGATCTGCGTACACCTCTTTGCCGCCTTCCACGATCCGCATGCGGCCGCCGGATATCGGGACGACCACGTAGTCGTACTCGTGGCGGTGAAAGCCCGTGTGCGCACCCGGGGCCAGGCGGTGGCGAATGACCCGGGTTCGCGCATTGTCGATCTGGCGATCGGTCTCTTCGAGCATGAGCACCTCGGTTCGGCGCGACTCCGCGGAGTCTAGCAGAGCCGGGGAATAACCGGAATCGTTCGCGGCGCGCTCCATCGCCCGGGCTTGGTCAGAGAACAATAGATTCCGGAAAGTTTTCGCCCAACACCACCCTTGTCAGAACTGAGACTTCGTTTAAGAATAGTCCCCCGACGCTCATTGAGCGCGGATCGCAGAAGGGAACGGGCATGATGAATGGAGCAGCGCTTCTCCACGACGTGAGCTCTTCCTCGAATCCGCGCTGCTCAACTCAGCCGTCCACGCGCCGCGTCGGGATCGCCGCGGGTCTCGCATTGGCCGCACTGCTGCCCATGGCGCTTCCAGTCGCGGCGCAAGAGCAAGAGCCCGTCGTCGCCCGGATCGCGCGCGAGAATCTTCCCTCGGTCGTGACGCTGATCGCGCTCGACGATCGCGATCAGCCGCTCGCGCTGGGAAGCGGCTTCTTCATCTCGCGTGACGGTGTGCTCGTGACCAACGCGCACGTCGTGGGCGGTGCCGCCAAGGTGCTCGTGCGCTGGCGCGGGCAGAGTGGTGTCGCGCTCAAGATCCTGAACTTCGCCAGGAAGTACGACCTGGTCACGATTCAGACCTCGTTTACGTCCACGCCCGCCGTCTTGCTCGCCGATTCCGACACGGCGGCGGTCGGCCAGGACGTGATTGTCCTCGGCAGCCCGCAAGGGCTCGAGGGCACCGTCTCGACCGGGATCATCGGCGGGTTGCGCGTCCTGGGCGGCGTCAAATTTTTACAAATCACCGCGCCGATCAGCCCGGGGAGCAGCGGCGGACCGGTCTTCAATTTCCAGGGTCGCGTGATCGGGATCTCGACGGCCACATCGGCCAAGGGCCAGAATCTGAACTTTGCGCTCCCCGTGAACCTCCTGCGGGACGTGCCGCCCACGACGATCGCCTTCACCGCGGCCAAGCCGGTTCCATTCGACATGCGCGACGGCGACCGCCTCAAGGACCTTGTCTACTTCAACAACATCATCGAAGAATTCGGCGTCTTCGCCGAGGGCAGCACGCTCGCGGCGCTGACCGCGTCACTGCAGAACCGGACGAGCGACACGATCTCGGACGTTCGCGTGCTGGTCGTGGTGAAGAGCCCGCGCGGCGAGGTACTGGATTTCCATCTGCGCGACTTCAGGGGGACCGTGATTCCGCCCGGCCTCGCCAAGCAGGTCTCCATCCCGATCGCGACCCGGGGATTCCGGACGTGGGGGAGCGGGATCGACTACGACCGCGGCACGTACGAGATCCGGCTGCTCGACTACAAGGTCAGCAGCCGCAGCGACGATCGCATCAAGCGCCCGTAGGCCTCAGAGATTTACTCGCTCCGCCAGCCGCGGAGACTCATACACGCCTGGAAGAACAGCAGTCGGATTCCGGGATCGGCGTGCAAGGCGTTCTGGAGCTGCGAGTCGGCGTCCGCCTCACACTCCCGCGCGTCCCTGAGCAGCGCGGTCTCGCGGTCACGCTCCGCGGTCGCGCAGGCGGTCAGCGATACGAGGACGGCGAGCCATGCCAGACGGCGCCTCATGCCGTTCCGCTGGAGTCCCGTGTCAGCGCGGGGTGAGCCGCGTGAGCCCGTCCATATAGGGTCGAAGCGCCTGCGGGATCGTGACGGACCCGTCACCTTCCTGGTAGTTCTCGATCACGGCCATGACCGTCCGTCCGACGGCCAGACCGGAGCCGTTCAATGTCGCGCAGTATTCCGGCCTGCCGCCCCCATCCGGGCGATAGCGGATATCGGCTCGCCGACCGCCGAACGCGTCGTAGTTCGAGCATGACGAGATCTCGCGGTAGCGGCCTTGCCCCGGCAGCCATACTTCGATGTCGTAGCCCTTCGCCGCGCTGAATCCGAGATCGCCGGTGCACCGCTCGACCACACGGTATGGGATCTCGAGACGCCGGAGCACGGTCTCGGCATTCGTCACCATCGACTCCAGTTCCTCGTAGGCTTGGGCCGGCGTTGCCAGCTTCACGAGCTCGACCTTGTCGAACTGGTGCTGGCGGTAGATCCCCTTCATGTCCTTGCCGTAGGTGCCGGCCTCGCGCCGGTAACACGGGGTGAACGCGGTGTAGCGACGAGGAAGTGAGGCTTCGGCTAGCACCTCGCCGGCGTGCAACGCCGTCAGCGCCACCTCCGAGGTTGGAATGAGATACAGGGAACGGCCCTCATCGGCCTCGACGGTCTTGAACAGCTGCTCCTCGAACTTCGGCAGCTGACCCGTCTTGAGCATCGTGTCGCCGTTCACGAGGTGCGGCACCCAGATCTCGGTATAGCCGTGCTCCCGAGTGTGGAGGTCGAGCATGAACTGGGCGAGCGCGCGCTCGAGCCGCGCCACACCGCCCCAGAGGACCGCGAAGCGCGCCTTGGCGATCCGCGCGGCCCGTTCGAGATCGAGCCCCAACGCCGCGCCGACCTCCTCGTGGGGCTTGGGCGGGAAGGCAAATGTCCGCGGCTCGCTCCAGTGGCGAGCCTCGACGTTGTCATCCTCGCCCTTGCCGTCGGGAACCGACGGATGAGGCAGGTTGGGTATCTGGAGCAAGAGCGCCTCGAGGCGCTCGTCCACGCCTTTCAGCTCGGCGTCGAGCGCCTTGATGCGCTCGCCGACCTCGCGCATCCGCGCCTGCTCGGCGCCGGCGTCCTCGCCCCGACGCTTGGCCTGGCCGATCGCCTCGGAGGCCTTGTTACGGAGGGCCTTGAGGTCTTCGCTCTCGCGGACGAGCCGACGGCGCTCGGTATCGAGCGCGAGCACCTCGGTGACGAGGTCGGCGCCGCCCTTCGCCGCGAGCCCGCGACGAACCGCATCGGGCTGCTCGCGGATCTGCCGGACGTCAAGCACGGCGTTACGGCGCTTCGACCGGCGCGGTGCTCTCCGACTCGACGCGCGCGACCGAACCGACCCGGTCGTCGGCCTCGAGGTCGATGATCCGCACGCCCCACGTGTTGCGTCCCTGTGACGAGACGTCGGCGGCGTGGAAGCGAATCATCTTCCCGTTCGTCGTGACGACCAGGATGTCGTCCCCGTCGCGTACCTGGAGCATGGCGACGACGTTGCCGTTGCGGCCGCCGGTCTTGATGTCGATGATCCCCTTGCCGGCGCGGCCCTGCAGCCGGTACTCGTCGAGCGGCGTGCGCTTGCCGTAACCCCGCTCGGTGACGGTGAGGATGCTGACGCCCTCCTGCACGACGTCGGCGGCGATGACCTCGTCGCCCTCGTCGACCTCGATCCCGCGCACGCCGGCGGCGGCGCGGCCCATCGGGCGCACTTCTTCTTCCGAGAAGCGGATGATCATGCCGAGCTTGGTGGCGATCATCACCTCGCGCCGGCCGTCGGTGCGCCGCGCGGTGATGACCATGTCGCCCTCGTCGAGCCCGATCGCCTGGATGCCGCCGGCGCGCGGGTGCGAGTAGGAGTCGAGCTCGGTCTTCTTCACCTTGCCCTGCTTGGTCGCGAACAGGATGTAGCCGCCCGCCGCGAAATCGCGCACCGGCACGCACGTGGCGACGGACTCGCCCTCGCCGAGGGCCAGGAGGTTCACCATCGCCTTGCCCTTGGCCTGGCGCCCGCCCTCGGGGATCTCGTGCACCTTCAGCCAGTGGACCTTGCCGAGGTTCGTGAAGAAGAGCAGGTACGAGTGCGTGGAGGCGACGAAGAGGTCCGCGACGATGTCCTCTTCCTTCGTCTCCATGCCGGTCACGCCCTTGCCGCCGCGCCGCTGGCTGCGGTACGCCTCGACGTGGGTGCGCTTGATGTAGCCGGAGCGGGTGATGGTGACGACCATCTCCTCGTCGGCCAGCAGGTCCTCGATCGTGAGCTCGGTGGTCTCGGTGAGGATCTCGGTGCGGCGCGCGTCGCCGTACTCTTCCTTCACCGCCAGGAGCTCGGCCCGGATGATGGCCATCAGCTTCGTGCCGGAGGCCAGGATGCCCTTGAGCTCCTCGATGAGGGCCAGCGTCTGCTCGTGCTCCTCCACGACCTTGTGGCGCTCGAGCTGGGTGAGGCGCTGCAGCCGCATGTCGAGGATGGCGCGGGCCTGGATCTCCGAGAGCTCGAGGCGCGACATCAACGCGTCCTTCGCGGCGTCGGGGCTCTCGGCCGCACGGATCAGACGGATGACCAGGTCGAGCTGCTCGACCGCCTTGCGCAGGCCCGCCAGGATGTGGGCGCGCTCCTCCGCCCGCGCCAGATCGTACTTGGTGCGCCGCGTGACGATCTCACGACGGAAGCCGACGAAGGCCGTCAGCATCGTCTTGAGGTCGACGATCTGCGGCCGCCGGTCGACCAGCGCCAGCATGATGATGCCGAACGTCGTCTGCATCTGCGTGTGCTTGTAGAGCTGGTTCATCACGATCTGCGGAATGCCGCCGCGCCCGAGCTCGAGCACGACGCGGATGCCCTCGCGGTCCAGAAGGATCCGCTCGGCGACATCGGGGTCCTCACTTCGCCCGAAAATCTGATCACCGTATGGAAGTCAGGTCAGGCGATCGACCGCTCGTCCCGCTAAGGCGGCACGGGAAGGTACGGAACGCGCTCCCACACGAGTCCGTCTCCGACGACCCGGCGGTTCAGTTTGCCGGTTCCCTCGAGTTCCTCGAGCAGCAGTTCGGCGTCATCATCAGTGACCCCCAAGACCGCGGCAATCTCTCGGGTTGCCCAGTGTTTCGATTGACCGAGCAGCTGCACAACCGACGGCTCCGTGGGATCGAGGACTTTGGCTTGGAGCTGCGGGTCGACCTGCCGTAGGACGTCCTCGAACACCTCCCAAGGCTGCCATCCGTTCAGTCGAGCGGACACCTCCCCTCGCCCGATCGTGAAGGTCGGGAATCCACGGATCTCGAGGCGCTCGCACTCCTCACGATCCCGTTGGAACGCCTGCTCCGCACTGCCGTCTTCGAGGGCTTTGGTGAAAGCCTCCACATCGAGACCGGCCTCTCGCGCGACGTCGGTCTGGACCTCGACGCGGTGGATGGGCCGAGCATCGAGGCACCACGCCTCACGAAGAGCCCGCAGGTACTGCCGATCGGCGTGGGCACCCTGGAGGGAAGCGGCTTTCGCCGCGATGCACGCGGGCCAGGTCGAGTTGAAATCATCGATCCCGCGGATCATCCGTTTCGCGTCCATCGGCATTCGGTGTTGTGTGGCGACGGCCTCGAAGAACGCTAGGACGGACTCCGTCCAACGGCCTCCGGACATCCGGGCCCACTGCTCTCGCATCGGACCGAAGTCTTCGAACAGGCCGCCTTGCCGGATTTCCAGTTCCACGGCGTCTTCGTAGACGATCTCCAGCCGACGAATCATGGGCTCGCATCCCCAACACCAAATGTTGTGGGGGTCGGTGTACCAGACGACGTGGAGCGGGGCGGACATCGTGGAGCTCGGGACCCACAGAGAACGGTCGGTCTTATCTTTGTCGGGAATAGGGGATCCGAGTGACGGGAAACGATTTTATCGGCTTCCGTGGTCACTAATTCTGAATCGGATTCGGAGACGTGTCGTGCCCATCTTCATTTCGGCCGCCGAGCGTCTGAGCGTGCGGAAACGATCGAGAGACCTGCCAATCTTGCGCGCTTTGGTCGCCCCATCGTCCTCACTGCGTCTGCTTGATGTGGGAGGAGGTGCGGGGACGGCGACCGAACAATTCTCCCAGGGCTGTGGCGAGGTCACCGTCTTGGAGCCGGACCGGAAGAAGCTCGCGGTGGGCCGGAGACGGCGACCCAATCTGCGGTTCCAGGAGGGCCGCGGGGAATCGATTCCCTTTCCGGATGATTACTTCGACCGAGTCGTGGCGGTCGTGAGTCTCCATCATGCAGACGACCAAGCACAGGTTCTCCGGGAGATGCGACGAGTGCTGCGTGAGTCAGGACGCGTTGTGTTAGCCGAACTGCCGCATTCTCGTGCGCCCGGCCCGTTGGCACATTGGATCGGCGGGCACATCCACGCGCCTTCGCTGTCGTTCCTGGAGCCCCACGAGCTCAAGACGAAGGTAGAGTCTGCGGGCTTCGCGGAGGCGGCGATTCACCCGGGCGTGACGTGTTACTTCGTGACCGCCACGAAATGACTCGACGGAGAAGAATCCCATCCACGAATTCGTCGCGGGGAAATCCTTTTACCGTTCGAGCTCGTGGAGACGCGCTGCGGTGCGTCGATTGCCATTTCCGCGCGGGGTCACGGGGATTGTGAGTTTCTTCCTCCTCGTCGCGATACTGAACGGAATTGCCTCGCATGCGACGGCGGCTTTGTCCAAGCCCGCCTACGCCGCAGGCGATCGCTGGGTCTACGTGCTCACCGGCTCCCTCGATTCGTTGCCCGGCCTCAATGCAAGCCAAACGGGGACGTTCCGTTTCGATCTCGTCGGCCAGGTCGAGGTCAACGTGCTCGGTCCATCCTCCGCACCCTCCGGGGGCATCGCGATTCCAGGAGTCGCCGTCGACACGAGCGTGCGCGGTTTCTTGAACGGGACCTTTCCAGTCCCGAATGTTGGAACCGCCCGCGTGACGGGCACGTTCACCACGCGTGCGTCGGAACTATGGGAGGACCGGGCGTATTTCCCGATTCGGTCGAATGCGACGACCTCGTACGTGGCCGACGTCACGTTTGTGTTCACGACGCAGCTCACGGCGACGGTCCGCGTGAATGCGAGCCAATCCGCGACCACCTTCCCGCCCTTTGATCTCGAGGTCGGACAGAACGCGAGCGCGGCGCTTCAGACTCACGTGGTCGTGAATTCCACCGTTAACATTGCCGGCCGGACCCAGAGCACGGAGAATCAAACCGACAGTTCCTCGGTCTGGCGTCGCGAGGTCCTGTCTCGGGAGCAGGTCACGGTCGAGGCCGGGACCTTCACGGCGTACAAACTGAACCAGACTGTCGGCAGTTTCCCTGGCATCGGCGGGCTGTCCGGGGGAAGCAACGAGACGGCGTATTTCTCGAATGAGACGGGTTACTATGCGAAACGGGACGCTTATGCGAACGGGACCCGAGTCGCTGAGATGCGACTCAAGTCGTACTCGTACGGTGCGAAAGCATCCACACTTGGTCTCATGGACTCGTTGCTGATCGTCGCGGCCGTGGCGATCGGGTCTGTCCTTGTCTTCATATATTGGATCCGCCGAAAGAAACGAATCCCCGAACCGCCATCGGGCGGGCCGCCAGCAGCGACGGTCGAGAGGAAAGGAGGAGGGAAGGACGGCACTAATTGAGACCGCCGGGCTGACGAAGGTGTTCGGCGAGGTTCGCGCCGTCGACGACCTGAGCGTGTCGATTCCGGAAGGGGCGATTGGCCTCGTCGGCCCGAACGGCGCGGGGAAGACGACTTTCCTGCGACTTCTCCTAGGCCTGGTGCGTCCGACCACAGGGACCGCGAAGGTCCTAGGTCACAATATCGCGGAAGGGATCCCGGTCCGCGAACGGATCGGCTACATGCCCGAGCACGATTGTCTCATCCCGGACATGACGGGCGTGGGACTCGTGACGTTGATGGGACGGGTGAGCGGACTCGACGCCGACACAGCGATCAGCCGAGCGCATGATGTGCTCCAATTCGTCGGTGTCGAGGAAGAACGCTACCGAAAGATCGCGGAATATTCGACCGGCATGAAACAGAAGATCAAACTGGCCCAGTCGATGGTCCATGACCCGCAGCTCTACCTCTTCGACGAGCCCACGACGGGCCTGGACCCGCGCGGCCGCACAGAGATGCTCGACCTCGTCCGCGTGATCGCGAACTCTCCCGGCCGCAACGTGGTCTTGTCGAGCCACCTGCTCCCCGACGTGGAGACGATCTGCAAATATGTCGTCATCCTCGACGGTGGGCACCAGATCGCCGCCGGGGAACTGAGTCAGCTTCTCTCCGGGGCTGCGGACCGCCTGCGGATCGACGTCCGGGGCGACCGGGTGGCGTTCGCGCGGCGGCTCCAGGAAACGGGCGTGGAAGCCGAGGCGACGCCCACCGGCGTGCACGTGACGCGGAAGCCCGGTGTGGAGGCCGCGATCTTCGAGACCGCGAAGGCACTCGGTGCCGAGGTGCGGTACATGGGTCGGGAGATCCGAAGCCTCGAAGAATTCTTCCTGGAGCTCGTCGAACGGAGCGAAGCTGTGGTGGGCGTCTAGATGTCGATCTCTCTCCCTACGTACACCCGGCGAGAGATCCCCCTTCTCGGCCGGCGGCATCGGCTCCGCGCCATCATCGTCACAGGGTTGCGGCGCGAGTTCAAGCGGCCTGCGGCGATTGTTACGACGGGCCTCGGCGTCGGCTTGGTCCTCGTGACCTCCATCGTCATCGTCCTCTTCAGGGGTCTCTTCATCCCTGGGCAACCGCTCGACTTGAGCTTCTTCATCGTTCCCGCATCGAACCAAGCGATCCTGTTCTTCGTCACGCTCATGGCGTCCGTCGTGGGATCCGGTCTCATCGCGGAGGATCTCAATTCCGCGGCCCTGACCTTGTACTTGAGTCGTCCAATCACCCACGCGGACTATCTGATCGCGAAGGCGGCCATCCTCTCCCCTCTGATTGCCATGATCGCCGTCCTCCCTCTCGTCCTCACCCCGTTCGTCGCCGCCCTCCTGGGCCTTTTCTCTTGGACCGTTGCCTTGGAGGCGATGGGCCTCGCCGTCTTGCTCGGGTTCCTGTTCACAGCCTTCTACACCTCCGTGACATTGCTTCTGTCGAGTCTCACACGCCGAAAGAGCTACGCCGCGGCCGGGGTTTTCGCGGTCACGTTCGGCCTGTCGATCCCGGCAACGATTCTATCCCTTTCCATTGGAAATCCGGCGTTCCTCTATCTCTCTCCGTGGGAGGACTATCTCGCCGTTGCGCAGGCGGCGTTCGGCGCTTCCGCAAGGCAGCTGGATTGGCCCTGGGCCTTGGCGATCCTGCTCGCTGCCACCATCGTCGCGTCCCTCGTCACGTATCTCCGAATGAAGGCCGTCGAGGTGGTCTCGGGATGAGCACGGTCGCGGAGGCCACGGGCGTCTCGAAATGGTACGGCGAAGTCCTCGGTCTCAACGCCTTTACCGCTTCCTTTGGAACGGGCATCACAGGTCTCGTCGGGCCGAACGGGGCGGGCAAGAGCACCCTCTTCAAGCTGTTGATCGGCCAGCTCCGCGCCAATCAGGGCACTCTGCGCCTTCTTGGAGAGAATCCGTGGAACAACGTGCCGATGATGCGCCGCCTCGGGTATTGTCCGGAACACAATCAGCTGTACGGTTGGCTCAGCGGACAGCAGTTCGTGGAGGCACTGCTACGCCTGGACGGCATGCCGACCGCGAAG
>Ga0137418_10005163_pt1 | contig 11963 bp, 11 predicted proteins | sample CZODoug3_1_2_16f_FD_122242 | JGI IMG/M metagenome (GOLD analysis project Ga0137418, IMG submission 122242) | Vadose zone soil fungal communities from Angelo Coast Range Reserve, California, USA - CZODoug3_1_2_16fungal (Hybrid Assembly) | ecosystem: Environmental > Terrestrial > Soil > Vadose... | reverse complement strand
CGGTCGGCAGGGAGCGGCGCTATACTAATGGCGATTCTTCCTGTTTCGAGGTGCTGCCGTGAGCCATCAAAAGAAACTCGCCATCCTCGTGGGGGGGGGACCCGCCCCGGGGATCAACAGCGTGATCGGAGCCGCCACCATCCGTGGCGCCCTCGAGGGGATCGAAGTGCTCGGCGTCCGCGACGGGTTCGAGTGGATCATGCAGGGGAACGTCGACCACATCACGCCCTTGACCATCGAAGAGGTGAGCCGCATCCACTTCCGGGGCGGCTCCCACATCGGGATCTCCCGCGCCAACCCCACCCAGGACCCGCAGCACCTCGAGAACACGGTGATCTCGCTCCTGCGCCTCAACGTGACCCAGCTCATCACCATCGGGGGCGACGACACCGCCTTTTCGGCGATGAAGCTCGAGCGCCACGCCGCCGGCACCATCCGCGTCGTCCACGTGCCGAAGACGATCGACAACGACCTGGACCTGCCGTCGCACATCGACACCTTCGGCTACCAGACCGCGCGCCACTACGGCGTGGAGATCGTCAAGAACCTGATGGTGGACGCGCGGACCACGTCGCGCTGGTACTTCGTCATCGCGATGGGACGCAAGGCGGGCCATCTGGCGCTCGGCATCGGGAAAGCCGCCGGGGCGAGCCTCACGCTCATCCCCGAGGAATTCGCGGGCGGGCCGATCCGGCTCAAGACCATCGTCGACACGCTCGCGGGCGCCATCATCAAACGCCTCTCCGACGGACGCCGCGACGGCGTCACCGTGATCGCCGAAGGGCTGGTACTGGGGATCGCCCACGAAGACTTGGCCGGCCTGCAGGACGTCGAACGCGACAGCCACGGCAACGTGCGCATCGCGGAGGTGAACCTGGGCGAGATCCTCAAGGCGGAGGTCATCAAGCGGCTCAAGGGGTTCGGGATCAAGACCACCATCGCGGCCAAGAACATCGGCTACGAGCTGCGCTGCGCCGACCCCATCCCCATGGACATGGAGTACACGCGCGACCTCGGCTACTGCGCCGCCAAATATCTGCTCGAGGGAGGGAGTGGGGTCGTCATCTCGCTCCAGGCCGGGCACTTCGTCCCGATCCCGTTCGAGCAGCTGCTCGATCCCGCCACCGGTCGCCCGCAGATCCGCCTCGTGGACATCCATTCCGCGCGCTACGCGATCGCTCGGCGCTACATGCTGCGCCTGCGGCGCGACGACTTCGAGGATCCGCACGAGCTGGCGCGTTTCGCCGCCACGGCGGGCGTGAACCTCGAGGAGTTCCGGCGCCAGTTCGAGTATTTGGTAGAGGCGGAGCCGCCGCCGTTTCTCCTCGCGCAGAGGTAGTTTCGTCCGGAATCGGTCAACTGCCGCGCGCGTGCAACCTTTCTTCCCGTTGATGCGTCTTACTCCCTGAAGGCGCCCGATACGCTATTTCCGGGAGGACACGATGCGTGGCTTGACGATTCTAGTTGCGACGATACTGACAGTCGGCTATGGCTTCGCCGCTCAAGCCGCCATGACGGTCGATCGCGCCGAGACCATCCGGCGCGTGGCCGGCAGCACCGAAACAGCAGCTCCCACCCGAGTCGAAGCGGCTACCCGCGTCTGGTACGGCGGCATGCTGGCTCCCGTGACGGTCGAGGCAGCTCCGCTCGCCCCCGCCGAGGCCAAGTGCTACCTCACCTGACGGGGGGCTGAAACTTGACACGGCACGCCCCCGTAGCTTCTACTATGAGTATGCCGGGCGATCAGCCCTCACCCTTTCGACGGTTTCTGAGCACGTGGCGTCGCGAAATCATCCGCGGCGGCGTGCTCTTTGCCTTGGTGGTCGCTGCCGGTCTGGCGATCAGTACTGTGCGCGTCGGCTTCGGACTCCCGTGGGCCGCGCTCCGCTCCTTCGGCAACTTCGACATCGATCCCGAAAGCGACCTCTTCGGCTCCGGCCGCGAGGTCGGTGATGCGTGGGAGTGGCACGGCCACGTAAAGCCTTCCCAACAGGTCTGGATTCGCAACACCAACGGCCCCGTGGCAGTCGTGCAGGGGACCGGGGACATGCTCGCGGTCACCGCCGAGAAGAGCTGGCGCCACTCGCAGCCGAACGCGGTAGAGCTGGTGCCGGTGACGGACGAGCGTGGCGTCACGATCTGCGCGCTGTGGGCTGCGCACGAACGCCGCTGCGGCGCGGGCGGCGAGTATCACCTGAACGGCGTCCTGAAGAACGACGTAGCGGTGCGCTTCACGGTGCACCTGCCGCGCGGCGTGAAGGTCGACGTCTCGACCGCGAACGGCGAGGTGGCGATCGAAGGCGCCGCCGCACCCGTCGTTGCGAACACGCTCAACGGCCGCGTCCTGGTGCACACGTCGGTGGGCCCGGTCAAGGCGAGCACCCTGAACGGCAGCATCGAGGCCGCGATGGACGCTCTGACCGGCGGCGACATCGAGCTCGAGACGAAGAACGGCTCTATCACCGCCGTGCTGCCCAGCAGCCTCAATGCCGTGGTGGACGCCTCGACCATGAACGGGCGGGTCGAAACCGACTTCCCGCTTCAGCTCACCGGCAAGATCAGTCCGCGCCACGTGCGCGGCACGATCGGCAGCGGCGGCCTGACCCTGAGGCTCAGCACCATCAATGGCTCGGTCATGATCCGGCGCCCAGATGGCCGACCCGTCGTGGCGCCCGAAGCCCCCATTCCCCCCCGTGCCCCCCACGCCCGCTCCCGCCGCGCGGCTCCTACTCCGCGGCCCTAGCGACCCACACTGTAGGGCCACGCTTCCGGGTAGACCGTCGCGAAGTAGTAGATCATCAACGCCGCGCCCGCCATCACGATGTTCTTCCAGAAGTGAATCATCTGATTCTGCGCCATCATCGGATCGGCCACGCCCCAAAAGCGGTGCATCAGGACCGCGGTCGGGACGAGGAAGGCGACGAGCAACAGGGCGCCGATCCTCGGCTCGAATCCCAAAAGGATACTGAGCCCGCCGCCGAGCAGCATCAGTCCCGAGACGCCTACTGCCAGCTTCGGCGCGGGAACGCCCTGGCTCCCCGCATACTGCGCCATCATGCCAAGCTTCGTCAGATGGCCGTAGCCGGACATGATGAAAAAGAAGCCATACAGCACCCGACCGAGCAGCAGGATCCACGCGTTCATGCGATGAGCCTCCGTTATGAGGTGGGGTTGCTGAGGTAGCGTGCCACTTCCTGTGGGAACGTCCGCACGTCAATCGGTTTGGTGATGTAACCGTCGAAGCCCGCGGCTTCGGCCCGGGCGCGGTCCTCCGGCATCGCGTGGGCGGTGAGGGCCACCACTTTCCATGGACGTTCGGCTAAACCCTTGAGCTCCTCCAGCACCGCGAAGCCGTCTCGTCCGGGAAGCTGGATATCGAGCAGGATGAGCGCGGGCGCCGGCTGATGGGTACGCGCGACCTCCGCCACGCGGTCGCCGTTCGGCAGCCCGATCACCTGATGGCCCTTCAGGGTCAAGAGCGTCGACAGCAGCTTCAGGCTGTCGGGCTGGTCTTCCACTACCACGATCGTCGCCAATCGGTCTCCTAAGGCGCGCCCCGAGCGAGCGGGAGCGTGAACCAGAAGGTGCTGCCCTTGCCCATCTCGCTCTCCACGCCGATCGCGCCGCCGTGAAGCTCGATCAAGCGCCGCGACAACGCCAGGCCGAGTCCGGTGCCCTCGTACTTGCGGCTGGCCGACGCGTCCAGCTGGACGAACTCCTGGAACAGCTTGGCCTGATCCTCTGATGCGATGCCGATGCCGCTGTCGATGACGGCGACGCGCGCCGCCGCGCCGCCGTTCGCCGGCGCCGCCTCGAGTCTGATCCTCCCGCCATCGGGCGTGAACTTGATCGCGTTCGACAGGAGATTGAGCAGCACCTGTCGCACGCGCCCCCGGTCGGCGAGGACGTGCAAGCCCTCCGCCGGCGGCTCGACCAGCAGCGCGTGCCGGTGCTGCTGCGCCTGGGCCTGCACGCTCCCCGCCGCCTCGGCCAGGAGCGCGGCGAGGTCGATCGGCTCGGGGCGCAGCTCCATGCGGCCCGCGGCGATGCGCTGCAGATCGAGTAGCTCGTTGATCAGCTCGAGCAGGTGACGGCCGTTCCGGGCCACGGTCTCGAGGAAGTCGCGCTGCTGCTCCGACAGCGCGTCGCCCCCCAGATCCTGCGTGAGCAGCAGATCGGTAAACCCGATGATGCTGTTGAGCGGCGTCCGCAGCTCGTGTGAAATGTTGGAGAGGAACTGGTCCTTGCTGCGCATTGCCACGTCGAGCTCGCTGTTGAGCTCCTCGAGCCGCTTGGCGGTGAGCCGAATCTCGGTCGCCAGGCGGCGCGTGTTGCGGTGCGCCGCCTCGCGCTCGCCGGCGATGGCGAGGTTCGGGGCCGCCTGGTCGAGGGCCGCGCGCGCGTCGGCCTCGAACGGTGCGCCGGGGATGACGCACAGGACGCCCACCAGTTTGCGCCCCGACCGCAGCGGCGCCAGCACCAGCCCGTGAGGAACGGGCACTGACAGGTGCAGCTGGAAGCGCACCGGGTTCGCGGCTTCGCCGAGGAAATGGATCGACTGATCGGCATCGCCGATGATCGCGCGCATCGTCGTGCGCGACACACCCGGCGGCTCGATCCCTCGCGCCGCCGTGGACGCCCATTCGTTGGTATCGTAGCTCGGTTGGTACAGGGCGATCGCGGTGGCGCCCGTCGCGCCGGCGACCACGCCCAGCGCCTGCCCCAAACCGGTGGCGGCGTCGTCGGGCGGGGCGTTCAGGGCCGCCAACAGTTGAGCCAGGTATTCGTGCAGCCCCTCGCGCCAGGCGAGCGCCGCCGCCATGCGGTTGACCCCGCGCGCGATGGTGCCGAACTCGTCGGGCTCATTCTCGGGCACTCGCTCTCCAAAGTGCCCCTCGGCGACCCGCTCCAGCGCCGTGACGACGCGGCCGAACGGCGCCGCCAGACGGCGACGGTTGTACCAGAAGCCGAGACCGAGGACGGTGAGCATCGAGACGAACAGCACCGTCGCGGCGACCGCCGCCTGCACGGCGTTGTCGCCGGCGTCGGCGGCGAGCTCCTCCAGCTCTGTGAGCCGGGCGGCCACGACAGGAGAGGGACGTAGCTGCTGCACCCGCTCCAGGCCCTGCGCCAGCGCAACCATCGCCGCTTGCGTGTTGCGCGCGCCCTGCCACGTCGCGATCTGGGTCACGAGCCCGACGAGTGCCACGGCGATGAAGGTCGCCGCGAACAGACGGGTGATGCTGGGGGCCGCGCGCATGGGGCTCCATAATATGGGGGCGCCGTGTAGCTTCCAGCCCGTGCGGCCCCACACCCTTGGCCTCATCGGGCTCGGCGCGATCGGCGGCTCCGTCGCCCGCCAGGCGAAGCTGGCGGGCGTCGGCACCGTCCTCGGGTGGTCCCCCGAGCCCGCCGAGCGGGTCGCGGCGGTCAAGCAAGGCGCGCTCGACGACGCGCCCCCCCGGGCCGCCGACGTCGCGCGGGCCGCCGACCTCCTGGTTCTCGCCGCTCCCCCCGCCGCGAACCTGGCCCAGCTCGAGGCCCTCGCCCCCCAGCTCCGTGCCGGCACCCTCGTCACCGACGTCGGATCGGTGAAGCGGGCGATCGTGTCGCTGGCGGAGCGGTTGAGCCTGGCGGCGCGCTTCGCGGGGAGCCATCCACTCGCCGGAACGCATCGACGCGGGTTCGAGGCGTCGCAGGGCGATCTGTTCCGCGGCGCCGTCGTGTACGTGACGCCCTGCCTGGGTGGAGATAGCGCCGCGCGGGAGATCGCGCACTTCTGGGAGACCGTGCTCGGCGCGCATCCGGTAACGCTCGACGCCGGAGGACACGACGCGCAGCTCGCCGCCACGAGTCACGTGCCGCAGGTGGTGGCGTCGCTGTTGGCGCATTTTCTGGCGCGCCACACCCCGCCTGGCGCATCGCTCGGGCCCGGCGCGCTGGACACGACCCGCCTCGCCGCCAGCGATCCGGCGTTGTGGACCGAGATCCTGCTCATGAACCGGGACGAGGTGCTCCCCGCGCTGCGCGCGCTCGAGGAGCCGCTCGGCGCGGTGGAGCGAGCGCTCGAGGCCGGCGACGGGGCGGCGCTCACGGCGTGGCTCACGCGCGCCGCGGACTGGCGGCGCCGGGTCGAGCCATGAAGGTCCACGGCGTCGTGCGGCCCCCGGGCGACAAGAGCATCTCGCATCGCGCGCTGATGCTGGCCGCGCTCGCGCGCGGCAAGAGCGCCTTGACGGGTCTGCTCACGGGCGACGACGTGAAGAGCAGCGCGCGCGTGTTGCGCCAGCTCGGCGCCGAGATTTCGACCGTGCGGGACGGAGCGACCGTCACGGTCCGTAGCAAACCACTCACTACGCCCCTCGCCCGGTTGAACTGCGGCAACTCCGGCACCACGGCGCGGCTGATGCTCGGCATCCTCGCGGGCCAGCGTTTCGCGGCGACCCTCACGGGCGACGCATCGCTGCGCCGGCGACCGATGCGGCGCGTCACGGAGCCGTTGCGCACCATGGGCGCCGACATCGTCGAGGCGCGGGGCGATGGGCTGCCGCTCGAGATTCGCGGCGGTCGGTTGCGCGGCCTCGTCTATACGAGCCCCGTCGCCAGCGCTCAGGTGAAGAGCGCGCTGCTGCTCGCCGGACTCACCGGGGGCGTACCGGTCACGATCCGCGAACCCTATCGCTCGCGCGATCACACGGAGCGGCTGTTCGTGCACCTCGGCCTCGGGATACGCGAGCACGACAGCGTCATTAGCTATCAGCCGTCAGCCGTCAGCGTTCGCCCGTTCGAGATGTCGGTCGCCGGCGATACGTCGAGTGCTGCTTTCCTCGTGGCGGTCGCGGTACTCGCGGAGCAGGGTGAGGTGTTGATCGAAAACGTGGGCGTGAATCCCACTCGGACCGGATACCTCGTGGTGCTCGAGCGCATGGGCGCGCATGTCGAACGGGTGAATCTGCGGGACGAAGGCGGCGAGCCGGTCGCGGACTTGATCGCCAGGCCGGCGAGTCTCGCCGCCACCGCGATCTCCGCTGCGGAGATCCCGACCCTCGTGGATGAGGTACCGGCGCTTGCCGTGCTGGCGAGTCGAGCTCGTGGGGAGACCGTGTTCCGCGAAGTGGGCGAGCTGCGGGTCAAGGAGAGCAACCGCCTGGAGCTCGTCGCGGCGAACCTGCGGGCAGTGGGCGTGCGCGCCGAGGCCCGGGGCAACGACCTGCATGTGGAGGGGACGGAACGGCCGCCGCGCGGGACGGTCGAGACCGCTGCCGACCACCGGTTGGCGATGGCATTCGCGGTCCTGGGCACGGTGCCCGGAGCGGATGTGCGCCTGTCGGAGCGGCGCTCGGTCGCGATCAGCTATCCGAGTTTCTTCAAAGACTTGAAACGGATAGGATCGGGATGATCCCTCGCGTGATCGCGATCGACGGTCCGGCGGCATCGGGGAAGAGCTCGACGGCCGCCCTCGTCGCGCGGCGGCTCGGATGGGCGCACCTCGACTCGGGGGCGTTGTATCGGGCGCTCACGCTCGCGGCGCTGGACAACCTCAAGGAGCGGGGCGTAGGGCGTGGGGCGTCCTGGTCCGGCCAAAGAATCGTTGCCCTGGCCGAAGACCTCCCCGTGCGGCTCGTGCTCGTGGATGACGATTTCAAACCCGAGGTCGCCGGCGTGGACGTCGAGGAGGAGATCCGCAGCGAGCGGGTCACGCGCCACGTCTCCGCGGTCGCCGCGATCCCGGAGGTGCGCACCTGGGTGAACGCCCGGCAGCGGGAGGCGGCCGCGAGCCACCCCGCCGGCGTGGTGGTGGACGGGCGCGACATCGGGACCGTCGTGTTCCCCGACGCGCCGCTCAAGGTCTTCCTCACGGCGACGTCCGACGAGCGGGCGCGGCGCCGCCTGTCGCAGCGCGGCCGGGCCGTCGGCGCCGACGAGATCCGGCGCGAGAGCCAGGCGCTGGCGGCGCGAGACGAGGCCGATACGACCCGGCCCGTCGCCCCGCTCAAGCCCGCCGCCGATGCGGTCTTGCTCGATTCCACGGCCCTGACTCTGGAGGACCAGGTCCGCGAGGTTGTGGAACTGGCGCGGCGCAGGCTCCCTGGCTAGGTTTCGCGGCTTCCCCGCGGCGTGGCCGCGGGGTTCAACCCCAAACCCGTAACCGAACTGGTGTCCCGAATGCTGGTAGAAGCGAACGACGTCGAAGATTCCGAACAAGAACGCCCCGCCAAAAAGACCACTCACTCTGTTCTGCGTGTCCGCGCCGGTCTCGACGAGGAGTACTCCTCGGACGAGATCGCGAAGATGACCGAGCTGTACGAAGGCACGCTCTCGAACATCGAAGAAGGCGAAATCGTCAAATCGAAGGTGCTGCGCGTGACCGACACCGCCGTCATTCTCGACGTCGGGTTCAAGTCGGAGGGCGCGGTTTCGATCGACGAGTTCAAGGATCCGAAGAGCCTCAAGGAAGGCGACGAGATCGAGGTCTTCCTCGAGCACCTGGAGGATCAGGAGGGCGCGGTCGTCCTCTCGAAGAAGAAAGCCGACTTCATGCGGGTGTGGGAAAAGATCCGCGAGGCGCACGAGAAGGACGAGGGCGTCAGCGGGACGCTGGTCAAGAAGATCAAGGGCGGCGTCGTGGTCGACCTGATGGGCGTGGACGCGTTCCTGCCGGGCAGCCAGATCGCCTTGCGCCGCGTTCCCAACATCGACGAGCTGTTGGGGCAGAGCTTCGAGTTCAAGATCATCAAGCTGAACAAGCGGCGCCGCAACATCGTCGTGTCGCGCCGCGTGCTGCTCGAGGCGGAGCGCAAGACCAAGCGCGACGTCCTGATGAAGGAGCTGTCGGTGGGCCAGGTGCGCAAAGGCGTCGTGAAGAACATCACCGACTTCGGCGCCTTCATCGACTTGGGCGGCGTCGACGGCCTGCTGCACATCACCGACATGAGCTACGGGCGCGTGTCGCACCCATCCGAGATGGTGCAGATCGGCCAGGAGCTCGAGGTGAAGGTGCTCGACATCGACTGGGAGCGGGAGCGCATCTCCCTCGGCCTGAAGCAGCTGCAGACCTACCCGTGGCAGAACGTGGCAGCCAAATACCCGGTCGGTACGCGCGTGCAGGGAAAGGTCGTCTCGATCACGAACTACGGCGCGTTCGTCGAGCTGGAGCCCGGCATCGAGGGCCTGGTCCACATCTCCGAGATGAGCTGGACGCGCAACGTGCGGCACCCTTCGAAGCTCGTCTCGATCGGCGAATCGATCGAGGCGGTCGTGCTGAAGGTCGACGAGACCGAAGAGAAGGTCTCCCTCGGCATGAAGCAGACGGAGCAGGACCCGTGGATGGCGCTGCCGCAGAAGTACCCGGTCGGCACGCGGCTGCGCGGCAAGGTCCGCAACCTGACGTCGTTCGGCGCGTTCGTCGAGATCGAGCCGGGCATCGACGGGCTGATCCACATCTCCGACATGTCGTGGACGAAGCGGGTGCAGCACCCCTCCGAAGTCGTGAAGAAGGGCGACGAGGTGGACGTGTTGATCCTGAACGTCGACGCGGAGAACAAGCGTATCTCGCTCGGCCTCAAGCAGGCGCAGGAAGATCCGTGGCTGCGCATCGGCGAGACGTATCCGGTCGGCACTGAGCTGCGGGGACGCGTCATGCGCCTGATGGACAAGGGCGTGGTGGTGGATCTGGGCAACGACATCGAAGGATTCATTCCCATGTCGCAGCTCGGCATCCCGGACATCGCGAGCCCGGCGGACGCCGTGAAGGAAGGCCAGGCGGTGGAGCTGAAGGTGCTGGAGGTGGACCCGATCCATCATCGGATCGTGCTGGCGGCCACTGGCTTCCCGGCGGGCGATATCATCCCGCCGGCACCGGCACCGCCCCCGCCGCCGGACGATACGCCTGCGCCAGACGCCTAGAGGCCGAGACGCCGAGTGAAAGAGGGGGCAGGGTTATCCTGCCCCCTTTTCGCGTCTAGATTCTCCGCATGAGCATGCGAGAGAAGCTGGAGCTGCTGCAACAGAAGCGCGCCGAGTCCGAGCAGGGCGGTGGCGCCGACCGCATCGCCACGCAGCACCAGAAGGGGAAGATGACCGCGCGCGAGCGGCTCGAGGTGCTGCTCGACCCGGGATCGTTCGTCGAGCTCGACCGCTTCGTGACCCACCGGGCCACCGATTTTGGACTGGCCGACCAGAAGGTCCTGGGTGACGGGGTGGTGACGGGGTGGGGACGGATCGACGGCCGCATCGTCTACGTCTACTCGCAAGACTTCACCGTGTTCGGCGGGTCGCTGTCGGAAGCGCACGCGGAAAAGATCTGCAAGGTGATGGACCTGGCGGTGAAGAACGGCGCACCGGTGATCGGCCTGAACGATTCGGGCGGCGCCCGCATCCAGGAGGGCGTCGTGTCGCTCGGGGGGTACGCCGACATCTTCCTGCGCAACACGCTCGCCTCCGGCGTCGTGCCCCAGATCAGCGCCATTCTCGGCCCGTGCGCGGGGGGCGCCGTCTACAGTCCCGCCATCACCGACTTCGTCTTCATGGTGCGCGGCATCTCCTACATGTTCGTCACCGGCCCCAGCGTCGTGAAGACGGTGACGCACGAGGAAGTCGACTTCGAGCGCCTCGGCGGCGCCGATGTCCACGGCGGCACGTCGGGCGTCGCCCACTTCGTCCACGACTCCGAGCTCGAATCGCTCACCGCCGTCCGCACCCTGCTGTCGTTCCTGCCCTCGAACAACCTCGACGGTCCGCCCGTCCGCCCGTCCGACGACCCGCCGGACCGGCGCGACGAGGAGCTGCTCGACGTCGTGCCCGACGAGCCGAGCAAGCCGTACGACATGCACGACGTGATCCGCCGCGTGGTGGACGGCGGGACGTTCTTCGAGGTGCAGCGGGACTACGCCGGGAACCTGCTCACCGGCTTCGCCCGGCTGGGCGGCCGGGCGGTGGGGATCGTCGCCAATCAGCCCGCCAACCTGGCGGGCGTGCTGGACATCGCTGCGTCGCTCAAGGGCGCGCGCTTCATTCGGTTCTGCGATGCGTTCAACGTGCCGCTCGTGACGTTCGAAGACGTGCCGGGCTTCCTCCCGGGCGTGGCGCAGGAGCACGGCGGCATCATCAAGCACGGCGCCAAGCTGCTCTACGCCTACTGCGAGGCCACGGTGCCGAAGCTCACCGTGATCACGCGCAAGGCGTACGGCGGCGCCTACGACGTGATGTCCTCCAAGCACATCCGCGGCGACGCCAACTTCGCGTGGCCGACGGCCGAGATCGCCGTCATGGGCCCCGAGGGCGCGGTCAACATTCTCTACCGCCGCGAGGTGGAGGCGGCGGCCGACGCGGCCGCGTTCCGCGACGCCAAGATTCGCGAGTACCGGGAGAAGTTCGCCAATCCGTACATCGCGGCCGAGCGCGGCTACGTCGACGAGGTCATCGAGCCGCGCGACACGCGCGCCCGGCTCTGTGCGATGCTGGACGTGCTGAAGAGCAAGCGCGACAGCAACCCGCCGAGGAAGCACGGGAACATCCCGCTGTGAGGGCAGGAGCGTGAGCGGTCAGGAGCGCAAGCCGGAGTTCAAGACCACGTGGGGCGCCGACCGCCGGCGCGTGTACGGGCCCGCCGACGTGCCGCCCGAGGCCGCCGCCGAGGCGGCGCCCGGCCAGTACCCGTTCACGCGCGGCATCCACGAGTCCGGCCACCGCTCACGCCTGTGGACGATGCGCCAGTACGCGGGCTTCGGCTCCGCGGCCGAGACCAACAAGCGCTACCGCTTCCTGCTCGAGCAGGGCCAGACGGGACTCTCGGTGGCCTTCGACCTGCCCACGCAGATGGGTCACGATCCCGACGCGGCGATCGCCCGGGGCGAGGTCGGCAAGGTCGGCGTGTCGATCGCCGCGCTGGAGGACATGGCCGATCTCTTCGAGGCGATCCCGCTCGACCGCGTGTCGACCTCGATGACGATCAACGCCACCGC
>Ga0137418_10005162_pt1 | contig 11966 bp, 8 predicted proteins | sample CZODoug3_1_2_16f_FD_122242 | JGI IMG/M metagenome (GOLD analysis project Ga0137418, IMG submission 122242) | Vadose zone soil fungal communities from Angelo Coast Range Reserve, California, USA - CZODoug3_1_2_16fungal (Hybrid Assembly) | ecosystem: Environmental > Terrestrial > Soil > Vadose... | reverse complement strand
GAAGTGCAAGGCACCGTGAAGTGGTTTAATAATTCCAAAGGATACGGCTTCATCGGGCGCGATGATGGTCCAGACGTCTTCGTACATTATTCGGCCATCGCTGGTGATGGTTATCGTACCTTGCAAGAAGGAGACCCGGTCGAATTTGATATTGTTCAGGGACCGAAGGGTCCGCAAGCAGCCAACGTCGCAAAGGGCGGTGGCTGAAGTAGTCAGCAATTATTTGGCCGGCAGGGACGCGCCCCCTGCCGGCCTTTTTATTTTAGAAACCAGTGGCGGCGCGGAGGATTTGCTGCGCGCCGCCAAGCGCTGTTGCGAAGCCGGCGAAGTGCCCATCGTCGCTTATGGCTGCGGCGAACCCGCCAGTCGGCGCGCCGGTGCTATCCACGGAGATGAGAACTGTGCTCGGCGTGCAGCCAGAGAAGTTCCCGGTGGACGACTTGCAGGTATCGCGAACAAAGACCTGAGCTGCGGGATTGCCTCCGGCAATGAGATTCGTCGCGCTTGATGAAAAGACGACGAAACGGCCGTCGCCGCTTACCGCGTGCGGAGTTGAATCGCTCGGGCCGTTGGTGGCCGTGCCGCCGACTCCAATGGAGACGGTATTTGTCGAAGGCACGCAACTCAGCACCGGGCCGCTCGATGAATTGCAAGTGTCACGGATGAAGACATCGTTGGTGGTGCCGCCTCCTGCAAGCGATACTTGGGTGTTAAAAACAATGAAACGACCGTCGTCACTGATGGCAGGAAGTTGACTGCTTCCGGCGAGCGCGTTGCCAGAACTATCCACGGAAACGATGGTCGTCACGGGAGCACAGCCGGACGGGGCGGGCTGGGCGCAAGTGTCGCGTAAATAAATCTGCTGGACACCCCCGTTCGGCGTGCCCGTAAGATTCGTCGAAGTCGAGGCAAAGGCGACGAAGCGCCCGTCCGAAGTGATGGCAGGTTGCTGCGCTCCTTGATCGCCAGGAACTCCTGAATTGCTGGCGGATGCAGGGGTGCTCGAAGTGGTGAAGGGGCCGGGCGGGCCGTTCGGCGAGCATGAAGTCAGATATATTTCGTTTGGGGTTGTTACGCCGCTCACTACATCAGTACCAGCAGAAAGAAAGGCGGCGTAGCAACTGTTATTGGCGAAGATGAAAGCTGACGTGGCACCGTTGGGTTCGGCGCCGCCCTGTGTTACGGATGCAAGCACGGTGGTGGGAGTGCACCCAGGGCCCGAAATGGCGGGCAAGCAGTCGGCCCGGATAAAAGCCTGCTGAGACGCCGTATTCGGAGTAATGAGATTGGTTGCCGTGGACAGGAAACCAATGAATGCACCCGCGGGAGGGACACCGCCGGAAAGGGATGAGAATCCCTGATCGTCGATGGATGGAGTCGCGCCTCCCAGGGCGTTGCCCTCCATGGGGTTGGCGGCGGTGCCGCCTGTGATGGCGGAGACGAGCAGCGTCAAGGGATTGCAGGGTGGCGCGCTGAGTGCGCCGAGGCAAGTGTCGCGTACGTATCCTTGAGGGAACTTCGCGTTCGGAACAATCAGATTCGTCGCCTCAGAAGCAAAGGCAACGAAGCGCCCGTTGAAGCTCAACACGGGGTCGTGGCTGTTGCCGTTCGGCGTGGCGTCGTTCGCGCCTTGCGAAATCACCTGGGCGCCGCCGGGCGGGCCGGGGTTGATAACGAACGAAACTGTGTTGGATTGTGGCGAGGAATCGGGATTGAAAACCAATATTTGCGCCGACCCGGGAATGGCGATCACAGCGGACGGGACTTGAAGAGTGACTTGCGATGAACTTACAAGTGTCACCTCACCCCCGCTGAATCCGGGATTGTCTGGATTACGCCAGACAAGGTCCGCGCCAGAGAGGAAGTGGCTGCCGTTCACCGTGAGAGTGAACGCTGCGCCGCCGGCAGTGGCGCTGGTGGGTGAGATGGAAGTGATGACCGGAGTAGGCCCTGGAGGTGGTGGCGGACCGAACTGTGGTCCAAGCGTGCAACCTGAGACACCTGCGAGAATTCCAAAGAGAATGAAGATGAGCCGACTACGTGAATTCATAAAGTGTTCCTGCCTGTAACGCAGGACGTTTCGAGCGCAGGCCTTCAGTCCTGATTTTCAGGTGCTTCTGTATTGTTGCTCACTGCCGAGTTCGGCATAAGATTCTTCGTTGTCGAGAATCCCAGAGGAACAACGTCGCTAGAGGCGTCGGGTAGTGCAAAGGGGATGAACGATAGCACTGACACGCTTCCCGCTGCTTGCGAACTGGCGACGAAACGCTGCCGCGACTGGTCCCAACGCAAGGAAAGCAAAATTTCCTTGCCCTCAACGACAGTTCCCAAAGAGGTTTTCCCGATGAATTGCCCATCCGCATGAAGGAGAACCGATACACGGAACTCCTTTGAGCCGAAAACTCTCTCAAGAATCAGAAACGCTTGCACTTCCAAGCGATGACTTGTGCCGTTAAGATTCAACGAGAACTCCTTTCTAGGGCCTTTGGATCGGATTTGGGGTTGCCAGGTAACCGTGCTGGCCAGAGAGAAAATAATCGCCAACGACCTGGCCCGCTTCATTCACGTGAAGGGCACGCGTTTGGAACGCACCAGGGAAGTCAAAGATGGTGAAGACTCCGCGATTTAACAGGTAGCTGTGCCGCACGTTGCCCTGTCAAGAAAGTGGCCACCGATGACGCCGAGGTTGTTGATGGCTAGGCCGCGCGTCAGCACAGATCCCGGCGGATCGAAGCTTGTGAAAGTTCCATGGCTTAGCAGGTACCCATGGGGGACACCGCTTGAGTCTCGATAATCCCCCACAATGTCACCGCGATCGTTGAGCCCCGTCGCACGGGCCCCACTTGCCCCGGGAAGTTGAATGCGGTGAAGCTGAAAGATCCACTTACCACCGTGGCGGACGGCGCACTGGCGGTGTTCGCGGAGGTTTGGGCCAGAGCTATAGCAACTGAAAGAACAACTAGAACCAAAACAGCTGGAATTTTGCATTTCAAGGTTTCTTCTCCTTCTTCATTGAATTTAGGACCCACTGGGCGGCTGCGGCTATTCCCGTTCGGATGATTGCTGCAACCGCCCAAAATCTGAACCATCGCGATGCGAAACCCTGTAGTGAAGCGTTGCTAGTCACCGGGGCGATGTAGACGTTTTCGCGCAGCGCGTCTACAGTTACGGCAGGGGCACGGTGTCGCCAGGGAGCAAGTTGCCGCATTGCACGCTAGTGGCATTGGCAATGTTGGCTGCGCCCGTTATCAACGATCTCGAATCGCAGAACAGATCCGTCCCATTCCCACTGATCTGGGTCAAAGGATTCGACCCTGTCGCTGCGACTGAGGACAGGTTGGCCACGACCAAACCACCGTGACCGCTCCCGGTAATGCTAGAACCGGCCAAGCTCGCATGAGAGTTGTTGGTTACGAAGATGCCCTGGCCTTTGCTGCCCGAGATGACTAGGTTGGCGTTAGCGTTGAGCGTGCTGCCGTCGGAAACGGAAACGCCCCCGGTGTTTCCACCGAAGGGCTGGCCGGGATTGGTGATGCGGAGGTTGGTGTCTTGCACGTTGAGCTGGGAGCCATCTCCAACCAAAACTCCCCAGAAGTTGGTCCCGGCGGGACTCTCGATGACCACATCCGTCGGCTGGCTGATTGGGAAGTAGGAGTTAAAGCTTTGAATATCAACACTCCCCTTTCCCCCGATGCTGATGCCGTGCTGCATGTTGCGAATGGTGGTGGTTTGCATAGTGACGTGTCCCGAGCCGACAAACAGGCCCACATGGAACGGCGCGCCTGTGGAGTTCTCAAACAGGCAGCTCTCGATGTGCACGTCGGAGACGTCGAGCACGGCAACCGTGGCAAAGCCGGGGTCGCGGGCGGCGACTCGCGCGAACGACACCTGGCTGCGCTCGTAGACGGCGATCCCAAACACGCTGGGGCCGTCGACGGTCAGGTTGCGGAGCTGAACATCCGTACTGCCCCGCCCAATCCCGATGTCCCAAGCCGCGGATGCCCTGGAGTGAATGGCGAACCCGTCGACAGTGATGCTGCGCGAAGCCTCGATCAATAAGACCTGAATAAGCAGGCCGTTGCGTGGATCCTGGCTGGGCTGCTGTAGAGTGGCACCCGGCAGGCCTTTCAGGGTGAGGTCCTCGAAACCGTTGACTTGGACGAATTCGGTGCAGGTGCCGTTCACTAAAACAGTGACCGGGGAGTGTTTTTGCAGTCTCGAGAGGGTGCTATTGAGCGACTGGCCTTGGTCGCAATTCACGACGACTGGAGCAGCCATAGCACTGCCGCCGGTGACGGTCTGGGCATTTGCGCCCAAAGCCGCCAGACTAAACATGACCAAAAGAATGCAGATGCGCTTCATGGTAAGCCTCCTGACGAATTCAGATTGTTGAATGTTGACCCTGCGTGAAGCCTAAGGAGCATTCCCTGGCCGGGCAAGCGACAAGGAGCGACAATCGCGTGCGCTGGGGAAGTGTCGTGCTTTGACGCGGCCTCGAAAGCGGATAGGTTTCACGTCGGGAGAGTTATGGCTGCAATTCTAAACGCGCTAGTGCTATAAACAAGTGGCCTAAAAGATACCCAGCCGCTTTCTCGCGCCGATTTTGAGGAGGGCAAATGGCGCTGCGCTTTCGCCCAATGCGACGGGAGGACATACCCCCGTGCGTTGAAATGGTGAGAGCCCACTCCATTCTCGGTCCGCGCCAAGGAAACACTATTGAGCATTTGAGCGCTGTGTGCATACGCCTCCTGGGACGCGAAGCTTTCCGCGCGGTGGTGTTTGAGGATGCCAAAGACTCCCAGGTTCGGAGAGTAGGAGCTGGCGTTAGCGTCTTCGTTTCAGACGATTTCCTCGCCGAACTGAAGACCCCGCCGTTTTTGGCCCCGAACTGATTCGACGCACAGTGCGCGGCAATTCGCCGCTGCTTTCGGACAAGCAGGTGCGCCAGGCCAACGCCAAAGGAGGGCTCAATTTATTGGCTTGGATCGCAGCCCTGGATGCGGAGCACATGGATTCTGTGGACGCTCATACCGCGATGTTTTCTGCGTTTGCAAGCGAGCACAGGGGATTCCTGCTGAAGAAGCTCGTTGGACAAGGTGTGAGCATGGAGACGTTGGAGGGCGCGATTCGGAGTGGGGGGTTGTTTTTCAGCCCCGTCGAATGCCGACATGTTGAATCTCTGGGCAGGCCGCTGCGCGAAATATTCGCTGCGCCGTATCTTATAGGTCTGACGCGGGAGCTAGCGATGGCCCGGTTCGGCACCTGGATTGGCTCTCTTTTTGTATACCAGCCGCCGCGTTTCGGTTTCCGACCGAGTGAACAGCGCCTAGTGGTCGCTGCTCTACAAGGCGGAACAGACGAGGACCTTGCCGGCATGCTTGGAATCTCGCTTTCTGGCGTGAAGAAGACTTGGCGCTCGATTTACGAGCGGGTGGGCGCCCACAGTGCCGGACTCATTGCCGATCAGGTTCGCGAGGAGCTGACCTCGGAGCGCGGCAAAGAGAAGAAGCAGCGGCTACTTGCTTACCTTCGCGAACATCCTGAAGAACTTCGTCCCGCGGTGATTTAATAGCTATAATCGCCCAATATGGATAACAAACAAATTGCACGCGTACTGCGCGAAACGGCGCAACTCCTGGAAATCGACGGCGCGATTATTGGCCGTTATCGCAGCTACGAGAAGGCCGCCGAACTGATCGACGGCTTGCCGGAATCCATCGAGCAACTCGTCAACGAACCGGAAAAGCTGAAAGAGCTTCCGGGGATCGGCGACCGCATGGTCGAGCATCTGCAGGAAATTGTGAAGACCGGCGACTACGCGCTGCGCAAGAAGCTGCTGAAGAAATATCCGGCGACGATTCTGGATCTTCTCCAACTTCAGTCTCTCGGCCCGAAAAAAGTAGCGTTCCTCTGGTCGAATTTCAAAGCGGCAACCGTAGCGGACGTCGAAAGACTCGCGAGAGAAGAGAAGCTGCGCGACCTGCCCGGTTTTGGCGAGAAAAGTGAACAAAATATTTTGAAGGCGGTGGAAGTATTCAAGAAGTCCACCGGACGATTCCACATTAATACTGCAGAAGATGCCGCGGCCGCGGTTGTTGCGCACATTAAAAAGGCGGGAAAGGCCGTGGAATCGGTTACGCCGGCCGGCTCGTTGCGCCGGGGGAAAGAAACCGTTGGCGACCTGGATTTGCTGGTGACGCTTGCTGACGGCCACACTTCGCGGAAACGCGTGGACGCGCTGGCCAAGCACATCCTTGAATTTGCCGGCATCGATCAAACGCTGGCGCACGGAGAAAACAAAGTCAGCTTCACGCTGGGAAACGGATTACAGGTCGACGTGCGCTTGCTCGAAAAGGAAAACTTCGGCGCTGCGCTGCTCTATTTTACCGGTTCAAAAGAACACAACGTGGCGCTGCGCGGCCGCGCCAACGACATGGGACTCACCCTGAATGAATATGCTTTGGCGACCTTGAAAGCCGAAAAGCGCGTGGCGGGGCGGACTGAAGAAGAGATTTATTCGAAGCTCAAACTGGATTTCATCCCGCCCGAGCTGCGCGAGAACACTGGCGAAATTGCCGCTGCCGAGCACCACAATCTTCCTCATTTGGTCACGCTGAAGGACATGAAGGGCGACCTGCAGATGCACAGCGCGGCCAGCGACGGCAAGAACTCGATTGAAGAGATGGCGGAAGCGGCCCGGGAGCTTGGTCATCAGTACATCGCCATCACCGACCATTCTAAAGCGGTCACAGTGGCCAACGGCTTGGATGAAAAGCGCATGGCGGCACACATCAAGAAAATTCACGCCTTGAGCGAAAAGGACCTGGGTATCCGCGTTCTAGCAGGCGCTGAAGTGGACATCCTGAAAGATGGATCGCTGGACTACTCGGACGAAATCCTGGCGCAGCTCGACGTGGTGGTCTGCTCGATTCACTCGTATTTCAACCTCGACCGCGCGGCGATGACGGAGCGCATGCTTGCGGCGATCGAAAAACCCTACACGCAGATTATCGCTCACCCTACCGGGCGCCTGTTGTTGCGGCGCGATCCCATCGACTACGACATGGAAAAGGTGCTGGAGGCTTGCGCTAGAAACGGCGTGGCGATGGAGTGCAACTCTTATCCGGACCGCCTAGATTTGAAGGACGTGTATCTTCGGATGTGCAAGGAGCGCGGCGTCAAAGTGGTGATCTCGACGGACTCGCACAACACAGCGAACCTGGCCTTTATCCGCCATGGCGTCACCATGGCCCGCCGCGGGTGGCTCGAGAAGAAGGACGTGATCAATACCCTACCGGCTGGCGAATTCTTGGCTGCCCTCCGTACCAAACCGGGGGCGGTCCGCTCTGGAAGCCAGAAGAAAAAGGCCGCCAAGGGAACTTGAGGATTGCGCGCGGGTGGGGGAATGCGTCCATGCGGCGCGGAACATTTTTCGTCCACTTGTCGTACCTCATGGCAGAACGACATCTTACGGAGGGTATCGGATATGAACCTGCTTCCCCACCGCTCGGCCGCTATGAGGCTCGGAATCGCTTGCGCGGCCCTGCTGGCCGCTTCCGCGGTCGCTGTGCATGCTGAAGACGTAACCAAGTCCTTTACCGTGTCTGGGCGCGCCAATGTGCGCGTGGAAACCAATGATGGCAGCGTCAGGGTCACTACAGGTGAGTCGAAACAGGTCGAATTTCGCGTCGAGTACCGCGGCTATGAGCTGGGCAAGAACCTTCGCGTCGACGCCCATCAAGACGGCGACAAGGTTGAGATGACGGCGCGCGTCACCGGCCATTGGGGCTTCACGTTTGGCCATAATTCACGAGGGCTGCACATTGAAGTGCGCATGCCCCGCGAAGCTGACCTGCAGGTGGAAACCGGCGACGGGGCCGTACAGGCCGAATCCATCAACGGGACGGTGAACGTGCACACCGGCGATGGGTCCGTGAAAGCCTACTCGCTGAATGGCACGATTGATCTTCATACTAACGACGGCAGCATTACCGTTGAAAATCTAAAGGGAAACATGCGCCTGCGTACGGGAGATGGCTCAATCGAAGCGCGAAACCTGGACGGCAAAGTAGAGGCCGATTCGGGCGATGGCCACATTCGCATCGCGGGGCGTTTCGATGCGCTCAACGTCCGGACAGGCGATGGCAGCGTGGACACACGCGTCCTGCCGGGTTCGAAGATGGAAACAAGCTGGACGATTCGCACAGGTGACGGAAGCGTGGACCTGGTCCTGCCGGCCGACTTCCAGACGAATATTGACGCCAGCACCGGCGACGGACACATCAGCCTGGGCATCCCGGTTACTATCGAAGGAACATTCAAAAACTCGGAGATGCACGGCAAGATGAACGGCGGCGGCCAGCCTCTGACCATCCATACGGGTGACGGGTCTATCCGGCTGAGCAAGAGTTGAGGCGAGAGTTGAGGGGATTTCCCACAATTGGGAGACTCAGTTTACCCCGCTAGTTCCAGTACGCGGGTGTCGCAAACTAGCGCCCACAGTTGTCCGCTTTTGGCGACTTCTTTTCATACCTTTGGACTTGTATCCTGTTGAAAACAAATAATGTAACTCTGGTGCCGCGCATGCATCCTAATAGGGAGTTCTCCGGGAGATTGATGTGATCATCTATGCCCTCTTCGCCGCTGTCCTGCTGCTGATCGCGGTTGCCTTCATCAGCTCCATCGATTTTTCGAACACCCGCCGCCACTGATTCCCGTAATTTTCCCTGGAGCCGGGCCTTTCTCGCGCGGAGCTCCCTTCCCATTGGGCTTTCCGCTTTTCCCTCGATCGGTGCATAATCTCCCGTCTGAATTCTGACTATGGCCCCGAGACACTACGTATCCCAAAATCTTGATAATCAAAGGTCATCGTTTCTCGCGGACGGCATGCTCGTCGTGCTGTTGCTCGCACTCGCGAATTTCCTGCTCCACCTCTACTTCAACAATCGCTACGGTTACTTCCGGGATGAATTTAATTACATGGCCTGCGGAGACCACCTGGCCTGGGGCTACGTGGACCATCCTCCACTGATCCCGTTCCTCATAAGACTCTCCCGCCTCTTGCTGGGCGACTCGCTTCGGAGCATTCGCTTTATCCCGGCACTCGCCTCTTCCCTCTTAATCGTGCAGACTGCGGCAATCGCCCGAAAACTGGGAGGACGCCGTTACGCCCTCCTTCTCAGCGCCATCTGCGCGCTCATCGCACCACAATACCTCTCCAACGGAAGCCTGCTAGGGACAAACTGTCTCGAACCCATCTTGTGGATGGGTTGCGCCTACTTCGCCATCCTGGCCATCCAGAGAAATGATCCACGATACTGGCTCTGGTTTGGCGTTGTCGCTGGGATTGGCCTTGAAGAGAAATACTCCATCGCTCTCTTCGGTCTCGGCCTTGTCGTTGGCCTGCTGTTGACGGAGCAACGCCGAGTCTTCCTCAACAAATGGATCTGGCTCGGCGGATTCGCTGCCCTCCTCATCTTCCTTCCCAATGTGCTCTGGAACATCAAGTACGACTGGCCGTTCCTTCAACTCATTCGGGCTATCCGCGCTGAAGGCCGCGACGTGGTGCTGGGGCCGTTTCCCTACTTCTTCCAGCAAACGCTGCTTGTGAATCCCCTCACCGCCCCGATCTGGCTCGTGGGATTTTTCGCTCTGCTGTTCTCCATGCGACTCAAGCCCTACCGCGCGCTGGGCTGGTGCTATGTGGTCTGCTACACGGCCTTCTTCGTGCTCCACGGCAAGAACTACTACCTCGCTCCGGTTTATCCCATGTTGCTGGCCTCCGGCGCTGTCGTGATCGAGTCCGCGATTCATCGCGCGGGGAACGTCAGCCCCCATTGCCAAGGGTTGAAACTGGCCATCGTGGTCGTCCTACTGGCCAGCGGAGCACATCTTGCCCCGGTGGTGGTGCCGGTTCTTTCTCCTGACGGCTTTCTGGCCTACACGAAATATCTTCCTTTCAAACTCCCGGTCATGGAACACTCCCACGCTCGTGTCGCCCTCCCCCAGTGGTACTCTGACCAGTTCGGCTGGAAAGAAATCGCCGACGAAGCTGCTGTCGCCTGGAATCGCATCCCCGCCGCCGAGCGCCGGGACTGCGGCATCTTCGCCCAGGACTACGGCCAGGCCGGCGCCATCGATTTCTTTGGCCGCCGCCAAGGACTGCCGCCCGCGCTCAGTGGCCACCAGACTTATTTTCTTTGGGGCCCGCGCGGCTACTCCGGCAACTGCATGATTGTCCTCGACGACAGAAGAGAGGTTCTCGAACGCCTCTGGGAACACGTGGAGTACGTGGGCACCTCTGCTGACAACCCTTACGCTCTGGAAAAACAAATTGACGTCTTCCTTTGCAAGGGCGCGAAATTCGGAACCCTCACCCTGCTCTGGCCAGAATTGAAGAGATGGCGATAGTTTTGTCTGCAGCTAATTGACTCCGTTTAGAATGCTGGCTATCATCCCGTGCACAATTCCCTCTTCCCTGAGTTCCGCTAGACCGCGGACTTCCGCAAGTCGAAGCTGTGGAGAACTCAGGCCGATCCCGGATTCGTGAGAAAGGGTGAGCGCCATGGACCTGAACAAGGCCATCCTATACGGACAGTTGGTGAATGAAGCCTACAAAGTACCCACCTCCGACCTAAAGAACAGGGCCGGCACTACATTGACCGCCGAACGTGGCCCGAACAAAACAACTTTCGAGGTCATTGCGTCCATTTACGCCAATGACCTTGCGAAGGATGCCAAGAAAACCGGGCCGACCGATACGGTTTCCATTGGTCTTGTGCTTTGGCAAGCGAGCACAGGAGAAGCCGTAATCGCGATCCGCGGTACAGAAGGTCTCCTGGAATGGTTTCAGGACGCCCAAATCGGCACGGAAAAGTGTCCCTTCACGGAAGCCGGTGATACAGAAGATGGCTTTACCGATGTGTACAAATCGTTTGCGGTCAGCGCTCCAGGCGGGTCGTCAGTAACAGCATCGCTGGCGACCATTTTCGGGAGCAGGCAAGTGAATTCGTTAACCATCTGCGGACACAGCCTGGGAGGTGCGCTGGCAACGTTACAGGCACTCGATGTAGCCGCAAACAGTAAGTTCAAGAATCCCACCGTTTACACCTATGCAAGCCCGCGCACCGGCGATGAACTATTCGCGAGCACGTACGGCAGCAAGGTCCCCAACACGTTTCGCATCGTCAACACGGCTGACCTTGTGCCGAAGTTACCCCTTCCTCCCCCGTACGAGCACGTTCATGGAGAGTACAAGCTCAGGGCGCTAGAGTTCTTCCCCCCCGCGGTTTTAGTCGAGCCCAATCCGCTCTGCGAACACGTGCTGGAAACCTATCTCCACCTTCTGTCGATGCGTGCGGGCGGAGTGGTTCTGCCCTTGAGACCAGGATGCGCTACTCCAGGCAGTCTTGCTAAGTTTGCGAAGCATCTTGGGATGGAATTTCGGGACGTCAAAAAATTGCTCAAGGAAGTAAGCGAGTAAAGGAGGTGAAGCGCGAAACTTTAAGGTGCGGGGAGGTGGAACCAAGCTAACCTAGAAGAATGCCACCAATCCGAAAACACGGCCGCGGCCTGCGTCTGATTGCCGCCTTCAAATTATTGAAAGGCTTGGCGCTGCTCGCGTTGGGCATCGGCGCACTCAAACTCCTCCACAAGGACCTTGAAACGATTGTGGTGCACTGGATCAGCGTTTTTCAGATTGATCCGCACAGCCACTATATGACCTTGCTGCTGGCGAAGCTGTCGAGGTTGGATGATCGGCGGCTGAAGGAACTGAGCGTAGGCACATTTATTTATTCCGCCATTTTTCTGACGGAAGGCGTTGGCCTGGCACTGGGCAAGCGCTGGGCGGAATACCTCACGATCATCAGTACCGCTTCCCTGCTTCCACTGGAAATCTACGAACTCATCAAACACGCCAGCATCGGCAAAGGGCTTGCACTGCTGATCAATCTCGCCGTGGTGGG
>Ga0137418_10005160_pt1 | contig 11967 bp, 9 predicted proteins | sample CZODoug3_1_2_16f_FD_122242 | JGI IMG/M metagenome (GOLD analysis project Ga0137418, IMG submission 122242) | Vadose zone soil fungal communities from Angelo Coast Range Reserve, California, USA - CZODoug3_1_2_16fungal (Hybrid Assembly) | ecosystem: Environmental > Terrestrial > Soil > Vadose... | reverse complement strand
CGTGAATGGCCGGCGTGCGGATCTGGTCCCCGGCCAGTCGATCACCGTGCCAACTCGCAGCCCTTCCAGATGGTTCAATCCCGCCGCCTTTGCCAACCCATCTCCCACGAGTCCGGGCACAAGTGGAGTAGGAAGCGTTCTTGGTCCCGGCTTTATTGCTACCGACCTTTCGCTGCGCAAAGTTTTCAAATTGCCAAGGGAAGGCATGAACCTGATCTTCCAGGCAGACATGTTCAACATCTTCAATCGTGCAAACTTCGTGTTGGGCGGCCTAGGCAACGCGACCCTGACCGCTGGTTCCGGCAACTTCGGAGCGGTCGGAGGTGCCGTAAACCCGCGCAACGTACAGTTCGGTTTGAAGTTCAACTTCTAACCGAAACCACTCAGCACGGATGTGCGTCAGGGTAGAACCTCAGCTCATGCCGAGGAACGAAGAAGCACCCACAGAGAGAACCAACGAAGTTTTTCAGTCACTGAGCGATACGCTCATCCAACGTTTAACCAGCGCAGCGAGTCCGCCGCGGGCATCGTTCGCGGGCCTGGCCTCAGAATGAAGCGACTGCGGGAGGTTGCAGCCGGCACGAGGTATCAAAGGGGTAGTTGATGAGTACGTTGACACCAGTTGCACTCGAAAAAATGATTTTTCGAAAGACGAATGCGCAAGCTGGCCGCCATCTGGCGGTGACGCCACAGAACAGCACCATGCGGCATCTCGCCTATGGCCGTATCATCCTGAATTCTTCGATGCCTTCGGTCTCTTTCTCCGCGGGAGACCGGGAAACCGCTTTGATTTGTTTATCGGGACGCGCGGCGGTGAAGACTGGCGAGCGTGAATTCGAACTCGGCCGGTACGACGCCATCTATATTCCACGCGATGCGGCGATTGAGGTATCCAGTAGAAACCTAACTGATATTGCAGAGTTTTCAGCCGATGTCGAAGGCAAGTATCCTGTGCAAGTCGTACGGTATTCGGAGACCGCTCAGGATCCAGGCCTGAAATTCAGCGCAGGAGGGCCGGGCTCGTCGCGCCAATTAAACATGCTAATTGCGAAAAATGTGGAGGCCGGCCGCTTGGTTGCAGGGTTCACGCATTCCGATCCCGGTAATTGGACCAGCTGGCCGCCGCATGAGCACGCGGAAATGCTTGAAGAGATGTACGTCTATTTCGATATGCCGGAGCCGGCCTACGGCATTCAGTTGGTCTACAACAACACCGAGTATCCGGAACTGGTCACGGTAGTACGCGACGGTGACGCCGTGCTCATGCCTAATGGATACCATCCCAACGTCTCTGTTCCAGGACATCGCATTGCTTTTCTATGGGCGATGGCAGCGCATCGCGAGGTTATAGACCGACGCTTCGGTTTGGTTAACATTCAACCAGGATTTGATCGAGGCAGTTCTGGCTTGGAATCGGGCCGCAAATCGTAGAACAGCGCAGACCAACGGAGCACATGGGCAATCAGAATCTCACTGTCGGACCCAGAGCGCCGGAAAACGAGATTTGCGGGGGCGGAACCACAGCGCAGCACGTTGTATTGACTGCGGTTGGGAACTTTCGCTGGGTGATATGCAGCCTTCTTTTTTCGGCGTAACAAAAAACTACATGGATCGCCAGCTGCTGGGCGTATTGAAGACCCCCTTGCAGCACGATCTCGGCTGGAATGAAATCGAGTACAGCAATCTGGTTTTTTCGTTTCAGGCGGCGTACGCGGTGGGAATGCTCGTCGTAAGCAGACTCATCGACCGCCTTGGCACACGCTGGGGTTACGCCCTTGCGATGCCCTTCTGGAGTCTGGCCTCGATGGCACATGCCCTCGGAACTTCATTCTTCAGCTTCTTGATCGGGCGGTCCGCGCTGGGATTTGGCGAAGCCGGTGTATTTCCGGCTAGTATCAAAGCCGTTGCCGAGTGGTTCCCCAAAAAGGAAAAAGCGCTTGTCACCGGGTTCTTCAATGCAGGCACGAATGTAGGCGCGATTGTTACACCTCTGCTAGTCCCCTGGATCGCCGAACATCTTGGCTGGCGCTGGGCCTTCGTGATAACCGGCGCGCTCGCATTTGCCTGGTTGACTCTGTGGCTTTTCTTTACCGGAAGCCCGACGAGCACCCGCGGTGTTCGAAAGCGTAGCTCGCCCATATCCAAAGCGATCCGGCGCAAGGAGTTGGGCGAATCAACTGGTTGCGGCTTTTGCCACACCCACAAACCTGGGCGTTCGCTGGCGGAAAATTCATGATCGATCCGATATGGTGGTTCTATCTTTTTTGGGTGCCTGATTTTCTTCAGCGGCAGCACGGACTGCGACTTATACAAATCGGTCTGCCGATTCTGGTTATCTACGTCATTGCTGACGTTGGAAGTGTGGCGGGCGGTTGGTTGTCTTCATCTCTGACCAACCGCGGCGTTTCGGTTGATGCTGGGCGCAAGATCGCCATGCTCGTTTGCGCTGTCAGTGTGGTCCCCATCGCTTTCGCCCACAGAGTTTCCGGGTTGTGGTTAGCTGTTTTGTTGATCGGCCTAGCGGCCGCCGGCCATCAAGGTTTTTCCGCGAACCTGTTCACTTTGACTTCCGACCTGTTCCCGTCTCGGGCGGTCGCTTCCGTCGTTGGAATCGGCGGAATGGCGGGAGCACTGGGGGGTATGCTGATCGCGGAAATTGTCGGGTATGTTTTGCAATGGAGTGGCACTTACAGGGGTCCTTTTTTGATCGTCGCATCGGCGTATTTGGTGGCGCTGGCTTTAATCCACCTCCTTAACCCAAAACTCGCACCAGCCGAGCTTTCCCAAGCGTCAATCAATCAGCCTCGAGGCCTTCCAGCTTGGCGGCAAGAACGCTCTCGTCACTGGTTCGAGCAAGGGTCTCGGCGCTGCGATTGCCGCAAATCTAACTGCCATCTCTCGGCTCTCTCAGTTTGCCGCTCAGCAGATTTTCAAACAGGGAACAAAAGGAAAGCTTCTTAACATCGCGTCATTATTGTCCTTTCAAGGAGGCATCTTGGTACCGCCTTACGCAGGCGCGGAGGGAGATGTAGCCCAACTCACGAAGGCAATGGGCTAATGAATGGGCATCGAAGGGCATCCACGTCAACGCCATTGCGCCCGGCTACATGGTCACAGATAGTACCGTCGCCCTTCGCAACGATTTTGTGCGCAACCGCCAAATTCTCGAGCGTAATCCGGCTGGCAGTTGGGGCGATCCGGCGGACCTAGGCGGGGCGGCGGTTTTTCTCTGCTCTGCCGCTAGCGACTACGTCCACGGACACGTTTTGGTAGTAGATGGCGGCTGGCTGGGCAGGTGAGATGAAATGAAGGCGGGGCTAACAATGACGGACAAGGTAAACCACGATGCGTGAGTGAATCGGAGGATTCGAATGGGATCGCAGACGAGAACGTTTCCCGACCTGGTCGTCGTGCAGCGTGAGGCCGCGCGGAAGTCAGAACCCGAACCGGGACTGATTCGCAGGGTCATGGCCTATAACGACAAACTTTTTCTCGCGGAACATCAAATGATCGAGGGCTGGGTGGGCAGCGTTCACAGTCACAAGCATGATCAGCTTGTGTACATGATCCGTGGGCATTTGAAAGTCACTTGTCAAGGGAAGACATTTGACCTTCGAGCCGGCGATAGTTTCGTTGTTCGCGGAGGCGTCGAGCATGGAGCATCAGCGGTAGAAGATTCTGTGGTGGTCGATATCTTTACGCCCTGCCGCGAAGACTACATCATCTGAGGTCTTGTCCAGGAACTATGGCAGTGTGATATGAGCCGGAGAGTCCATGCCTAAGATATTGAGATTATTGTTTGCAGGGCTGCTGTGCATATCTCCTGGTCTCGCTTGGGGACGCCAGAACATCAAGTGCATCAAAATCGCAATCACAAACCCAAGTCCGGATGCCAGGCCGGGCGCCGACGTGGTCATTGCCATCGCCGAAATGCGAAGGGTCGCAGCTGATTTCACGCCAGGGTCCATCGTTGTCACCGCAACCGATGCCGCAAACCTGCAAGAGGACGCCGCGACGCTACGGACGGAAGAGCTTCCTTCGCAGATGGATGACATGGGCGCAGATGGGAAGGCCGATGAATTGGCGTTTCAGATTGATCTTTCACCGCATCAGACAAGAGTTGTCACGATTTCCTACGGCACCCCAGATCGCATCTGGCGTTTGCGCCGTGACTACGTGCAACGAACCAATGCTTTGTTCAGCCGCAAGATCGAAGGGCTTGGCTGGGAATCGGACCGGGTTGCTTTTCGAATCTATTTTGATCCTCGGAATGCGATCGATATCTATGGAAAGCGCCGACCAACTCTTCAACTAGCCACGTATGTATTACCCGATTACACGTATCACGAGGAATCTCCACTAGGTCGGGACATTTTCAAGGTCGGTGATGCCATAGGGATCGGCGCGGTAGCTGCGATTGTCGATGGCAAGCTGGTCAAGGTGGCTCACGTCAAGGATCGAAAATGGCGCATCGTATCGACCGGACCGGTGCGAAGCATTGTCGAGCTTGAGTACAACGGATGGAGTGCGGGAGGAAAGAACATCACGCTGCGGTCGCGGATTACACAATGGGCGGGCGAACGCGGCTTCTGGCATAAAATCACCGCAGATCCGGCAGATGCGACTGAGTACGTGACCGGACTGCCGATCAAAAAGGGTCTCCGTCCTGTGAAGTCCGCCCCCTCTCCGGGATTCACCGTGGCTTGGACTGCAACCTGGGGTGAACGGGCAGTTGCGCCGGGAGCAACGGCCACGGAGGCTATCTCTGGGCAGAACTTGGGACTCGCGATCATCACTACCATACCGCATGCTGTCTTCGAAGACGACGCACTCAATCATTTGGTTAAATTCAAACTTCAGCGCGGCGCCGGCGACTGGTACGCGATGGCCGCCTGGGACCAGGAGGGTACGAACCGACGCATAGCTTTCGGCAACCAAAAGGAGGAAGGAGAGATTCCGTCGGTTGTGCTCCCGCCCGATGGCATCAGAACAGAGCAAGAGTTTGTCGCTGCTGTAAGCGACCAGGCGAAGCGTATGGCACAAGGTGTGGGCATCCGCATCCTCTCTGCCCGTGCAAGCGTGGAAGCGGCTTCTGCAGACACAACGGTCCCCCCCAGAGCAAAATCGTGGTCTGAGGCAATTTCGTTGATCCGGCAGTCGATCGATCGAACAGCAACAGAGTGGGAGGCGCCGCTGCGCTCCTCGTCACCAGCATCGTTTAGCCCGAAAAGTGGCCAGGGCTTTTTCACGGAAGCGGACGACAAAACTGGCATGTGGCTACAACAAGACGGGTATTCCTGGACCGGGGGTTTCTGGACCGGCGAGTTATGGCAGATGTACGGCCTTACACACGATGGGAAGTACCGCGCATGGGCAGAACTGTGGGGGTTGCGATTTCTGGGCCAGGAGTTGCAGCAGAACCATGACGCAGGGTTTCTCTATTTCTATTCTTCAGCCCTCGGTTACGACCTGACAAAGGAGGAGTCACTCCGCGCCAGCACTGTGCGTGCCGCCGAACGACTCGAACAGCTCTACAACCCGAAAACTCACTTGATCGCTTCCTGGGCTTTGAACGGCGACGACACGATTGTCGATACGATGATGAACCTGGAGATTCTTTGGTGGGTGAGCCGACAAACAGGGGATCCCAAATGGAGCGAGATTGGAAAAAGCCATGCGCGCCGAACGGCGGAATGGTTCGTCCGCCCCGACGGCTCCATTATTCAGTCTGTTCACTACAGCGCCGGCGACAATCGTCAGGAATTTCACCTGCACGGTGGCTCTCCACGAGACACAAAGCTGAAGCTTTCCAACAGCGCTGCCCAGGGCGATTGGCTGTTTGCTCATACCCACCAGGGGTTTGGTGCCGATACAACTTTGTCTCGCGGAACCGGCTGGGCGATCTATGGCTTCTCGGTCGCTTACGCCGAGACGCGTGAACCAAGTTTGCTAAAAGTCGCGGAGCGAGCTGCGGAGTATGCTCTCGAACACCTGCCGGAGGACGGTGTTCCCTGGTATGACTTTTGCGACGAAGGTGTTCATTTCCGCAATCGCGACTCCTCGGCGGCGGCAATCATCGCTGGCGGTCTTCTCCGTCTTTCGACTCTAACGGACGACAAGCAACGCGGAGCGAAGTACCGAGACGCAGGGGAGCGCATTGTGCAATCGCTAATCGATCGATACCTCACGCCTGTAGGGGACGGTGATCGCACTCCGCCTGGCGTGTTGCGGCACGGATCGAGCATCAGGCCGAACGATTCGATGCTGATCTATGGACAGTACTACTTGCTTGAGGATCTCCTATGGATCGAGCAGCACCAGCGGTAGTAAGGACCAAGACCTTGTTCCGGAACATGGTTGTGCTTGGGCTGTTTGGGCTGCTGGGTGTGGCAAGTGAGGGCACGGTTCAAACCTCAACGGTTCCCGCGCAGATCAGCGCCGCAAATCTCGACCAGGAGATTCGGGAGTTTCTCGATCGCCAGGTTGCCGCTCACGTTCAGGATATCAAGAGTCTCGATCCGCCTCCGGATCGCGTTGTGGGAGCGCTGACGACCGGGGAATTCTCGTGGGGCACGTTCATGCGCGCCCTGGCCGCGTATTCAGACCTTGCCGAGACGCAAACCGTTGCAGGCCGCAACATCGCACCCATCATTGCAAAGATGGGTCTTATTGAGTTGCGTCAGGGTGGCAAAACCTGGGCGCAGCTCTACGCCGCGCTCGCCCTCCGCCACTTCGGCACAAATCTCAACGACAACACCTTATGGCAGAGTCTCTCCTCAACGGACAGAGCAGCGTGGAAATCTCTCCTCGACCCAGGCCGCTTCTACGATGTGCGAACACACAAACTCATTCACCTTCCTGAGAATTATTTTGGAGTTGCCGCTCGGATCGCAGCCATAAGCTTCCAGGTCGGCTTGGTCAACGATCGCGCTTACGTGGACGACTTGATCGACCGCGCCGCACAACAATTTACCAGCGGCGCCCTCTTTGCCGACGATGCTCTGCCAACGGGGAGGTACGACAGGTATTCTAACGAATACGCCAGAGCTGTTTATGACGCGGCTGAGACGGTGGGTCGTGCGGACATCATGAAGGCTGTCGCACCCTCGCTCAAGGAGCAAATGCGGCTCTGGTGGGATCTGCTCGGTCCGGACGGATACGGCTACTCCTGGGGGCGGAGTCTCGGCGCGATCAGCTACATGGACACAATGGAGATCGCTGCATTCCTCAGCGAACATCCTGAGTTCCGCCCGGCACCACTCTCGGAATTAGCTTCGGCCTATTACGCCGCCTGGCGCTGGCTGCGTCATGATTTCAACGACGATACTCATCTACTCTCCGTTTTTGCGTTCGGCCGAGGAGATTACAGCTACATCACCCGGGAACGTGAGTGGCAGCAGACAACCGCCTTTCTCGCCAAGCTCATAAGCGCCCACCAGGCATTCATGAAGGGCCTTGCAAGAGAAAACGTCGCGGCGTTTGCCTCCCACACAAGCCTCCGCGACCTCGCCCGTTTTGTCTATTTTCGCAACGGGGCCGGGCGAAAGTTTGGCGTATGGGTGGTACGCCAAGGAGAGACGCACTTTGCTTTACCCTTCGTCACCGGGCCGCGCGCCGCTACGTCCGACTACGAGCCCGCTCCGCACGGTTTCCTCGGCATGGCCGTACCTGTAGAGCAAACTTATCCGTGTCTTGTTCCTTTTCTCGAGTTGGAAGACGGCACTACCATCGCGGCAGCCGACGGCGCTGATGAGATTAATCCGGCTTCGAACGGGCAGAGCGTCACTGCCATGTGGAAGCGCTGGGTTGTCGTGGGAGCTAAGGCCGGGGAAACGATCGATCCGGGCTTAGTCACGGAAGTGACTTGGGCGCTTGTTGGAAAGGGCCTCCGTCGCATCGAACTCATCACTGCCTCGAAAGCAGTCAGAGTCCGTCGGATTTGGATGACGGTCCCAAGCCTGGCGGACCATATGGATACCTCCGTGGCGGGTGGCCTCCGAAATGATCGGCTCATATCCACAGAGGGCATACTTGAAGTCCACGTCCTCCATTCCGATTGGCCCATGCAGATCTCCGCCTTTGCAACTGGCGATGATCCGTTAGGTCGTGGTGCTCGTCGGGCGATTCCCCTGCACCTGGTGCTCGAAGCTGAGAACATTTCCTTGATGCCGGGCGTCAAACAGAAATTGGATATCGAGTTATCGATTCTCCCCAACACTCGCCACTAGGTATCCACATGGATTGAAGACATTTCCGGTAGATTCCAAATGCATAACGACCTGCCCTACTGTGATCGTCGGACCTGGATAGGCAGTGTAGTTCAGTTTGCAGATACTCGTGCCGGGGCCCACGATTGGCGGCCCAACTGTCGATTGATGTGCATCCGGTCGGTGGAGATGCCGAACTCCGACTCGACGCCATGTCCATGACCACACCGGAGTAGAACCGATCCTTCCGATTTTTGGCTTCTCCCCGATACAAGAGTCGCAGGTCGGCATTACTCCGGTTCAGTGGGATCGTTAAACAGAACACCCAACTTGATGCTGCCGTGTCCAGACTGGGGGAAACCGGGTTTGGCATGGCCGCGTTGACGCTGGCGTTCACTGATCCAAGTTCGCTGTCACTCGACACGTTGCTCGGACATTACCTGAACGGCACGCTCTGGGGTGCGGGGGATTCGGGCCATAGCAGCCCCCCTTCATCTTTCGAATCTCGGCACTCTTTCCGGAGCACCGCATGCACAGCGCACAACCATCCGGATGATGGGCCTGATCGTGTCGCCCTTCCCAAGGTCAATACTTAAACGTGCAAGCCAGGTTCCATTCCCAGCGGGTTGAAAAGGAAGGGCGGGGGGAACCGTAGGGCTTTCTGCCTCCTGCCGCGATTTACCATGTGTTCACTTCTGGGCGGACGGTCGCCAGATGAGACTTATGCGTCGATTGCGACAGGTAAGAGGTTGATGTAACTTTAGCGGCATGAAACGTATGCTAGTGCTGGCCGTTCTTGCATGGGCATACGCAGGGTGGTTGCCTCAGGGTTCGACGGCTGCACCTGAACGCGAGCAGATCGCGACGATACGAGAAAGCCGTATCCCGGTCGGAGGCGCAGATTTGTATTGCCGGGAAGTCGGGAAGGGCACGCCAGTTATTGTTCTGCACGGGGGACCGATTTCGACCAGAGCTATCTCCTGCCCGACATGGACCGCCTCTCCGATTCGTTCCATCTCATCTACTACGACCAGAGGGGACGCGGCAAATCAGCCGATCATGTGCGGCCCGAGGACGTCACCCTCGCATCCGAGATCGCAGATTTGGAGAAGCTGAGGCGGTATCTTCACCTCGACTCCGTGGTATTGCTGGGGCACTCCTGGGGCACAGATCTCGCGCTCGAATACGCAGTGCGGTACCCGGAGCGGGTATCTCGCCTGATCCTCATGAATCCGGCGGCGGCGTCCACCGATGACTTCAAACAGTCCCGCAAGGAACGGCTCGACAAATTGGGTGCTGACACGGACAGGTTGAAGGCCGTGAGAGACTCCGCTGCCTACAAAGAGGGCGATCCAGACGCTGTCGCTGCGTATTATCGCATCCATTTCAAGATGGCCCTGAAACGCCCGGAAGATCTCACAAAGGTCGTCGGTGCAATGAGGGCGAGCTTCACCCAAGAGGGTATCCTCAAGGCGAGAGCGGTCGAAGATCGGCTCATGCAGGACACATGGGGCTCGCCCGAGTACGACCTGCTCCCGAAGCTCAAGAACCTGGATAACCCGCCCTAGTCATCTATGGCGATCACGATTTCATCCCCGCGGCTACGGCTAAGCACATCACTCAGGCAATTCCTAATGCCCGCATGGTCAGGTTGAGGGACTGCGGGCATTTCTCCTACCTCGAATGCCCAGTTGCCGTTCGCGAACAGATCGACGCTTTCTTTCAGCGTAGGTGAGGCCTGCTCATCTGAGGTGAGCCGGCGACGATGAGCTCTCGCACAGCTCCCCGAGCAATTCGGCTCGCGCCGTCTGAGGGTCGGCACCAGGTGATTAAAGGCATCAGCATGGATGCGGCACTCACCAGTCTGCCAAGCATCGCGCCGGTCGTTTCCTGCTCCTCGGTGTGCAGCATCTCGACCAAGCCAGTCTCAGCTAGTTCCCGAATTGCTTGAACGTAGTCCGATGCCAACCACTCCGGTACGTCGGGATTCTTACGTTCGGTGCGAGCCAATTCGATGATCGCAACAATTGCGTACGTGTTCCAATCAATGACCCTACGCTTTCGACAAATCCTGACGATATGTGGTACGGCTGCGCATGAGGCATCGCCAACGTCTCCTTGATGGTGCAGGTCCTCCCAAAGTTGATGCCAAACTGTTGCAGTGTCCGACTCGGTCTCAAGATGGGCAAGGAGCGGGCGCGGGTTAAACGGACGACGGTGCGTGTCAGGTTTTCGCTCTGGAGGCAGACGCTTTAGAGTTCGAGCGTGCCGTGAAGGTACAGGCGTGCCCGGCCGGCGATCTTCACGCGATCGCCGCCGATTGTGCACTGCATGTATCCACCGCGTGTGCTGAGTTGTTGGGCACGGAAGGTGTCCTTACCCAGCCGCCCCGCCCAATACGGAGCCAGTGTGCAGTGTATCGAGCCGGTTGCGGGGTCCTCATCGATGCCCTCGGACGGTGAAAAAAGTCGGCACACGTAATCCACGTCACCCTCGCCGGGAGCGGTAACAATCGTTCCGCCATTCACGATGTCCAGTTTGGCAAGAGCGGCAATATCGGGCGAGAGCGCTCGCACTTGCTCAGCCTGATCCACCACCACGAGGTAATCGCGCGATTTCATTACCAGCGCCGCTTTCAAACCTAGGGCTGGTAAGAGGTCGACTGGTGTCTCACATGGTTGGGGTGGCCTGGCGGGAAAGTCCATTTCAAAGCCGTCTTGGTCCTGAGCGACGGTCAACATGCCGCTGCAGGTGTGGAAGCGAACCGGCCACACGTTGTGCTTCCGCAGCGCGAGCACATAGGCGGATGCCAAGGTTGCGTGCCCGCAAAGGTCGTCCTCGATTTTGGGTGTAAACCAGCGCAAATCGAAATCACCATCAGCGCGAGGAACAACAAAAGCGGTCTCGCTGTGCCTGTTCTCAGCCGCAATTTTCTGCATGATGCTATCCGCGAGAAAAGCGGGAAGGATGCAGACCCCCGCCGGGTTACCTGCAAAAAGCTCACCCGTGAATGCATCAACGTGGTAATACGGAATTGCCATGTCGTGCTCCGCTAAGCTACTGGATCCCTCTCAATGTGATTCTAACCATCGCCAGCCGAGGGCGCTGTCCCTACACGCGCGGCTTGAATGAGACGGGCACATTCGAGTCGGAGGGCCAACTAAGTACGGACGACACTTGGCTGGTTGGCGAAGTGCTGCGCGAGGCTTGTAGCTGAAATGCGCGCCAATTCTAGCCGCGTTCTATCCGCACTGTGACAAGGTCCAGAGCAGCAACCGGGATTTCTTGATCCAGAGGCGTAAGAGGCTGCTCGCTCAAATCACTGAGCCACATTCGCGGCGACGATTTTACCGCCGAGCTCTTCGCCCAGTGAAGCCGGGCTTTTTTGTCTGCTCCGGAAGCACCAAAGAGCCTCAGGATCCACGCTCTGCCATCCTCACTGGGCTTGAATGCCGTAGCCAGTACATCGGCTGGCTCGATGCGGAAAAGCGAATCGGTGGGCGAATCCGAGGCGGCCAAGGCCAGCAGAGGCTGCGAGAGTCCAATCGCAAGACGACTAGCAGCGGCGGGGTCGTAGCCTGCGTGGGGGTGCAGTGCATAGCGGAACTCAACCACGCCTTCCTGATAAGCGCGGTAGTTGGTTCCCCAATGATTGTTCATTGCCCAGGAGTAAAACTTTTGCGTAGGCTCAATGTGTTTGCGCCACGTGGTGGGGTCTTTCTGCGATCCGAGCATCGTCGCGGTAATACCTCCGACCTCG
>Ga0137418_10005159_pt1 | contig 11967 bp, 9 predicted proteins | sample CZODoug3_1_2_16f_FD_122242 | JGI IMG/M metagenome (GOLD analysis project Ga0137418, IMG submission 122242) | Vadose zone soil fungal communities from Angelo Coast Range Reserve, California, USA - CZODoug3_1_2_16fungal (Hybrid Assembly) | ecosystem: Environmental > Terrestrial > Soil > Vadose... | reverse complement strand
GCTGAAGGCTAGCGTTACGTCGAGCGGCAGATCGTCGGCCCAGAACCCGCGCGCGTTCGCGACCCGCAGGAACACCTCACGGATCGGATAGGCCATGAGCAACCCGAACGAGAAATGCACGATCCGATCGAACGGATTGCGCGCAAAGCCGAACGTGCGCTGGATCCAAAATCCGAACGGCACGTCGGAATAGGTGTAATGGGCGCCGATCGCATGGAGCGTCAGAAACGCCGTGATCAGCAGGTACGACAGATCGGACAACGGGAACACCCGGTACGTGCCGATCAACACAGCCAGGACCGCGAAGACGAGCAGGTTCTCCAACCACCAATCGTGACGGTCCAGGGGCGCGATCGCGGTGATGACCCAAACGAGTGCGTACGCGCCCGCCAGCGCCTGGAGTAACCGATGGTTGCGGAAGCGCGTCCGGATGTGGGTCGTCGAGGTCGAGATCACTCCCCTACCGCGGATTCAGGATCTGATCGATCCGAGCGAGCAGATCCACCACGTGCGCCCGCGTGGTGCGATCGCTTGCCCGTGCCTGGGCGCCGCGCAGCGTGGTCTGGAGGTCCACTAGCTCGAGGCGCGCCTGCGCCCGCGCGTCGGCCGGCCGCGGCGGCGGCGGGGTGAAGCCGGGGAACGGCGTGAAGTTCGGCGGGAACTGGAACGGGAGCGGCGTGTTGATCAGGCGGTCCATCTGGTCGATGAACGCCTGCTGGAGATTGCGCCGGTACGCGTCCACCGACGGCCGCGCCGCCGACAGCTCCGAGAACACGCCGCGGCGCACGTCACCGAACAAATCCGTAAGCGTGTACGCGGTGCCGGCCGGCAGCGTCGCCCCCTGCTCCGCCAGACGCGACAGGCGCGCGTCCTGGAAGAGCGCGTTCAAGACCGCGGTCTGGCGCTGGCGGATGCGATCCACGAACCCCGTGGGCTCGATCCGCCGCAGCACCTCGGCATCGAGGAAGAAGATCGGCGTCGCGAACGCGTTCTCGTTCAGGAAGCGCACGGCGTCGGCCTGACGGGCCCGCGGCACGGCGGTGTGGATCACCCCCGCCTGGTCGGGATACTTCTCGTGGCGGTACACGCCACCCACCACCACCGCGACGTGGTTCATCTCGAGACTCCACTGCCCGAGGAGGCGGTCGTAGAAGTCGTCGAGCAGCGTGTAGTCGTCGAGCTTGTCGGTCGTCGTCGCCGTGATCAGCATCGGGACGAGGCGCTTGAGATTCGCCACACCGTAGCGCGTCGCCTTCACGGGATCGTCGCCCAGCGCCTCCGTCTGCGTGCGGGGGTCGATGCCGTCGGGATTGCCGAACTGGAGCCACGGCTTGGTGTCCTGGACGCGGGCCAGCGAATCGAGCAGCGGACGCTCCGCGTCGGGAGTAGCCGCGCCGGCGATGCGCCGGTAACCCCAATCGATCACGTAGTAATCCCAGGGGCCGATCTTCGGCATCAACTCGGCGTTGTCGCCGGGCTGCGCGACGTAATTGTTGCGCGCATAGTCCATGATCGAGTACGACGTGCCGTTGGCGCGCGTGTACGTCGGGCTGCGCAGCGAGTCCGTCGGGTAGAGCCCAGACGACAGCTGATTGTGCGGCAGGCCGAGCGTGTGGCCGACCTCGTGCGTCGCAACGTACGCCACCATCTGCCCCATCAGCGTATCGGGGAGCGGCAGATGGATGGCGCGCGAATCGACGGCGCCGACCTGCGCCCACCACCACGCCTGCAGCAGGCTGGTGATGTTGTGGAACCAGCCGATGTTCGACTGCATGATCTCGCCGGTCCGCGGGTCGTTGACGTGCGGGCCGTAGGCGTTCTCGATCGTCGACGGCAGCCAGCGGATCGTCGAGTAGCGGGCGTCGTCGAGGTCGAACTCCGGGTCCTCCTGCGGCGTCGGCGCCTTGCGCGCGATGATCGCGTTCGAGAAGCCGGCGGCGCGGAACACGGGCTCCCATGCCTGCACGCCCTTGATGAGCCAGGGCACCCATTTGTCGGGGGTCGCGGGATCCAGGTAGAACAGGATCGGCTTGATCGGATCGCTCACGGCGGCATTCGGGTCTTTGGGCTCGAGCCGCCAGCGCGTGATGTAGCAGCGCGTCTGCACGACGGCGTTCTCGGTACCGAAGTCCTCGTAGCTCACGGAGAAGAAGCCGACGCGGTTATCGCAGAGGCGGGGCGCCATGGGATGTTCGGGGAGCAACACCATCGAGAAGTTCGTCGGAATCGTCATCGTGTTGAGCGAGCGGTCGGGCGGCGAGCCGGGCGCTCCGGGCACGGAGTCCACCTCGAAGGTCTGCAGGGCGCTCACTTCCACGTTGATCGGGAAGCTGTGGGCGCGTTCGATCATCGAACGGGCGGGATCGAAGCGCCGCATGCGCATGCCGAGCTGGCGGGCGTTGAGCTCCGAGACGTCGGTCGTAAACAGGCTCGTCACGTCGACCACCGCGTTGGAATCGCCCGGACTCCAGGCGGCGATGTCGAAGCTCTTGATGATCGGCGGCGTGTTCGACAGGTCGACGGCGCGGCTCACCGGCAGGTTGGAGTCGGCGCGCATCGCGAAGCTGATCATGCGCAGCAGCACCCGGGTCCCGAAGCGGTCCCACCGCACGACGCGCGCGGAGATCTGCTCGCCCGCGTACCCGAGCCCGCGGACGGTGCCGCGGCGGTCCACCACGAGCCGGAACTCGCGGCCCAGCATGCGGCGCGGCACCTCGTAGAACAGTTTCTCCCCGATGCGGTGAATGATGAACACGCCCGAATCCGTCGTCGCCTGGGCCGTGATCACCTGATTGTAGGGTTTGGGCCCTTCGGCCGGCGCCTGCCCCGCGGGCCGCGGCGCGGCGCCACGAGCGGTATCTTGACGGGCGGGTGCGGGACTGGGTTGCTGCGCGGGGTGCACTGGTGCGGAGGTGGCGCGTGAGCACGCCAGCACGCCGAACGCCAGGAGGACGCTGAATGCGCGCATCGAAGAACACCTTCTGTTGGAGGAGACAGGTCTCGGGCCCGGAGAGATTATTGCGCCCGGAAGCGTACGTCCAGAGCCCGACCGGCGTTGCAGTCTGGACCTGAATGCTCATCGTCGGCGTCCTGCTCGCGACGGTCCTGTTGCGATTCGGCATGGTGGCGGTCCTGACCTACATGCTGCTCCCCCGCGGTCCCACCTGCCCCCATTGCGCGGCGCAGCTGACGATTATTCGCAATACGTTTTTGCAGCGGGTCGTGCCGCTGCTCGAACGGCGCTGGTGCCTCGAGTGCGGTTGGCAGGGGGTGGTGCGGCGGCCGCCGCGGACGCTCATTCGCGGGTGATGAGCCGCACGGCGCGTTCGTAAAAGAAGTAGTCCCAGGCCCAGTTGAGCAGCACGAACAGCTTGTTGCGGAAGCCGATCAACTGGATGATGTGCACCACGAGCCACATCACCCACGCCGGAAACCCACTCAGCTGCAGCCCGAAGACGTGTGCCACGGCGGCATTGCGTCCGATCGTGGCGAGCGTGCCCTGATCGCGATAGCGAAATGCCTGGAGCGGCTTCCCGCGCACCGTGCGGACGATGTTTTGCGCGGCGACTTCCGCCATCTGGATCGCCACAGGCGCGACCATCGGCAGCGGCGCCCCGTTTTCCTCGACGTACGAGGCGTCTCCGATGAGGTAGACCTCCGGGTGCCCCGGCACCTGGAGGGTCGGCTCGACGGCGATGCGGCCCTGGCGTCCCGCGGCGAGGCCGAGGGTCGCGTTCAACGACCCCGCCTTCACGCCCGCGGCCCAAATCACCGTGTGCGTGGGAATGACTTCCCCGCTCTTCAGCCGGACACGCTCGCCGTCGAAGTCGGCGACGCTGGCGCTGAAGCGCACTTCGATCCATTTGCGCCACAGGGTGCGTCCCGCCGCCTCCCGCAAGCGCTCCGGCATCGCGGTGAGCAGCTTGTCGGTGGCCTCGAGCAGCAGGATGCGCACGTCCTTGATGTTGAGGCGCGGATAGTCTTTCACGAGCACGAGGCGGATCAGCTCAGAGAGGGCGCCCGCCATTTCCACACCTGTCGGACCGCCCCCCACGACAACGAACGTCAGCCGGGCGCGGCGCCGCTCCGGGTCGGGCTCCAGCATCGCCTGCTCGAAGCAGGTAAGGACGTGATTGCGGATCTCCACGGCATCCGAGACGTCCTTGAGAGACAGCCCGTGGGTCTGCACGCCGCCCTGGCCGAAGAAGTTCGTTTCCCCGCCATGGGCGAGGACCAGGAAGTCGTAGGCGATCGGCCCTGCGCTCGTCTGCAGGCGGCGGCCGTTGAAATCGACGCCGCTCACCTCCACCATCCGGAAATCGAAGTTCTTTTGGCCGCGCAGAATGGCGCGCACCGGCTTCGCGATCTGGTCGGGCTCGAGGCCAGCGGTCGCGACCTGATACAGCAGCGGCTGGAAGAGATGGTAGTTGTTGCGATCGAGCAGCACGACTTGAACGGGAGCGCGGCGCAGGGCGCGGGCGGCGCGCAGGCCGCCAAACCCGGCGCCGACAATCACCACTACTGGGACGACTACTTTGTCAGCTTGCGCCACAGCCACTGGAGTGGATCGTAATTCCGATCGGCGACGCGCTCCTTGAGCGGAATGATCGCGTTGTCCGTGATCGTGATCGACTCGGGGCACACCTCGGTGCAACACTTGGTGATGTTGCAGTAGCCGATCCCGCCCTCGTGGCACAAATGGTCGGACCGATCCGCTTCGTCGAGGGGATGCATCTCGTACACCGCGGCGCGCACCAGCATCGCCGGACCCATGAACTCCTCGTGCTTGTCGTGGGCGCGCAGCACGTGGCACACGTCCTGGCACAGGAAACACTCGATGCACTTCCGGAACTCCTGCGGCCGCTCCACCTCGTACTGGAACATCCGCCAGGTGCCGTCCGGGAAATCGGCGGCGCGCGGCTTGAATGCCGGGATCCGCTTGTTGACCTCGTAATTCCACGACACGTCGGTGACCAGGTCCTTGATCACCGGGAACGCCTTCATCGGCGTGATCGTGATCGTCTCGTCGGGCGCGTAGTCCGACATGCGCGTCATGCACATCAGGCGCGGCTTGCCGTTGATCTCCGCGGAGCAGGAGCCGCACTTCCCGGCCTTGCAGTTCCAGCGGACGGCGAGGTCGGGGGCCTGGTCGGCCTGAATGGCGTGCACGGCGTCGAGGACGACCATCCCCTCCCCCGCGGCCACCTCGTAGTCGCGCAGCTCACCGCCCTCGCGTGTCCCTCGAAACAGCCGCAGGCGGGTCACTTGCCCTCCTTGATGATCTTTTCGAGCTCGGCAGGCAGGGGGGGCTGCGCCTCACGTCGCACCGCCATGCGGTCTCCTTCCTTCTTGATGACGATCTGCTCGCGCGTCTGGCGCTCGTCGGTGTCGGGATAGTCGCTGCGCGTGTGTCCCCCGCGGCTCTCCGTCCGCTCCAGCGCGGCGCGCGCCGTCGCCTCCGACACCACGAGCAGCGAATGCAGATCGAGCGCCGTGTGCCAGCCGGGGTTGTACTCGCGGCTCCCCGTGATCCCCACCTTTTTGGCGCGTCCCTTGAGCTTCTCGAGCTCGCGGAGCGCCGTTTCGAGGCCGCCCTTGTCGCGGATGATGCCGGCGTTGTCTTGCATCACCGCCTGCAGCGCCGCTTGGACCGCGAACGGATTCTCGCCGCTCCGCTCGAACGGCTCGAGCGCGTCGCGCATCGCCGCTTCGATGTCGGCATCAGGGATCGCCGGCGCGGCGCCGCGCTTGGCCGTGGCGTGGAGCCCTGCGCGCCGGCCGAACACGAGCAAATCGCTCAGGGAGTTGCCGCCCAGACGGTTGGCGCCGTGCATCCCGCCCCCGACCTCCCCCGCGGCGTAGAGGCCCGGCACCGTCGATTCCTGCGTCTCCGCGTCGACCTTCACACCCCCCATGACGTAGTGGGTCGTGGGGCCGATCTCCATCGCGTCCTTGGTGATGTCCACCTGCGCCAGCTCTTTGAACTGGTGATACATGCTGGGAAGTTTCTTCCTGATGTAGTCGGGGCTCTGCTTCGAGGCGATGTCGAGGAGCACTCCGCCATGCGGCGTGCCGCGGCCTTCCGCGATCTCCTTCGTGATCGCCTTGGCCACGACGTCGCGCGTCAGGAGCTCGGGGGGCCGGCGGTTCTTCTTGCGCTCACCCGCGACCCACGCGTCGGACTCCGCCTCGGTCTCGGCGAAATCGCCTTTGAACATCTCGGGCATGTAGCGGAACATGAACCGCTCGCCCGCGCTGTTCTTCAGCACCCCACCCTCGCCGCGCACGCCTTCCGTCACGAGAATCCCGCGCACGCTCGGCGGCCAGACCATCCCCGTCGGGTGGAATTGCACGAACTCCATGTCGATCAGCTCGGCGCCGGCATCGTAGGCGAGCGCGTGGCCGTCGCCCGTGTACTCCCAGGAGTTGCTCGTGATCTGCCACGCCTTGCCGATCCCGCCCGTGGCCAGTACGATCGCCGGGGCGCGGAACAGCACGAAGCGCCCCGTCTCGCGGAAGTAACCGAGCGCGCCGGCGACACGGTCCCCTACGACGAAGACCTTAACGATCGTGCACTCCATGTGCACGTCGATCCCGGAATGCACGCCCTTGTCCTGGAGCACCCGGATCATCTCGAGTCCGGTGCGATCCCCGACGTGCGCCAGGCGGCTGTAGGTGTGGCCGCCGAAGGGCCGCTGGTTGATCTTGCCGTCGGGGGTGCGGTCGAACAGCGCGCCCCACGCCTCCAGCTCCCGGATCCGGTCCGGCGCTTCCTGCGCGTGGATCTGCGCCATGCGCCAGTTGTTATGCATCTTGCCGCCGCGCATCGTGTCGCGGAAATGCACGCGCCAGTTGTCCTCGCCCATGACGTTGCCGAGCGCGGCGGCGGCGCCCCCTTCGGCCATGACCGTGTGCGCCTTGCCGAGCAGCGATTTGCAGACGAGCGCGACTTTGACTTTCTGGGCGCTCGCTTCGATGGCGGCGCGCAGCCCGGCGCCGCCGGCGCCGATCACGACGACGTCGTAGTCGTGCGTGCGGAGATCGCGGGCGGTCACTAGAAGAGCCGGATGTCGTGAATGATGCCCATCGCGCACAGGCGGATGTAGACGTCCGTGAGCGCGACGGAGAAGAGCGAGCACCAGGCGAAGAGCATGTGATGGCGGTTGAGCGCGCTCACGCCGCGCCACGTCTGGAACCGCGCTCGCCCGCCGAGCGCGCACGAGTAACAATCCACGTTGCCACCGATCAGATGCCGCAGCGAGTGACAGCCGAACGTGTAGCACGCCAGGAGAATCACGTTGATCGCCATGACAAGCGTGCCGATCCCGACGCCGAACGCACGAGGGCCGGCCGCCATCGCGCCGTCGGCGAGGACGCCATTCACCGGCCAACGGGTCGCGAGAACGACATCGTAGGAGAGAATGAAGATGAAGACCACCGCCGCGTACATGGCGTAGCGGTGCAGGTTCTGCAAAAGGAACGGAAACCTGGTCTCACCCTTGTAGCCGTGGCGCGGCTCGCCGACAGCGCAGGCGACGGGGTCGAGGAAAAACGCCCGGTAGTAGGCCTTGCGATAGTAGTAGCAGGTCGCGCGGAAGGCGCCGGGGAAAATCAGGATGAGGAACGCCGGCGACAGCGGCCACCAGGTCGTCTGGATCAGCGGTGAGTAGAACGGCGAGAGGTAGGGTCCCCACTCGTAGCTGCGCCCAACCCAGGCCGCCCACGTGGCGTACAGTCCGAAGCTGCCGAGCACCAGTGCCGTGAGCGCGGGGGCGATCCACCAGGCGTCGCGCCGCAGCGTCGCGCCGAGGCCGCGCTCGGTGAGGTCGCGCACCGATGTCGTCATAGCGTCACCGCGGCCATCGTCTGGTGCACCGCGTCGGCCGATTTCTTCAAGGCTGCCTTCTCATCCGCCGTCAGCTCTACTTCCAGAATCTTCTCGAGCCCGTTCTTCCCGAGCTTGCAGGGAACGCCGCAGTACATCCCCGAGAGGCCATACTCGCCTTCGAGCCAGGCGGCGCAGGGGAGCACGCGTTTCTGGTCGAGCACGATGGATTCGACCATCTGGACGGCAGCCGCGGAGGGCGCGTAATAGGCGGAGCCGGTCTTCAGGAAGGCCACGATTTCGGCGCCGCCGTTGCGCGTGCGGTCCACGATCTTGTCGAGCTTCGCCTTGTCGAGCAGCTGCGTCACCGGGATGCCGGAGACGGTCGTGTAGGACACGAGCGGCACCATCGTGTCGCCATGTCCGCCGAGCACCATCGCCTGGATGTCCTGCACGGACACATCGAGGGCTTCCGCCAGAAACGCGCGATAGCGCGCGGTGTCGAGCACGCCGGCCATCCCGATCACGCGTTCGCGCGGGAAGCCGGTCACCTGCTTCGTGACCCAGCACATCACGTCGAGCGGATTCGAAACGACGACGACGATCGCCTTGGGACAGTGCTGTTTGATTTGCAGCGAGACCTGCTTCACGATGTCCGCGTTGGTACGGACCAGGTCGTCGCGACTCATGCCGGGCTTGCGCGCGATGCCGGCCGTCACGACGACCAGCTCGCTCCCGGCGGTGGGGCCGTAGTCGTTGGCGGCGCCGATGATTCGGGTATCGAAGCCTTCGATCGGTCCCGATTCGTATTGATCGAGGGCTTTGCCTTGGGGAACGCCGTCGACGACGTCGACGAGGACGACGGTGCGGGCGAGCTCCTTCTCGGCGAGCCGCTGCGCCGTCGTGGCGCCGACGTTGCCTGCCCCGACCACGGTGATTCGATTGAGCATGGGCTCCCGAGAGTGTCGAAGGTCGAGTGACGGGACAAAGCTAATAGGAAGCGTTAGACTTTTCACCCATGCGCGTGCTGCCGTTCCTGTTGCAGTGGACGACAATGATGGCGGCCATGATGTTGCCGGGGGTGTTACCTGCAACTCCGACAGTTAGGAGCGCGGCGACATCCGGGCGAGTATCGTCGAGATGCCGAGGGCCGCGAGGAAGGCCGGCACGGCAGTCATGACCGGCCAGACCACGAGCGCGATCAACATCCGATGCTCCCCCGGAGTCCGGAGCGAATGCAGGTAGGCGCTCACTGCGAGGCCAAAAGCGCCGAGCGCCACCGACGCGGCGGCGCGCAGGGCGGTTTTCGCTGGCGGACTGCTGCGGCGATAGTGCTCGTACCAGATCTGCGTGGCGGCGACGACCGCGCTGGCAAGCCACGCGGCAAGACGCCACGCGTGAATCCCATCACGCGAGGCCCTGTCGAGCGCGACGGAACCGAGGGCGATCACCACGTACAACGCGGCGGCCAAGAGCGTGGTCACGGACCTACCGGGGCCGAATGGTGCCGATCACCTCGATCACGACACGATAGCCCTCGAGGCGGGATGGGATTCGGTCTTTAGTGTTCCCGCCGGAGTCGGTGAGCAACACCTTGATGCACCGCTCGCCCTCGTACAAGCCGATCGCCGTGCCGACGACGCCGGGCAACGCCATCAACGAATCGCTGTGCGCGGCGAGAACCTGATCAATGCTCTTCGCAGCCACGGTGGGTTCCCCTCCGCCTCCCCCGCGCGGCGCGCTGGAGCAGGCCAACGCCCCGGCCAGCAGGGCGGCTCCGATGCCGCGCCCGATGGTCACTGCCGCTTCACGGTCATCGAGAAGCCGTTGCTGCTGCCATCCGGATCGTGGTTGGCGGACGCCTTGTACACGTAGCCCGTCAGCGTCATCCCGGTGACCGCGAACGAGACCATCCGGGTCGAGTTCACGATGCCCGACAGCACTACGCTGCACGTTCCGGGGCCCCCCCCACTAGCGTCGCTGGTCACGCACGTGACTTCGGGGCTCGTCCCGTTCCACAGGCCGCGCACGGTCACGCCGTTCACGGGGTTGTGGCGCGAGTCGTGCGCCGTGATCAGCACGGTCGCGGTCCACGACGTCAGCGCGCTCGTATCGGGCGACCCGCCGAGGTTGCCGACGTGGAGGTTCGGCGCGTTCACGCTGACGACGATCGCTTTCGCGTTATTGCCAGAATTGTTGTCGACGAACTTCTGCGTCGCGGTCAGAATGTGCCCGCTTACGGCTGCGCCCGTCGTGTTCCAGTTGAACGTGCGGGTCGCGGTGGCGCCGAGCGCGAGCCCGGAGATCGTCTGCGTACCAATCACCGCGTTGCCCGCGGTCCCGTCGGTCAACACGACGTCGAAGTTGGTCGTGACGTCCTGGCCGCCCACATTCTGCACGGTAACCACGATGGGAGCCGTGTCGCCCACGGTCACCTGGCCCGGCGCCGTGATGCTCGCCAGCGCGATGTCGGCCGGCGCCGCCAATACGTTGACCGTCGCCGAGCGCTGATTGTTGCCGGCGTTGTCGTCGCTCAGGCTGTGAGTCGCCACGAGGGTGTGCCCACCCAACGCGACGGTCGCCGTGTTCCAGCTGAACGAGCGCGTCGCGCTGGCACCCACCGCGAGGCCCGAGACTGTCTGCGTGCCGATCGTCACGCTGGCGGTCTGGTCGGTGAGCACGACGTTGAAGGTGCTCGGCACGCTCAGTCCGCCGATGTTCTGCACCGTGACGCCGATCGTCGCCGTGCTTCCCTTATTGACGCTGGTGGGCGCCGTCAGGCTCGTCACCGCGACGTCGGTCGACGGCGCGATCAGCGTGACGGTGGCCGAGGCCTGGTTGTTGGCGGCGTTCGCGTCACTCAGCGTCTGGGTCGCCACGAGCGTGTGAGCGCCGAGCGCCGCGGCCGTCGTATTCCAGGTGAAGGTGCGGGTCGTGTTGGCACCGACGCCCAGCCCAGGAATGGTCTGCGTGCCGATCGTGACGCCGGCGGTCTGGTCGGTCAGGACCAGGTCGAAATTCGAACCGACCGCCAACCCGCCCACGTTCTGCACAGCGACCGAAATCGACGCGCTGGTCCCCTGCGTCACGCTACTCGGCGCCGTCACGCTGGTCACGGCCAGGTCGCTCGTCGGGGGCGCCTGCACGATCACACTGATCCCGATGCTGTTATTCGACGAGTTGTTGTCGGCCAGTTTTTGCGTAGCGAACAGGGTGTGTCCGGCCAACGCGGCCCCCCCTGTATTCCAAGCGAAGGTGCGGGTCACGCTTACGCCCTTCGCGAGTCCGGTGATCGTCTGAGTGCCGAGCACCGCGTTTCCCGCCGACCCATCGGTGAGCACGACGTCGAAGCTGGTCGTGACGTCCTGGCCGCCGATGTTCTGCACCGTCACCGCAACCGGGGAGATGTCGCCCTGGTTCACGCGCGGCGGCGCCGTGATTCCCGTAACCGCGAGGTCCGTGGGCTGCGGCGTGACCGTGACGGTCGCCGAGCGGCTGTTGTTGGCGGCGTTTTCGTCGGCGAGCGTCTGCGTCGCGACGAGGGTGTGGCCACCGAGCGGAGCTCCGCTTGTAGTCCAAATGAAGGACCGTGTCGTGCTGGCGCCGGCGGCGATCCCGGTGACCGTCTGCGTGCCGATCGTCGTGCCGGCGGTCGCATCGGTGAGCACGATGTCGAAGCTGCCGCTGACGTTCTGCGTGCCGGCGTTCTGCACCGTCACGCTGACAGTGGCCGGACTCCCTTGCGCTACTGAGCCGGGCGCCGTCACGCTCGTCACGGCGATGTCGATCGCCGCCGGCGGCGGCACCGGCGGATTCACATTGATCGCGATGGCAATCGCGTCGTTCGTCGACTTGCTATCGGGCAACTTCTGGGTCGCGATCAAAATGTGACCCGTGAGTGACGCGCCTGCGCTATTCCAGAGGACGTCGGCGGTGGTCGTCGCGCCGATGGCGAAACCGGGGACGCTGCGACTCCCGACCACCGCGCCGCCCGCGGTCCCGTCCGTCAATTCGACCGCAAAGGGTGCGGTGACGTCCACCTCACCGACGTTCTGGAGCGTGACGAGCACGTGGGCCGTATCGCCCTGGAAGACGGAGCGCGGCCCGCTGATGGCGGTCGCCGCGATATCGGTCGGTTTGGG
>Ga0137418_10005158_pt1 | contig 11968 bp, 8 predicted proteins | sample CZODoug3_1_2_16f_FD_122242 | JGI IMG/M metagenome (GOLD analysis project Ga0137418, IMG submission 122242) | Vadose zone soil fungal communities from Angelo Coast Range Reserve, California, USA - CZODoug3_1_2_16fungal (Hybrid Assembly) | ecosystem: Environmental > Terrestrial > Soil > Vadose... | reverse complement strand
CGCTATGCCTGCTTGCGTTATTTCAACGCGGCCGGCGCGGCCGGCGAACAAGGAGAGGATCATCACCCGGAGTCGCACTTGATTCCTTTGGCGCTGCAGGTTGCGCTGGGCGTGCGCAAGGACTTGGCCATTTTTGGCACGGACTATCCGACTCCAGATGGAACCTGCGTCCGCGATTATGTTCACGTGACCGATCTGGCCAGTGCGCATTTGCTGGTGCTGGAAGCGCTGAAAGAAAAAGACAAACTGATTTTTAACCTTGGCAACGGCCGCGGCTTCAGCGTTCGTGAAGTCATTGAAACGGTTCGCAAAGTAACCGGGCACGCAATTCCGGCAACTGAATCGCCGCGACGGCCGGGCGATCCGGCAGTGTTGGTCGCCAGTTCGGAAAAAATCAAGAAAGAGCTCGGCTGGAAGCCGCAATTCGTGGATTTAGAGAGCATTGTCCGCAGCGCGTGGGATTGGCGGAGAGAGCGCCCCGACGGTTACGCAGAAAAAAAGTAGGTCCAGAGACTATTCGGCAAAGCATGCTTCGGTGAAATCGAGGGTTGACATCGATCGGCGCGGGGTGGGAGAGTTCACGACGCCGCAAGCGTAAACGTTTACGTTGCTGATTTCACAGTGATTTTCTTGAGGTCGTATGGTGCGTCTTAGAGTTCTGTTTCTTTGCCTGATTCCGCTCGTGGCGTTCTTTCCAGCCGCTTCCCAGGCGCAGTGGAATCCACTCAATCCCATTCGCTCAGTGCAAAAGAATTCGGATGGCGTAACGCTGCTGCTTGAGAAGGGCGCGTTGCGATTTCAAATTTGCACCGATGCCATGGTGCGCGTGCTGTATTCCCCACAGCGCGAATTTCCAAAAGTCGCAGAATATGTGGTCATCAAATCCGATTGGCCAGCGACACCCTTCGATCTGACCGAGAACGCGGACGCCATCACGCTGAGCACCTCCAAGCTGAAGCTGGTAGTGGCAAAAAAAGATAGCTCGATCATTTTCTACGACGCCGCTGGAAAAAAGTTGACTCAGGAAAACGACCGCACACTTACGCCTGCTGAAGTGAATGGCGAAAAAACCTTTCACCTCGAACGCTTCACAAATATGTGGGATACCCAAGAAGCGTTCTACGGCTTGGGCCAGCATCAAGGCGGCGTTTGGAACTGGCGCGGCGAATCAGTAGACATCGGCCAGGACAACACCAACATCTCAGTGCCGCTGCTGTTGTCCAGCAGCGGTTATGGAATTTTCTGGAACAATCCGTCGCGCAGCCGCTTCAACAATCGCTTCGTGCACGCTTTTTTCATCAGCTCGGAAGTTGCCGATCAGATGGACTACTACTTTATCTACGGCCCGGACTTCGACCACATCATTTCCGCCTATCGCGAGCTGACCGGAACCGCGCCGCTTTTTGGAAAATGGGCGTACGGATATTGGCAGTGCAAAAACCGCTACGATTCGCAGGCTGAGATTTTGTCCATCGCCAAACGCTACCGCGATGAAAAAATTCCGCTCGACAACATTGTGCAGGACTGGTTTTGGTGGAACACCATGGGCGAGCCGGTGTGGAACAAGAATTATCCCGACGCAAAAGGCATGGTGGACGAACTTCACAAAGAGAATGTTCACCTGATGGTTTCGGTGTGGCCGTTCTTTCGGCCGGGCTCGCCGGTTTATGACGACATGGCAGCAAAGGGCCTGTTCATCGACAAAACCAAAGTCACCGGTTTTCATCCGGCCGGAATGGCGCTGTATGACGCGTTCAATCCTGAAGCCCGAAAATATTATTGGAATTTGATGGACAACGCGCTGTTCAAGATCGGCGTGGACGCCTGGTGGCTGGACACCACCGAACCGGAAACCGAAGGGCGGGAAGAGTCGGTCCTCCTGCGGAATAAAGTGGGCATCGGCAGCGGCGCGCGTTACGCAAATCTTTTTCCGTTGATGACCACCGCGGCGGTTTATCAAGGCCAGCGCGCGGCCAGCGATCAAAAGCGCGTATTCATACTGTCGCGTTCGGCGTTTGCCGGAGCGCAGCGCAATGCCGCCGCGGTGTGGTCCGGAGACGTTGATCCCAACTGGGAAACTTTCCGCCGCCAGATTCCCGCGGGTCTAAATTATTCGCTTTCTGGCAATCCTTATTGGACAACCGACATTGGCGGCTTTGTGGTCGCCAACCCCGATGATCCCGCTTATCGCGAACTCTACGCGCGGTGGTTCGAGTTCGGCACGTTCAATCCGATTTTCCGGGCCCATGGTACCCGCACCACCAACCAGAATGAAATCTGGTCTTACGGTCCGGAGATGCAGAAGTTGCTCAGCCGTTACGATCAACTTCGCTATCGGTTGCTGCCTTATATCTATTCGGTTGCCTGGAAAACCACTCACGAAAACTACACGCCGATGCGCGCGCTGGTCATGGATTTTCGCGACGATCCGCGGGTGTGGAATATTGGCGACCAGTTTCTTTTCGGCCCAGCGCTACTCGTGAATCCGGTCACCGAACCTGGTGCAACGTCGCGTCATCTCTACTTGCCCAAAGCGAAGTGGTACAACTTCTGGACCGGGGAGACGATCGAGGGCGGCCGGGCAATCGATACACCTGCGCCGCTTCACGAAATTCCACTCTTCGTCCGTGCTGGCACTATCTTGCCGCTCGGCGCTCCCATTGAATACGCGAAACAATTCAACGATCCCATTGAGCTGCGCATTTACCCAGGTGCCGACGGCGATTTCACTTTGTATGAGGATGAGGGCGACACCTACAACTACGAAAAAGGTGCTTACGCCACCACTGCGCTGCACTGGGATGATCCGTCACGGACTTTGACGATCGGCGAGCGCAAAGGCAATTTTTCTGGGATGCCGGTCTCGCACACATTCCATATCGTGGTGGTCGCCAAGAATCACGGCGCAGGCGTCGAGCCAGCAACGACTCCGGAAAAGATCGTGAGTTACGCCGGGTTGGCGGTTTCCGCCAAACTCTAGAAACTGGCCGCAGCGCTTTCGCTGGCACGCGCGCAACACGGAACCTGCATTCGCGGCGGAAGCGTAGTACCCTTTCGGGAACAGTGGTCGAGGAACAGTGGTCGAGGAGGACGGTTTACATGAACGGAAAATTCAAATATCGGTGCGTGGCGCTGCTGCCGTTTTTTGCGTTGCTGGTCGTTCCAGGCAGATTGCCCGCGGAGGACGGCGAATCCGTGAATCATGACAGCGTAGCGAAAAGTTCATTTGGAAAATTGCCCGACAGCACGGAAATCGATCAATACACGCTCACCAATTCCAAGGGCGCCGTGGCCAAGGTAATCACTTACGGCGCAACGCTGACAGAGCTTTGGATACCGGACAAATCCGGTAAGAACGCCGATGTAGTCCTTGGTTTTGACAATCTCGCCGGCTACCTTGGCGATCATCCTTTTTTTGGCGCGACGGTAGGCCGCTACGGCAACCGCATCGCCAAGGGAAAGTTCACGCTCGATGGCAAGGAATACTCGCTCTTCCTCAATAACGGTCCGAACTCTTTGCATGGCGGAAAAGTCGGATTCAATCGCAAAGTATGGAAAGCGGAACCGTTAAAAGTCGTCCATGGCGCCGCTGTAAAGCTCACCTATGTCAGCGCCGATGGCGAAGAAGGTTATCCCGGCACACTAACGGTCAACGTCACCTACGAACTTTCGGACGATAACGCGGTGAAAATTATCTACCACGCGGAGACTGACAAGCCTACGGTCGTCAATCTCACCAATCACAGCTATTTCAATCTAACTGGCGCGGGCAGCGGCGACATTTTGAAAGAGGTTTTGCAGCTTAATGCCGATCGCTACACTCCGGTGGACGACACTTTGATTCCTACCGGCGAATTGAAGTCCGTGGGGGGCACTCCTTTCGATTTTCGCAAGCCCACTGCGATAGGCGATCGGAATTCAAAGATTCCCGGAATCGCTGGTTACGACCACAATTTTGTGTTGAATGGCGAAGCCGGCAAAGTCCGCAAGATCGGCGAACTTTCCGATCCGGTTTCCGGCCGCTCTATGGAAATTTTGACTTCCGAGCCCGGCGTGCAGATCTATGTCAGCATCGGTCTCAACGGCAGCATCAAAGGCATCGGCGGCGCGTATCCGCAATTTGGCGCGGTCTGCCTGGAAACACAGCACTTTCCGGATTCGCCCAACCATCCGAAATTTCCGTCGACGGTCGTGCGGCCCGGAACGCCGTATCACTCCGAAACCATTTACAAATTTTCGGCGAAGTAATTGCGTCGCATAATGCAGGCTGTTCGTGTGGAAAAACTTAGACAGCAGCATTTGCTAAATTGAATCATTAAATCGCCATTTTGAATGAATTTTGGCCGTTGCCACCGCAAATGGAAACGCTTGCACCATGCCCATTTGTGTTAAAATCATCTATGGCTGTCCGCTTAAAAGACATCGCGCGAGACCTGGGCGTCTCCGTGATTACCGTCTCCAAAGCCCTCCGCGATCACTCCGACATCAGTCAGGAAACTAAAGCGCGCGTCTTGAAGCGCTGCAAAGAGATGAACTATCGCCCGAACCTGGCGGCGCGCGCGTTGGTGACTGGGCACACCAACCTGCTTGGCTTCGTCGTGCCGGATCTGTTGCACTCCTTTTTTTCGGAAATTGTGCGCGGCGTGTCGTCGGCGCTGCAAAACACTGAGTACACGCTGGTGACCACTTCCTCCGAGCAGGATCCCAAGCGCGAAAAACAGGCTGTAGAACAATTCATCGCGCGCCGGGTGGATGTATTGCTGGTAGCGTCAGCGCAATGGACGGTGGAAATGTTTCGCCGCGTCGAGGAAGCCGGAATTCCGTACATTTTAATCGACCGGAGCTTCACCGGTCTTGCGGCACATTTTATCGGTGTGAATGACGATGAAGTCGGCGCGCTGGCTACTCGCCACCTGGCGGAAGTTGGCTGCAAGCGAATCGCGCACATTGGCGGCAGCGAACTGAGCCCGGTGGTAGGACGCATGGAAGGCTACAAGCGCACGCTATTGAAGCTCGGCTTGGCATCTGACCCGGAACTTATCTACAACGTCGAGCGCGTGGAAGAGCTTGGCGATGCGACCGGCTATCAAGCGACCAAAAAACTCCTCACGCTGAAACCGCGGCCCGACGGAATCTTTTGCTATAACGACGCAATTGCTTACGGCGCCATTTCCGCAGTGCTCGATGCAGGTTTGCGAGTTCCCGAAGATGTGGCCATCGTCGGCTGTGGAAACATTCTTTACAACAAATTCCTGAAGATTCCGCTGACCAGCGTCGATCAGCAAACCGCGCTGATCGGACAGAAGGCCGGCAAGCTGGCGCTGCAATTGATCGAAGCCGGCGAACCGGTTTCCCCGCAAAGAATTCTGCTGGAACCGAAGCTGATCCTCCGGCAATCCACGCAGCGCAAATCTGAGAAAAATCCTCGGGCGGCCCGCGCTTAAACTTTTACGGCTGAGCGTACGCCAGATTGTCAAAATGAATTGCGCCGGCGCTCTGAAATTCAAACTCGGCTTGTGTTAGTGGTTCAGACCAACCAGTGCGAACGCGGCGCAGTTCTCCCGCGCGCAAGGTAACCGCTATTCTCTGTTTTTCGCGCCCACGGATGACCACCGACGCGTCGCCGGGGCCTTGGTTGAAAATATCAATTCCCACAAAAATGCGCGGCGACGCAAATCGCAATTCCGCCAGCTGCGCAGCGGGATCCGCAACCGTCAAATGAAACGTTGCAAATTTTCCGGCCGGGGGCGAAATCTACCACATACCATTGCCCCAATCGAATAGCGCAGTCGGATAGCCACCGTGCAGAACCGCATTCGCCGCGATGTGCGGATCATCAAATGTCACCCACAAGGGCACGATCGGGCCGGACTTTCCCTGGATGTCGATGTTGTGCGCGGCGTCGTGCCGAATGGTCATCACTCCGGTTGACGAATCGAAGGTGTAACCGGGCGAGGAAAGCTCTTGCCGTTGAGTGAGCGGAACGCCGTCGGCCATGACCGTTTCCGGCGCGAACGCCAGCCGTAGCACTTCGGTCGATTGCGCATCGAACGTGGAATACGTCACCGAACCCTGGCGGTAAGCGATTTTCGTGACCGGCGAAAGTGAACCCAGCAGATGCGATTCGTCGCTGGGCGCCCACTCCGGCACCGCCCAGAATGCGTCCATCATGCGGCGCGGCCCGTCGGAAAATTGATCGGTGAACCACCATTGATTGGTGAACGGTGCATGCGCGCCGCCCGGCAGGCCCTGAAAATAGGTGACCCAGTTGTACGAGCGGAACGCTGCCTCTTTGTATGCGATGTCGCCGGTCTTGGCGTAATAAAACGCTTCGACCGCGGCTAATCGCGAAGTATGGCTGTCGCAGCACTGGTTGGGCAGGTTGCAGCAAAATTCCTTGCCGTTGCCCTGCTCGGTGGTGACGGTAGCTCCGTGAACGATATATTTCGGCCACTTCGGAGTGGTCTTGACCCAAGCTATTAAGTCCCGCGCATGTCTGCGCCATTGCGGATCTTTTTCGGGATGCAATAGAACATATCGTGCGAATTCCAGCGGGATCACCTGGTTCATATTTTCCATGCCCGGGCCGACGTCCTCGAAATAACCGACCCACACGTTGTTGACCATCGGATATTTCATCAGCCAGGCCCAAGCTCCGTCGCGCACCCGCTGATAGCCATCAACATCACCGAGCCGCAGCCGAATCAATTCATCAAACAGCATGATCGGCTCGACCACGTTCGCCGAATACGGGCTCATTCCGGGCCCGTTCTCCAGGCTGCCGTCGCGCGCGTGGCAGCGGAAGGGCCACGGTGAATGATCTTTGTCGCCAGCCTTGAAATTCTTCGCCAGTGCCCGCGCGCAGCGGATCGCCGCTCGCAGATAATTTGTGTTCCCGGTCATCTCGTACAATCGCAAGTAGGCGTAGCCGTCCTCGCCAACAACGTGCGGTTCGACGAAATCTTCGCCGTGATGGCTCCAGCCGGTGTACTTGGTTTCGCCCGGATTTGCCGAGGGATACGGCACTCCGCCCCACACATAGTCCTCGGGCGTGGTGCCGTGCTCCAGTTCGTAATCCACAAAATTCTGCAAGAATTCCAGGGTGCGCGGATCACCAGTGTACGCAAACAAGCGTTCGACAAAGCCCTGCATCATCGCCCGCAAGTATCCCGTGGAATTTACCCATTTTGGGTCCGGCGTCATTTCGTAGGTGGCGCGATCGAAGTCAAAGCAGCAATAGAAATAGGGCAGGCGTTGGCGATTGTATTGGTCCCATACGATCGTCCACTGCGACAAGAAATACGAAGAATACGAATAACCGGTGCTATCCGGCATCGGCCAGGGCAACAGTTTGCCCTGCGCATCCAGCGCCACTGGCCGGCCAGCGATGGCTGGTTCGTCCACTGTCGAGGTAACCGGAAAAGGTTGCTGCTGCCCGCGAACCGGCGCGCAGTTCAACAGCAATAGCAGAACTATTCCGATTGTTTTTTCAAAGGGTTTCATGGAATGTCCCGGAACTGGGTTCGGCTTGCGACGCCTGAAACTCTAACGACGGCGTGGCGCGATGGTCAAGATGAGGATCGGGTGAAGTTTTAATTCCGGGAATTGGTGCCCAAGAGAGGACTCGAACCTCCACGACCTTGCGGCCACTAGCTCCTGAAGCTAGCGCGTCTGCCAGTTCCGCCACTTGGGCACAAGCGAGGCAATTGCAGCAGTCCTTAATTTTCTCCCGCGGACTCCGCGGTTGTCAATGAAGCTTCCAGAAAATCCGGCGCCGGGCAATTGCTCACCGGACGGTGGCGCGCTTAGTCAGCAGCTTGTTCACATCCGTAGCGCGCGGCAGCAGCGCCAGCGCTCCTAACTCACGGAAAATCGCGGCGCGCTTGCGGTAGTTGTGCTCTCCCGGCGCAATAATCGCGGCGAAAGGGACTGCTGCATCGCGCGCCGCCAGCGCGTCATCGATGTTGTCCCCCAGGTACAGCGCCGTAGCCGGATCGCGCTTTCCCAGTATTTTGTACAATCCGTCGGGATGCGGCTTCATCTTTTTCACGTCATCCATCGTTACCACGGTCCGGAAATGAGCGGTCCCAGGCCACTTCGAAAACGTAAACTCAAATTCCCGGCGATTGCGTCCGGTAAACAGGTTCAATTCATAGCGAGCGGCCCACCGCGAAATTTGCCCCGGCGTCACCAATATTTTTTCACGTCGCACATTCCCCGCTTGCCCGCCCACGCCCCAGTAGAATTTACCGAACGCCTCTTTCGCTTGTTCGTAGGTTGTTGGCGTTCCCAGGGCTGTCGCCCAATTCGCCACCATTCGCCAATCGTCGTTGTTTCCGCGCTTGCTCTTCCAACGGTGCAACTCGCCGTGGGTTACGCGCTTACCGGTGAGGTAGCGGATCGTTTCGATGGCCGACCGCCAATACGTCTGGCGCACGTCCACCAGAACGCCATCCACGTCAAAAATTAAAATTTCGGGTTGAACTTTGGGCGTTGGCCGCCGGCGGTGCTTGGGCACGAGTGCGGTGATTCCTTTCAGCGGTTTGCGTGTGCGACTGCGACCAGGCTGCTTCCTGTCGACAGCTCAAATCTCAGCTGATTCGCCACGCTGTCATTCTAACCCAGGCCGGTCGCAGTCCGTGTTTCCCGGTCCACTACCGGTTACAAAGGCTCGCGAAAAGAAGGGGGGTGGATCTGGCGAGAACAAATACTACAAAAAAACCGCATCCGGTGGAACCGTTGAACTCCCGGTTTACCCGATGCGGTGTATTCTGCGCAAAGACTCGAAACTACTTCATGAGCTCGCGATAGGAAACCGCATGATACGTGGAGAGAGTAGTCGCTTGCGCCATGCAACTCGCGCTGTATCTGACTCCGGCGTTAGGGTTACCGCCTCCGTTGACGTTATAGTTGGGGTTTCCTAGCACCGAGAGGACGCTGCCTAATGAGTTCACGGTGTCGGCTACCAGGATCGAGCCCTTGAAGGTATTGGTGCCATCCATCTGAAAATTGCCTTTACCGACCACCAACACCAAGCCGTCCCACTCTGCCGTGCCTTTATAAGTGAGATTGCCGGTGACCACCAGAATTCCGTAACCTGTTTGGCTGCCGCCGATCGTTGCGTCGCCATTGACATAAACAATCTGCGGCGACGCTAAAGTGCTGCCAAAAGTATTGCCACCGCCGCTGCTGCTGTACGGCCCGGTGATCACCGGCTGGGTGACAGCGCTCATGAGTGTCGAAGCCAGTTTTTGCAAGTTCGCCGGTGAGGAAAGGTTCGCTGGTAGCGTTGAAGACACGTTCTCCACGTCCGGAGTGGTGCCGCCGCTGCCAGTGTAATTGCTAGCGGTGTTGTTGGGTATGTCAGCGCTGGAGGCAATCAGCGCCGCATCGGCGGCGGAGACCGCACCAACTGCCGGCACCGAGGCCCCGCTGGCCGCGCTGCCACAACCTCCTGCGTCGATTCCGCTGACGCCGAAATTGCCGGAGTTGCCGCCCGAAAACAAAGCACCGGCTCCATCCATGGTCAGCGCCGCGGGCACCACGTAATTTAACGTGTCTTGAACCACTTCGGCCTGAATCATACGCCGCGATCCACTCGGAGTTACCGCCAATGCTGTCAAAACATATACCGGCTCAGTGGCTGACGGGCAGTTAACGAGAATACATTCGTTTGTGCCATTCCAATACACCTGCGCGCCGGAAGTGGTGCTTCCATTCACGTAATAGCCCGGGCCAAATTGATTGTCTTGCTTCAGCGTGATTCGTACCCACTTCCAGTCAAAAACCGAACCGGACGTCGGCGCGAAGGTGCTGTTTGCCGTGGTGGTGTAGGTCCCGCTGCCCGGGTATCCGGTACTGCACCAGCCGGCGCTCGTAAAGGCCGGTTCGGTGCAGATTTCGTCATCGACATACGCATTAGGACTACTGGTCGTGGGAACCGTCGTCGGAGATACCGTTTCGCTGTTCAGCGGATTCGTGATGTACAGAACGCTGTTGCTGCTGCCAGGCAGCACAGCCGGCAACGCCGGCGTCGTCGTTGTCGTGATCGAGTAGGCATTTCCCTTGCGCATGCGATCGCGGGCCTCTTCAATCCCAGCTTTCGCCGCAAAGTACGCCCGCTGCTCGTCCTTGAAGTTCGTACTGGTGGCGGACTCGGTGTTGGTCAGAATGATGATGCCCGCGGCGATCGCGGTAATCAGCAGCAACGCCAGCATCACCGCAACCAACGCCACGCCGCGCTCCTGCCGTCCACAAAACTTGCCGCTCGCTGTTACTGAATTCATGTGTTTTTCCTTTTTCATGTGAGCTCCTAGAAGCAACTCATGGCCTGGCTGGAAGCCGCCAGCGAACAATTGTTCAGCGAAACTTCACCTTCGAAGCTGGTCTCGATTGGCTGCCCGGTCTTACTGTCCATCACCTTCGGGTTCCGGATGGTCAGGTTGATTTGAATCGTCTTGACGCTGGCTAATAATTGCGCTCCGGCCTGAGTGCTGATGTCCTGCGGTGTAGCAATCAGTGTTCCGTCATACTGGTAGTATTTGAAAATCGGGGTGCTGATGATGTCGTTCACTTCGGTTCCCCAGTTGGTCGCTTGGGTGAGTGGATCCGCGCTGGTTTTGTCTGTTTGACTACGCATCATGCAGTACTGGCAAGTTCCGGAGCCGTTGATCTTGTAAATCACGCTTTGCACCGTTCCAGTGCCATTCACTGAGCCTTCGAAGCGGATCTCGTTGTCGCCGATATACACCAGCCCCGCGGCGAACCGGTAGTCGTTGATGTACTTGTAGGTCCAAGTGTTGAGGGACGTATTCGAGAGTGTCGGCACGAACGACGCCGTCTGACTGTCATCGAACATTCGCGCGTTCGGTGTGCCGATCTGATTGATGTCGCGGAAGAACTGGTCCACGAAGTCCCGCGCCTGCTGGAAGTCGTCCAGTTTAATTTCCTCGGTCGATAGCCGCTGCTGCGCCACGCTCATCTGCTGAAATACCGCCCCAATGACTAGGCTCAAGATCAGCAGCACTATCATCAGCTCCAACAGGGTGAAACCAAGTTGCGTCGAACCACGTGTATCTTTGCGTGTTTTCATTGGCTCACGTCCCCTGTCCCACGATGGTGCGAATTGATACTGGCAGTGAAAAAACCTTTGAATCGGTTCCCGCGCCCTTCATCTTTGCCGTAACCACCACCAGTTTCGTGTAGGGGGTCGGTTGGGTGATGGTCCATCGCACGTCATAAGTCATTTGCCGTCCGTTGGTCCCGCAGTCGGTGAAGTACATCTGGTAGTTGGCCACCGCCGCCTGCGTCATGTCCACGTCTCCAGAGCTGGTCAGCGCTCCGCCGCCGGCTGCCGTGGACACGATATTGGCGGTTCCGACGCAATCATTGACCGTCAGATTGTTCGACAGCGTTGCCTTCTGGCTGGAAATCTTCTCGGCCAACATCTGCGCCACTACGGTCGCATTGCTCTGTTGTTTGCTGCGGCTGTTGCCGCCAATCGAATACGCAATCAGCGCCATGCTGCCAACCACCCCGATCAGCAACACCACCATCGCGATCATCAACTCGATGAGGGTCATGCCCCGTTGCGTGGCCTGTCGCGTGGCCCGTTTCGTGGCACGCTTCGTGGTAGGTTGCTGGCGTATTGTTGGTGAACCGCTTTGTTTTTTCAATTCCATGACGAACCGTTCCATGTGATCGTTTTCGTCCTTCCTGCCTTGGTCACCAGTACCGCCGACCAACCATTCGGTCGGTTGTCCAGAAAGTAGTACACGAAATAGCTTGCCGCCGGTGTGCTGCACGTCCCGGGACTGCCAGTTACAAAGTTACAGGGCAAACCCCTCGGCGAAAACGCCAGGGTGCAGGCGTTGTCGCGCGGCGTTCCCGACGTGGTGTCCGCGCTGTATACGAACGCGGTCGGGCTGCTGCTAGGTGCCGCTGAAGCTGCCGTGATTTGCCTTGCCAG